>DGYFR06201__coassemble_583_pt1 | contig 41669 bp, 28 predicted proteins | sample DGYFR06201__metabat2_high_PE_047 | metagenome-assembled genome bin DGYFR06201 | reverse complement strand
TATTTTTACATACTGTTAGTCACATCACAGAAATGCTCTTACGCCGCAGGTGAGAGGGACCGCTTTCGGCCGAACACCAGGCGATCCAGGCTGAACCGTCCTCCGGCAAGTGCCCCCGCCAGTGCCGCCCCCGCGGCGAGTGCCAGAACAAGCTCGTACCCCCCGTCACCGACGAAGATGGTGCCCGCCTCCCGGTGTGCGTACCAGAATGCGCCGGCCATGTCAGCCACCACCAGCAGGGCGACGACCGGAGTGAACAGACCGACGATGAGCAGCGCGCCGCCGACGAGCTCGACGGTGGCGGCGAAGATCGCGGCAGCGGTTGCAGCCGGGACACCCATGCCCTCGAAGCCCTGGGCGGTGGCGTCGATGCCGTTGGTGAAGAATTTCTGCCAACCGTGGGCGACGAGGATCGCCCCCACGGCGACGCGGGAGACGAGGATGACGATGTCGCTGACGACACCAGAGAAGGAGGACGTGCCGGAAGCAGAGGTTGCGCTGCCCATGACGGGACCTGTCATAAGGGGACGCGCAGACAGGTCACGCCTGCGCCAATGACGGAACCCACCCTAGCGTAGATAGGTGACATGTCAAGTATCTGCTAGAGACGCCCCACCCTCACCGCTACCGGCCAGGACACCAGCCGCGGCCGACCGTTGTCGCCCCAGATCCGCACGATGTCCTCGGAGAACGCCTGGAAGAGATCGGAGCGTCCCTCCTGCTCCGCCTTGCGCACCGCCGACCACGTCCCGATGTACCCCAGGAACGCCTCACGGTCGAGGTCGGCGTCGATGCTCAGCTCCGGGGCCCCGACCTCCCCGAAGGGGAAGGGCATCGTCCGGTACCCCTCCTCGACGAACTTGCGCTCCGGGTCCCAGTACTGGCCGATCTCGTCGTAGTAGAAGCGTCCGAACCTTTCCTGGACTTCCTGGTCGGCGATCCGCAGGATCCCGTAGCTGACCAGCGCGATCAGCGCGCCGTCGCGTCCTACCCGGCGCGCCTCGGCGTAGAAGTCCGGCAGCGAGAACCAGTGCGCCGACTGCGCGGCGGTGACCAGGTCCACCGAGCTGTCCTCCAAGGGCAGGTCCTCCGCCCGCGCAACCTGGTAGGTGATGTTCGGGTGCTCGACCGCCGCGGCGACCTGCGACTCGCTCGGATCGACGCCGATGACCCGGTCAAAATGGTTCGCGAGCTGCGACGACAGCTGGCCGGTACCGCAGCCCACGTCCACCGCCAGACCCGTCGACGGCACCAGGTCGGCCAGGAAGGACGACACCTGGGTCGGGTAGCTGGGCCGGTAGGTGGCGTACTCCGCACCGCCGGTGAACCAGTTGCTGGGGACGCTGCTCTGATCGATCATGGTGCCAGCGTACCTGCGTCGGCGGTGCGTCCCGGCTGTGCTCAACCGTCAGTGCTTGAAGTGGACGAACACCCGTCCATGGTTCTTACTGTCCTTCTCCACCCGGTGGTAGCGGGCCTTGACGTCCTTCCGGTCCAGGTAGCGCAGGACCCGCTTCTTCAGCTGCCCGCTCCCCTTCCCCGGGATGATCTCCACGGACTTGGCCTTGGTCCGCTCCGCCTCATCCATGACATCGTTCAGGGCGCGGTCGATGTCCTTGCTCCTGTTGTAGATGTCGTGCAGGTCAAGCTTGAGTTTCATGGGTGTCCTTCTGTGGAGACTTCGACTTCGGCCGCAGTCACCGCCGCGGCCGTGCGCCCCGGTGCCGTCTGGGTACCCCAGTAGAGGTTCGTGTGGGTAATGACCTGCTCCACCGGCGGCGCACCGTACTGCGTCTTGTCGCCGGCAGTGTGCGCATCGGACACCAGGGTCACCTCATCGCGGGCCGACCTTACCAGCCTTTCACCGCCCTGATGTCTAGTGTATACCGACGCGTAGAGGGCCAGGCTCGGTTGAGCCTGTACCGACAGACCAGCACTTCAGTCTGACGCGGCGGGCTCCCTGCTTATTCCTTGACGGTTCCCTACCGACCCATTACCGACTCCGTGAGAGCCGGGGGCTGCAGTGTGGAGAAGCGTAGTCTCGGAGGTATGTCACACCACAAGTTGCAGGAATCCTACGATCACGTCATCGTCGGCGGCGGCGTGGCCGCTGACAAGGCAGCACGCGCCATCAACGAGCGCACGCCCGACGCCAGCGTCCTCATCATCACGCGCGATGCGGAAGGGCCGGTGTTCCGACCGGACCTGACCAAGGGCCTCTGGCTCGACGACTCCACCACCGTCGAGGACATCGCCCTGGGCACCGCGGACGACACCGGCGCCCAGCTGGCCACCGGCACCACCGTGACCTCGATCGACCCGTCCTCCCACACCGTCACCACGGACAGCGGAGACTCAGTAGACACCGTCGCCTACGGCACCCTGCTGCTGGCGACCGGGGCGTCCCCGAAGACGCTGGACGGCACCGGCGGCACTGGCGGCACTGGCGGCACCGGCGATGACCGCGTCGCCTATATCCGCAGCCTCTCCGACTACCGGGCGTTGCGGGACAAGGTCACCTCCGGCACCCGCGTCGCGGTGGTCGGCGGCGGCTACATCGGTTCCGAGGCCGCGGTGGCGCTCAACGCCGTCGGCGCCACCGTCGACCTCTACACGCCCGACGACCGGGTGCTGGGGCACATGTTCCCGGCCTCCATCACCGACCACCTCGAGGAGGTCTACGCCGCCAAGGGCGTAACCGTGCACCACGGGTTCCTCCTCGACAACATCGACACCAGCGGTGACGCGCTCTCCCTCATTCCTTCCGAGGGCGACGCCGTGACCGCCGACGTGGCGGTCATCGGCGTCGGCTCGGTTCTGGAGACCGGGCTCGCGCAGGACGCCGGCCTCGCCCTGGAGGACGGCGGGGTCGCCGTCGACGTCTCCCTGAGCACCAGCGCGGACGACGTCTACGCCGCCGGTGACATCGCCGTGTTCACCGATCCGCTGCTGGGACGCCGCCATGTCGAGCACGTCGACAACGCCGAACAGTCCGGCACGGTCGCGGGTACGAACATGGCCGGTGGTGCGGAGTCCTACGAGTACACCCCGCTCTTCTTCTCCGACATCTTCGACGACGGATACGAGGCGGTCGGCACGCTGAGCACCGAGCTGGACGTGGTCGAGGACTGGAACGACGACCGGACCGCCGCCGTCGTCTACTACCTCGACAACGGTGTGGTGCAGGGTGTCCTGCTGTGGAACACCTGGGACAGTGTCCCCGCGGCACGCAAGATCATCTCCGCGTCGAAGGACGGGGCGCTCAGCGACGACGAGCTCGCGGGTTCCATCCCCGTCGGCGACGGGGAGTAGGACGGTCCATTTTCGCCACCGGTGACTACTTCACCGGCAGCTCGGGCAGTGCGGTGTCGTACAACCATGCCTGCCAGATGTCGTCGAGCGGTTCGGGGCTCACCGAGTCGGCGAATGCGGTGAACTCCTCGGTGGTCGCCAGGCTGTGCTTCCGGCTGTCCGCCCAGGTACGCAGCAGGTCCCGGAAGACCTCCTCGCCGAGGGTGCGCCGGAGCGTCTCGAGCAGCAGGGCACCCCGCTTGTAGACACGGTCGTCGAACATGTCGATGGCGCCGGGGTCGACGAGCCGCAGGTCCTGAGGCAGGTCCGAGAGCCGCTCGTGGTGGAACTCGGCGCACTCGGCGATCGACGGACCGTCCGACTCCTGGGACCACACCCACTCGGAGAAGCAGGCGAAGCCCTCGTTGAGCCAGATGTCCTCCCACCGCGAGAGGCCGACGCTGTTGCCGAACCACTGGTGGGCAAGCTCGTGGGCGATCAGGCGCTGCTCCGACTCCTCGCAGTGGTTCAGTCCGAAGGACGCCAGGCCCTGAGCCTCGAGGGGGATCTCCAGCTCCTCGTCGACGACGACGATCGTCAGGTCGTCCTGCGGGTAGTCGCCGAACCAGTCCTCGAAGACCGCCACCATGTCCGGCACCGGCGAGAACGCCTCGCGCACGACACCGGAATGGGCCGGTGGGGCGACGAGCCTGGCGGAATGGGCACCGCGCGGGGCGCGGCCGGTGACGGCGCGGGCCCCGGCGCGCACCGCACCGCCCACGACGTCCCCCACCGTCGTGTAGCCGAAGGCGTACTCCTGGTACTCCCCCACGTGCACGGCGAGCAGGTACGTCGCGGTCGGGACGCGGCTCTCGAAGTGCCAGGCCTTCTTGCGTCCGGCCGACGTCACGCGCCCCGGCAGACCGGTGACGGCGACGAAGAACTCCGGGTCGCAGGCGAACTCGATCTCGTAGGTGCCGCGGTCGTCGACGCGGTCGTTGCAGGGGAACCAGGTGGGTGCACCGCACGGCTGCGAGGCGACGAGTGCGCCGTTGGTGAGTTCCTCCCAGCCGACCTCGCCCCAGTGGGACGGTCGCGGCGCAGGCTTGCCGGCGTAGTCGATGGCGACGGTCAGCGAGGTCCCCGGCTGCAGGGCGGAGTTGAAGCGCACGCGCAGCGCATGCTTCTCCCGCTTCAGCTGCTTGTGCACCTTCCCGTCGACGCGCACCTTGCCTGCGCTGAGCCCGACCAGGTCGAAGCGCAGGTCCTTGGTCTCCTCGAGCACCCGGACGTCAAGCTCGGCGCGTCCTTCCAGGCGGTTGGTACGCGGGGTGTAGTCGATCGCGAGCCGGGTGTGCGCGACGGAGAATCGCGCGTCGCCGGAGTCCGGGAGATACGGGTGCGGAGTGGAGGTCGTGGGCATTTGCACAATCCTATTTCGTCGACTGGTAGGCGCGCACCTTCACGGCCTTCCAGGGGCCGATCGGGTTGCCGCTCCACCGGGAACCTACGGGGACGCTCTCCCCGCGCATCACGAGCGAGGCCGGGCCGACGGTGGCGTGTGCACCGATCGACGCGGCGGGCAGGATCACACTGTGCGGGCCGAGAGTCGCCCCCTGCTCGAGGTCGACGCTGTCCATGCTCATGATGCGGTCGTGGAAGAGGTGGGTCTGCACGACGCAGCCACGGTTGACCGTAGAGCCGTCGCCGAGGGTAACCAGGTCTGGTTCGGGAAGCCAGTAGGAGTCACACCACACGCCCTTGCCGATGTTGGCGCCGAGGGAACGCAGCCAGACGGCCATCGCGGGCGTGCCGACGGCGGCCCGGGCGAACCAGGGTGCGGCAAGCATCTCGGTGAAGGTGTCGCTGACCTCGGTGCGCCACACGAAGCTCGACCACAGCGGCTTCTCCCCGGCCCGGATCGGCCCGACGATCGCCCACTTCGCCAGGGTCGTGATCCCCGCGGCGGCAGCACCGGCGGCGAGCATCACGATGCCCGAGAGCAACAGCGTCCACCAGGGGCCCACCGCGGACCAGAGCCATGCGAAGACGCAGAGCACCACGACGCCGAGCAGGCAGGAGACGAGCACCGGTACGAAGCGGCACAGTTCCCACAGGGTGCGCGCGATCTTCAGCCCGGTGCCGGGGTTGTAGGTTCGCTCGTCGTCGCCGGACTGTGCTGCGCGGCGAAGGCGGGTGGGCGGCGAGCCGAGCCAGGACGAACCCGACTTCGACTTGTTCGGGGCCACCGACAGGACGGCCACCAGCGAGCGCTTCGCTACCTTGTGCCCGGGACCGGCCATACCGGAGTTGCCGAGGAAAGCCCGCTTGCCGATGCGCACGGGTGCGATCCGCAGCCAGCCGCGGTGCAGTTCATAGGACGCCACCATCGTGTCGTCGGCGAGGAAGGCTCCCTCGTCGATGCGCGTCATCTTCGGCAGCAGCAGGACGGTCGAGGCCTCGACATTCGGCCCGACCCGGGCACCCAGCATGCGCAGCCACACCGGGGTGAACAGGCTGGAGTAGATCGGGAAGAGGAAGCTGCGGGCGGCGTCGAGCAGTCGCTCCGTGGTCCACACCTGCCAGCCGATGCGGCTGTACACCGGGAACGTCCCCTCCGTCACACCGATCGAGCACAGGCGCACGAGGCCCAGGACCAGGCCGGCGTAGACCAGGCCGACGACGATTACCGCCGGCACCAGCCAGACCAACGAACCGAGCAGTGCCTGCCAGGGTGAGTCGGCGCCGGAGACACCGATCGCGAGAACCGCACCTCCCGCCGCGAAGGCCAGGAAGGGCTGAAGGGCCAGCCCGACCGAGGAGACGCCGTAGGCGACCTTCCAGGCCTGCGACTGCTTCGCCTTCTTCTCCGGCCACTTGCCTGCGGCACCCTTTGCACCGCCGACGCGCACGGCGGGCGATCCGCCCCAGCGCTGGCCCGGTTTCACCCGTCCGAACACGGCGGAGCCGGGGGCGATCTCCGCCCCGTCGTCGATACGGGTGCCGGGTGCCAGGGTCGACCGTGCACCGACGGTGACATTGCGTCCGATGCGCACCGGGCCGACGCGCAGCAGGTCACCGTCGATCCAGTACCCGCTGAGGTCGGTCTCGGGCTCGATCGCCGAGTTCTTGCCGATCTCCAGCATCCCGGTGATCGGCGGCAGGGCGTGCAGGGACACGTCCTTCTCGACCTTCGCGCCGAGCATGCGGGCGTACACCGTGATCCACGGTGCGCCGGCGAGACCGACGGCGTCGATCTGGGCGGCGAACTGCTCGGCGAGCCAGAGGCGCATATGCGTCGCTCCTCCGCGCGGGTAGTCGCCCGGGCTGAGATTCCCCAGCAGCAGTCGGGCGGCGAGTGCGGCGATGCCCATGCGTCCGAACGGTGTCGCGACGACGATGATCATGAGGATCAGCAGCCACCAGGGCACACTCGGCATGACGCTGAAGGCGTCGGCGTCGATCGTGGTAAGAATCGTGCCAGCGGTGAGGAGGTAGACGAGCCACCGCACGCCGCTCACGATGAACAGCGGGACACCGGCGAGCGTCTGCAGCCACTGGGTGCGGCGCGGCGTCGGGACGGGGCGGCGGTAACTGTCCGGGGTGGTCTGCTCGTCGGTCGCGGCGATCGCCTTCGCCATCGCGGCCAGGCGGGGAACGTCGTAGACGTCGGCGACGGAGAACTCCGGCACCCTGGCGCGGATACGGCTGACGAGCTGGGCCGCGGCGAGGGACCCTCCGCCGAGGTCGAAGAAGTCGGCGTCGGTGCCTGGGACGGGCATGCCGAGGACGGCCTCCCACTGGTCCGCCAGCCACTGCTCGGCCTCGGTGCGGGGTGCGTCGCCGTCGCCGGAGCCGTCCTGACCTGCGCCGCCGCCGGTCGCCGAGGGTGGCAGCGGCCACGGCAAGGCCGCCCGGTCCACCTTGCCGGAGGTCCTGGTGGGCAGTTTCTCGACGACGGCGAGCAGCGGCATCACGCCGGCGGCGAGGCGGGAGGCGAGGTACTCGCGGGCCGCGGCGCGGTCGAGTTCCTGGCCGCCCTCGCTGCCCTCGACGACGAGGTAGCCGACGAGCAGCGGCACGCCGGCCTCACTCTTGCGGACGGCGGCGGCCGCGGCGGTCACCCCGGGCAGGTCCTGCAGCGCATTCTCCACCTCGCCGAGTTCCACGCGGCGTCCGCCGACCTTCACCTGGTCGTCGGCGCGGCCGACGAAGATCAGGCCGTCCTCCTCGTAGCGCACGAGGTCGCCGGAGCGGTAGGCGCGCTCCCAGCCGAGGGAGGGCATCGGTGCGTACTTCTCCGCGTCCTTCGCGGGGTCGAGGTAGCGGGCCAGGCCGACGCCGCCGATGATGAGTTCACCCTGCTCACCCGGTGCGACCCGGTTGCCCTCGGCGTCGACGACGGCGAGGTCCCAGCCGTCGAGGGGCAGACCGATGCTGACCGGCCCCTTCCCGTCGAGCTGGCAACCGCAGGCGACGACGGTCGCCTCGGTCGGGCCGTAGGTGTTCCAGACCTCGCGCCCCTCCTCCGCCAGGCGTGCGGCGAGTTCGGGCGGGCAGGCCTCGCCGCCGAAGATGAGCAACCGGACGTTCTCGATGGCCTCCGCCGGCCACATCGCGGCCAGTGTCGGCACCGTCGAGACGGCGGTGATGTCCTGGCGGACGAGCCAGCCGGCGAGGTCCTCGCCGCTGCGCACCAGTGCGCGGGGTGCCGGGACCAGGCAGGCGCCGTGCCGCCATGCCAGCCACATCTCCTCGCAGGAGGCGTCGAAGGCGACGGAGAGTCCGGCGAGCACGCGGTCGCCGGGGCCGAGCGGTTCGTCCTGCAGGAAGAGGTTCGCCTCCGCGTCGACGAAGGCCGCGGAGGAGCGGTGCGTCACCGCGACCCCCTTCGGCACGCCGGTGGAACCGGAGGTGAAGATGATCCAGGAGTCGTCGTCCGGGGTCGGGTCGCCGGTGTCCGTGGCAGAGTCGCGCCCCTTCCCCTCCCCACGCGGCTCGTAGCCGTTGTTGCCGACGATGCCGACGGCGTGTGCCTCACCGAAGACCAGGCGGGCGCGTTCCTCGGTGTCGTCGACGTCGACCGGGACATAGGCTGCCCGGGCGAGCATCACCCCGAGGATCGCGATGTAGAGCTCCTTGGACCCGGAGTCGACGCGGATCCCGACCTTGTCCCCCGGCCTCACACCCGCCGCACGCAACTCGGCCGCCTGTGCCTCGACGGCGTCGAGCAGTTCGGTGTAGCTCAGCACCCCCGAACCGGCGTCGATGGCGGCTGCTTCGGGATGTGCCTCAGCCGTCGCCCGGAGAATGTCGATGAGGGTCCGGGGCGGCGCCGCGATACCTCCGCGGGTGAGGGGAGATTGAGAGTTGTCGTTCTGTTGCACAAATTCAGTCAAACACACGAAGGTGAACAACTCGTGATGAGGTCCGCTACAAACCCAATCGTTTGTTGCGCCAACGATTGCGGAGCCAACGATCGTGGGATGCCACGACGACCGCGCCCGGATAGGACGGGATCGCCTGCTCCAGAGCGGTGACCAGGGACAACGACAGATGGTTGTCCGGCTCGTCCAACAGCAGCACCTCCGGCGGGTCGGCCAGCAGCACCGCCAGCTCCACACGACGCTGCTGTCCCAGGCTCAGCTCCTCCAGTGGGCGCGTCTCGTCGCGCGGGTGGATCAGCCCGAAGGTCGACAGCGGAACCTCATCGGCGAGTTCGTCACCGACCAGGTCCCGGTAGGTGCGCTCCACGGTGCGGTCGGCACCACGGTCGTGCGGGTCAGGCAGGGAGACGTCCTGCGTGAGGTGCCCGACGGACACCGACGCGGTCGACACCGAGCCCTCGTCCGGTGCGAGCGTGCCGGCGAGTACCGACAGCAGCGTCGACTTCCCGGATCCGTTCGCACCGGTGACCAACAACTTCTCCGAACCGTTGACGCTCACCGAAGTCGCCGGAAGGCGACCGTCGACCGCCACCGACGAGGCGACGAGGACGGGCCCCTCGACGGGGTCGCCGGTGCGTCCTGCCCGGGACGACGCGGTGAGCCCGGCGAAGGTCAGCTCCTTCGGGGGCTTCCTGACCTGCTCCTCCTCGAGCTTCTCCAACCGGGAACGCGAGTCGTTCACCCGGCGGGAGACGACCTTGGCGTTGCGGTCGGCGTAGAACTTCGCCGCCATCTTGCCCTCGGTCCGCGGCGCGGCACCGACATGGCCGACGGTGTGGTTGTCGCGCACCCCGGCGCGCAGCCGCTTCAGCTCCGCCTGCTCGTCGCGGTACTGCCGCTCCCAGCGTTCGCGGACGTCCTCGCGGGCGGCGAGGTAGTCGGTGTAGTTGCCGGTGTAGCGGGTCAGCCCGCCCTCCTCGCCGACCATGGTCGGGGCGGGGTCCAGGTCGACGATGCCGGACGCTGCGGTGTCCAGGAAGGCACGGTCGTGGCTGGCGAAGAGCACCGGCCCCTTCCAGGCGTTCAGGACACTGACCAGGTAGTCCGTGGCGTGGTCGTCGAGGTGGTTGGTGGGCTCGTCGAGCAGCAGGACGTCCGGACGGTTCAGCAGCAGCCACGCCAGCGACAACCGGGCGCGCTGCCCGCCGGAGAGCGCACCGGTGGGACGGTCGGTCGGGATGTGTGACAGCCCCAGCCCGGCGAGCGTGGCCGAGATCCGGGAGTCGGTCTCCCAGATGTCGAGCCGTTCGGCCAGGTCGATGGCCTGGGTGTACGCCTGCTCGTCATAGGGGTCGGCCGCGGCCTCGAGGTCACGGGCGACCTGTCGTTCGGCGGCGACGGCGGACTCCAGGGCCTGGCCGATGGTGTCCTCCGCCTTGAACGGCACCTGCTGGTGCAGCAGTCCGACCCGGGCAGGGTGGGACGGGGTGCCGACCTCGATGGCCCCGACGGTGGTCGCCCCGCTCGGCAGCGTGCCGTGGATGGCGTGCAGCAGCGTGGACTTCCCGGAGCCGTTCTCGCCGATGAGACCGAGGCGCTGCCCGGGTGCGACGGTGACGCTGAGGTTGGTGAGGATCGGTGTCCCGGCGATCTGGACGGACAGGCCGTCGACCTTCAGCGGTGCCTCCGGGTTGGGGGTGGAACCGGATGCGGAGACAGAAAAAGAAGTAGACATGAGCGACTCCCGAAAGATGGGGGTGGATGTCCCGCCGGGCGACACGCCTCGGGCGCAGGACGATTCTCATGTCTACTTCCGCATGGCCCTGACCCTACGCCAGATGTCAGCGAGGGTCCACCGGGTACCAGAGTTCGCAGGTCGCGGTGGTGAAGTCCTCGTTGTGCTCCAGCGTGGAGACCAGGGACGGACCGGGGCGCAGCTGCCACGGGTTGGACGGGAACCAGTCGGTCGCCGTCGCCGCCCACATGGTCTGCAGCGTCTCCGGGAAGGCGCCGGACGAGCGGAACACCGCCCAGTCCCCTTCCGGGACCCCGATGGTGTCGAGCGTGTAGCCGAGGTCGGCGATGAGGTCGGACGGGACGTCCTTCTCCTCGCCGTCCCCGTTGGCGACGGCGACGCCGTGCATGTAGACCAGCTCCGTGCCTTCCGCGGCATCCTGGGTGATCTCGTTGCTCACGGCGAGCAGGCCGCTCGGACCGTCCTCGTTGGTGTTGCCGATCTCGTGGAGGCGACCGTGAATCTCCGTCGGCAGGCCGTCGGTGAACTCGGCGATGTGCGGGTTGACCCCTTCGTGGATCAGCGGCACGCGGACGGACGGGCCGACGATGCGCAGGGCCGGGCGGTGGACGATTCGTGCATCCATGGGTGTGCTCCCTTCTACTGTCAGGCGGAACCTGAGTTGCGGTTGTGAACGAAGGGGGCCACCGGCACTCCTGGCCTGCGTCGGCGAGATGCCGTGGACGGCACGGAAGGCGCGTCCGAACGCCTCGGCCGAGCCGTAGCCGTAGCGCACGGCGACGGTGAGGACGTCCTCGCCGCCGAGGATGTCACCTGCGGCGACGGTCATGCGGCGCCGGCGGATGTACTCCGACAGCGGCATCCCGGCCACCGAGGAGAACATGCGGCGCACGTGGTACTCGGTGACGCCCATCGAGCGGGCGGACGCGGCGATGTCTATGCCGCCGCCGGATCCGGAATCGAGGTTCTCCTCGATGTGCTCGATGAGCTTGTTCAGGCCGTTGATCATGGGTGGTTGCCTCCTTCACGACTCATGGTTCCGCAGGCGGGGAGGCGCACGCCCGACTTTTCCGGACCGGTTCGGTCAGGTGCGGCGGGGAGTTCTCAGACCGGGCGATCCACCAGGGAACTAAGCGTTACGGATTGGCCCGATCGTTGGCAACGCTCTCCCGAATCCGTAACGCTTCCCGCCCCTACCGGAACCGCCGGTGTCATGCCTCGGCGAGGTCCCCGTCCGCCGGGGTTTCCAGCAGGCGGGACGCGGGGTCCACCGTATCGTCGGTCCAGAGGAAGAGGCGCACACGACGGTCGGCGCGCTGCTGCCACTCACCGGCGTCGATGCCACCGCACTTGGTCGCCACCCGGTGGACCCGTGCGTTGGAGGCCGAGGGCTCGATGAGCACCAGGTGACACTCCGGGTCGGCATCCAGCAGGCTACGGGCCATGTCGCCGAACAACGGGCCGAAGACGCCGCGTCCGGTGAGCTCCTCGACCCCGACGGCGACGTGAACGCCCAGGTCGTGGGGCTCGGAGTGGTAGACGTGCCCGATCTCGTCACGCAGCGGCCGGTAGATCTCCATGTAGCCGACGTCCTCGCCGTCGTAGTTCATGATCAGCGGCAGCGAGTAGGTGGTGGACAGCTTCGCGCGCCAGTCCGCGGCCCACTTCTCGGCCGACCAGTCCTGCTCCCAGGTCTCCACCAGGTGCGGACGCGACATCCAGTCGGTGATCTTCTCCACGTCCCCGGACTCCGGCGAGGGGTCGGCGATGCGCAGCTTCAGACCGATCTGGTCCTCGCCGACGGCCTCGCGCACCTGGTAGGCCTCCGGAATCGGCGGCGGGGTGGGCAGCAGGACGTCCTGCGGGAGGTCGGTCCGCAGCCGGTGCAGGACGCTCAGGTCAACGGTGTCGGAGTTCTGGATGTCGTGGGTCACAGTTCGTCGTCCTCTTTCCCGAAGTCCGCAGGTCGCGGCTTCATATCTGCTTCTTAAGGAATCCTATCCTTTGGGTATTGCGCATTGGACAGGGTAGCCTGCCCACTACAACTCGTGGACACGATCCCCGACATAATCCCAGGAGTACTCCTCACGTGCACCTCCCTACCCCTCACGACCACTCTCACGGTGACTCTCCAGATCACTCTCCCTACCTGGTCATCCTCGGCGCCGGGCCGAAGGCCGTGGCCGTCCAGGCCAAGGCCCACGCCCTGCGTCAGCTCGGCCTGCCTGCCCCGCAGATCACCGTCGTCGACCACCAGGGCACCGGTGGCAACTGGCGCGCCGGTGGCGGCTGGACCGACGGACGCCACCGGCTGGGCACCTCCCCCACCAAGGACCTCGGTTTCCCCTACCGCACCCGCATCGCCGGTGAGCTGAATACCGCCGTCGACCGGGAGCTCCTGGCGTCCGGCTGGACGAGCTTCCTCATCGACACCGGCCGCTACGCCTGGTGGGTCGACCACGGCCACCCGCACCCGCGCCACTACCTGTGGGCCGAGTACCTGCGGTGGGCCGCCGGGCGCACCGGCATGAACCTGGTCACCGCGCAGGTCACCCGCATCGGACTGCGGGAGGATACCGCGAATGACACGACCCGCACCGGCTGGTCCCTCTCGGTCGACCGTCCGGACGGTTCCTCCGGACAGCTCGAGGCCGACGCCCTCATGCTCACCGGCCCGGGACGCTCCGACCGACGCATCGCGCCGCTACCGAACGTGTACTCCGTGGCCGGCTTCTGGCAGGACGTCTCCGCCGGCACCCTGCCCACCGCCTCGCGCGTGGCGGTGATCGGCGGTGGCGAGACCTCGGCCAGCGTCGTCGAGGAGCTCACCCACCATGACGTGGTCGACATCGCGGTGATCTCCCCGCTGCCGACGATCTTCACCCGCGCCGAGGGCCCCTTCGAGAACGAGCTCTACACCGACCCGACCACCTGGACGGACCTGGACGAGGCAGCCCGACGGGACGTCATCGCCCGCTGTGACCGGGGCGTGTTCTCCGCCGACGTACAGGCCCGGCTCACCGGCGAGGACCGGATCAGCCACATCCGCGGCCGGGCGTCCACCGTCCGCCGCAACAGCACCGGCACCGTCGGCAGTATCGACACCGCCGGCATCGAGGTCACCACCGACACCGGACGCACCGAGTGCTTCGACATGGTCGTCGACGCCCGCGGCAACTCCCCGCTGTGGTTCACCCGCATGATGGACGACCGCACGGTCGCCCGCATGGTCGCCGCCTGCTCAGGTGCGGTGACACCGTCTGCGGCGGAGTCCGGCATCGGCGCCGGTCTGGCCCTGGAGAACATGGACCCGCCGCTGCTCCTGCCCACCCTCTCCGGCTTCCGCCAGGGCCCGGGCCTGGCGAACCTCAGCTGCCTGGGCGAACTCTCCGACCGCATCCTCGCGGGTCTCGGCGCCGGCGACGGCACCGACCCGGAGTCCCTGCGCCACCGCGCCTCCTCCGTCGAAAGGATCCTCCTGTGACCGCTCCCTCCGTGACCGACGCTGCGTCCGGAACCAGCTTCACCGGACGCCCGGGCGACCTGCGCTTCGGCCCCGCCACCCCGGTCACCCCGCCCACCGTCGACGAGCAGCTGCGCCAGGCCGCGGCGTCCCACCCGGACGCCCCCGCCGTCGTCGGTGACGGCGGCACCGTGACCTACGCAGAGCTGGACCGTCGGGCCTCCGTGATGGCCCGCCACCTGCGGTCCGTCGGTGTCGGCACCGGCGACCGTGTGGTCGTGCTGGCCAACCGCTGCGGCTGGCTGCCGGTGGTCGCCACCGGCATCATCCGGGCCGGTGCGGTCTACGTCCCGGTCGATGCGTCCTACCCGGCCGAACGCGTCGCCTTCATCCTCGGCGACTGCGCGCCGGCCGCGGCGATCGCCGTCGGTGGGGCGTCGCTGCCCGCCGACGTCGCCGCGTCCGGCATCCCGGTGGAGACCATCACCGACGACTCCCCGCTGGGCGTGAAGATCCTCGGCGGTGAGGACACCAGCCAGGACGCCGCGACCCCGGCGTTCACCGCCGAGGAGCAGTCGCGGCCGACCGAGCCGTCCGACGCCTGCTACCTGATCTACACCTCCGGCACGACCGGCACCCCGAAGGGCGCGCTGAACTCGCACCTCGGTGTGGCCGCGCACTTCCAGTGGATGGGCCGAATGCTCGGTGAGGACGCAGGCGAGACCCAGCCGGTCCGGATGCTGCAGAAGGCGCCGGTGAGCTTCGACGTCGGCGTGGCCGAACTGCTCGCCCCGCTGGCAACCGGCGGCGCGGTCGTCGTGCCGTCGCCGGAATGGTGGCCGGGCGACGTCGACACCCTCGTCGACATGATCGGACGCCACGACGTCACCGTCCTGTCGATGGTGCCCTCGCTGATGCGGGTGCTCTTCGACGTCCTCGACGACTTCGGTACGCCGCTGAGCGAGTTGGGCAACATCCGGCACCTGATCCTCGGTGGCGAGGCCGTGCCCGGTGACGTGGTGCGCCGGGCCCGAGACGGCATCGGCTGCCGGGTCCACGGTCTCTACGGTCCGACCGAGACCGCGATGGACGTGACCTGGGTGGAGTACACCGATGAGCTGGTCGCGGCGGAGGACTTCGACGACCACGTGAGCCTGCTGGGCCTGCCGGAGGACAACGTGGGTGCGTACGTGTTCAGCGAGGCTGATGACGATGCAGACGGACTCGGCATCGAGGTCGACCCCTCCGGTGACGCCTGGGACACCCCCGGTGAGCTGTGCATCTCCGGGGCGCAGGTCGGTAACGGCTACTTCGGACGCCCGGAACTGACCGACGAGGTCTTCGTGGAGTCCCCCTGCCCCGAGGTCGACGGCGGCCGGATGTACCGCACCGGTGACATCGTGGCCTGGACCGAGGTCGGTGGCCAGCGGATGCTGCGGTTCCTGGGCCGCATCGGCGACCAGGTGAAGATCCGCGGCAACCGGGTCGAGCTCGGCGAGGTCGAGGTGCGGCTCAGCGGTCTGGACGGTGTGCGTCAGGCCGCCGCGGTGGCCGTCGAGGAGCACGGCGCGACGCGCCTCGTGGCCTTCGTCGTCGCCGAGGACGCCGAGAACGCCGCAGCGTCCGACGCTTCCGCCTTCACCGCCGGGCTGGCCACGGCACTCGCGGAGTCCGTGCCGGAGTACATGGTCCCCTCCACGATCACCATGCTGGACGCCCTGCCGGTCAGCCCGAACGGCAAGCTCGACCGCAAGGCGCTGAAGGCGATGTAGAAGTCAGGACGCTGGGTCAGGACGCGAGGTCGGCCAGCAGTTCGCGCCATGCGGACAACGAGCTGTCCTCGGCCAGGTCGGCGAAGTCGGCCTGGAAGCCCTCGGCGCGCACCAACGAGACGATCTCGACGAGACGCACGGAGTCCAGACCCTGGTCCATGAGCTCCTCGTCCTCGTCGAGGGAGGCGATGTCGGTGTCGAGCAACTCGGCGACGCGGGCCTTGACCTTCTCGATCAGCTCGTCAACATTCTGGCTGGTGTCTGCGCTGGTATCCGCTGATGTCGCCATTGAATCTCTCTTTTCCGTGAGGGGTGTGCAGGTGAAGGTCCCGGTCCGGTTCGGCCCGAGCACGGCGCAGACTGTACCACCCGCAGCACGAATGAAGTAAGCCTCTCCAATCTCCCCCGCTCTTCCCCGCTTTCCCCTGAGAAGAAAGGACGTACTCGTGACCGACAGCACGGGGTCCCCCACCCTCCTGCCGTTGACGGCAGCTCAGCAGGGCATCTGGAACGCCCAGAAACTGGACCCGACCTCCCCCTACTACGTCGTCGGGGAGGTCCTCGAGCTCGGACGGGTCGACACCTGCCTGCTGGCCCAGGCGGTCGCCCTGACCGTCGACGAGTCGGAGACGCTGCGACTGCGTTTCCTGGAGGACGCCGATGGCGCCGACGGCCCGCGCCAGTACGTCGACCACTCCCCCGCCGAGTTCCCGGAGATCCGCGACATCTCCGGCGCCCCGGATCCTGAACTGCTGGCCACCGCGATCATCGACGCGGAGAAGGTCGAGTGCGGGAGCGCCTGGTGCGGGATGACCTCCCCAGATGCCGGCCCGTCCAACCCGCTGCACCGCTTCCTGATCCTGGACCTCGGCGACGCGGTCTGGTGTGTACAGCTGTACCACCACATCATCGTCGACGGGTACAGCGCCGCACTGCTCACCCGCCGAACCGCCGCCCACTACACCGAGCTGGCCGGCGGCCGGAAGGCTCGTCCCGCGAAGTTCGCGACCATGGCCGAGATCGTGGCGTCCGACCTGGAGTACCGCGACAGCGACGTCTACGGCGAGGACCGCGACTTCTGGCGCGACCACCTCACCCCGGCCCCTGACACCACCGGACGCGAGGACCTGGTCCACGGTGCCGGAACCCCGAGCATCACCACCTCGCTGCGACTGGACCGCGAGGAGATGGCCGAGCTGCGTACCCGGGCGGAGTCCCACGGCCTGGTGTGGTCGGACATGGTGCTCGGCGCCTACGGTGCCTGGCTGCGCAAGCTCGGAGTCGCCGGGGAGAACCCGGCTGAGGCACTGATCGCGATGCCGATGATGGCTCGCACCACCGGCCCGCTGCGTCGCACCCCGGCGATGCAGGTCAACATGGTTCCGGTGCGTTTCCCCCTCGACGCCGGCGCCACCGTCCCCGAGATCGCCGATGCGGCGCACACCGCCCTCGAGCAGGTCAGGACGCACCAGCGTTACCCCGGCAGCGACCTGGTCCGTGACCTCTCCCGCGACCCCGAGGTGGGGCTCAACGGTCCGGCCGTGCTGCACGGCATCGGGGTGAACCTGAAGACCTTCGACTTCTCCCTCGACTTCCACGGCACTTCCGGGGTGCTGCGCAACATCGCCGGTGGCCCGCCAGAGGACCTTGTCCTGGTGGTCACCCCGACCACGGGGGGTGCCGGCGAGGCCGTCGACCTGGCTTTCGAGACCGACCCCACCAGCGTGGACGCCGCGACCGCCACCCAGCGGCTCGAGGACATCCGGGCATTGCTCTTCGCAGAGGGCCCTGTCTCGCAGATCCGTCTGCGTGACGAGACCACCCTGGCCAGCTGGGCCGACGAGCGTGCCGGGTCCCCGTTGCCGGACGCCGCGTCCACCCTGGACGAGCTGATCGACTCGATGACCGGCACCGTCGCCGACGACTCGACCACCCTGAGCTCCGAGGAGTTCTCTCGACGGGTCACGGAGGGTGCCGCACGGATCGCCGAGTCCTGCCAGGAGAACGGCGTCATCGCCCTTGACCTGCCCAAGGGTGTGGACCTGGCCGCTGCGGTGCTGGCCACCTGGCGTGCACACCGCGCCTTCGTGGTACTCGACCGGGAGCACCCGGAGGCCCGACGCCAGCACATCCTCGCCGACTCCGGCGCGGTCGCCGTGCTCACCGAGGACGGGATCACCGCGACCGGCGCGTCTACCGCTGCCGTGTCGAAACCGCAGCGTCCCGACGCTGACCTGGCCTACCTGCTCTACACCTCCGGCACAACAGGCACGCCGAAGGGCGTGGAGGTCACCCGCACCGGCGTGGAGGCGCTGCTCGCCGGGCACTTCCAGGAGCTCTACCCCTCGGCGTCCTTGTCGGCTGCGGCCGCGGCAGTGCCACCTGGGCACGCCCCGCTGCATGTCGCACACACCGCGTCCTTCTCCTTCGATGCCGCGATCGACCAGTTGGCCTGGGTCTTCACCGGCGCGACGGTGCACCTGTACTCCCATGGGACCGTCGGTGACCCGGAGCAGATGCGCAGCGCACTGCTGCGCGACCGCGTGGACGTCCTGGACGCCACCCCGTCATTGGCCGGCGCGTTGATCGACTCCGGGGCGCTCGACGCCACGGAGGTCTCGACCCTGATCCTCGGTGGCGAGTCCGTGCCGCAGTCACTGTGGGACCGCCTGGCCGCCAGCGATCGGGTGGACGCGTGGAACGTCTACGGGCCGACCGAGGCCACTGTCGACGCTCTCGCCGCCCGCATCGTTCCTGGTCCGGTGACGATCGGACGCGCGGTTCCGGGCATGACCGCCGAGATCCTCGACGTCGACGGCGAGGTCGTTCCGCCCAACGAGATCGGTGAGCTGGTGTTGTCCGGCCCGCAGGTCGCGCTGGGCTACCGGGGACGTCCGGACGCTACGGCGTTCGAAACCGTTGAGAACGGGGACGGCTCCCGGCGTCGCTACCGCACCGGTGACCGCGTGCGCTGGCGTGCCGACGTCGCCGCCACCGAATTCCTGGGACGCGCCGACGACCAGCTCGAGATCCGTGGCCACCGCGTGGAACCCGGCGAGGTCGAGGCGGCCCTGCTCGCCCTGCCGCAGGTCACCGGTGCTGCCGTGGGAACCTTCGGGCCGTCCGGTGCGGTGAAGCTGATCGCGCACGTCACCCTGACCGCCGAGGCCGCCGCCCAGCAGCCCGCCTTCGACGTGCGCCAGGCATTGGCTGCGCATGTGCCGGGCCACCTGGTGCCGACGACGGTCCGCGTCCACGACCGGCTGCCGCTCACCGTCGGTGGCAAGGTCGACCGCCGGGCGTTGGACGCCCTGGCCGCCCAGGACGAGACCACCGCCGACGCTGCTGACGCTCCTGATCGCGACGCAGACCTCGATCAGGACCTCTCCCCGACCGAGCGCCAGCTGGCTGAGGTGGTGGCTGAACTGCTCGGCGCTGATGACACAGACAACTCCGCAGACACCGTGAACATCGAGGCAGATTTCATCAGCCTCGGCGGTGACAGCATCGGCGCGCTGACCGTCGCCGGTCGTCTACGCCAGCGTGGTGTGGGCATCCAGGCCGGTGACCTGCTGTCCGGAAGCACTCTGCGCGACATCGCTGCCGACGCCGAGGAGGTCACCACGACCGGTGACTCGGCTCTGCTGGACGCAGCCGTCTCCACGGCGTCCGTGGATTCGGGCGCCACCGAGGTATCCACCGGGCCGCACGCGCTCGCCCGGACCGCACCGGGACAGCGTCCCGTCCTGGTCGGCACCGTCACCCTGGACGCCACGTCCGAGGCCGAACTCGACCACTCCCTCTCCAGCACAATCGGCGCGCTGATGACCCGGCACGGCGACCTGCGTGCCGTTCTGGACCGCTATGACAGCAAGCACGATGAGCCGCGGATGATCGTGCCGCGGGTGCCGCTTGTCGACCCCTCCGACCTGCTCGTGGACCTCGAGTCGGACGAATCATCTGTCGCAGAACTCGCGGACAGTTTTGCCTCACGCCTGGATCCGGCCGCAGGTCGCACCTGGTGCGTCGGGGTGCGCCACGGTGCGGGAAGCACCGACCTGGTGGTGGCGGTGGACCCGCTGCTGCGCTCCCCCGCAGGGGTCACCGAACTGCTCGACGAACTGGCGGATGCTCTGGACGGCCAGGTCGTCGCACGGGCCGAAGGAGGCCACGGACGTACCGTCACCGTGCACGACACCGAGGCGATCCTGGACGTGCTGCCCGAGTTGTTCACTGCGGATGCACTGGCCGCCCCCGCCGCAGCCGCACTGCTGGCCACGAATGGGCCGGTCGCGGTGTGGTTGCCTGCCGACGCGGAGAATCCCGGCGGGGAGGTCCTCACCCTCCCGCCACTCGACGAGGACACACGCACCACCACGGACCCCGCCCGCCGCGCCCTGCTGCACGCCAAGGAACACCTGGTCAACCGGACTGACGCCACCGACCAGAATGACTCCCCGGCGCTCACGGTCGCCACTGTCCCCGGTGCCGACACTCTCACCCCGGCGTCCGGGACGGACATCCTCTTCCTCGACATGTCGACCGGTGAGGCCGTCCTGCACGGCGTGCTTCCCGACGGCGAGACCGACGACCTCACCACGGCTCTGACCGACGCCTTCACCGGACTCGCGGTGCTGGCCCGGACGTCCGACGGTGGGGCGAGCCCAGCCGACCTCACCCACCGCGCCGACCAGCAGACGATCGACGCCTGGGAGACCACCTACGGTCCGCTGGCCGACGTCCTGCCGGTCGCCCCGCTGCAGGAGGGGCTGCTCTACCACGCCGCGAACGGTGGCGACGGCTACGTTCTCGCCGCCGGTATCGACCTGCGCGGCCGGGTCGACGCCGACCGTCTGCACGCCTCCCTGCTGCAGGTCCTCGACCGTCACGACTTGCTGCGCGCCCGCTTCGACACCTCCACGCTGGACGAACCGGTGCAGGTCCTCCCCCGCACCGTGGAGCTGCCCTGGCGCACCGTGGACCTCACCGCGCTGCCTGCCGAGGACGCGCTCGCGACCGCCGAGGTCCGGCTGCACGCGATGGCCTCGCGCCCGATGGACATCGAGCATCTCGCCCGCGGTCCGCTGGTCGCCGCCGAGCTGGTGCTGCTGCCGGACGACCGGGCCTGGCTGGTCCTCGGCAACCACCACCTGGTCACCGACGGCTGGTCCACCCCGGTGATGCTGCGTGACCTGCTGTCCTTCTACCACGGCGATCCGCTGCCGGACGCCGCCCCTTACTCCGACTACCTCGACTGGTTGGGGCGCCGCGACCCCCGCGTCGACGAGGACGCCTGGTCCGAGCGTCTGGACGGTCTGGCCCACGGCACCCTGGTGCGCGAGATCGCCCCGCCGCCTGCTGATACGGCTGACGATGATACGGACGACGCACCCCAGCGCGGTGAGAGCCTCCGCGAGGTCACCGGCGATGGTTCTCTGTCGCCCGATGCTCTGCTGTCCCGCGCCTCGGAGGCCGGGGTCACCCCGAACACCCTGCTCCAGGCCGCGTGGTCGCTGAGCCTGTCGTCGCTCACCGGCGACTCCGACGTTCTCTTCGGCACCACCGTGTCCGGGCGCCCCACCGAACTGCCGGGCATCTCCAACACCGTCGGCCTGTTCATCAACACCGTGCCCGCCCGGGTCACCGTCGACAAGGACCAGGACCTCAACGGCTTGCTGAGCACCATCGGCCGCACCCAGGCCCGGATGACCGCGCACGACGCCACCCCGCTGGTGCGCATCGAACAGCTCGCCGGCTGTGGCCCCCTGTTCGACTCCCTGGTGGTGCACGACAACTTCCCCGCCGCCGACACCAGCGACGATGCCGATCCCGACACGATCAGCGTCGGCGGCATCCACACCGACGGCCGGACAGACTTCCCTGTCTCCGTGGTCTCCCCGCCCGGGGACACCTTCCGCATCGTGCTGGCCTACCGCCCTGACCTGGTCGACTCTCGGTTCATCGATCTGGCGCACCGCACCCTGGTGCGGGTGTTGGAGTCCTTCGTCGCCGACCCGGGCACCCGCGTCGGTACGGTGCTGGACGGTCTGCCGGGCCAGTGGGCGTCGTCCGCCGCACCGCAGCAGGACGCTCCGGAGGCCCCGGCACAGGAAGAGGCACCAGCCGCTCCGGCCGCAGCGTCCGGCGCAGCCAGCGACACCGCCGAGACGATCGCCGAGGTCATGGCAGCCCTGCTCGACCGCCACCCGGTCGGCGTCCACGAGAACTTCTTCGACATCGGCGGGCACTCCCTGCTCGCCATGCGGTTGCTCGGACGCCTGCGCCGGGCCGGCCTGGAGAAGGTCACCATCCAGGACATCGTCGAATCCGGCTCACCGTCTGCACTGGCCACCCGTCTCGACGGCGACGGAACGCAGAGCGTCCTGCCACTGTCGCCGGGCACCGGCCCCCCCTTGTTCTGTGTTCACCCCGGCGGTGGTCTCGCACTGCCGTTCCAGGGACTGGCTGACCGCCTGGCCGACCGGTTGGACGAGTCCGGCCCGCTGGTCGGGCTGCAGCTGCCGTCGCCACTGCCGCAGGCCGCCACCCTCGACGAGCTGGCTGCGCCCTACGCCGACCAGGTGCAGCAGGTCCAGGAACACGGCCCCTACCGGCTCCTCGGCTACTCCTTCGGTGGTGCACTCGCGCACGCCATGACCGCCGAGCTGCAGCGACGCGGCGAGACCGTATCCTACCTCGGCGTCATGGACGCCTACCCCGCCGGTGAAAGCCCCGACCTGCCCGCGGCGGACGAAGCGCCCGACCCCGCGGACGACGACCTCGCCGCCATGGGCGGAATCGGCGACGACGAGGTCACCGAAATGATCACCGGGAACCTGCGCTACTGCGACCAGCTGCTGCGCACCGCCACCCCGGTCGACACCAACGGCTTCGACGGGACCGTGCAGGTCATCGTCGCGTCCCGCGCCGGCCAAGGTGCAGCCCCCGCGACATGGGACCCGGTGCCCGCCTGGAGCACGACCCTGGGCCGCGAACCCGAGAGCCTCACCCTCGACACCGACCACGCCGGGCTGGTCAGCGACGACGGATGGGACAGCATCGCCCCGTTCATCGGCCGCGCCCTCACCGGACAGGACGCCCCCTCACCCTCCCAGGAGATCCTCATATGACGCAGACAACGACCATCAACGATCCCCGTAACCCGCTCGAGGTGTACGCCGCTGACGGTACCGACAAGCTCCTGGCCACCGGCGTCCCGCAGGACGCCGCCGCCCACTTCCGCGAGATCGGTGCCTGGACCGGCGACACCCACTGGCAGCTCTTCCGCCGCGCCGTGGAGACCTGGCCCCACGACACTGCCGCCGTCGATAACGTCCGCACCCTGACCTGGTCGGAACTCGACGCCGGGGTCGCCCGGGCGGCGTCCGTCCTGGCGCAGGCAGGGGTAGGACGCGGCGACGGCGTGATCGTCCAGATGCCGAACTCCGTGGCCTACCTCGAAGCCGTCTTCGCGATCTGGCGGCTCGGCGCGGTGCCGGTGTTCTCCCTGCCCGCCCATGGCTCCCACGAGATCCGGCACTTCGCCGGCCACGCCCCCGCCCGCGTCTACGTCGGCACCGCACGGCCGAACCGGCACCTCACCCGGGTGCAGCACGACCTCGCCGTACCACTGGAGGACGGCACCGAGCTGACCACGGTGCTCGTCGACGAGGGCGCCGCGGACCCGTGGGCGGAGGCTGGGCAGGACGCGCCGGAACCGGCCGACGTCACCGCCGACGAACTGGCGTTCCTACAGCTCTCCGGTGGAACCACGGGTGTGCCGAAGCAGATCCCGAAGACCCACGACGACTACCTCTACTCCGTGCGCGCCTCCATCGACGTCTGCGACCTGTCCCGCGGCGACGTCCTGCTCATCGCCCTGCCGGCCTCGCACAACTTCACCATGAGCTCGCCGGGGATCCTCGGGGCAGTGCAGGTCGGCGCGGCGATCGTCTTCGCATCCGACCCGATGCCGACGACCATCCTGCCGCTGATCGAACGCCACCGCGTCACCCACCTGGCGCTGGTCCCACCGGCGCTGATCAGCGTACTGAACTCCACCGAGCGGAAGTCCCATGACCTCGGCTCAGTGAAGACCGTGTGGGTCGGTGGCGCGAAACTCTCCGAGGCCGCCGCCCGCCGCGTCTACCCGGACCTCGGTTGGCGACTGCAGCAGGTCTTCGGCATGGCCGAGGGCCTGGTCAACTACACCCCGTTGGACGCGCCGATCGACGAGGTGGTGTCCACCCAGGGCCGCCCGATGAGCCCGTGGGACGAGATCAAGGTCGTCGACGACGATGATGTCGAGGTGCCGGAAGGCGAACCCGGCAACCTGCTGACCCGCGGCCCGTACACGATCCGTCGCTACCACCGGGCCCCGGAGGTCGACGCCCGCTCATTCACCGCCGACGGCTTCTACCGCACCGGCGACATCGTGGTGTTCTCCGAAGGCACGCTGACCGTCGTCGGCAGGGCGAAGGACCAGATCAACCGTGGTGGGGAGAAGATCGCCCCGGAGGCCGTGGAGAACGCCCTGCTCACCCACCCCGGCGTGCATGATGTGTCGGTGGTGGGCACACCGGACGAGGTGCTCGGCGAGAAGATCCGTGCCTTCGTCATCCCCCGGCCCGATGCTGACGCGTCCCGCCTGACACCGACGAAGTTGCGGAAGTTCGCCCGTGGGGCGGGGCTGGCGTCCTATGCGATCCCGGACATCATCGAGATCGTCGACGAGTTTCCGCTGACCGGCGTCGGCAAGGTCAGCAAGAAGGCGCAGCAGACGTAGGCGGGACTGTGGGCGCGAACCGGGTCGCGTAGGGACACCTGGCTCTCCACACGCGGCGCGAAGCTAAGCGTCCCCAATTCGGTAACTCCACCACACATGGAATGACCGAATTGGGAACACTTAGCGATCAGGACGCTAGCCCTCGATGATGCCGCGGATGGTGTGCAGCGTCTCGGTGATGCCATAGGTCGCGGTCTCCTCGCGCTGGGCCTCCTGGGCGGCGGCGTCCTCCCCGAACTTCTCCACGAAGTAGGCCTCACCCTGCTCGGTGAAACGGGTGAACTCGGTGAGGACGGTCGCGTCATCCCGGCGGTTCACCGCCTCCATCCGGAAGCCCCACTCGGTACCGGACGAGGTCACCCGCCAGGCGAACTCCACGCCCGGCTCGTCGACGATCACCTCGGAGACGGTGCTCCACTCCCGCTCGTCGGTGCGGTTGTGACCGGTGAAGGTCGCGCCGACGCGGGAACCCGCGGGAACCTCAGCGGTGACGGCGTCGTCCCACTGCGCCTTGTAGCACTGGGCACTCCACTCCCCGGTCCGGGTGATGTCGCTGACCAGGGTGTGGACGTCCGCCGGGGAGGCGGCGACGGTGATGGAATCGCTGAGTTCATAGGCCATGGGCTCGAGGATAGTCGCCGACACTCACACCTCGATGTCTGCAAGCGCCTCCGACTTGGAGTGTCCGGGAGTGACGGGAGCGAGTTCGACCAGGGAGTATCTCATGACCCCATTGTCCTCATCTCACGGCGGGCGCCCACCCGGTTTACTCCACCGCGCCACCGGCGGCGAACTGGCTGCGGTACAGCTCAGCGTAGGATCCGTCGGCCTCCAACAGCTCCTCGTGGGACCCCTGCTCCACGATGGAACCGTCCACCATCACCAGGATGCGGTCGGCATCGCGGATCGTGGACAGCCGGTGCGCGATGACGAAGGACGTTCGCTGCGCACGGATCGCATTCATCGCCTGCTGCACCAGCACCTCGGTCCGGGTGTCCACCGAGGACGTCGCCTCGTCCAGGATGAGGATCTCCGGCTCGGCCAGGAACGCGCGCGCGATGGTGATCAGCTGGCGCTCGCCGGCAGACACCGAGCCGTCGTCCTGGTCGATGACGGTGTCGTAGCCTTCCGGCAGGGAGTGGACGAAGCGGTCGACGTAGGCGGCCTTCGCCGCGGTGATGACCTCCTCGTCCGTGGCGTCCAACCTGCCGTAGCGGATGTTCTCCAGGATGGTGCCCTCGAACAGGACGGCGTCCTGCAGCACCATGCCGGTGCGCGAGCGCAGGTCCGCCCGGGTCATCCTGCGGGTGTCCACGCCGTCGACGAGAATCGCTCCTCCGGTGACGTCGTAGAACCGCAGCACCAGGTTGACCATGGTGGTCTTGCCCGCGCCGGTCGGCCCGACGATGGCCACGGTCTGGCCTGGCTCCACGACCAGGTTCAGGTCGTTGATCAGCGGGACGTCCTCGGAGTAGCCGAAGTCGACGTCGCGGAACTCCACGCGACCGCGGGACGTGCGCGGCGAGACCGGCGCACCCGGCACCGCCGGTGCGTCCTGCGCACCCTTCGTGTCGGACGCTGCGGCGTCCACGGTGGAAACGTCCGGCACCTCCTCCCCGGCGTCGAGCAGCTCGAAGACGCGCTCGGCGGAGGCGACACCGGACTGCACCATCGTCATCATGCCGGCGAGCTCGCCGAGTGGCTGGTTGAACTCACGGGAGTACTGGATGAACGCGGTGACCGCGCCCAGGCTCATACTGCCGTTCGCCACCCGCAGCGCGCCGACCACGGCGATGATCACGTAGCTGAGGTAGTTCATGAACTGCATCAGCGGCATCATCATGCCGGACAGGAACTGCGCCTTCGCACTGGCCTGGAACAGTTCCTCGTTGTGCTCGTCGTAGGCCTTGGACATATCGTCCTGACGACCGTAGGCAACGACCAGGTCGTGCCCGGTGAAGGACTCCTCGACATGGGCGTTGACCTTGCCGGTGTTCGCCCACTGCGCCGCATACTGCTTCTGCGCCTTCGTACCGACGATGCCGACCAACACCGCGGTGATCGGCAGCACCGTCAACGCCAGCAGGGCCATCTGCCAGGACACGGTGAACATCATCACCGTGACTCCGAGCATCATCAGGATCGAGTAGACGAAACTCGCCAACGCCTGCTGCAGTGCAGCCTGCACATTGTCGATGTCGTTGGTGGTGCGCGACAGGATGTCGCCCTTCTTCTGGGCGTCGTAGTAGCGCAACGGCAGGTGGTGGACCTTGCGCTCCACATCCGACCGCAGATCCAGGACGACCTTGACCACGATGCGGTTAAGGATGAACCCCTGCGCCCAGTCGAAGACCGAGGCGATGAGGTACATGCCAAGCACCACACCGATCAGGGTGCCCAGGTGACCGAAGTCGATGGCCGTCTCGCCGGGGGCGACGTCCCCGGACCAGCGGGCGAGAACCCCGTCGTAGATCACGTCGACGGCGTCACCCAGCACCTTCGGGGCGTAGACCGACAAACCGACACAGATGACCAGCAGGCCGAAGACCCAGAACATCCCAACCTTGCGGGAGCCCATCAATCCGATCAGACGCAGCATCGACGGCCAGAAGGCCTTCGCCGAGCGCGGTGCCGACTCGCCCTCGCGGTCGGCGACCTCGAGGACCTCGGGAGTATCAGTTGCGTCACTCATCGCTGCGCCTCCATCTGGGACTCGACGATCTCCCGGTAGGTGCTGCTGGAGTCCAGCAGCTCATCGTGGGATCCGCGGGCGATGATGGTGCCCTTGTCCAGCACCAGGATCTGGTCGGCGTCGCGGATGGTGGACACCCGCTGCGCGACGGTGACGACCGCTGCGTCCTGCACGGTGGGACGCAACGCCGTGCGCAGCGCGGCGTCGGTACGCACGTCGAGGGCGGAGAAGGAGTCGTCGAAGACGTAGACGCTGGGCTTGGCGACCAGCGCGCGGGCGATGCACAGGCGCTGGCGTTGACCACCGGAGACGTCCGTGCCGCCCTGGGCGATCGGGGACGCCAGGCCTGCCTTCTCCCCGGTGCCACGGTGCCGGACGAAGTCCTCACCCTGGGCGACGCGCAGCGCGTCCCACAGCTCCTCGTCCGTGGCCTCCTGGTTGCCGAAACGCAGGTTGGACGCCACGGTCCCGGAGAACAGGTACGCCTTCTGCGGCACCAGGCCGACGTGGCGGGCCAGGTCGACGCGCGGCATCGACGCGACATCCACCCCGCCGATCACGACCTTGCCGGACGTCGGGGCGAAGAGGCGCGGAATCAGGTTGACCAGGGTCGACTTTCCGGAGCCGGTGGCCCCGATGATCGCCGTGGTCTGGCCCGGGCGCACGGTGAAATTGATGTCGTGCAGGACGGGTTCCTCGGCGCCGGGGTAGGTGAAGGAGACATTGCGGAACTCGAGCTCGGCGGTGGTGTCGGGGGCGGCTGTGTCGGCGGCACTGCCGGGGACACCCAGTCGCTTGACCTGGACCTCCGGGTCCTCCTCCGGCTCAACGATCAACGGGTCGTGGTCGAGGACCTTGCTGATGCGCGCCGCACAGACCATGGCGCGCGGCAGCATCATCACCATGAACGACACCATCATCACCGCCACCAGGATCTGCAGCAGGTACTGCATGAACGCGGTCAGCGAACCGACCTCGATGGCGCCGTCCTCCACCCGGTGCCCACCGAACCACAGCACGGCTGCGGTCGCGGTGTGCAGGATGACCATGATCACCGGACCGACCAGGACGAACACCCGGCCGACGCGTTCAGACACCCAGGCGACGGCCTTGTTGGCGTCGTCGAAGCGCTTCGTCTCGAACTTCTCGCGGACGAAGGCGCGGATCACCCGGATGCCGGTGATCTGCTCGCGCATCACCAGGTTGATCCGGTCGATCCGGTCCTGCATCGACGCGAACAGCGGGACCAGCCGGGACACCATGAAGCTAACGACCACGGCCAGGACCAGCACGGACACCCAGACCAGCCAGGACAGTCCGGCGTCCTCGCGCAGGGCCATGACGATGCCGCCGATGCACATGATCGGGGTCATCACCAGGAAACTCAGCGCCATGACGAACACCATCTGCACCTGTTGGACGTCATTGGTGCCGCGGGTGATCAGCGTCGGGACGCCGAAAGTGCCCATGTCCTGGGCGCTGAAGCGGTCGACGCGGCGGTAGACGTCGCGGCGGATGTCGCGCCCGACGGCCATGGCCAGCCGGGCGGCGCACCAGGTGGCGGCGATGGCGGCGATGACCTGGACGAAGGCAACGCCGAGCATGATGCCGCCGGTGGACCAGATGTAGCCGATGTCCCCGGTGGAGACACCCTTGTCGATGATGTCGGCGTTGAGTCTGGGCAGGTACAGCGTCGCGAGGGTGGCGACTACCTGGAGGAGGATGACCGCGACGAGATACCCGGGGTACGGGCGTGCGTACGCGGCCAAAAGACGTAGAAGTTGCACTTTTCGTACGGTACGTGAACACACGTTGACCTGCCAGGAAGCCGTCCCTTACAATACTGTGTTCAAGTTGTCCTGGGAGCAGGGGTGACTGCGGGGACCGGCGTGCGGCGGGCGGCGTGACCGTCGGAGTGATCGTCACCCAGACCGGGGACGACGGCCCGACCGACGCAGCGTCCTGCAGCGACGTCGGGTTCATCGGCGTGGCCGGGTCGGGTCAGCGTGACGGCGGGGACAGCGCCGAGGACCAGATGGATGAGGAAGACATCGAAGACGAGGACTACGGGGACTCCGAGACCCCGGATGTCGACGTCGTCGCCGAGGTCGGTGACATCGTCGCGGTCGCCTACGCCAACCTCGAAGCCGACCTCCCCGAGGACACGTCGATCAACCTGCGGGCGGTGGAGTACCCCGCGATGGCCGTGCCGGTGAGCCTGAAGCAGGAGACGTGGGCGGACTACTTCGAGTCCGTCGCCGAGGGTGTCTCAGCAACAAAGGACACAATCAACGACACCGTCGACGAGTGCCCGGAATCAAAGATCGTCGTCGCCGGGTACTCCCAGGGTGCGATGGCTCTGCGACGCGCCCTGCTTGAACTCGGGTCGGTCGACAGCATCGTCGCCGGAGTCCTCATCGGCGACGGGGACAAGCTGCCCGATGACAAGGTCACGACCATCGACGACTACGACACCGACGACTACGAGGGCATCGCCCAGCTGGCCCGGGACCAGTGGGATTTCGACTCCGGTGCCTCGGAGGAGCCGCTGCCGTCCGACTGGGAGTCGCGGATCCTGTCCGCCTGCCGTGGCGGCGACGTGGTCTGCGCGCAGGAGTCTTTCGACGTCGGCAGCATCACCGACGACATCCCTGCGCACACCAACTACGACGCGGAGGACTGGCGGGAGTTCCTGGCGGACGCCGTCGCAGCCGCCAGCTGACCAGAATCGCCCCCGGTCAGATGGCCAGACCCTCCCCTGTCAGATAGGTGGGACGGATCGTCGTGATCCGGCCGGAAGACCATCGATTCGTCCCACGTATCTGACAAGTGGTGTGGGCGGGGCCGGAAGGTGGGGCGGGGCCTACTCCCCTGCTTCAGCCTCGAGCTCGGCGAGGATCGCGGCGGAGGATGACAGGCCCAGGCGGGTGGCACCGGCGGCGATCATCTCCTGCGCCGCTGCCAGCGAGCGGATCCCGCCGGACGCCTTGATGCCGAGCCGTCCCCCGACCGTCTCGTTCATCAGCGACACCGCACGCACGCTCGCCCCGCCCGCCGGGTGGAAGCCGGTGGAGGTCTTCACGAAGTCCGCCCCGGCCTCCTCGGAAGCCTTGCACGCGGCCACGATCTCCTCGTCGGTCAGCGCGGCAGACTCGATGATCACCTTCAACACCCCTGGCGCGGGAACGGCGGCACGCACCGCAGCGATATCGCTGGTCAGCTCGTCGAAACGCCCCTCCTTCGCCAGCGCGATGTTAGTGACCATATCGACCTCCCCCGCACCGTCCGCCACCGCGCGGGCAGCCTCGGCGGCCTTGATCTCCGACTTCACCGCACCCGACGGGAAGCCGACCACGGTGGCAACGTGCACCCCGCCCGGGACCTCGACCGGCAGCTGCGAGGGAGAGACACAGATCGAGTAGGTTCCCAGCTCCCCGGCCTCGGCGGCCAGCCCTGCGACATCCGCGGCGGTGGACTCGGGCTTGAGGAGGGTGTGGTCGATCAGTTGCGCGAGCTCGTCACGGGTGATGTCGCGGGCACGCTGACCATCGCGGTCGCTACTCAGATCACTACGTGGGTCGCTGCTGTGGTCGTTGGTCATCTACTATCCAATCCTGTCCAGAATCACGGAGCGTTGTGCGGTGTCGGCGCCGGTGCCACCGGCCTCCACCGAGTATCCCGTCTCCAGCACCTCGAGTGCACGCTCGAAGCGCTCCGGCGTGTCCGTGTGCAACGTGAACAGCTTCTGACCTGCCGAAACCTTCTCCCCCTTCACCGCGTGCAGTTCGACACCGGCACCAGCCTGCACCGGATCCTCCTTGCGGGCACGTCCGGCACCGAGCCGCCAGGACGCCACACCGAAGGCCAGGGCGTCGGTCTCGGCGAGCACCCCGTCCGACGACGCGACCACGTCGTGGGTGTGCGCGGCGGTCGGCAGCTCAGCGTCCGGATCACCATCCTGGGCGCGGATCATCTCGCGCCACGCGTCCATCGCGCGGCCGTCGGCCAGAGCGTCCTCCACGTCGGCGTCCTGCCCGTTCGGCCCGCCGATGCCGGACGCACCGAGCATCTCCCGGGCCAGCGCACACGTCAGCTCGACGACATCGGACGGCCCACCACCGGCGAGCACCTCGACGGACTCGCGGACCTCCAGCGCATTGCCGATGGTGCGTCCCAACGGCACCGACATGTTGGTGAGCAGCGCGGTGGTGGCGACCCCGGCGTCCTGACCCAACGCGACCATGGTCTCGGCGAGCTCCCGGGCGTCGTCCTGCGAAGTCATGAACGCACCGGAACCGACCTTGACGTCCAGCACCAGGGAGGCGGTGCCCTCGGCGATCTTCTTCGACATGATCGAGCTGGCGATCAGCGGGATGCAGTCGACGGTGGCGGTGATGTCGCGCAGCGCGTAGAGCTTCTTGTCCGCCGGGGCGAGGCCGGAGCCGGCGGCGCAGATCACGCAGCCGGGGCCCTCGAGGATCTCGGTGAGCCGCTCATTGGTCAGGTTCGCCTGCCAGCCGGGGATCGCCTCGAGCTTGTCGAGGGTGCCGCCGGTGTGCCCGAGGCCGCGTCCGGACAGTTGCGGTACCGCGACCCCGTAGGACGCCACGAGCGGGGCGAGCGGCAGGGTGATCTTGTCACCGACGCCGCCGGTGGAGTGCTTGTCGGTGGTGATCTTCGACAGGTGGGAGAAGTCCATCCGGTCGCCGGAGTCGATCATCGCCTGGGTCCAGCGCGCGATCTCGGCACGGTTCATACCGCGCAGGAAGATGGCCATGGCCAGGGCGGACATCTGTTCCTCGGCGACGATGCCACGGGTGTAGGCGTCGATGACCCAGTCGATCTGCGAGTCGGTGAACTCTCCCCCGTCGCGTTTGGTGCGGATGACGTCGACGACGTCGAACTTCTCGGTGTGTGCCATGAGCTGCAACCCCTTCGGTGTTCGCGTGGTGTGTGGAAGGCCGGTTATGCGTGCATATATATTGCCGTAGCTTATGACACTCGTTATCATCGCCTGCACATGCCCCGTCAACGGCTAAGGATGTCCTGCCATGCAGTATCCGTCTGATCCCGCTCCCGCCTCTCCTTCCTCTCCTTCCTCTCCCTCCGACGCTGAGCTCCTCGCGTTCTCCCGCGAGGCCGCACACAAGGCCTACGCACCGTACTCCGGCTTCCCGGTCGGCGCGGCCCTCCTGCTGGACGACGGGCGGGTGGTGACCGGCTGCAACGTCGAGAATGCGTCCTACGGACTCGGGATCTGCGCCGAACGCACCGCGGCAACCCGCATGATCGCCGAGGGCCCCGGGCCGGACACACTGGACGCACCGGATGCACCGGATACACCGGATGCACCGGATGCACCGGATGCACCGGATGCACCGACGATCCTCGCCGTCGCCGTCACCGGGCTCAAGGCCTCCCCCTGTTTCCCCTGCGGCGCCTGCCGGCAGGTACTCCACGAGTTCGGGTGCCAGCGCGTGATCGTCGAGGGTGACACCGGACCGGAGTCGCACCCGTTCACCGACATCCTGCCCTTCGCCTTCGGCCCAGGAGACCTGTGATGGAGAGATTCCAGGGGATCATCGGCATTCTCGTCATCTTCGCGCTGATCTACGCCTTCTCCCGGGCGCGCAAGCACATCCGCTGGCGCACCCTCGGCGTGGGCCTCGCCCTCCAGGTCGCCTTCGCACTGTTGGTGCTCAAGTGGGACGTCGGCTTCCAGGCGTTGATCAAGGTCTCAGAGGGTGTCCAGAAACTCTCCGACTTCACCAATGACGGCACCGCCATCAACTACCTGACGGGCACCTCGAAGATCGAGGGCGTGTACGCCTCCACGGTGATCTTCCTGGGCCAGGCCGAGGCCCCGCTGGTCATCGCCCCCCTACCCGCCAAAGCTCACGAAATCGGAGCTTTTTCACCTGTATGACCGGTCGTTTCGCCTCGGTCGCCGGCTCCACCCTGCTGGGCTATGCACTGCTGGGTGCACCGTTGGAGTTCCTGCTGGCAGCGTCCATCATGAACGCCCCAGACTCCCTGCTGGTCGCCAAGGGACTGATGCCGGAGACCAAGAAGTCCGAGGTGGACGCCACGGTGAAGGACGTCCGCGACACCGAGTCGAAGAACATCATCGACGCTGTGGGCAAGGGTGCGATGTCAGGCGGCAAGATCGCGGTGACCATCGGCTGCCTGCTCATCGCCTTCATCGCCATCATCGCGATGCTCTCGGCGATGATCGGCGGCATCGGCGGCTGGTTCGGCCAGGACAACTGGTCACTGGAGGGTATCTTCGGGATCGTGTTCGGCCCGCTGGCCTGGGCGATCGGCGTGCCGTGGCAGGACACCATGCAGGTCGGCAGCTTCATCGCGGAGAAGACGATCATCAACGAGTTCGTCGGTTTCACCTCCTTCAGCGAGGTGGTGGACGACCTGGATCCGAAGTCCGTGATGCTGGCGACGTTCGCGCTGGCCGGCTTCGCGAACCTGAGTTCCATCGCCATCCAGATCGGCGCAATCGGTGGTCTCGCACCGGAGCGTCGGGCGGACGTGGCCAAGATGGGGCCGTTCGCCCTGCTCGGTGGCTTCTTCACCGATATGCTCAGCGCGGCGATCGTCGGCATCGTCGCGTTCTAGAACGCCGCGCCAGGCCCCTACAGCTGCGCGGCGAGCATCGGGGCGGCGGTCACCGGGTCGATGCCGGCGGCCCTCAGGGCGTCGACGGCACCCTGGGGGTTGGTGCGGAACTGCTCGGCGGTGCCACGGTCGATACCCATGCTCTCGGCTGCGGCGATGGTGGCGTCCGGGTTGGCGGCGAGCTGGTCGGCTGTCGCGGGGTCCACACCGGCGCCCAGCAGTGCGTCACGGATCGCCGGGTCACCGGCCGGGGCCGGGGCGGGATCCGGCTCGGGCTGGGGTTCCGGCTGCGGCTCGGGCTCCGGTGCCGGATCCTGCTGTTCCTGACCCTCTGCGTTCGGATCGTTCGGGTTGTTCGGGTCCTGCTCAGCGTTCGGGTCGTCGGCGTTCGGGTCCTGCCCCTCGGCGTCTCCACCGCACACCGGCGGCACCTGGTCGGCGGCGACCTTCTCCACCAGCCCACAGGCCGCGGCACGGGACAGCTTCCACTGCTCGTCCTGCTTGACGAACTCGACGGAATCCTGAAAGTCCTGTTCCTGGTCCGGCAGTGTCATCCGTACCGAGGCCGTCGCGATCTCAGGAGTCTCGCCGGGCAGCACCGGGTCAATGACCTCGATCTCGGCACCGGACTCCTGCTTCGCCCGGGTCATCACCTCGAAGAGTTCGGCGGCCTCGTGGCCGTCCTCGACCGTGTCGGCCTTCTGCTCGGTCGGCACCTCGGGGTCGACCGCGCGGTCGAGGATCTCGGCGAGGGCCGCGGCGTCCGGCAGGACGTCCTGCGCCTCGGTGGTCTCCTCCGCTGTGGTGGTGGCGGACGAGGTGGCCGCGGCGTCCCCCTCATCGGAGGAGCAGGACGCCAGCGCCAGCCCGGTGGACACCGCCACGGCGACAGCGAGGGCTCGGGAACGGTACAGGGCGGGCCGGGTATGGCTCACAGGAACAATCCTTGATCGTCGGGTACTTCTGGTGAAACATTCCCGACGAGTCTAGACCATCTACCCCAGCTTCTTGCGGACCTCCTGGAAGGCGTCGGCCCAGGCGAGCAGGGTCTTCAGCAGCGGCTGGAAGGGACCGGTGGAGACGTCCTGCGGGGTGAACTTCCCGTCGGTGAAGTCCGTGAACAGGGAGAATGCAGCGACGTCACGGACGGTGGCGGCACCGAAGTTGGCGAAAGCCACGCGCCAGTTCTCCACGGCGCGCACCCCCTTGTCGGCACCGTAGCTGGCGAAGGCGATGGGCTTGTTGCGGAACTCGGAGCCGACGAAGTCGATGGCGTTCTTCAGCGGGCCGGGCACGGAGTGGTTGTACTCCGGGGTGACCACGATGTAACCGTCGAAGGGCTCCAGGGCCGCGCCCCAGGCCTTGGTGTGCTCGTTGGCGTACTGGTGAGCGCCGCCGGGGATGGGCTCGTCGAGGACGGGCAGGTCGTAGTCGCCGAAGTTGACGACGGTGTTCTCCACGCCGGCCTCGTCCAGCTGGGCCTTGACCCAGGTGACGACCTGGGGGTTCAGCGCTCCGGGGCGGGTGGATCCGGCGATGATTCCGATGCTGGTCATGGTGAGGGGACTCCTTGGTGAGTGTTGGTGGATGGTTGTTGCGGACCTGCGCGATCCTACCATCAGTGACACGTCACCAACCTGGTGTGGAAGCGGGTCGGCGGTTGAACGAGAGAGGACCCCGCCGGTAGAAACAATCGGCGGGGTCCTCAGGTGGCGGCGTCAGGCGTTGGACGCAGCGTCCGCCTCAGCGTCCGACCCGGCATCCGACCCGGCGTCCTGCTCGGCACGGACGGCACGCATCCGCACCCAGCGGTACAGCCCCAGGATGATGCCGACGAAGACAAGCGCGCCGAGCCACTGCGAGGCACCGGCCCAGCCGTCCGGCATGATGCCGAGCGCATCAGAATCCCCGGTACCAGCGATAATTCCAGCGTTGAGCACCCCGAAGAGGCTCTCGCCGACGATCAGGCCGGTGGCACCCAGTACACCCAGGCGCTTCGCGGACTCCGGGTTGCCGCGCTTGTCCGCCCAACGGTTGTAAAACCAGCCGGCGAAGGCACCGACGGGGATGATCAGTGTCAGGGAGATCGGCAGGTACATGCCCATGCCGACGGCCAACGGCGGCAGAGCGAAGTGGCCGGAGGTACGACGACGCACCACCTCATCCACCACGATGATGCCCACGCCGATCAATGCGCCGAGACCGATGAGGCCCCAGTCCAGGGAGTCACCGAAGATGCCCTCGGCGACCGACGAGAGCAGGCCTGCCTGCGGGGCGGCCAGGGCGTCCGGCCCGGCACCGGGGGCGCCGACGAAACCGAAGGCGTCAGCCATCAGGCCCAGGATCGGCGGGATGACCAGCGAACCGAAGACCACACCGATGATCAGCGCGGTCTGCTGCTTCCACGGGGTCGCGCCGACCAGCTGGCCGGTCTTCAGGTCCTGCAGGTTGTCGTTGGAGATCGTGGCGACACCGAACACCACCGCGGCGGTGAACAGGGTGTAGGCGACCAGTGCCATCGGGTCGCCGCCGTCGTCATTGCCGGTGACGACCTTGATCAGCAGGGCGGCGAGCAGCACCACGATCACACCGACGCCGGAGATCGGGGAGTTGGACGATCCGATCAGACCGGCCATGTAACCGCAGACCGCGGCGATGACCAGGCCGAGGAGCAGGACGAACAGGATGCTGAAGGTGATCAGCGTGCCGGTGTGGTGGCTGACACCGGTGTCGGAGAGGAAGTCCCACAGCAGCCAACCGATCGGCAGCATCAGCACAATGACGCTGGTCACGACGATGCTGACCGGGATGTCACGCTCGGTGATGTCGATCTCGCGTCCTTCCTTGCGGGCGCGGGAGGCGGCTAGCGAGGCGGTGATGCCGCGGACGACCGGGCCGATGATCTTCAGCAGCGTCCAGATCGCGGCGATGGCCATCGCACCGGCACCGACGAAGCGGACGTCGTCGGAGAAGGTCGTGTTGACCAGGTCGGCGAGGGCGTCCCCAACGGTGGCGTTGGTGATGTCACCGCTGGTGAACACCGGCAGCAGGACGCCGAAGGAGATGACCAGGCCGACGATCATGGCGATGCCGACCATCGGGCCGACGAGGTGGCCGACACCGATCAGCGCCAGCGACAGACTGGAACCGACCATCGTGCCGCCGGCGGCGCCGCCCGCGCCGAGCTTGAAGGTGGCGGAGAGCTCGCCGGCGGTGACTTTCAGCGCGGTGAGCAGGGACATACCCGCGGACGCCAGGCCACCGACGATGATGGCGATGAGACCGTCGCGGTTGTCGCGGTTGCTGGGGTCACCGTCGCCGACCTTGAGCACCTCGGCGGCGGCGACACCCTCGGGGAAGGGCAGGTCGTCCCTGGTGCCGGTGTTGGTGACCAGGGCGCGGCGCAGCGGGATGGAGTACATGACACCGAGCACGCCACCGATGAGGCAGACCAGCATGGTGGTCCAGTACGGGAAACCGGTCCACCAGCCGATCATGATCAGGCCGGGGAGCACGAAGATGATCGCCGAGAGGGTGCCTGCGGCCGACGCGATGGTCTGGACGATGTTGTTCTCGGTGATGGAGTGATTCTTCAGTTTTCGCAGCACCGCCATGGAGATCACCGCGGCGGGGATCGAGGTGGCGAAGGTGAGGCCGACCTTGAGGCCCAGGTAGACGTTGGCGGCGGTGAACACCAGCGTGATCAGGCCACCGAGGATGACGGCGCGGAGCGTGAGTTCGCGCAGCGGTGTCTGCGGTTTCTGCGACTCCACGGTTGCAGTCGCGGCGCCGGACGAATTCGCCGGCTCCTGCGCTGGTGAGGGGGAAGGTGAGGACGTGCCAGCCACGGTGGGCTCTCTTTCCGGTCAGCGAACGGCTCACGAACCAACCAGGGTGACTGCCGTTCACTTACATAACACAATTATGGATACCCTGACCGGGCCATTCTAGTCCCCGCCACGTGCTTCCCCACAAATGCCGATCCACGGCCCCCTTCCGGACGCAGGGGCGGGAACCATCGGCCAGAAAGTCGACCAACGCAATCCATCACACCGCCGGCGATTTCCTTCGATAGCCTGCAATCCCCTGACCTGCAGGTCTCATCATGTGAAAATCGACGGCGGTGTGGTGTATGAACGGGGTCGCGCCCTACTCCGCGATCGCCTCCAGCGGTCTTGTCCGGGCGGCCTTCACCGCCGGGCCGGCTGCAGCGACCACGCCGACGACCGCGCTACCGGCCACCATCCCGGCGACCAGGCCCCACGGCACCGCGGTGGTTTCGATCCCGTCACCGGACATCACCTTCAGGAAGGCCCAGCCCAGGCCCAGGCCCAGCAGCACACCGACCAGCGCACCGTACAGGGCGATCTGCACCGCCTCCAGCACGATCATGCCTCTGACCTGCCCGCGGAGCGTACCGACCGCACGCAGCATACCGATCTCCTGCCGACGCTCGATCACGTTCAGCGCCAGGGTGTTGATGATGCCCAGCACAGCCACGATCACCGCCAGGGCCAGCAGTGCGTACAGCACATTCAGCATCTGGTCGATCAGCACCGCCTGCTGCCCGGCGAACTCCTCCGAGGTCAGCACCTGCACCACGATGTAGTCCTCGGTGGCGGTCTCCAGGTTGGTCCGCAGCGTCTGCTCCGACACCGAGCCGTCACCGTCGACGAAGATGGAGAAGATGCTCATCGAGTTGCCCGCACCAATCGATGCCGCGATCGGCTCCAGCGCCGACCAGGACACCAGGGTGTCACCGAGCAGGTCATGCGGCTCGTAGGTTCCGAGCAGCTCCACCTGGCCGACCTCGCGGGCGGGGGCGTCCGGCACGTAGACGTTCATCGGCAACGTTTCGCCCACCGACCAGCCCTTCTCCTCGGCGACCTCGGCGTTGGCGACCACGCCGGGACGGTCCAGCGACAGGTCACCCTCGACCACCTCGACACCGCCGGAGACCTGCGGGTCGCCGTCGATCACGCCGGTGCCCGAGTACTGGGCGTCCGGACCGTCCGGCATCTCGCCGACCGTCACCGGCACATAGCCGTACCCGGCGGCCTCACCGACACCGTCGGCGTCCCGCACGTCGCCCAGCGCGCTCATCGGCACCGGGAATCCGCCACCGTTCGGGCCGGTCAGGATGTAGTCGGAGGTGACCGTCTCACCGATCATGTCCGACAGCGAGGCCTTCATCGACGCACCCAGCATGCCGATGCACGCCACCAGCGCCACACCGAGGGTCAGGGCGAAGGCCGTGGTTGCGGTGCGTCGGGGGTTGCGTCCGGAATTGGTGGACGCCAACCGTCCGACGGGTCCGAAGGGCAGCCCGATCACCGAACCGATACCTCGCACCACCGGACGCGACAGCGCCGGCGAGAACAGAAATGTACCGATGATCACCGCAAGCGCACCAACGCCGACCAGGGAGGCGCGCGGCCCGGTGTCCGCGTCGATGAACACTCCGGCCAGTGCGGCGGCCACACCAGCCACCGCCAGCACCGCGCCGACAATGGTCCGTCCCCGCAGGGAGGTGGACGCGAGGTCACCGGATCGCATCGCCTCCACCGGGCGCACCGCGCCCGCCCGGCGCGCCGGAGCCCACGCCGAAATCACCGTGACAATCAGGCCCAGCACCAGCGGGATCGCCAGCGAGGCAGGCGTGACAAGCACACCGGCGGCGGGCAGACCCGCACCCGTGGCGTTGATGATCGCGAAGATGCCGTGGGCCAGGCCGAAGCCGGCGGCCACACCGAGGGCGGAACCGATGATGCCGACGACGATCGCCTCCAGCACCACCGAACCGGTGATCTGGCGGGAGGACACACCGAGAGACCGCAGCAGCGCGAACTCACGGGTGCGCTGGGCGACGATCATCGAGAAGGTGTTGGCGATGATGAACGTGCCCACCACCAGCGCGATCAGACCGAAGGCGATGAGGAAGTAGTTGACGAAGCTCAGGGCCTCGTCGATCATCGCGGTCTGTTCCTCGCCATGCTCCGCGCCGGTCTGCACCTGGTAGCTGCCGGGGTCGACGACTCCGGCCGCCGACAGGTCGCGCAGCTGCGCCTCCAGCGACGTGGTGAGTTCCTCCTCGCTGACGCCGTCGGCCGCTTCGAGGGAGAACATCGACGTCGTCTCACCGTCGGTGAAGGTCTCGAGGTAGGACGGCTCCTCCATCGCCAGGCCGACGAATCCGCCACCGTCGATGTCGATGTCGTAGACACCGGAGATGGTGACGTTGGTGCGTCCGGTCGGGTCGACGACAACCAAGTCATCGCCGACGGACAGGTCGTGACTCTCCGCGGCGGAGCTGTTGACCACGACCTCGTCGGGGCCGGTGGGCGCCTGGCCGTCGGCGATGCTCCACGAAGGGCCGACGACTTCGTCCTCCGGGTACCAGGACATGACGAAGGCGGGGGCACCGCCGGTCTGCAGGGTCTCGAAGTTGGCGGCGTCGGCGGCGCTGTCGCCACCGTCGGAACCGTTGCCGGTACCGGTGCCCTCGGACGCCGCCGCGACGACGACCTGGGTCTCGCTGGCGTTGTTCAGCGAGCCGACCTCCGGATTCTCGGCCAGTTGTGCGCCGAGTTCCAGCGGCAACGGCGACCTGGGGTTGTCCGCGGCCACCACGGCATCGATGCCTTTGGTGGTGGACTCGGTGAGAGTGTCGAAAGTCTTCTGCAGTGACGCGGTGAACATCAGCGAGCCGGCGATGAAGGCCGTGCCGAGCACCACCGCCAACACCGTCAGCAGCAGTCGTACTTTATGGGCGGCCAGGTCACGCAGCGAGATACGTCGCATGGTGGCCGTGGATGAGGTTGAGGATGTGGACGAGGTTCGTGATCGGGCAGACATCGCGATTACAACCCTTCGATACTGGTCATGGTGGTCAGGATCTGCTCGACATCCGGCTGGCGCAGTTCGCTGACGACCTGACCGTCGGCGAGGAAGATCACCCGGTCGGCGTAGGCGGCGGCCCTGGCGTCGTGGGTGACGATGACGACGGTCTGGTGGTCACGGTCGACGGCGGCGCGCAGGATGGCCAGCACCTCGGCCGAGGAGTTGGAGTCCAGGTTGCCGGTCGGCTCGTCGCCGACGATGATCTCCGGACGCGCCACCAGGGCACGGGCGCATGCCACGCGCTGTTGCTGGCCGCCGGAGAGTTCGGAGGGCCGGTGACCGAGGCGGTCGGTGAGCCCCAACCGGTCGGTGATCTCGGCGAACCAGTCCTTGTCGACCTTGTCGCCGGCGACGTCGATCGGCAGGGTGATGTTCTCCGCGGCGGTGAGTGTGGGCACCAGGTTGAAGGACTGGAAGATGAAGCCGAGCCGGTCGCGGCGCAGCTTGGTCAGTGCCTTGTCGCCGAGCTGGGAGATGTCGGTGGTGCCCAGGTAGGCGGCACCGTTGGTAGGGGTGTCGAGGCCGGCCATGCAGTGCATCAGCGTGGACTTGCCGGAGCCGGACGGCCCCATGATGGCGGTGAACTCGCCGGGGGCGAACTCCACGGTGACGTTGTCCAGGGCGACGACCTTGGTGTCGCCGGCCCCGTAGATCTTCGACATGTTCTCGGCGCGGGCGGCGGGGATGTCCTTCACCGCGGTGTTCTGGCTGCCCTGGGTGTTCTGGGTGCCCTGGGTGTTCTGGGTGTTCTGGGTGTTCTGGGTGTTCTGGTTGTTCGGGGTTGCGTGCATGACTCAATCCTTCAGCTGTGACGGCACCGTCCGCGTCCCCCGTTAGAGGGATATCTGGGTTCCGGGTTCCCAGTCATCGCATCCGATCCGTCGTCGTCGGGAGTTGGCCTCACTCCCCTGGTCATATTCCAGCCTATGGGTCTGTGACCCCCTGGGCTATCGGGGATCACCCTGACTGTCCCCTGATCTCCTGCGCCTTGGC
>DGYFR06201__coassemble_562_pt1 | contig 47927 bp, 33 predicted proteins | sample DGYFR06201__metabat2_high_PE_047 | metagenome-assembled genome bin DGYFR06201 | reverse complement strand
AGGACGCACCACGAAGATCAGCGAACTCAACGACATCGGTACCTCGGGGTTGCGTGCATGCGCCAGGGCCTCGGCGACAGTCGCCTGCGGCGGCAGGATCAGCGGTTCGGAAGTCATCAGCGCACCGACGGTGTCGGGGGAGAAACTCATCAGGCGGCGCACCGGCTCGGACTCCTCGGGGTCCATGAGTTCCAGCAGGACGTCCGCTTTGTCGTCGGGGAGTTCACCGAGCAGATCAGCGGCGTCGTCGGGGTCCATCTCCTCGAGCACCGTCGCGGCACGTTCGATGTTCAGCGCCTCCAGGATGTGGGTTTGCTCATCGTCCGGTAGTTCGGCGAGCACGTCGGCCAGGCGGTCGTCGTCGAGCTCGGAGGCGACCCGGACCCGGCGATCGTCGGAGAGTCCGCGAAGGGACTGGGCGACGTCCGCATTGCGCATGGACTTGAACTCGGCCATGAGCTCGGCGTCGACGTCGCGGGGACCGGCACCGGAGGCGGAGAGGCCGTGGACGTGGCTGAGTGGCACGATCGCCGGGACGCTGCGGCGTCCCAGTCGGGAGCGGGTGACCACGGCCACCCGCGCGACGTCCCACTCCCGGGTCCGGGTGCGTTCCAGTTCCACGTCGGCGATCTCCACCGCCCGGCCGGAGAGGTGCTCGAAGGAGGGGTCGTCGGTGTGCACCTTCGCCCCGATTAGGTCGTCCATCACGGTGATCTCACCGGTGCGGGAGCGGAAGGGACGCATGTTCACTGAACTGGTGGACAGGGTCACCTCCTTCGGGTCGATCGAGGCGACTCGGCCGATCGGGAGGAAGATCCGACGTTTGCCGGCGACCTCAGCCACCAGACCGAGGACCTGCGCCCGGGAGGGACGGATGGTCAGGACCACGTCACGGATCCGGCCGAGTGACTCACCGTCGGTGCCGAGCAGCAGCATGCCGGCCAGTCGTCCGGCGTATACGCGTGTCGTCGTCCATGAGCTTGCCATGAGACTGAAGAGTACCGGTTGTCCCCGCTCACGACATTTCCAGAGGTGTTTCCGGAGTTCTCCCGGGATGGTCCCGGGATCGTTCCGGAGTGGTCACAACCAGTTGTTGCGACGGAAGATGACCACCAGAGCGATGGCGGAGGCCAGGATGGCCGCGATCGCCGCCGGTTAGCCCCATGACGTGGCCAGTTCCGGCATGTGGACGAAGTTCATCCCGTAGAAGCCGGTTAACAGGGTCGGGACCGCGATCACACCGGCCCAGGCCGAGATTTTCGCATGTCGGTGTTCTGCTGCATCGAGATTCGGGCACTGGCGGCGTCGATCAGGGTGGAGAGCCGCTGGGCATAGGAGTCGATGCGTCCGGATGCCTGGATCTGGTGGTCCAGTACGTCCCGTATGTAGGCCAGGTGCTGGGCGTCGTGGCTGGACAGCGTCGTCAGGACCGTGGTCAGCGGGTCCAGCGTGTGCCGGATGGTCAGGACTTCCCGCATCTGCAGGTAGACGTCCTCGATGGAGAAGTCACCTGAGCGGGAGAACACGGCGTCCTCCAGTTCGTTGATCTCTTCCTCGAGGGCGTCGGTGATCGATCGACAGGACGAAGCTGTCGCCGACGACGACCAGGACCTCACCGGTCTGCATCCTGGGGGGCCGGAGCCTGTCTCCTGCGTGTTGTCGGGCTGCTCCGCTGTCCTGGCCACCAGCAGTAGTTGATCGTCGTAGTGCTCCACCTTGGGGCGTTGCTCCCCGATGACGGCGTCCTCCACGATCAATTCGTGGATGCCGAAGACATCGGCCAGGCCGCGCATCAGCGAGACAGACGGCGCGGGCAGACTGATCCAGCAGAACTGGTCAGACGACAGCCCGCGGTACATGCGTCCCAACTCGTCGGTGTCTGACGGGGTGATCTCCTGGGAGGAGACGGTGCCGTCACCGAAGCGGGTGAAGACGGTTCAGTCAATGGCGATGTCGGTGGCTTCTCCACCGCCGGGTAGGTGGGTGCTCGAGGTGCTCATGAACAAAAGTTAATCAGACAATGGCTTCGGGGCTATTCTGGGACGGATGCGAGAGATGAAGTGGAGGGTCCGATGTCACGGATGATCGCCGGTGGTTTGTGCGGGATGGCGGTGATTCTCGCGCTGCTGGGCAGTGGTTTGTGGATTCCGCATGCCGTCGGCGCCGTCGTGGCCACGGCTGCGGCCCTGCTCAGTGACCGGGCGCGGGGCTGGGCGATCGTGCCCTGGGTCGCCCTGGTCGTGGTGTTTGTGGTGGCATGGTGGTGATCAGCGCTGTGTGGTCGACGATCAGAGCCTTCAGGTCGAACAGAATGAACAGTCCGGACAGAATGAACAGGATGGTAGGCAGGACGATGCGGCGAAACCCTCGTACCCGTGTGGTGACCGGTGTGCTCTGTGCCGGGCTGGCAATGGGGGTCGCCGGCTGCACCTCCAGTGAGTCCACCCGGGTCGCGGCTCCGGCGTTGAAGGCTGCGGAGGAACGAACTCTGGAGTTGGGGGTCACCGACGATCCCGTCCAGCAGCAGCTGGTGGAGAACTACACCAGCGAGTTCGCCGCAGTGGGACGCGAGGTCGAGGTCAGCGAGGTCGAACAAGGTGACCGTGTGCCGCGCCTTCTGGCTGGGGACCTGACGGTGGTGTTGGGGTGCGTCGGCGAGCTGCTGGATGAGTTGGACCCCGTGAAGGGCCGGGAGCTGCGGGAGCTGTACACCGAGGCGCAGACGGAGGAGGCCGGGGGAGGCGAGCCCGTGGACGCCGCCCAGTGGCGGGACATCGCTCATACGACGATGTTCTCGGCGCTGCCCACCGAGCTGCAGGCCAGCGACCCGGGGGAGGCGGTGGGCTGTGCCGATGACTCCCTGCCGCAGAACATCGTGGCGGTATACCGTAAGGGTGAGCTGGACCGTCCGGACCGAAAGGCGTTGAACAATGTCGCCGGTGGCGTCACCAGCGCCGAGGTAGCCATCGAGGACGATTGATCCCGGACACGTCTTCCCGGACAGGATGCCTCGACCCAAACAACCATTCTCGATCGAGAGTGGTTGTTCACCGGTTACCGGAACGCCATAGAGCTCCACGGAACGCCGGCGTGCCTCCGAAACGCCGAACGCCCCGCCCGGGAGGGGCGGGGCATGGGAACCCGATGGGCGGGGCACAGGGCCCGGAGGTCGGGACCTCCTAGGCGAAGGCCTCGTCCAGCAGGGCCTGCTGCTCCAGCTTGTGGACCTTGGCCAGGCCGGTGGCGGTGGAGGACTGGGCACGACGGGAGACGCGCGTCATCGTGAAGTCCGGCAGGCGCTCCATGAGGGTCAGCGCCACGAACTGCCACGGACCCTGGTTGGCCGGCTCGTCCTGCACCCAGCGGAACTCCGCGTTCGGGTAGCGGTCGATGACGTCCTTGATCCGGTTGTGCGGCAGCGGGTGCAGCATCTCGACGCGGACGATGGCGACATCGTCACGGCCCTCATCGGCACGCTTCTTCTCCAGGTCGTAGTAGATCTTACCGGAGCACAACAGCACCTTGGTGATGTTGTCCTGCTTGTCGCCGTTGTCCACCAGACGCGGGTCGTCCAGCACGGAGGTGAAGCTGGTGGTCTCGGTGAAGTCCTCGATGGAGGAGGTCGCAGCCTTGTTGCGCAGCATCGACTTCGGGGTGAACACGACCAGCGGGCGACGCATGGTGCCCATGGCGTGGCGACGTAGCAGGTGGAAGTGGTTCGCCGGGGTGGTCGGCTGGGCGACCGTCATCGAGCCCTCGGCGGCCATCTGCAGGAAGCGCTCGATACGCGCGCTGGAGTGGTCCGGGCCCTGGCCCTCGTAGCCGTGGGGCAGCAGCAGGATCAGGCTGGACAGCTGACCCCACTTGGCCTCACCGGAGACCAGGTACTGGTCGATGATGGTCTGGGCGCCGTTGGCGAAGTCACCGAACTGGGCTTCCCAGGCGACGACGGCGTCGAGGTTGCCGACGGAGTAGCCGTACTCGAAGCCCATCCCGGCGAACTCGGTCAGCGGGGAGTTGTAGGCCTCGAAGGTGCCACCGTTGCCGAAGTCACCTGCCAGCTTTTCCAGCGGGCTGTAGGGCTCGGCGGTCTCCGAGTCGAACAGCACCGCGTGGCGCTGGGTGAAGGTTCCTCGCAGCGAGTCCTCACCGGCCAGGCGCACCCGGCGACCGTCCTCGGCGAGGGTGGCGAAGGCCAGCAGCTCACCGAATGCCCAGTCGATGCCACCGTTGCGGGACATCTCGTGGCGCCGCTTGACCACCGGCTTGACCCGCTGGTGGACAGTGAAGCCCTCCGGCACGTTGGCGAAGGCATCACCGACCTCGGCGATGACTTCGCGGGACACCGAGGTGTCGAGGCCGCGGGTCAGCGACTGCGAACCTGTAATGCCGGTCTGTTCGGCGGCGGCGCTGCCCTTCTCCGCCTCGCGCACCTGGTTGAAGACGGTTTCCATCTGGTCGTGGAAGTCGTCGGCGGCACGCTTGGCGTCCTCGGCGGTCAGCTCACCACGGCCGACCAGGGTGTCGTGGTAGAGCTCACGCACGGTCGGACGGTCCTCGATGAGGTCGTACATCCGCGGCTGGGTCATCGACGGGTCGTCGGACTCGTTGTGGCCGCGACGGCGGTAGCAGACCAGGTCGATGAAGACGTCCTTGCCGAAGCGGCGGCGGTATTCCACGGCCAGGCGGGCGACCCAGACCACGGCCTCGGGGTTGTCACCGTTGACGTGGAAGATCGGGGCGTCGAAGCCCTTGGCCAGGTCGGTGACGTAGTGGGTCGAACGGCCGGCGTCAGGGGTGGTGGTAAAGCCGATCTGGTTGTTGACCACGACGTGGACGGTACCACCGACGGTGTAGCCCTTGAGCTTGCCCAGGTTGATCGTCTCCTGGACGATGCCGAGGCCGATGAAGGCCGCGTCACCGTGCATCAGGATCGGCATGATCGGGTACTCGTCGGCGTTGGGGGAGAGGTCCTGGTGGGCCCGGGACAGGCCCTCCATCACCGGGTTAACGGCCTCGAGGTGTGAGGGGTTCGCGGTCAGGTGGATGTCGATGTCGTTGTCACCGAACATCTGGGTGTACTGGCCGGACTGGCCCAGGTGGTACTTCACGTCACCGGAACCACCGGCGACGGTGGGCTCGATGTTGCCCTCGAACTCGGTGAAGACCTTGGCGTAGGGCTTGCCGACGATGTTGGCCAGGACGTTGAGTCGGCCACGGTGCGGCATACCGATGACGACCTCTTCGAGGCCCTGCTCGGCGGCGGTGTCGACGGCGGCGTCCAGCAGCGGGATCAGTGCCTCGGCACCCTCCAGGGAGAAGCGCTTCTGGCCGATGTACTTGGTCTGCAGGAAGTTCTCGAAGGCCTCAGCGGCGTTGAGGGTCTGCAGCAGGTACTTCTGCTCGGGGTTCGACAGTGTCGGCTGGCCACCCTCGATCTGCTGCTCGAGCCAGTTGCGCTCGTCGCGGTCGAGGATGTGGGTGTACTCGGAGCCGACTTTGAGGGTGTAGGCCTTGCGCAGGGTGGCGAGCACCTCGCGCAGGGTCATCTTCTCCCGACCGGCGAAGCCACCGACGTTGAAACTGCGGTCGTAGTCCCACAGGGTGAGACCGTGGGTCTCGATGTCCAGGTCGGAGTGGTCCGGGATCGGCAGACCCGGCTGGGTCCACTGCAGCGGGTCGATGTCGGCGATGAGGTGACCGCGGGCGCGGTAGGCCTCGATCAGCTGCATCACGCGGGTCGACTTGTCGACACCGATGTTGGGCAGGTCCTGGCTCCAGCGCACCGGTGCGTAGGGCACCGACATGGCGTCGAAGAGGTCGTCCCAGAAGTCGTCGTTGATCAACAGGCGGCTGATGTCGCGCAGGAACTCACCGGACTCCGCACCTTGGATGATGCGGTGGTCGTAGGTGGAGGTCATGGTGACAAGCTTGCCGACACCCATCTCGGCGAGACGGTCCTCGGACGCACCGGCGAACTCGGCCGGGTAGTCCATGGCACCGACACCCACGATGGTGCCCTGGCCGCGGGTGAGGCGGGGCACCGAGTGGCGGGTGCCGATGCCGCCGGGGTTGGTCAGCTGGATGGTGACTCCGGAGAAATCGTCCATGGTCAGCTTGCCGTTGCGGGCACGGCGGACGATGTCCTCGTAGGCCTCGACGAAGCCGTCGAAGGTCAGGGTCTCGCAGGCACGGATGGCGGCGACGACGAGGTTGCGCGCTCCGTTCTTGCTGACCATGTCGATGGCCAGACCCAGGTTGATGTGCTCCGGGGTCACCATGACGGGCTTGCCGTCGACGACCTTGTAGCTGTTGTTCATCGACGGGTGGGCCTGGACGGCCTTGACCATGGCCCAGCCGATGATGTGGGTGAAGCTGATCTTGCCCTTACCGCGGGAGATCAGGTGCTCATTGACCATGGCGCGGTTCTCGAACATGAGCTTCGCCGGCATGTCGCGCACCGTGGTGGCGGTGGGGATCTCCAGCGAGATGTCCATGTTCTTGGCGATGGACTTCTGGGCTCCCTTCAGCTGCTTCTCGCCAGCCTCCGGGGCATCGACCGGAGCGGCGGGTGCCGGCGGTGCGACGCGCTCGGGGATCGGGTTCACCGACCGTGCCGGGGTCGCGGGCTGAACCGGCTTCGGTGCCTTGCGCGGTGCGGAGGGTGCCGGGGTGGCGGCTGCCGCAGGCGCTGCTGACGACGGGGACTCCGTCGTGGTGGGGGTTGTGGTCACCCCCGGTGTCGTCCCATTCGCCGATGCATCGGCAGTCCCCGGCTGGTCAGCCTGGTCCGACCGTGTGCTGAAAAGCTCCCGCCATTCCTGGTCAACGGACTGCGGGTCTTTCTTGAACTGCTGGTACATCTGGTCGACCAGCCATTCGTTTTGGCCGAAATTGGTGCTGTTCACAGCAGGTCCTCGCCTCATTTCGTGATGTGGTCAATCTCGGTTAACCACAGTACTACAATGTCGTAACGATGCGATGAGCCGGGGGAGGGCACCATAACGGCAGATGAGCGTATGTTTTCAGGTGTAGTTTGTGTGCCGAGGATCTCACGCGGACCGGGTGTGTGATCACTGCCTACCGGCACGTTGCGCTGTGCGGCTAGCATGGTGGCGTTGCGGCGCACACAGCGTCGGAGGACAACCGTCGAGGAGGTGCCCGTCATGGGCTTCTATGAGGACATCGCTGAATCGTTGGACACCGAGGGGATCGAATCGAGGGTGAATGACGGGACGTTGTTCGTCCCGGTGTCCACCGATCTGGAGATCCAGTTCGTTGAGCTCGATGGTGTGGCCGGTACCGCGCTGACGGCGGCCAATGTATTCCTCGCCATGGCTGACGTGGCCGAGGACGACGAGGAGTTCGAGGCCGCACTGGTCGGGGTGGTCTTCTCGGTGGAGGACGCGGTGGCTACGGTAGCCCGTCACGTGGCCACCGACCAGGTCGTGGGCGTGATCCGTGATCTGGTGGAGGGGACGGATCCGCGGATCGAGGACCTCGAGTTCATCCAGGACCCGGATGACGCACTGCTGGTGTCCGCCGAGATCGGCGAGAGCTCCGAACTCGTCGTCTCCTTCAACGGGGAGGCGACCGTGCCTTCCGCGAAGGTGCGGTTCATTACCCTCGGCGAAGGCTTCGATGATCTGATGGACCAAGTCATCTCGGAGGTGTGGGACGAGGGCGCGGCCGGGGACGAGCTCTCGGAGCTTGAGCGTCAGGCCTTGTTCCAGGGCATGGTCAGCGACGTCGCCGAACAGGCCGAGGAGATTCTCGAGCTGGGTGAATTCACCGACTTTGACCAGCTCTTCGACGTCCTCGCCGTCGCACAGGAGCAGGCGGATTCGTGGGAGGATCTGCTGGTTCCGCTGGAGCAGCTCTGGGACGACGAGGATGACGAGAATGACGAAGGCGATGACGAGGTTGACGAAGGGATCGTCAGGTGACGGTCCCCGTTGGCTGAGATCGTCCGCCTCAGGCGGCGACCCCATTGCTGCCACCGGTGCCCGGGCCTGCGGCACCGGGGGAGGGGCGCCGCTCGAGCTGCTCTGCGGTTAGCAGTGCATGCCAGGTCCATTCCAGGGACTGCCCGTCGGCGTGAAGCCTGCCGCAGGACTCTGATCCGACCCACTCCGTCCCGCCGGGGCGGGAGCGGTCGGCGTCGGTGTCGGGTCCGCGGGAGTTGGTGGGATCCGGGCGCGGAGCGAGGATCTGGCGGAACAGGGAGTGCACGCTCACCGTCATGTCGCGCAGTGTGCCGTGGAGATGGTCGGTCTCGGTGACTGCGCTGAGAGTGACAAGGTGCAGTGGGGCGGTGGGGGCTGCCGTGCTGACACCCGCTTTCGTCAGCGCGCGCCACATGGCGGGGGAGACCCGGTGGCGCGACACGAACACCGTCGCGGTGCCAGCAGGCAGGACGACGGTGGTGGACGGGGCCTGCCAGCCAGGAGTGACCCGGATCCGGGCACGAGGGTGCCGGAGGAGGCCGGCACACCGCTCGGCAGTGCGCCGAATCGAGGCCGGTGGTTTCAGCAGGCTCAGCGGGTGACGGACAGGTGTGTCAGGGGCAGAGGGCCGTGGTGTGGTGTTCGACATGTCGAGAACCGTATCGGCCGTGCCGGACACCGAAATATCGAACAGGCGATCGTTCGAACGCCCGTTCGATACGGGGGTGGTTAAGCCAGTTCAGTCGGGGCCATACGTTTCGGGAAGACACGCGGACGGGCGCCCGAGATCTCCTCGACGATACGGATGACCTGGTTGGAGTAGCCGTACTCGTTGTCGTACCAGACGTAGAGAACCAGGTTCTTGCCCTCGGCGATGGTGGCCAGGCCATCGACGATGCCGGCGTGGGTCGAGCCCACGAAGTCGGTCGAGACGATCTCCGGGGACTTGATGTAGTCGATCTGCTGGCGAAGGTCGGAGTGCAGGGCGACGCGGTGCAGGAAGTTGTTGACCTCCTCGCGGTCGGTCTCGGTGTCCAGTGACAGGTTCAGCACCGCCATCGAGACGTCCGGGGTGGGGACGCGGATGGCGTTACCGGTGAGCTTTCCGCCGAGCTCCGGCAGGGCCTTGGCCACGGCCTTGGCCGCACCGGTCTCGGTGAGCACCATGTTCAGGCCGGCAGCACGACCACGACGCGGTCCCTTGTGGAAGTTGTCGATGAGGTTCTGGTCGTTGGTGAACGAGTGCACCGTCTCAACGTGACCGTGGACGATGCCGAAGCGGTCGTTGATGACCTTGAGCACCGGGGTGATTGCATTGGTGGTGCAGGACGCGGCCGACAGCACCCGGTCGGAATCGTCCTCGGTGATGTCCTCGTGGTTGATGCCGTAGACGATGTTGCGGACGTCGCCCTTGCCCGGGGCGGTCAGCAGGACCTTGGCGATGCCGTCGTTGGCGAGGTGCTTGGACAGGCCCTCGCGGTCGCGCCAGCGTCCGGTGTTGTCGACCAGCACGGCCTCGGAGATGCCGTAGGAGCTGTAGTCCACGGTCGAGGGATCACTGGAGTAGATGACCTGGATCGGGGTGCCGTTGGCCCAGATGATGTTCTGCTCGTGGTCGACGGTGATCGTGCCGTCGAAGGCACCGTGTACGGAGTCGCGGCGCAGCAGGCTGGCGCGCTTCTCCAGGTCCTCCTCGCCGTTCTTGCGGACCACGATGGCGCGCAGCCGGGAGCCGCCGAACGCAGCCTCGCGGGCGACGAGGATGCGGGCCAGCAGACGGCCGATGCGTCCGAAACCGTAGAGGACGACATCGGTGGACGGCTTGTCGGTGCGGGTGCCGGTCACCTCGGCGAGCTCACGCTCCAGGTAAGCGCGCAGGTCGAGCGAGGCGTCCTGCTCCTTCTCGCTGTCGAAGCCGGTGGCCAGACGTCCGAGGTCGATCGAGGCGGTGCCCAGGTTCATGTCCACCAGTTCCTGCAGGATCGGCAGGGTGGAGTCCAGAGGTAGCTCCCGGTCGGTGACCAGACGGGCGTAGCGGTGGGATTTGATGATGTCGATGTCGGTGACGTTGATCAGCAGCCGGCCGAAGACGGAGGTCACCACATTGTGCTCCCGGTGCAGTCGGGAGATCAGCGGAAGAATCTGCTGGGCGAGCAGGATGCGCGAGTTCCAGTCGTCCTGGTTGTCGGGGGCCTGAGTAGTCATGTGGATGGGATTCCTTGCGTGATCGTCCGGTCTTACCCCCGGCTCGGGGGTGCTGGCCCCTCAAAGGTAATTCAGATCGGTGTGAGAAGCCTACTTGGCCCCCTGATTGGTGTCCGTGTCGTGCTCCGCCCTCGTCCGTCGCCGGGTCAGCGGGTAGAGCACACTCATCAGGACCAGGAAGATCACTCCAGCCCAGAGGGCGGAATGGTACTGGTCCATCCACACCATCGTGCCGAAGGTCACCAGGATCACCGCGATGGAGAAGAGCTGCCCCAGTGGCCACAGCGGCACCGTGAACGACAAGGTCGCCGGGTCGACGCGGTGCCGGTACCGGCTGGCAAGGTGGGCCAGCAGAATCATGAGCCAGACGAATACCGTGGCGAAGGTCGCCAGTGCCGCGATGTTCTGGAACATCTCAGCGGCGGTGTCGCTGGTCAGTTGCAGCCCCACCCCGATCAGCAGGACCACCAGCATCACTCCCACCGTGGTCACCGGGACCCCGCGGTGGTTCAGCGTCGAGAACAGCTTCGGGGCCATGCCCTGGCGGGCCATGCCGAAGACGACTCGTCCGGCCCCGTAGAGATCCGAGTTGATTGCGGAGAGTGCCGCGGAAACGACCACCACGTTCAGTGCTGCCGCGGCCCAACCGATGCCGAGGTTGCTGAAGATCTGCACGAACGGTGATTCCTCGCCGGTGATCTCCCGCCACGGGATCACCGAAACGATCACCAGGATCGCCAGCACATAGAACAACAGGATGCGCATCGGGACGGTGTTGACCGCCTTGGGGATGGTCTTCTCGTGGTCGGTGGCCTCGCCAGCGGTCACGCCGATGATCTCGGTGCCGCCGAAGGCGAACAGGACCAGGATCAGTGCACTGAACACACCCTCGATCCCGTTGGGGAACACGCCACCGTCGCCCCACAGGTTGTGGAACCCGGCCGATCCGCCGGTGTCGACGTTGAACAGCAGGATGGCGGCACCGCCCAGGATCATCGCGACCACGGCGGTGACCTTGATCGAGGTGAACCAGAACTCCAGCTCGCCGTACCAGCGGGCGCTGGCCAGGTTGGCCGCGCCGACCACGAGCAAGGCCACGGCGACCCAGACCCAGCCGGGGGTCTCCGGGAACCAGAAGGTCATGTACACCGTGATCGCGGTGAGGTCAGCCAGGCACACGATGATCATCTCGAAGGCGTACATCCACCCGGTGATGTAGCCGGCCCAGCCGCCCAGGTATCGGCGGCAGTACTCTGCGAAGGAGCCGGGTGCCGGGTCGGCGACGGCCATCTCGCCGAGCGCCCGGAGCATGAAGTAGACCACTGCGCCGCCGAGCAGGTAGACGAAGACCACGCCAGGTCCGGCTGCGCTGATCGCGCCGGAGGATCCGTAGAACAGTCCGGTACCGATCGCCGACCCCAGGGCGATGAAGTGGATGTGCCGGTGGGAGAGGGTGCGCTGGAGCTGCCTGACGGGTGCTGGGGATGCCGGGGGCACCGGGGACGCAGATGATTCAGTCACGCGGGTCATCGTAGACCTGGGCCGTTCGAGGATGGGAACCACGTGGGTCACCCGGGGGAACGGTCGTGACATACCACACGGTCCAGCCCGTGGAATCGCTTTTGGACCATCAGGCACGTATGGTGGGCATAATGTCTGAAACTGAGAACGTGACCGGCGACGAAAATATGCCGGAAACCTCCCAGTCGTCAGTACCTCAGGAGAATCTGCACGAGGCCACCACCTCCCCGGCAACGGGGACGTTGGCCCTCGGTGACGTTGTGGGCGCAGAGATTCCCGAGAGCACTGTGGACGGGGACGTCACCGAGAAGAACATCCGAGAAGAGAACACCGACAACAACGGGGCGACCGAGCCTGCCCCCGCCGAGGGTTTTGCCTCGCTGGGTCTCCCGCAGAAGATCCTCGACGCCGTCGCCGGCGTCGGGTTCACCAACCCTTCGCCGATCCAGGCCGCTACCATCCCCACACTGATGGATGGCCGGGACGTCGTCGGACTGGCGCAGACGGGCACCGGTAAGACCGCCGCCTTTGCGCTCCCGGCCCTGGCCAACATCGACCGCTCCCAGCGTACCCCGCAGGTGCTGGTGCTCGCCCCCACCCGCGAGCTCGCACTGCAGGTCGCTGAATCGTTCGAGTCCTTCGCCAAGCAGCTCGGCGGAATCAGCGTCCTGCCGATCTACGGTGGTGCACCCTACGGGGCACAGCTCTCCGGCCTGCGTCGCGGCGCCCACGTCGTCGTCGGCACCCCCGGCCGTGTCATCGACCACCTCGAGAAGGGCAGCCTGGACCTCTCCGGTCTGCGTTTCCTGGTCCTCGACGAGGCCGACGAGATGCTGAACATGGGCTTCCAGGAGGATGTCGAGCGCATCCTCTCCGACACCCCGGAAGACCGTCAGGTCGCACTGTTCTCGGCAACCATGCCGTCGGCCATCCGCCGCCTGTCGAAGCAGTACCTCAACAACGCTGAAGAGGTTACGGTCAAGTCGACCCAGCGTACCGCGGACAACATCACGCAGGACTACCTGTACGTGACCTACCGCAACAAGCTCAACGCGCTGACCCGCATCCTCGAGGTCACCGAGTTCGACGCGATGATTCTCTTCGTGCGGACCAAGAACGACACCGAGGAGGTCGCCGAGAAGCTACGCGAGCGCGGTTTCGACGCTGCCGCGATCAACGGTGATATTCCGCAGAACCAGCGTGAGCGCACCGTCGACCAGCTCAAGGACGGCCGCCTGGACATCCTGGTGGCGACCGACGTCGCCGCCCGTGGTCTGGACGTCGACCGCATCACCCACGTCTTCAACTACGACATCCCGCGTGACACGGAGTCCTACGTGCACCGCATCGGCCGTACCGGCCGTGCAGGTCGTACCGGACGGGCCATCCTGTTCGTCACCCCGCGTGAGGGTCGCCTGCTGAAGAACATCGAGCGGGCCACCAAGTCGAAGCTCAACGAGATCGACCTGCCGCCGGTGTCCGAGGTCAACGAGGCCCGCAAGGCCAAGTTCCACGCTTCGATCACCGAGGCACTCAAGGGCAGGCAGGTCGACACTTTCCGCGAGTTGGTCTCGTCCTACGCCGCCGAGCACGAGGTGGATGCGACCGACATCGCCGCCGCACTTGCTGCGAAGCTGCAGGGCAAGGAGCCCTTCTACATGGAGGAACTGCCGGAGCCGCAGCGTCGTGAGCGTCGTGACCGTAACGAGCGCGGTGACCGTCGTGATCGCGGCGACCGCGACTTCGACGGCAACGGTGGCGTGCCCCGCCCCTTCAAGGACCGGTTCAACAAGGACGCCCCGACGGTCACCGACCGCAACGGCAACACCCTGGCGGTGTACCGGGTCAACGTCGGCCACCGCCAGCGCGTCCGCCCCGGCGCGATCGTCGGTGCCCTGGCCAACGAGGGCAACATGAACTCCCGGGACTTCGGCCGGATCAGCATCTTCTCCGAACACTCCCTGGTGGAGCTGCCGGCGGACCTGCCGCGCGAGGTCTTCGAGTCCCTCGACCAGACCCGCATCTCCGGCAAGCTGATCAACATCGAGCCTGACCCGGGCGCCCCGGCAGGACGTCCTGCCCGTCACCGTCAGGACGGTGCCGGCAGGGACGGCCGCGGCGGCCGTGACCGTCGCGGCGGCCACGGTGGGAACCGTGACCGGGACAACCGTGGTGGCCGTGGACGCTACGACCGCGACCGCAGCGACCGCGACCGTGGTGGTCGCGGCAGCCACCGCGGCAACCGTCCGGCACGCAGCGACGACCGCTACGGTCGCCGCGACGGGGACAACTGATCCCTGGGCGATCACCGGGGTGACCCCCGGGTGGGTGGGCTGACCGCCCACCGGTGAGCCCTCAGAGGCCGCAGGCATCGCCTGCGGCCTCTTTGTCGTCCCCGGTGATGGTGAGGGAGTAGCGCACGGCGACCGAGAGATAGCGTGCGGCGTAGGCGCAGGCCGTCCCGGCCCGCGGCGGCAACCATTCACCCAGCGAGGCGTCACTCTTGCGTTGGTTCTGGACGCCGGAGACCGCGAGCAGGTTCAGCTCGCGGTCATTGGCGAACCGGATACGACGCTCCCGCGGCCACTCGTTGGCCCCGTGGTCCCAGGCGACGGCAAGGGGGATGACATGGTCGATCTCCACGTCCTGCGGGACGATCTCCTCACCGGAGTAGATGTCGGTCGCGGTACCGCTGGCTGCCGGACAGGAACCGACGGGACTGTTCCCGTACCCAGACTCGTCATCATCTGCGTGCTCGGTGTCGTGCCCGGCCCCGGGGGAGGGGGCGAAAGTCTCCAGCAGGACGATCTCCCGCGTGCTACACATTCCTGACCCCGCTGGATGCTCGTGGAAGTAGCTGATCCAGCCGCCGAAGTGTTCCCGGGAGTAGCCCAGGACATGCACCCGCCGGTCGACGACGGTGAGGCCCGACAACGCCTGGGCGACCACCGCGGCGTCGTCGGAGCGTCTTACATCGTCGGTTGTGCCGGGCTGCGGGGCGGCGCATCCGGCGGCTCCGGTGAGTACCGCGACAGTGAGTACCGCGACGGCGGCGAACAGGGCGGCTGGGCCGCGCATACGAACGGCCGGCCCGGTGTGTCCTCTCATACTGTGGAGGGACGCACCGGGCCGGCCGTCAGGTTCCCCGGGGGTGGTGTGCCGGGGTGATGTGGGAGGTCAGCTAGGAGCTGGAACCCTTGGCACCCTCAGGGTCGACGCCGACCTGGGCGCGGGCGGCATCGACGTCGGCATCCGGGTCGGTTGCCTTCTGGGAGAAGCGAATGGCGAGGTCGAACTCGTCGGTGATCTCCTTCGACGGTGCGGCGGTCATCTTGGTCACGATGATCATCACGATGACGTTGACGATGATGGCCGGGATCATCTCGTAGAGGCCCCACGGCTTGTCCATGACGCCGAACTGCGGCAGACCGCCCCAGATGAAGGCGACGATGGCACCGCTCGCCAGGCCCGCGGCGGCACCCTGGGCGTTGAGTTTGCGCCAGTACAGTGCAGCGACGATGACCGGGCCGAAGGAGGCACCGAAGCCGGCCCAGGCGAACTCGACGAGTCCCAGGATCGCGGATTCCGGGTCCAGGGCGACCAGCGCGGCGATCACGGCGACGACGATGACCATCACGCGGGACAGGTTCTTCAGCATCGTGTCCGAGGCGTTGCGGTTGATCATACCGGCGTAGATGTCCTCCACCAGGGCGGAGGCGACGACCAGGAGCTGGGAGGAGACGGTGGACATGATCGCTGCCAGCACCGCGGTGAGGATCAGACCGGCGACCAGCGGGTGGAACAGCACCTGGGCCATGTCCAGGAAGTTGGTCTCGTAGTTCGCGGTGTCCGAGAAGCTGGCGTCCGGGGTGGTCGCGAAGAAGGCAGGGGCGGAGATCGCGATGAACACGGTGCCGACCAGGCAGAGGAACATCCAGGTCACACCGTAACGACGGCCGGCGGTGGCGTCCGAGGGCTTACGCATGGCCATGTAGCGCACCACGATGTGCGGCTGGCCGACGTAACCGAAGCCCCAGGCCAGGCCGGAGATGATGATGATGAATGTCGCCATCGCCCCGGTGTTGTCGAACTGGAAGAGGTTGAAGAACTGCGAGTTCGGGCCGAGGATGTTGGCGATGTCGCCGTACTCGTTGTCCAGCTGGAAGGTGAAGATGTCGCCCGGCTTGTCCAGCGACAGAATCGCGAACACCGGGACCAGGATCAGAGCCAGGAACATCATCGAACCCTGGACCACGTCGGTGTAGGAGACAGCGAGGAATCCACCGACGAAGGTGTAGAGCACGGTCACCGCACCGATGATGGCCAGGCCGGTGACGTAGTCACCGTTGAAGCTGGACTCGAAGTAGCGGCCGGAGGCCACCATGCCGGAGGAGACGTAGAAGGTGAAGAACACCAGGATGATGATTCCGGCGACCACGCGCAGGGTGTGGCTCTTGTCCCGGAAGCGGTTCTCCAGGAATGACGGCAGGGTGATCGAGTTGTTGGCCACCTCGGTGTAGCTGCGCAGGCGCGGGGCGACCCACTTCCAGCTGCACCAGGAACCGATGACCAGGCCGATGGCGATCCAGAGTTCGGAGAATCCGGACATGAAGAGTGCGCCCGGCAGACCCATGATCAGCCAGCCGGACATGTCGGAGGCTCCCGCCGAGAGCGCGGCGACAAACGGGTGAAGACCACGGCCGCCGACCATGTAGTCCTCGTACTTGTCCGTCTTGGTGAAACTCCACAGGCCGATGCCTAGCATGACCAGCAGATAGATCACCATGGCGATGATGAACCAGGTTGATTCACTCACCGGTGCCTCCTAGATGTGTAGTAGTTGATTGTGGTGTTATGTGGCCGCCACTGTGGTGGTACAGCCTGGAGCGTCTCCGGGAGGGTTCCCGGAGACGCGCTCATTAGAAGCGTGTCATGGTCTGGCCCTCAATGCCAGCCAATTCGCGAAACTCCATCATATGATTCCCGGTCAATTGCCAGGTAATTGACGAAAATGAGAATTTTTTACATTCGCGTGAACTCCTTGGTGTGATGCCATGATCGTCCGGTTGCGGTTGCGGTTGCGGTTGCGGGCGGGGCTGGAGTGGGGTCCGACGGCTGTCGCGGGGTTGTCTGACATCTTTCGTGTCCGGGCGGCGTGGTACACAAGGGGAGTGACTGAACACCGCCTGCATCTGCTGTGGCTCGCTGGCCGGGGACTGAATCTCTGGGTCGAGCGGGTGGAGGGGCATGTCGCGGTGACCGGGCCAGCCGAGGTGCGCGCCGGCGATCTGCCGCAGGTGCTGCAGGACTTGGTGTTGTCTCGGCCGTTGCGGCGCCGGGGTCAGGTTCAGGTGGCGACCCCCAAGGGCCGGGTCAAGTCTCTGGATCTGCCGACCCAGGCCTATACCCCGGAGCAGGCTCTGGTGGTTCTGGGCCGCCTGTCACACCACCTGCGGCAGGCAGCGGGAGTCGGTGACGGGGACGGTGCGGCGTCTGTCGACGGGCTGAGTCCCGAGGCTGTGTGGTTGGTGCGCTACTACGACCTGCTCGTCGACATCGTCCACGCCGGCAGGGTGATGGTGAAAGCTCAGTTCAGCGACGGGCAGTGGTACCCGTCCTGGTGCGTGGCCTCCAGTGGTGATCACAACCGGGTGCTGCAGGAGTTCCGGGCCTCGGCACCGGCGGTGCTCACCCTCAACGGCGGGCCGGACATGATGCGTCGGGCAGCCGACGACCTCGTGCACTGGATGTGTGTGCACCTGCTCCAGGACAGGCTGACTGGTGAGGACGCCGACCCGGACAACCACTTCATCGCCTCCCTGGTTTCGGGTGAGGCTGATCACCGTGCCACCGCGGGCATCGCCGATGCACTCAATGCCTGGCGTATGTCGGCCCGGGAAGCGGCGACGAAGGTGGTGTTCTCGCTCGAGGAGCCGGACTCGTTGGCATCCTCCGTCGGTCCCGACCGCGACCGGGCCACAGAAGCCCGGACGCCGCGCTGGCGGCTGGTGGTGCGGCTGTCCACCGACGATGCACCGGCGGAGGCGGTCGTCGCCGCCGAAGCCACCCCGCAGGTTCGTCAGGCGCTGCGCTCCCACCTCAACCTCGCCTACCAGGCGTGGCCGGAGCTCCGCGACATGGCGTCAGCCCCGGAGGCGTGGCTGCGTACCAATGTGTGGTTCCCTCCGCCGGAGACTCTGACCGGACGGGCGGAGAAGGACCGGGTGGTCTACCTCGCTCTCAGCGACGAGGACATGGAGAATCTCCTGGCCCACGGTGTGCCGGCCCTGCAGTCCACCGGCATCGACATCCAGGTGCCCCGCGGGTGGTCGACACTGCGTCCCGCCGTGAAGGTGAGGGTTGCCCCGGTCGGCCAGGGGCCCGGGTCCGGGCACATGGGCATGGACCAGATCCTGTCCTTCGACTGGGCGGTGTCGGTGGACGGCGAGGAACTCTCCGGCCCGGAGATGGTTGACCTGCTGAGTACGGCGAAGACCGTCGTGGAACTGCACGGGCGGTACGTCCGACTCGACACCCGCTCCCTCGGGGTGGCGCGCAGCTACTTCACCCGCCTGCGCGCCGCCGAGCGCGAGCGGCAGCGAGCCCGGACATGGGCTGTCACCGGCGAGGAGGGTGAGGACGGTCAGGACGGATTCAGTGGTTCGGCGGACGCCGGTGGTCACCTGCGACTGGTGGATTTCCTGGAGTCGGAGTCGGAGGCCGCCGCCGAACGGCAACCGGTGGACTCCGGCGACCTGACCATCGAGGCAGACGGTTGGGTGGACCGGGTCATCCGGGCGGTGACCCCTGTCCACGAGGCCACGGGCGCTGGCACCGATGACGATGGCGACGACGCCGACGACGGCGCGTCGGGTGCCCGCGTCATGGCGCCGGTCATCGACCCGCCGGAGGAGGTGGACGTCCCACAGATGGTCACCACCGAGCTGCGGGACCATCAGCGCCGCGGGCTCAACTGGCTGGTGTGGATGTACCGCCACCGTCTCGGCGCGATCCTCGCTGACGACATGGGACTGGGCAAGACCCTGCAGGTGCTGGCGCTGCTGGCCTGGGAACGGGAGGCAGGGGAGTGCGACGGTCCGACCCTGGTGGTCGCCCCGACCTCGGTGCTGGAGACCTGGCGAACCGAGGCCGCGGCGCATGTCCCGGATCTGTCGGTGCTCATCGACCACGGACACCGTAAGACGACCGACGAGGAGTTTCCCACGGCGGCGACAGCTGCGGACGTCGTCGTGACGTCCTACGGGACCCTGGCGCGCAATGCGGCGCGCTACCGGCAGTTGCGGTGGGGCCGGGTGGTGCTCGACGAGGCACAGAACATCAAGAACCCCAACACGTCCCAGAGTCAGGCGGCGCGCACCCTGCCTGCGGGGCACCGGCTCGCGCTGACCGGTACACCGGTGGAGAACCGCCTGTCCGAACTGCACTCGATCATGGATTTCTGCAATCCCGGCATCCTCGGCAGTGCCGCGTCCTTCCAGCACCGACTCGCCGTCCCGGTGGAGCGTCATGACGATGCCGACGCCATGGACCGGCTCCGTCGCCTGGTGGAGCCGTTCTACCTGCGGCGGGTGAAGACCGATGCCGCGGTGGGGCTCAACCTCCCCGAGAAGACGGAACTGATCGACCTGGTGCCACTGACCGAGGAACAGGCCGCGCTGTACCAGGCCTACACCGCGGACCTCAATGCCCGTATCGAACAGGCCAGGGGCCGGGGACGCAGCGGCATCATCCTGGGCGCACTGATCCGCTTCAAGCAGATATGCAATCATCCGGCGCACTTCATCGGGGACGGCTCCGGCCTGCTGCAGAACGGTCGCCACCGGTCGAAGAAGGTCGAGCGGCTGAGTGAGATCGTCACCCAGGCGCGCCGGGACGACCGGAAGGTACTGGTGTTCACCCAGTTCCCGAGTTTCGGGGAGATGCTGACACCTCACCTCGCCGACCTTGTCGGCACCGAGGTGCCGATGCTGCACGGTGGGTTGACCAGGCGTCAGCGCACCGAGATGGTCGATGCCTTCCAGACCGACGACGGTCCACCGGTGATGATCCTGTCGACCCGGGCTGGCGGCACCGGCATCACCCTGACCCACGCCAGTGTGGTGGTGCACGTCGACCGCTGGTGGAACCCGGCGGTCGAGGACCAGGCGACCGACCGTGCCTACCGCATCGGCCAGGGGCGCGAGGTCACCGTCCACAAGCTGGTGACCACCGGTACGATCGACGAGAGGATCAATGACATTCTCAGCGCCAAGCGGGAACTCGCCGGTGACATCGTGACCGCCGGAGAAGGCTGGATTACCCGCCTGGGCGACAAGGAACTGGCAGAACTGTGGACGCTGAACAAGTCGTCGGTGGACCGCGGCTCGTCCGCGGCCTATCGGACGGCACCGGTGGGGACGGAAGGAGGGAGGCACGGTGAGTGACCGACGCAATGAGCGGCGCACAGCGTCACGGCTCGGCACCCCGCAGCCACAGTGGGGGGACAATGTCATCTCCGCGGATTTCAGCCGGGGACGGAAAGGCACCCGCTACTCGTCGACGGTGCCGTCGAGGACGCCCGAGCGCTCCGCCGAGCTTCCCCAGGACAGTGACCTGTCGAAGGACAGTTGGTCGTCGACGATGGTCATGCGCACGGTGACCTCGTTGACGGACTCCGGACGGCTGAGTCGGGGTCGGACGGTGTTCCGTTCCAAGTCACTGCTGCAGTTCGACGCCGAGCTCGGCAGGGTCAACGGACTGGTGCAGGGGACCCAGATCGAACCATTCGAGGTGCAGGTGAGGTGGCGGCCGCTGTCGCCGCGCCAGATCGACTACATCATCGGTGAGGTGGACGACCACCCGGAGAACCTGCGTCTACTGCTGGCCGGGAGTCGGCCGTCGACCGAGGTGTCTGCGGTGTTGTTCAGTGTGGACCAGTACATCGACTCGTGGTGCACCTGCCCGGACCACGGGGTGTTCTGCAAGCATCGGGTGTGCCTCTGTTACGCCCTGGCGGCGCAGTTCAGTGCGGACCCGCTGGCGTTCCTGTCCTGGCGGGGGTTCGATCCTGAGGTGTTGCTCGACCGGATGCGACGTGGGGCGGGGTCGCAGGGAGGACGTCGGAAGTCGGACAGTGACGGTGCTGGCGGTGATGCCGGGGGTGATGTCGGGCCCGACGGTGGCACCGGTGGGGGCACTGGGCCCGACGGTGGCACCCCGGGCACCCCGGACAGTCCTGTACGTCCAGGAGTTGCAGACACGGAGAATACTGAGAATGATGAGTCCCCGGACGATGCGGAGCGGTATACGCCGGAGGAGTTCTGGGGCGATGTGACCGTGGTGCCGCAGTGGGACGATTTCGAGGTCCAGTACGGGCTGGAACTCGGCGATCTGGATCTGCGAACGCAGGCGATCCGGCGTTTCAGCTGGAATAACGTCGACCAGCTGCGTGTGCTGCACAGTCTGGGACAGTGCTACGACGCGCTCACCGATCCACCCCCTCACCCTGAGGAATCAGAACAGAAGTTCGAACGTGAACCGTGGCTGTCCGGGACGACTGATAGGAATGGTGACCATGACTGACACCACCACACTCAGCCACACGCCGGAGCCCGGCACCTTCCGGTTCCTGCACACCTCCGACTGGCAGCTCGGCATGGACCGCTGGTTCCTCGGCGAGGAGGCCAGCCCCCGCTACCGGGAGGCCCGGCTCCGCGTCATCGAGACCCTGCTGGAGATCGCACAGGAGCGTGGCTGTGCCGCTGTGGTGGTTGCTGGGGACGTCTTCGACGACAACCTCGTCGACCGGGTGACCTGGCGCAGAGCGGTCGACATCCTGCGGGGCTCCCCGGTTCCGGTGTTCCTGCTGCCCGGCAACCATGACCCCTATGACGCGGCCAGCGTGTACCGCTCACCGGAGTTCCGGGCTCTCGCACCCACGGTGCAGGTTCTGTCGGACTCGACACCGCACCGGGTCACAGGGGAGCAGGGCCCGGACGCCGACATCGTCGGCGCCCCACTGCTGTCGAAGTACATGAGCGTCGACCCGGTAGCCACGGTGCTCGCCGAACTCCGGGCAGAGGACAGCGCAGAGGACAGCGCAGAGGGCAACACAGAGGACAACGGGGAGAAAGCACGGGCCGCGGTGCGCGTCGTCGTCGGTCACGGTGCCACCGAGTCGCGGGAATCCGGGGCCGACCCGTCAATCATCGACGTTGACGGGGCGGCACAAGCCTGCGCCGAGAGTGTCGTGGATGTCGTCGCCCTCGGCGACACCCACTCGGTGGTCAACCTGCACCCCTCCGGAACCGTCTGGTACTCGGGAAGCCCGGAGGTGACCGACTTCCGGGAGCAGCACGGTGGCGGCGAGCATCGCTCGGGATTCGTCCTGATCACGGACGTCACACCGGCTGAGGCAGGCCCCAGCACCGTGGAGGTCGAGGAGGTCGCCACCGGACAGTGGCGTTTCCTGGCCCTGGCGGCGGAGATCACCGGGCCGGAGGACCTGGATACCTGGCTGGACAGGCTCGAAGGGTTGCCTGACAAGCGCACCACGGTGGTCAAGTACGCCCTGAGCGGCTCGGTGGACCTGACGACCTCAGCGCGTCTCGATGAGGAGATGGAACGTCTCGTCCCGTCCTTCGCCGCGCTGTACCCGCGGGAACGGCTGATGGACCTGCATGTCATCCCCGGAGACGAGGAACTCGCCGGGGCCGACTGGCCCGGGGTCATCGGCGTGGCTGCCACCGAGCTGTCCGAGGCCGCCGTTGAGGGAGATGCCGCGTCCCGCGATGCACTGAGACTGTTGTACCGGCTGAGCCCGACGACTGTCGTCGCCACCGGGCAGGGGGAGTAGTCCGACCATGCTGAAGATCACCTCACTGACACTCGACCACGTCGCAGGAGTCACCCACGCCACCGTCACCGTGCCCGAGAAGGGGGTCATGGTGGTGCACGGGCCTAATGAGCGAGGCAAGTCGACCGTCCTTAAGGCACTGCGTCTGCTGTTGTCGGACACCCTGTTCAGTAGCGGCAAGCGGGAGGTCCGAGAACTCAAGGACGTCTCCGCCGACGAACCTCCGACAATCACCGCCGAACTGACGGTGGGAGAACACGAGCTCCGCATCACCAAGGCCTACAAGCAGGGCAGTGGACGCTGCGAGCTGACCGTCACCGCACCGCGCACCGAGAACCTCACCGGCAGGGAGGCATCCGACCGGTTCGCCGAGATCCTGGCGCAGGAGGTGGACGCGGACCTGTTGGACGCCCTGACCATCGAGCAGGGCAAGAGCATGGAGATGCTGGTCGCTGCAGGTCTGGGGCCCCTGGAACAGGCACTGGTGGCTGCGCCCGGAGCAGATGGCGACCAGGACAGCCCCCGGTCTGGTGAGGCTGGCGCTGTGTCGTCTGTGGCCTCTGTGTCCTCCGCGGCATCCGCGGCAGACACCACCTCACTGATCGACCGCATAGAGAAGGAGCGGAAGCGGTACTTCACCCCGACCGGTCGACCGACCGGGGAACTCGATGCTGCGCAGAAGGCGGTGACCGCCGCTCAGGCCGAGCACGATGAGGCTGACGTCCGCTACGGCCAGGCCCAGGGGCTGATCGAGGAACTCGGCCGGCTGCGCGCTGACAGGGATGACATCATGCGCCAGCAGCCCGAGGCCGAGGCATCCGCGGAGAAGGCCGAGGCGGAACTGACGGCTGGCCGAGAGGTACATGCCGTGCTGGAACGTCACCGTGCGGCGGTCGCCCAGGCCACCGACGTTCTCGAGGTGGCGGAGCAGCGGCAACAGGTCCGCTCCGAGAAGAGTGCCGAACTCGACGTCGCCACAGAGGCGGTGACCACTGCTGCGCAGCAGGTTGAGGAGGCCACGGAAGCGGCGACGCTGGAGAAGCAGCAGGAGTCCGAGGTCCGAGCGAAGTGGGAGCAGGCGCGGCGGACCACGGCGGTCGCCACGGCCTACGTCAATTACCTTGCCGCAGTGCGGGACAACGTCCGGGTGCGGCAGTCGTGCGAGGACCTCGCGACACAGCAGAAGGCGGCGGCGGAAATCTCCGAGCGACTCGGAGCCGCCGAGACCACCGTGTCGGAGAACCCGGTGACTCTGGACACCGTGGCAGAGCTGCACCGTCTGGCGGCCGACCGTCGCCGTGCCGATGGAGTGCGGGACGCTGCCGCGACCACCGTGCAGATCAGTGGGCCGGGCGGTGGCCGCATCACCGTCGACGGCGAGACCACGGAGCTGGACACCGACGGGCTCACCGTCGGCGTCACCGCCCGCCGCGAGTTCGGTGTCGGGGACTACCGGGTCAGCGTGACCCCGGCGCTGGACCTGAAGGACATCGACGATGATGTCGCCCGTGCGCAGGCCGCCCTGGCCCGGGCACTGGCGGACCTCGGGGTGGGTTCCATCGAGGACGCCGAGGCGCTGGCGGAGAGCCGTCGGGTCGCCGTGGAAACGGTGACTGAGCTGCGGCTGGAACTCGGCACGGCCACCGGTGGACTGTCGGTGACAGAGCTGGAGGCGAAGGCCCAGCAGCTGGAGACTGAGGTCGTGGACACCGCCGCGTCCATTGATGCGGCACGGGAGTCCGTCCTGGCCGCAGACCCGGACTCGACGGTCGATGAGCAACTGCTGCCGGGCCTTGGTGCACTCCGGGCCGGGGGAACAGGTGCCGACGCTGTCGCGGACGGTGACAGTAATGCTGACGCTGACACCGTGGACCTCGCCAAGGTTCGTCGGGTGGTCGTGGACTCCGACAAGCAGGCCGACCGGTTGCGTGAGGACCTCGACAACATCGTCAAGGCCGGCGCAGTCTTCCGGCTGGCCAGCCGGGAAGCTGATCTGGAACGGGAGACCGAACGCCGGGAACGCCTGGACAAGGCACTGACCCAGGCGCGCTCGGAGATCAGCGATGAAGACCTGCAGCAGGCGGTGGACACCGCCCGCACCAGCCTCGACACCGCCCGAACCGCATTGCAGGACGCCATCGCCGAACTCGGTGAGGGCGCAGGCGGTGAGTCGGGGCTGGTCGACCTCGAGGTCCTGGAAGGCCTCGCCGCCGGTGCGACGACGCGGGTCGAGCGGCTCCGGGAGCGTGCCGAGGCGATCGGTCACGAGATCTCCCGGGCCAATGGTGCACTCGGTGAGCACGCCGGAGTCGCCGAACGACGTGAGGAAGCGTCCACCAACTTGGAGCGGGTGAGCCGTCAGCTCCGCAGCGTCCAGGAACGCGCCACCGCTGCCGACCTGCTCTACACCACGGTCGAAGCGGCACGTGCCGATGCGAGACAGCGCTACGAGGCGCCGTTCCGGGCGTCCTTCGAGAAGCTGGCCCGCACCCTCTACGGGCGCTGGGTCGAGTTCGAGTTCAACGAGGACCTCACCGTAGCCCGCCGCATCCTCGACGGGACATCCCTGGCGACCTCCCAGTTGTCCGGTGGGGCGCAGGAACAGATCGCGGTGCTCAGCAGGCTGGCCGTCGCCGACATTATCGGCGGAGGGGAGGCGGTCCCGATCGTCATCGACGACGCCCTCGGCTTCTCCGACGCCGGACGTGCCCAGCGAATGAATCTGGTGCTCGCACAGCTGGCGGCCTACCACCAGATCATCGTTCTGACCTGTGACCCCTCCCGCTTCGACAGCGTGCCCGGGGCATTGGCGGTCTCGATGGACAGCCTCCGCGCCGCAGCGTAGCCGCGGCTGCTCGGCGGACCCAGGAAACAAGAAAATCCCCACGTCACAGACGTGGGGATGATCGGAAGTGTGCCCCCGAGACGATTCGAACGTCCGACCGCTGGTACCGGAAACCAGTGCTCTATCCCCTGAGCTACGGAGGCAATGACGGCAACTATAGCACCGCCTCTCCCGCTCGCCGCAAAACCCCCGATCGATGGTGCGATTCATCGACTCCGCACCCCGACTTGTTACTCTCGTCAACTGTGACTCCTGCTGAACTCGCCTCCACCATCACGGCAATAACCCGCACCGTCCTCACCGACCACGGGCTGGATGCCGACGTCGTCCCCGAGCAGGCAACCGTCGAACGTCCCCGGAACCCGGAGCACGGCGACTACGCCACCAACATCGCCCTGCAGACCGCCAAGAAGGCCGGCACCAACCCCCGTGAACTCGGGACCTGGCTCGCCGAGGCCCTCGCAGCAGTCGACGGCATCGACGAGGCCAGCATCGCAGGCCCCGGTTTCCTGAACATCCGCCTCGCCGCGGATGCCCAGGCCAAGCTGGTCACCGACATCCTCGCCGCCGGTGACTCCTACGGCACCGGCGCGGACTTCGACGGGCAGAAGATCAACCTTGAGTTCGTCTCCGCCAACCCCACCGGCCCGATCCACCTCGGCGGCACCCGCTGGGCGGCCGTCGGTGACTCCCTCGGCCGGATCCTCACCGCCCGCGGTGCCACGGTGACCCGCGAGTACTACTTCAACGACCACGGTTCCCAGATCGACCGCTTCGCCCGGTCACTGGTCGCCGCGGCCAAGGGCGAGCCCGCCCCGGAGGACGGCTACGGCGGCGAGTACATCGGAGACATCGCCCAGCAGGTCATCGCCGCGCACCCCGACTGGCAGGACAAGTTCGGCACCGGCGACGCTGCCGACGCCGCAGTCCAGGAGCTCTTCCGGTCCGAGGGTGTGGAGCTGATGTTCGCCCACATCAAGCGCACCCTGGCGGAGTTCGGCACCGAGTTCGACATCTTCTTCCACGAGAACTCCCTGTTCGAGTCCGGCGCGGTGGACAAGGCCATCCAGACGCTGAAGGACAACGGCAACCTCTACGAGGCCGAGGGTGCCTGGTGGCTGCGCAGCTCCAACTTCGGCGACGACAAGGACCGGGTCGTCATCAAGTCCGACGGCAACGCCGCCTACATCGCCGGTGACATCGCCTACATCGCCGACAAGATCGACCGCGGCCACGACCTGTGCATCTACATGCTCGGCGCCGACCACCACGGCTACATCTCGCGGTTGAAGGCCGCCGCCCAGGCCCTGGGCTACGACGCCGACCAGGTCGAGGTGCTCATCGGCCAGATGGTCAACCTGGTCCGCGACGGCAAGTCGGTCAAGATGTCCAAGCGCGCCGGCACCGTGATCACCCTCGACGATCTCGTCGAGGCCATCGGCGTGGACGCCGCCCGCTACGCCCTGATCCGCTCCTCGGTGGACTCCTCCCTCGACATCGACATGGCACTGTGGGCCAGCCAGTCCAACGACAACCCGGTGTTCTACGTCCAGTACGGCCACGCCCGCCTGTGTTCCCTGGCACGCAAGGCCGCCGACAACGACGTCGCCCTGCCGGACGACCTGTCGACCCTCGACCTGTCGCTGCTGGACCACGACCGCGAAGGCGACCTGATCCGCACCCTCGGCGAGTTCCCGGGTGTGGTCTCCACCGCCGCCGAGCTGCGTGAGCCGCACCGCATCGCCCGCTACGCCGAGCAGCTGGCCGGTACCTTCCACCGGTTCTACGACTCCTGCCAGATCCTGCCGAAGTCCGATGAACCCTCCGGTGCCGACACCGCCCCGGTGTTCCTCGCCCGCCTCGCCTTGGCCGCGGCCACCCGCCGCGTGCTCGCCAACGCCCTGACACTGGTCGGTGTCACCGCCCCCGAAAGGATGTGACCGGTTCCCCATGGACATGGACGTTCATTTCCCCGAGGCCCCGCTGCGTAAGCGCACCGAGACCCTCGACGAGTTCAACACCCTGCCCTCCCACGTCTTCCCGTTGAACACCGGACGCACCGCCGACGGTGAGATGGTCATCGGCGGCGCACCGGTCTCCGAGGTCACCGAGAAGTACGGCACCTCCGTCTTCATCATGGACGAGGCGGACTTCCGGGCCCGGTGCCGCCGCCTTGCCGCCGCCTTCGGTGGTGGCGAGCGCGTGCACTACGCCTCCAAGGCATTCCTCTCACGGACGGTGTGCCGGTGGATCGACGAGGAGGGCCTGGCCCTCGACGTCGCCAGCCAGGGTGAGCTGGAGGTGGCACTGGCCGCCGACTTCCCGTCCGACCGGATCACCGTGCACGGCAACAACAAGTCGGTCGAGTTCCTCACCGCCGCCGTGCGCGCCGGAGTGGAGCTCATCGTCGTCGACTCGGTCATCGAGATCGAGCGGCTGGCGCAGGTCACCGCCGGGCTCGACACCATCCAGGACGTCCTGGTCCGCGTGAAGCCCGGTGTCCACGCCGACACCCACGAGTTCATCGCCACCAGTCACGAGGACCAGAAGTTCGGCTTCTCCCTGGCCTCCGGGTCGGCCGAGGCCGCCTGCCGCAGCTGTGCGGCCACCGACGGTCTTCGGTTGCGCGGCCTGCACTGCCACGTCGGTTCCCAGGTCTTCGACGCCGACGGCTTCGCCCTCGCCGCCGACCGCCTGCTGGGGCTGTGGTCGCGACTGGTCAGCGAGTTCGCCGACGGCAACGGTACCGACGGCGCCGACAGTGCCGCCGCGGCGTCCTTCGACACCCTCGACCTCGGCGGCGGCTACGGCATCGCCTACACCCCGGACCAGGAGGAGCTCGACGTGGAGTCGGTCGCAGCCGACCTCCTGTCGCGGGTGGCGGCGAAGGCCGCGACCTACGGCGTCGATGCCCCGGTGGTCAATGTCGAGCCCGGTCGTGCGGTCGTCGGACCGTCGATGGTGACGGTCTACACCGTCGGTACCGTCAAGGACGTCCACACCTCCGATGAGACGGTGCGCCGCTACATCTCGGTCGATGGTGGCATGAGCGACAACATCCGCCCGGCGCTCTACCAGGCCGAGTACGACTGCCGACTGGCTAACCGCGAGGCGACGGGTAACCTGGTCGCCGCCCGCGTGGTCGGCAGCCACTGCGAATCTGGTGACATCCTGGTCAACGACACCTTGTTGCCCGACGACATCGGCCCGGGTGACCTGCTGGTCATCCCCGGCACCGGCGCGTACTGCTACATGATGGCCTCGCGCTACAACATGATGCCCCGACCGCCGGTGGTCATCGTGTCCGACGGGGCAGCACGTGAGATGATCCGTCGCGAGACCGTCGCCGACGTGCTCGCCCTGGAGAATTTCTGATGGTTTATCATCGGTAACAATCCACAGTAAACAACCCACTGGTAACAACCCATTCGAGTCGACTACGGGAGAGTAATGTCTGATCAGGCTGACAGCGCCAGGAACGACAACAACAGCGACACCGGCGCACCCACCGTCGGTGTGGCCCTGCTGGGCATGGGAACGGTCGGGGCCGAGGTGCTCCGCATCCTCACCGAGAATGCTGCGGACTTCACCGCCCGCATCGGCGGCACGGTCGAGGTCCGCGGCGTCGCGGTCTCCGACCTGTCCAAGCCCCGACCCGGTGTGCCCACCGAGCTGCTCACCGACGATGCCCTCGGGCTGGTCAACCGCGACGACATCGACCTGGTGATCGAGGTCATCGGTGGCATCGACTACCCGCGCACCGTGGTGCTGGCGGCCCTGCGCGCCGGTAAGTCCGTGGTCACCGCCAACAAGGCACTGGTCGCCGCCCACTCCACCGAGCTCTCGGAGGCCGCCGACGCCTCCGGCGCCGACCTCTTCTTCGAGGCCGCCGTCGCCGCCGCCATCCCGGTGGTCGGCCCGCTGCGCCGCTCCCTGGCCGGTGACAAGGTCAACCAGGTGATGGGCATCGTCAACGGCACCACCAACTTCATCCTGGATGCGATGTACAAGCGCGGTGCGTCCTACGACGAGATGCTCGCCGAGGCCACCGACCTGGGCTACGCCGAGGCCGACCCGTCTGCCGACGTCGACGGCCTGGATGCTGCATCGAAGGCCGCCATCCTGGCGTCCCTGGCCTTCCACTCCGACGTCTCCATCGACGATGTGCACTGTGAGGGCATCCGCTCGATCAGTGCCGACGACATCGCCGCGGCGAAGGCCGCCGACTGCACCATCAAGCTGCTGGCAATCTGTGAGCGACTCACCGACGACAACGGTGCCGAGTCGGTGTCGGCCCGGGTCTACCCGGCGCTGCTGCCGGCATCGCATCCGCTGTCGAGCGTCTCCGAATCCTTCAACGCCATCTTCGTGGTCGCCGAGCACGCCGGACGCCTGATGTTCTACGGCAACGGCGCCGGCGGTGCCCCCACCGCCTCCGCGGTGCTGGGTGACGTGGTGGGCGCGGCCCGCAACATTGTCCACGGTGGGCGTGCCCCGGGCATGTCGACCTACGCGAACCTGCCGGTGGCCGACTTCGGCCGGGTGCGTACCCGCTACCACGTGGACATGATCGTGGAGGACCGTCCCGGAGTCCTCGCCGAGGTGTCCTCGACCTTCTCGGCACACGGTGTGTCGTTGAAGACGGTGCGTCAGGAGGAAGCGGGCGACGACGGTGCCCGCCTGGTGGTCATCACCCACCACGCTGAAGAACACGACCTGGAGGCCACCGTCGAGGGCCTCCTGAGCATCGACGCTGTGAAAACCGTCCGCAGCGTGATCCGAATGGAAGGCAACTGATGACCGATTCCCGCAACCCGGTGCTGCACCACTGGACCGGCCTGATCAACGAGTACCGGGCCTGGATGCCCTTCGCAGCTGACTGGGAGCCGGTGACCCTCAACGAGGGCGGGACCCCACTGGTCCGGGCGAACCACATCTCCGAGCTCACCGGGTGCGACGTGTGGCTGAAGGTCGAGGGCGCCAACCCCACCGGTTCCTTCAAGGACCGCGGCATGACCGTCGCCGTCACCGACGCCGTCCACGCCGGTAAGAAGGTGCTGATGTGTGCCTCCACCGGCAACACCTCGGCATCGGCGGCAGCCTTCGCCGCCCGTGCCGGTATCGATTCGGCCGTGCTGATCCCCGAGGGCAAGATCGCCCAGGGCAAGCTGTCCCAGGCAGTGATGCACGGTGCCAGGATCATCCAGGTGCGCGGCAACTTCGACGACTGTCTGGAGCTGGTCCGCAAGACCACCACCGACTTCCCGGAGATCGCCCTGGTCAACTCGGTGAACCCGATGCGCATCGAGGGGCAGAAGACCGCCGCTTTCGAGATCGTCGACGCACTCGGCGACGCCCCCGACATCCACGCACTGCCTGTCGGAAACGCCGGCAACATCACCGCCTACTGGAAGGGCTACTCCGAGTACGCCGAGGCCGGTGTCTCCTCGCAGCGTCCGGTCATGCTGGGTGTGCAGGCTGCCGGTGCCGCACCACTGGTCAATGGCGAGCCGGTGCTGAACCCGGAGACGGTCGCGACCGCGATCCGGATCGGTAACCCCGCGTCCTGGCACCAGGCCGTCGCCGCCAAGGAGGAGTCCGGCGGAAGCTTCCGGGCAGCCACCGACAAGGAGATCCTGGCGGCCTACCGTCTCATCGCCTCCCGCGAGGGTGTGTTCGTCGAGCCTGCGTCGGCCTCCTCCGTCGCTGGCCTGCTCGCCGCCCACGCCGAGGGCTCCATCGCCCCGGGCCAGCGCATCGTCTGCACGGTGACCGGTCACGGTCTCAAGGATCCGACCACCGCCCTGAGTGAAATGCCGGAGCCCACGCCGATCGACGTGGACACCAATGCGGTCGCCGAGGCACTTGATCTCGCATGAGTGATCCCGTGACCCCCGTCCGGAGCACTGACGGAGCCGACGGAGCACTCCCCGGTGCCGGTGCACTGCGCAGGCTGGCCACCGGACGTTCGGTGAGTGTCCGGGTTCCTGCCTCCACCGCCAACCTCGGCCCGGGATTTGATTCACTGGGCCTGGCGGTCGGGCTGTACGACACCGTCGAGGTCGTCACCGTCGATGCCGGCCTGGACATCATCGTCCACGGTGAAGGCGAGGGCGACGTGCCGCTGGATGAACGCCACCTGGTCGTCCGCGCCCTGCGATCCGGCCTGCGTGAGGCCGGGGTGACTGTCGCAGGGTTGCGTGTGGTGTGCCACAACGCCATCCCGCACTCCCGCGGGCTGGGCTCCTCGGCTGCCGCCGCCGTCGCAGGTGTCGTCGCGGCCAGTGCGTTGGCCGGCGGGGACCACCCCACCGGTGCGCTGGACGACGACACCGTCATCCAGCTGTCCTCGGCTTTCGAGGGACACCCGGACAACGCCGCGGCCTGCGTGCTCGGCGGCGGAGTGGTGTCTTGGACGAATATCCCGATCGACGGCCGCAGCGCACCGGAGTACCACGCGGTGCCGGTGCCGGTCCACGCTGACGTGCGTGCCACCGCCCTGATCCCGAATTTCCACGCCTCCACCGAGGCGGTGCGCCGGGTGCTGCCCAGCGATGTCTCGCATCAGGACGCCCGCTTCAACGTCTCCCGTGCGGCACTGCTGCCGGTGGCGTTGAGCACGCGTCCGGAACTGTTGTGGGAGGCCACCCGTGACCGCCTGCACCAGCCGTACCGGGCGGAGGTGCTGCCGGTGACCTCGGAGTGGGTCAACCGACTGCGCAACCTGGGCTACCCGGCGTTCCTGTCCGGAGCGGGGCCGACCGTCATGGTGCTGTCCACCGGTGAGGTGGATGCCGCGCTGCTGGAGGAGGCCCGCTCCCGCGGGATCGCTGTGCTGGAGACCGGTGTCGGCGAGCGCGCGTCGGTGAGCGTCAGCGGTTAGCGGTAGCTCCACCGAACGCCGGATTCGACCCTGACGGCGTCGACGGGGTCCTTGTCGGGACTCAGTCGGCGCCGTTGGTCTGTGCGTCGCCGTCTGAACCGACCGAGCCATCGGCACCGTCGGCACCGTCGGCGTCGGCCGCCCCGTCGTGGTCGGACTCCTGCGCGCTGTCGCGTTCACCGGGGCTGCGTAGCTTGATGATGTCGTACTCACCTGCCGCAAGGTGTGAGCGCAGATCCTTCTTGTCGAACTTGCCGACCGAGGTCTTGTCGATGCTGTCGACGAATGTCCAGTACTCCGGGGCCATCCAGCGCGGCACGTTCTCGGTCACTGCACTCGCTAGCCGCTGCGCGGTGTCCCGGTCCTGCGCGACACCGGGGATGGTGACCACGACGGCGAGGGGACGTTGGCCCCACCGGTCGTCGGGCATCCCGATCACCGCGGCTTCCGCGACCACCGGCGACTCCATGACCAAGTTCTCCAGGATCGCAGAGTAGATCCATTCTCCACCGGAACGGATCGTGTCCGTCTGCCGGTCGTGGACGGTGAGGAAGCCGTCCTGGGTGATGGTGGCGATGTCACCGGTGTGCAGCCATCCGTCATCGGTGAACCAGGTGGCGTAGTCCCCGTCCTCGTCGACGTCACTGCCACGGAAGGTGTCGGCCGTCCCGCCGGTCGCGGCAGCGGGGGAGTGGAAGTAGTCGGTGGTGACCCAGTTACCACGAACCTGGAGCTCCCCGCTGGAGCGGTCGTTGGGAGGCAGGACGGTCCCGTCCTCGTCGGCGATGCGGAACTGCATTCCGACGGGGAAGCGTCCCTGGCTGTCGCGGTAGCGACGGCGGGCGGAGCCACCGACACCGACCGGGGGACGGGCCACGGTCCCGCTCGGCCCGGTCTCGGTCATTCCCCAGCAGTGGGTGATGTCGACACCGTAGCGTTCCTCCCAGGCATCGATCAGGGCGGCGGGTACCGGGGAACCACCGGAGAGGATCTCCTGCAGACTCATCTTCTCCGGCGGGTTCTTCTGGTAGTGCACGACCAGTTGCATCCACACCGTCGGAGCACCGTGGGCCATGCGTGGCATGGAGTCGGCGATGACGTAGGCCATGTGTGTCGGGCTGGCGTCGCCCCCGGGGAACACCATCGGTGTTCCGGCCATCAGGGCGGCGACCGGGACGCCCCAGCTCAACACGTGGTAGATCGGCACGACACACAGGAAGCTGTACCCGTTGCGCACTCCGAAGGAGTCAGGTGTACGAATGTTCATCGCGTGCAGCCAGATCGACCGGTGGGAGTGCACCACGCCCTTGGGCGCACCACTGGTTCCGGTGGTGTAGAGCAGAGCAGCCGGCGAGGTCTCCGGCAGTTGCGGCCAGTCGTAGACTGTCGGGCGGCCGTCGAGGATCTCCTCGTAGCCCAGGACCGTGATGTCGTCACGGTCGACCTCGGCGAACGCAGCCCGGGCGGCTGTGAGGGCGGGTTCGCCGCCGGTCCCGGTGAGGACCAGGGTCTCGACCGTGGGACATTGTCCGAGCAACGGCACCAGAAGGTGGGACAGTCGGGGGGAGGCGATGACCACCCGGTCCCCGGCGTGATTGATGATGTGGACCAGCTGGTCGGCGACCAGGTTGGGGTTCAGCGGGTGCAGGACCGCGCCCATGGACATCACCCCGAACATCGATTCCAGGTGCTCGGTGATATTCGGCATCATGGTCGCGACCCGGTCGCCGACGCGGACCCCGGCGAGGTCGTTCAGGGCATGCGCCAGGGCAGTGGCACGGGCTCCGACCTGGGAGAAGGTGGAGTCCTCGGGGTTGTCACCGTAGTAGGTGCGGATACCGGTGTTGCCGTGCACGCTGCGTCCGTACTCCAGGACCTGCGACAGTAGCAGCGGGTACTCGCCCATCGTCGAGGCGCCCAGTGGCGTAGTGGGGTCGGTGGTGGGGGTCGAGGCGGTGAAGCCGGAGGTGCCGTCCATGGTTACCCAGGATAGGGGACGCCAGTGGGCGCCGGTGCACGCCAACGCACACCGGCCGTCACCCGGGTGCAACCCGGGTGTTCCGGGCGCACACGGCGGACGTGAAATGCGGTTGTCCCGCGAGCCCGGTGGTATCATGCAATTGAGAACCAACCACCGTCATCCCGCAGGCCCGGCCACGCCGGTGCCGTAGGTGCGGTCCGAGACGGTGTTGGGTCATCCGGATCCACGGAATTTCACCACCGAACGCCATTTTCAGGCCGGTCAGACACCTTCCACAGGTGCCGTAGCCGTGGCATCCGTCCATAATTCGACGACTCACGAGAGCACGTCACCTCCCGTTGTTCCGTCGCCAGGATTCCTGGGCACCTGGGTGCCCGCATTGCCATCCTGGTGTTCCCGCTGCGTGGCCGAAGCCATAGTGGTCGGGGAGTGCGGGGCGACGACACCGGGGGTGAACCGAAAGGACACCTGTGACTTTGCCGGACATCGTCTCCAGGGCACAGAATGACGGACTTGCCACCCTTAAACTGGCGGAACTCAAGCAGATTGCTGCGTCGCAGGGGCTGCGGGGAACCTCCGGGATGAGGAAGGGGGACCTGGTGTCGGCCATCGCCGCTGCCGGTATCGGCAGTGCCGGACGCGGCGGGACCTCCGGCGGGGGGATGTCCACCTCCGGCACTTCGGGGGCCAAGGACTCCGGCGCTGCTGCGGACAGCAAGGCAGACAGCAAGGCCGATACTGTTTCCACGGCCTCGTCGAATGCGTCACCGTCCACCGCCCAGGTCAGTGATTCCGAGGGATCCGACCAGGGCGGACGGGAGGACCGTAACGACCGCGACCAGCGCGGCAACCGCAGTGAACGCAGTGACCGCAGTGACCGTGGTGACCGCAGTGACCGTGGTGACCGCAGTGACCGTGGTGACCGTGGTGACAATGAGCGTGGCGAGGACCAGGGGGGTCGTCGAGGACGACGTAACCGGCGTAACCGTCGCAACCGGGGCAAGGGCGGCCATGACCAGGGCCAGAACCAGGGTCAGGACCAGGGCCAGAATCAGGGGCGCAACGACAACCAGGGCCGCCAGAACAACGGCAAACAAGGTGGCGACGGCCAGGGGCGGGGCAACCGCAACCGTGGTGACCGCAACGATCGTAACGACCGGGGCGACCGGAACCGTGGTGGCCAGCAGCAGGGTGGTCAGCAGGGCGGCCAGAACAACGAGCCGGCCACCCCGGTCGCCGGCATCCTCGACTTCGCCGACGCGAACACCGCCTTCATCCGCACCACCGGCTACCACGCCGGAGCGACCGACGTGTACGTCCCGATCCAGATGGTGCGCAAGTACGGCATGCGCCACGGCGACGCGGTCACCGGTTCCATCCGCCCGGGCGCCAAGAGCCAGCAGGCCGGCGGTGGCGGCGGACGCGGCCGCAACCGTCAGAAGTACATCCCGCTGCACTCGGTGGACACGGTCAACGGACTGACCCCCGACCAGGCATCGCAGCGTCCGAAATTCACCAGCCTGACCCCGCTGTACCCCAACCAGCGACTGCGTCTGGAGACCGAACCGAAGGTGCTGACCACGCGGGTGATCGACCTGATCATGCCGATCGGTAAGGGCCAGCGTGCCCTGATCGTGTCCCCGCCCAAGGCCGGTAAGACCACGATCCTGCAGGACATCGCCAACGCCATCGCGGTGAACAACCCGGAGTGCTACCTCATGGTCGTCCTCGTCGACGAGCGTCCCGAGGAAGTCACCGACATGCAGCGCAGCGTCAAGGGTGAGGTCATCGCCTCGACCTTCGACCGCCCGCCCAACGAGCACACCGCCGTCGCCGAGCTTGCCATCGAGCGTGCCAAGCGCCTGGTGGAGCAGGGCAAGGACGTCGTGGTCCTGCTGGACTCCATCACCCGCCTGGGCCGCGCCTACAACAACTCCTCCCCGGCCTCGGGCCGCATCCTCTCCGGTGGTGTGGACTCCAATGCCCTCTACCCGCCGAAGCGGTTCCTGGGTGCAGCCCGCAACATCGAGGACGGTGGCTCGCTGACCATCATCGCCACCGCCATGGTGGAGACCGGCTCCGCCGGCGACACGGTGATCTTCGAGGAGTTCAAGGGCACCGGCAATGCCGAGCTGAAGCTGGACCGTAAGATCGCCGAGCGCCGGATGTTCCCGGCGGTCGACGTCAACCCGTCCGGCACCCGTAAGGACGATCTGCTGCTCGGCCCGGAGGAGGCGCGCCTGATGCACAAGCTGCGCCGCATCCTCTCCGCGCTGGACCCCCAGGCCGCCATCGACCTGCTGCTCAAGCAGTTGAAGAAGTCCAAGACCAACCGCGACTTCATGCTGCAGATCGCCTCCTCGGCACCGCTGGCAGGTGAAGACGATGAGTGACCAGAGCGTGGCGGGAGGTTCGCCGTCCAAGATCGACGACATCCTGTCGGAGTACCAGGGCCTGGAGATGCAGCTCTCCGACCCGGAACTGCACAACGACGCCTCGGCGGCCCGCAAGGTCTCCAAGCGCTTCAGTGAACTGCAGCCGGTGATCCAGACGTACAACGCCCTGGTCCAGGCCCGCGAGGACCACGAGGTCGCCGCGGAGATGGCAGGGGAGGACGCCGAGTTCGCCGCCGAGGCCGAGCGCCTCGCCGCCGAGATCCCCACCCTGGAGGAGAAGCTCACCGACCTGCTGGCACCTCGTGACCCCCACGACAGCGACGACGTCGTCATGGAGATCAAGTCCGGCGCCGGTGGCGAGGAGGCCGCACTGTTCGCCGGCGAGCTGGCACGCATGTACCAGCGCTTCGGTGAGAAGCACGGTTTCACCTTCGAGGTCCTCGATGCCAACGAGACCGACCTGGGCGGTGTGAAAGACATGACCATGTCGGTGCGGTCCAAGCAGCCCAGCCGCGACGGTGCGTGGAGCGTCTTCAAGTTCGAGGGTGGCGTGCACCGCGTGCAGCGTATCCCGGTCACCGAGTCCCAGGGGCGCATCCAGACCTCGGCCGCCGGTGTACTGGTCTACCCGGAGCCTGACGAGGTCGAGGACGTGCAGATCGACGACAAGGACATCCGCGTCGACGTCTACCGTTCCTCCGGTAAGGGTGGTCAGGGCGTGAACACCACCGACTCGGCGGTGCGTATCACCCACCTGCCCACCAATATCGTGGTGACCTGTCAGAAGGAACGTTCGCAGATCCAGAACAAGGCGCGCGCCATGCAGGTGCTCGCCGCCCGCCTCCAGCAGATGAAGGAGGAGGAGGCGGACGCCGTCGCCGCCGAGGGCCGCGCGGCACAGATCCGCACCATGGACCGCTCGGAGCGCATCCGTACCTACAACTTCCCGGAGTCCCGGGTCTCCGACCACCGCATCGGCTACAAGGCCAACAACCTTGACGCCGTGCTGGACGGCGACCTCGACGCGCTCTTCGGCGCGCTGCAGGACGCCGACCGCAAGGCCCGCCTCGAGGCGGGGGAGTAGTAGCTGGAACTCTCCGTGACAGAGCCCCAGACAGTGTCCCAGGTGCTGCGTTCCGCGGTGGCCGAGCTGTCGGCGGCGGGCGTGGAGTCCGCCGCCCACGATGCCCGCATCCTCATGGCGGAGGCCATCAACCGCGAGGCTGACATCCGGACAACGGCACCGGTCACCGCCATGGATCTCGTCCTGCGCGGCGGTGACCCGGCGCCGCCCGTCTTCGGGGAACTGCTGGCCCGCCGGGTCGCCCGCGAACCACTCCAGCTGATCCTGGGCGTAGGCACCGTGGTGGGACTGGATCTTCCGGTGGCCCCCGGACTGTTCATCCCCCGTCCGGAGACCGACCTGCTCATCGAGTGGGCGGCCGGGCAGGTGGAGGACCGGGTCGCGGTCGTCGCCGGTGCGTCCGACAGTTTCACCGCCCGACTCTCCGAGCCCTCGGTCACGGTCATCGACCTGTGCAGCGGCCCGGGGACGGTGACCCTGGGGTTGGCCCATCTGCTCACCACCCGTGGGATCGCCGACCGGGTGGACCTGCGCCTGGTCGGTCTGGAAATCGACCCGGCAGCGGTCACCGCGGCGACCCAGGCCACTGCGAGCTGGGTGGACCAGGGGTTCATCAGCAACCGGATCGCCATCGAGTTCCACCAGGCGGATGTCTCCACCCCGGCACCGCTGGTTCGCCACGGACTGGTCGCCGCGGCGGACGTGGTGGTCTCCAACCCGCCGTACGTCCCGGAGAGCACGGAGGTGTCACCCGAGGTCCGGCAGGACCCGCACCGTGCGGTGTTCTCCGGGGCCGACGGACTCGATCTGCTGCGGACCATGGCCGAGGTCGTGGATGTGGCCGCCGCGCCGGTGGCGGTGGTCGGTATCGAGCATGACGACAGCAATGGTGCAGGTGTGCGCGACCTGCTCGCACAGGTCGGGGTACAGGACCTGGAGCAGCACCGGGACTTCGCCGGACGCGACCGCTTCGTCACCGGACGGGTGCACCGGGACCCCGGGCACCGTCCGGACCACTAACCCGAGACAACCCCGGCCACCACCCCGGACCCGGGGGCTGTCTTTGAAGCGGCCCGGGACTACAGTGGACCCGATAACCTAACCGACGTACTAGCGACACATCCGAAGGGACGAACGGTCCACCATGCCACAGACCTACGACTGCACGGACTCCGAGACGCGTGAGGCCGGCCTCGCCGCAGCACTCGGTGCGGTGAAGGGCGGGCGGCTGATCGTCCTGCCGACGGACACGGTGTACGGCATCGGTGCAGACGCCTTCGACAATGACGCGGTCAGCGCACTGCTGCGGGCCAAGCACCGCGGTCCGGACATGCCGGTGCCGGTACTCATCGGCTCGTGGACCACGGTCACCGGCCTGGTCCGGGACTACACCGAGAACCTGCGCCTGTTGACCGAGGCCTTCTGGCCCGGCGGCCTGACGATCGTGACCCACCAGGCCCCGAGCCTGCCGTGGAACCTCGGCGACACCCGCGGCACCGTGGCCCTGCGTATGCCGTTGCAGCCGCTGGCGATCGAACTGCTGCAGCAGACCGGCCCGATGGCGGTCTCGAGTGCGAACATCCACGGGCATCCGCCGGCACTCTCCGCGGAGCAGGCCCGCGACCAGCTCCGGGACTCCGTCTCGGTCTACCTCGACGGAGGCCCGGCCACCATCGGCACCGCGTCCACCATCGTGGACCTGTCCGGGATGCGCCCGCGCATCCTCCGCGAAGGGGCGATCCCGGCAACCCGGGTCGCTGAGGTGCTCGGCGTGCCGGCCGAACTGCTGCTGGGACAAAACACGGCCGGCGGAACCTCCGGGGTGGCGAACGGATGACCGGTGAGCGCGTGCTGGTGCACGCGGCGTCGTGGTCGGGCGTCGGCGTTCCGTTCCGGGAGCTCGCGCTGGTCCTCCTCGTGGGACTGGTGACGACATATCTCACGACCGGGATCATCCGGATGCTGATGCTGCGGTACGGACGTCTCGCCAAGCCCCGTGTCCGCGATGTCCACACCGTCCCCACCCCACGGCTGGGTGGTGTGGCGATGTTCACCGGTTTCGTCGTCGCGGTCCTGGTTGCCAGCCAACTGCCGGCGCTCAACCGGGGTTTCCCTCCGATCACCCCGGACATGGTGGCGGTGCTGACCGCGGCCTTCGTCATCGTGGTGGTCGGTATCGTCGACGACCTCTTCGACATCTCCTGGGTACTCAAGCTCGGCGGCCAGGTCGCCGGCTCCGTCGTCATGAGCCTCGCAGGGCTGTCCTGGTACCTCATCTACTCCCCGTTCGGTGGCGGCACCACGCTGATCCTGGATCAGGTCCAGTCAACGATCTTGACTGCATTGTTGACGGTCGCGATCATCAACGCGATGAACTTCGTCGACGGGTTGGACGGCCTGGCGGCCGGGTTGGGCGCGATCGCTGCGGCGACCCTGCTGATCTACTCGCTGACGATCCTGCATGACCAGGGAGGTACCGTCAGCGCCTACCCGCCGGCGATGATCTCCGCCGGTCTGCTTGGGGTGTGCCTGGGATTCCTACCGCACAACTTCTCGCCGGCGCGCATCTTCATGGGGGACTCAGGCTCCATGCTCATCGGCCTGCTGCTGGCCGCGGCGAGTGTCTCGGCCTCCGGGCGGATCAACATGGCCCTCTACGGCCCGGCCGACCTGCTGGCGTTGCTGACCCCGATGCTGGTTGTCATTGCCGCACTGTTCATCCCGATGCTGGACCTGCTGATGGCGGTCTTCCGCCGACTCAAGGCAGGCAAGAGCCCGTTCGCCCCCGACAAACAGCACCTGCACCACCGGCTGCTGCGCCTGGGGCATTCCCAGAAGCAGGTCGTCCTGGTGCTCTACACCTGGGTCGGCGTGGTGGCACTGGGGGCGGTGGGTTCCACGGTCTTCCCGTTGGGTGTGGCAGCGACGATCTTCGGGGTGGCGATCCTGCTGGCACTGGGGTTCACCGTCGTGCCGTTGTGGCGGGGCAGAACGACAGTAGCCGCGGTGTCGGAGACGGTCCCACCCCCGGAACCGCATGCTCCGCAGGCCGTCACGAAAACTCCGCCGACCGCGACGACCCCGCTGCCCCGGCCGGGTGCGTCCACCCGCCGTAACGTGGGCAAGATGGGACCTGGGGGCCGCGGACGCTAGGGTGTAGTCCGTGAGCGAGCAGAACAACACCCCGTCCCAGTCCCCGGCCGACCTGCCAGACATCAACGTCAGTGACGACGGCGATGTCGCCGACCACCGGCGTCCGCTGCTGCGTGCCGCGAAGTGGGGTGCGGTTGCCGTGCTGGTGATCACCATCATCTCCCTGGCGCTGTGGGGCAATGCCCGCGGCCCGGAGGGGCTGTGGGGTGTGCTGATCGGTGCGGCCATCGGCGGTGGATTCATCCTGGCGACCGTGGGCATCGTCCTACTGACCTCGAATACCTCGCCGCAGACCACCGTCGTGGTGATGCTGGGGACGTGGCTGCTCAAGATCATCGTGGTGCTCGGTATTCTGCTGGTGCTGCGGAACATGGACTTCTTCGACCACACCGCCATGGGCGTCACCGTGCTGCTCGCTCTGCTTGTCGGCCTGGTCTCGGAAACAATCGGGGTCATCACGACCCGGGTCACCAACGTCTGAGAACCCACGGGGTTTGCGGCGGGGCTGTGGGGGCCCGAGGCGGTGCGGGGGTAGGGGAGGGGCGGGGGGTGTACGGCATTCAGCTGAGTATCGAATGCTGGTCAGACCGCTGACCATCGGCCAGTTGAGACCGGAATTTCCGGGGGTGACCCCGGGTGCGGGTTAATGCTGTATCGTCCAGTGAAGTACTGCGGGGGTGCTGGTTCGCACAGCCAGGCCAATCGCTGCTATTGTCTACTGCGGGTAATCAGGTGAGTGGCCCGCGCGCGCTCTAAGCGCGCCTTACGTCCGAGCCTGGTCTATCACCCCCGGTGGCGTGCCGACGTGCGACGGAGTCCGCGCTACCGGGAACATCCTGACATCCTCCATCGCACCGTGTGACCCCGTGTCATGCGGCCCCTACCACGGGAGAGAACGCTGAGCGTTACAACCTTGGCCATGAAGGGCGAGTTCCATGCCCCCTCCATGGAGAAAGAATTCTTCCCGGGGGAAGTGAATCCCGACCACCTCTGGTTCAGTGAGTTCGCTAACGGCATTTTCGCAGTAGACCGCCTGATGATCATCCGTCTGTTGATGATTCTCATCCTGGCGGCCTTTTTTCTGTATGCCTTCCGCAAGCCCAAGCTGATCCCGAGGGGTGTGCAGAACGTCGCAGAGTACGCGGTCGACTTCGTCCGCATACATATCGCCGAAGAGATCCTGGGGAAGAAGGAGGGCCGCCGGTTCCTGCCGGTCATCGGCACCATCTTCTTCGTCGTTCTCATCGGTAACCTGCCGGCGATCATTCCGGGGACGAACATTTCGGCCAACGCCAGGATCGGTATGCCGATCGTCCTGGCCGCGGTGGCGTACATCGTCATGATCTACGCGGGCGCTAAGCGGTACGGTTTCGGCAAGTTCGTGAAGTCCTCCGTGGTCATCCCGAACCTGCCCCCGGCCCTGCACCTGCTTGTGGTCCCGATCGAGTTCTTCTCCACCTTCGTCCTGCGTCCGGTCACGCTGACCATCCGTCTGATGGCCAACATGCTGGCCGGCCACATCGTGCTGGTCCTGCTGTTCGGTGCCACGAACTTCTTCTTCTGGCAGCTGAACGGCTGGACGCTGCTGGCAGGCGGCACCCTGGTCGCCGCACTGGCCTTCACGCTGTTCGAGATGCTGATCATCTTCCTGCAGGCCTACATCTTCAGCCTGCTGACGGCGGTCTACATCGAGCAGTCGTTGCACGCCGACGAGCACTGATGAGCTTTGACGGGCACTGAACCCCGACATCTACAACAACACATTTCCGCCTCACCTACCGACTACCTCTTTTACACAGGTGGGGCACCACGAAAGGGAACGGAAACCAAATGAACGAGCTGCAGATCCTCGCCCAGGACACCACCACGACCTTCGAGGGCCTCGGTACCGTCGGCTACGGTCTCGCCGCAATCGGCCCCGGTGTCGGTATCGGTATCCTGGTCGGTAAGACCGCCGAGGCCATGGCTCGCCAGCCCGAGATGGCCGGCCAGCTGCGTACCACCATGTTCCTGGGTATCGCCTTCACCGAGGCCCTGGCCCTGATCGGCCTGGTCGCCGGCTTCCTGTTCTAGGGTGCGGTGCTCCGGTGACGGGGCATTGTGACAAGACCTTCACACTCAAGAGCGAAAGCTGGAGACTATGACGAACCACTTCATCCTGGCAGCGGAAGAGCTGCCGCTGGAGGACAGCATTAACCCGCTGCTCCCCGCGTCGTATGACATCGTCTGGTCCCTTGTCAGCTTCATCATCATCTTCGTCATCTTCTGGAAGTTCGTGCTCCCGAAGCTCAAGCAGGTTATGGCTGAGCGGACCGAGCAGATCGAGGGCGGGATCGCCCGGGCCGAAGAGGCACAGGAAGAGGCCAAGGCCGCGCTGGACAAGTACAACGCCCAGCTGGCTGAGGCACGTACGGAAGCCGCGCAGATCCGCGACGACGCCCGTGCACAGGGCCAGAAGATCATCGCTGACATGAAGACCCAGGCCACCGACGAGTCCAACCGCATCATCGAGTCCGGCAACAAGCAGCTGCAGGCGCAGCGCGACGCTGTCGTCTCGGACCTGCGCAAGGACATGGGCGAGAACTCCATCAACCTGGCCGAGCGGCTGCTGGGCTCCCAGCTGTCCGACGACGTCAAGCGTTCCGGAACCATCGACTCCTTCCTCGCTGATCTCGACAGCGTCGGATCGGGGAAGTGAGGCCCGTGCACGCAGCGAGCAGAGCAACCCTGGACCAGCTGACCGCATCACTGGACGCCGCCCTCACGGGTGCAGCGGACACCGCAGCCGCTGCTGCGGCCACCGGTGCGGAGCTGTTCGAGGTCGCTGACCTTCTGGACAGCGACCGGTCACTGCGCAGCGCACTGATCGATCAGGCTGTTCCGGCAGACCGCCGGGCAGCCCTGGCTGACGGGCTGTTGGCAGACAAGGTGTCGGGTACCACCCGGGACACGATTTCCTCGGCTGTTGCCGGCACCTGGTCCAACACCCGGGACCTGCGGCACGGGCTCGTCGAGCTGGGCCGCCGTGCCCTGCTGCGTGCAGCCCGCGAGCAGGGGCAGAGCGAGAAGGTCGGGACCGAGCTCTTCGAGCTCGCCCGCCTCCTCGAGCGGGAGTCGGAGCTGGAGATGATCCTGGCCGACCGTCTCGCATCTGCCGAGAAGCGCCGCGAACTTCTGGCCAAGGTCCTCTACGGACATGTCAGCGCCCTCACTGAGGCCCTCGCACTGCAGGTCGTCGGACGTCCTGTTGCGCGACCGGTCGAGGACCTGGACGCACTGTGCGATTTCGCAGCTGGACTCGACGACCGCAAGGTCGCCCGTGTCCGCAGCGCCGCCGCACTGAGCGAGGCCCAGGAGCAGGCACTGGCCCAGAAGCTGGAGAAGATCTACGGTTCCGCGATGTCGGTCCATTCCGAGGTTGACACCAGCCTCCTCGGTGGAGCGGTCATCCGGGTCGGCGACGAAGTCATCGACGGAAGCACGGCTGGAAAGCTGTCGCGTCTCCGTCGGGAATTCGCCTGACGCGACCCGCGGCGAACCGCGATCGAGAGATTCACTCACCAAATGCTGGAAGACGATACCGAGAGCAGGAAGATTATGGCGGAGCTTACGATCTCCTCCGATGAGATCCGTAGCGCTATTGCGAACTACACCTCAAGCGCTTCCGCGGAGGCCTCCCGTGAGGAGGTCGGCGTGGTTACGCTGGCCGCGGACGGCATTGCCCAGGTTTCGGGCATGCCCTCCGTGATGACCAACGAGCTGCTTGAGTTCCCCGGCGGCGTCATCGGCGTCGCACAGAACCTCGAGACCGACACCGTCGGCGTCGTGGTCCTGGGCAACTACGAGTCGCTGAAGGAAGGCGACGAAGTCAAGCGGACCGGCGAAGTCCTGTCCGTCCCGGTCGGCGAGAAGTTCCTCGGCCGTGTCATCAACCCCCTGGGCCAGCCCATCGACGGCCTCGGCGACATCGAGTCGTCCGAGAACCGTGCGCTGGAGCTCCAGGCCCCGTCCGTGCTGATGCGTCAGCCGGTCCACGAGCCGATGCAGACCGGCATCAAGGCCATCGACGCGATGACCCCCATCGGTCGTGGCCAGCGTCAGCTGATCATCGGTGACCGCAAGACCGGTAAGACCTCGGTCTGCATCGACACCATCCTGAACCAGCGTGCGAACTGGGAGTCCGGTGACCCGAGCAAGCAGGTGCGTTGCATCTACGTTGCCATCGGTCAGAAGGGTTCCACCATCGCCGCGCTGCGGAAGACCCTGGAGGATCAGGGCGCCCTGGACTACACGACCATCGTGGCAGCCCCGGCCTCCGACTCCGCCGGTTTCAAGTGGCTGGCCCCGTTCGCCGGTGCCGCCCTGGGTCAGCAGTGGATGTACGAGGGCAAGCACGTCCTCATCATCTTCGACGACCTGACCAAGCAGGCCGAGGCCTACCGTGCGATCTCCCTGCTGCTGCGTCGCCCGCCGGGCCGCGAGGCATACCCGGGTGACGTGTTCTACCTGCACTCCCGCCTGCTGGAGCGTGCCGCCAAGCTGTCCGACGAGCTCGGTGCCGGTTCCATGACCGCGCTGCCGATCATCGAGACCAAGGCCAACGACGTGGGTGCGTTCATCCCCACCAACGTCATCTCCATCACCGACGGCCAGGTCTTCCTGGAGTCCGACCTGTTCAACCAGGGTGTGCGCCCCGCCATCAACGTCGGTGTGTCGGTCTCCCGTGTCGGTGGTGACGCCCAGACCAAGGGCATGAAGAAGGTCGCAGGTAACCTGCGACTGGACCTCGCCGCCTACCGTGACCTGGAGGCGTTCGCCGCCTTCGCGTCCGACCTGGACGAGTTCTCCAAGGCACAGCTGGAGCGCGGTAAGCGTCTGGTCGAGCTGCTGAAGCAGGTCGAGACCCAGCCGCAGTCCGTTGAGGACCAGATGGTCTCCATCTTCCTCGCTGCAGAGTCCGTCTTCGACACCGTTCCCGTCGAGGACGTGCGCCGCTTCGAGGCTGAGCTGTGGGAGTTCCTCCACGCCGGTCACGCCGGTGTCTACGAGCAGATCGCCGGCGGCACGCCGCTGTCCGACGAGTCCAAGGCTGAGCTGGTCAAGGCCGCTGACGAGTTCAAGCGCGGCTTCCAGACCACCGACGGCACCCCGGTCATCAACGAGCCGGAGGCCGACGCCCTGGCCGACCAGGACCTGGACCAGTCTCAGATCACCGTCACCCGCAAGAAGTAGCGCGGGGACCTGATCCTATGACTGCACAGACCGAGTACACAGAAGAAGGGAGGTAGACAGCGATGGCAACTCTTCGCGAACTGAGGGACCGGATCAAGTCCGTGAACTCGACGAAGAAGATCACCAAGGCCCAGGAGCTCATCGCGACCTCCAAGATCACCAAGGCCCAGGCCAGGGTGACTGCTTCACAGCCCTACGCCGACGAGATCACCCGCGTCATCCAGCGGCTCGCTTCGGCATCCTCGCTCGAGCACCCCATGCTCGACACGGAGTCCAACGCGTCTCGCGCGGCCATCCTGGTGATCACCAGCGACCGCGGAATGTGTGGTGGATACAACCACAACGTCCTCAAGAAGACTGCGGAACTCCGCAAGCGTCTCGAGGGCGAAGGCAAGGAAGTCGCCCTGTACGTCGCCGGGTCCAAGGGCCTGACGTACTACAACTTCCGGGGCGAGGACATCAAGGGTGCCTGGTCCGGGTTCTCCCAGGATCCCGTCTACAAGGGCACGCACGACCTACGTCGTCACCTGATCGAAGGCTTCGAGGCCGGCGACGATGGTACGGCACAGTGGCGTGAGGGTCTGACTGCAGCGGAAGGGCAGGAGGTCGCCGGTTTCGGTGAGCTCCACGTCGTCTACACGAAGTTCGAGTCGATGCTGACCCAGACTCCGCAGGCGATCCGTATGCTGCCGATCGAGACCCGGATCAACGAGGAGCCGCTGGGCACCGGTGAGGACATGCTCTCCGATGGCCCGGAGCCCGCGACCGCCGAGGTCGAGTTCGAGCCGGACCCCGATCAGCTGCTGGCAGCACTGCTGCCGCAGTACGTCTCCCGTAGCCTCTTCGCGCTCATGCTCGAGGCCGCCGCCAGTGAGTCCGCTGCCCGTCGTACCGCGATGTCTGCGGCAACCGACAACGCCACGGCCCTGGTCAACGACCTCTCGCGCGTCGCCAACCAGCTGCGCCAGGCAAAGATCACCCAGGAAATCTCAGAGATCGTCGGTGGCGTTGACGCGCTCGCCGACAGCGGAGAAAGTGACTAATTATGACTACAGCTACTGAGGTGCAGCGCGACAGCGCCGCATCGACCGCTGCCGGTCGCGTGGTCCGAGTCATCGGACCGGTCGTTGACGTGGAGTTCCCGCGTGGCGCCCTGCCGGCACTGTACAACGCCCTTGAGGTGGAGGTGACCCTGGAGGCGGTGGCCAAGACCATCGTTCTCGAGGTCGCCCAGCACCTGGGTGACAACATCATCCGTGGTGTCGCCATGGCCCCGACCGACGGCCTCGTCCGCGGTGCCGAGGTCATCGACACCGACAAGCCGATCTCCGTTCCCGTCGGAGACGTCGTCAAGGGCCACGTGTTCAACGCCCTCGGTGACTGCATCGACGAGCCCGGCCTCGGCCGCGACGGTGAGCAGTGGGGTATCCACCGCGAAGCCCCCGCCTTCGACCAGCTCGAGGGTCGCACCGAGCTCATGGAAACCGGCATCAAGGTCATCGATCTGCTGACCCCGTACGTCAAGGGCGGCAAGATCGGCCTGTTCGGCGGCGCCGGTGTGGGCAAGACGGTGCTCATCCAGGAGATGATCACCCGTATCGCCCGCAACTTCTCCGGTACCTCCGTGTTCGCCGGCGTCGGCGAGCGTACCCGTGAGGGCACCGACCTCCACCTGGAGATGGAAGAGATGGGCGTCCTCCAGGACACCGCCCTTGTCTTCGGCCAGATGGACGAGCCCCCGGGAGTCCGTATGCGCGTGGCCCTGTCCGGTCTGACCATGGCGGAGTACTTCCGCGATGTCCAGAACCAGGACGTGCTGCTGTTCA
>DGYFR06201__coassemble_558_pt1 | contig 49412 bp, 45 predicted proteins | sample DGYFR06201__metabat2_high_PE_047 | metagenome-assembled genome bin DGYFR06201 | reverse complement strand
GACGAGAACCCCGCTCCCCCCAGGACCGGGGAAACGGGGTTCGGCGTCTGTCCGTGGTGACCGTGGGCACGGTCGGGACGGTGAAGAACTAGGCCTCGGTGACAGAGCCGCCGGCAGCCTCGATCTTCTCCTTGGCAGACTTCGAGAACTTCTGCGCGGACACGTTGAGTGCCACGGAGATCTCGCCGTCGCCGAGGACCTTGACCGGCTGGTTGGCGCGGACCAGGCCCGCGGCAACGATGTCAGCAGCGGTCACGTCGCCACCCTTGGGGAAGGCGGTGGCCAGCTCGTCGACGTTGACGACCTGGAACACGACCTTCGCCGGGTTCTTGAAGCCCTTCAGCTTCGGCAGGCGCATCTGGAGCGGCATCTGGCCACCCTCGAAGTACGCCGGCACGTTCTTACGGGCCTTGGTTCCCTTGGTACCGCGACCGGCGGTCTTGCCCTTGGAAGCCTCGCCTCGACCCACACGGGTCTTGGCGGTGTTGGCACCCTTGGACGGCCGCAGATCGTGGAGCTTGATGGGATCGCTCATTTTCTACTCCCCTGCAACTTCCTCGACCTTGACCATGTGGCGCACGGTGTTGATCTGTCCGCGGACAACCGGAGTGTCCTCGCGGACGACCGACTGGCCGATGCGCTTCAGGCCAAGCGAGCGCAGCGAGTTACGCTGCTTCGAAATGGTTCCGACGGTTCCCTTGAGCTGGGTGATCTTCAGTGCCATGGAAATCACGCTCCCTGTCCTGCAGCGCGTGCGCGCAGCATCGCGGCCGGGGTGACCTCTTCGACGGTCTTGCCACGGCGGGCAGCAACCTCTTCGGGGCGGACCAGCCGCTTGAGGGCGTCCACGGTGGCGTGGACGACGTTGATGGCGTTGTCGGAGCCCAGGGACTTCGACAGGACGTCCTGGATGCCAGCGCACTCCAGGACCGGGCGGGCGGCGCCACCGGCGATGACACCGGTACCCGGCGCAGCCGGCTTCATCCAGACGACACCGGCGGCGTCCTCACCCTGAACCTCGTGGGTGATGGTGCCGGCGATCATCGGGACACGGAAGAAGTTCTTACGAGCTTCCTCGGCACCCTTCTGGATCGCGGCCGGAACTTCCTTGGCCTTGCCGTAGCCGACACCGACCATGCCCTGGCCGTCGCCCACGATCACGAGAGCGGTGAAGCTGAAGCGACGACCACCCTTGACGACCTTGGACACGCGGTTGATGGTGACGACGCGCTCCAGGTACTGCGAGCGCTCGTCCTGCTGGTCGCGACGGCCGCCACGGCGGTCGTCACGCTTGTTGTCGCGGCCGCGGTTGTCGCGGTTGTCGCGGTTGTTATCGGCGGAGCGTCCGCCGTTACGATCACGATCCGACATCACGCGTTCCTTCCGTCGGTGTAAATGTTGTCGATACGCATTAGAACTTCAGACCACCCTCACGTGCAGCGTCAGCCAGAGCGGCGACGCGGCCGTGGTACTGGTAGCCACCACGGTCGAAGACGACGGTCTCGATGCCGGCGGCCTTGGCACGCTCGGCGATGAGCTCGCCGACGCGGGCGCCGCGGTCCTTCTTCTCACCGTCGAGTGCACGGACCTCGGGCTCGATCGTGGACGCTGCGGCCAGGGTGTGGCCGGCGACGTCGTCGATGAGCTGGGCGTGCATGTGACGGGAGGTGCGGTGGACGACGAGACGCGGGATCTCGGCGGTGCCGCTGATGTTCTTGCGCAGACGGTAGTGACGACGCGTACGCGCGACGCGGCGGCGGGTGGAGATGTCCTTGCCCACCGGCAGACGCTTGTTTGATGCAGTGCTCTGTGCCATCTCTACTTACCCGTCTTTCCGACCTTGCGACGGATCTGCTCGCCTTCGTAGCGGATGCCCTTGCCCTTGTAGGGGTCGTCCTTCCGCAGACGACGGATGTTGGCGGCGATCTGTCCGACCTGCTGCTTATCGATACCGGCGATGGAGAACTTGGTGTTTCCGTCGACCGCGAAGGTGATGCCCTCCGGTGCCTCGATGAGGACCGGGTGGGAGTAGCCGAGGGAGAACTCGAGGTTCTGGCCCTTGGCCTGGACGCGGTAGCCGACACCGAAGATCTCCATCTTCACGGTGTAGCCATCGGTGACGCCGACAACCATGTTGTTGACGAGCGACCGGGAGAGCCCGTGCAGGGAGCGGTTCTTGCGGTGGTCGTCCGGACGGCTCACGATGATCTCGTTGTCCTCCTGGGCAACGGAGATCGGGGCCGGGATGACCTGGGAGAGGGTGCCCTTGGGGCCCTTGACCTCAACGTTCTGACCGTCGATAGCGACGGAAACGCCGGAGGGGAGGGCCACGGGTGCCTTACCGATACGTGACATTAGTACTTAGCCTCCTCTTCCTTTACCAGACGTAGGCGAGGACTTCCCCACCCACGCCCTTCTCGGTCGCCTGTCGGTCGGTCAGCAGGCCGTGGGACGTGGAGATGATGGCCACGCCCAGGCCGCCGAGGACCTTCGGGAGGTTGGTGGACTTGGCGTACACACGCAGGCCCGGCTTGGACACGCGACGCAGTCCGGCGATCGAACGCTCGCGGGACTGGGAGTACTTGAGCTCCAGGGTGAGCTGCTTGCCGGTCGAGGCATCCTCGACGGCGTAGTCAGCGATGTAGCCCTCGGACTTCAGGATCTCAGCGATGCTGGCCTTGATCTTGGAGGACGGCATCGAGACGCTGTCGTGGAACGCGTTGGACGCGTTCCGCACGCGGGACAGCATGTCCGCGATGGGGTCAGTCATGGTCATGGGATGACCTATAGCCTTTCTCGTCAGGGTTCCCGACCCACCCGGGCGTCACCGCGTGTTGATTGACCCGCAACTCGACGCTCCCCGGGCTCAATAGTCCGGATTGCTCGCTACCTGGTGTTCTTGACGCGGCCGCAAAGGGCGGAGGGCCTGTGACAAAGTGGTTCTTGAACTTGCTTGGACGTGATTGACGCACACCTGACGGTGCCCGTCGTGGTCTTCGGTCCCGGGATCGGAGGGCACAGGTGTCCCCCGCGAGACCTGTCCACGCTAGCAACCTGCGCAAATAAAGGCAAAATGAGTGTCATACACCACCCTCACACCCGGTCGCCCCCCCGGGAGCCCCACCGGTCCGCGAGCCCCTTCCCACGACCGAATGATGGTCCGTCCCCACTATGCGCGTAGGCTTTACCCCTGCATCCACTCTCAGTGACTTCAGCGACTTCAGCGAGGTATTTCCAACACTATGTGCGGCATCGTCGGCATGGTCGGTAACAACCCGATCAACCAGGACATCTACGACGCCCTTCTCCTCCTGCAGCACCGCGGGCAGGACTCCACGGGCATGGCCACGGTCGAGGACGGCGGCCACATGCACCTCTTCCGCGCCAAGGGTATGGTCCGCGAGGCCTTCCGTACGCGGGACATGCGGTCCCTGCTCGGAACCGCCGGGCTGGGGCATGTGCGTTATGTGACGAAGGGGGCGGCATCCAGTGAGGAGGAGGCACAGCCCTTCTACGTCAACTCCCCCTACGGCATCACCCTGGTGCACAACGGCAACCTCACCAACACCCGCGAGTTGACCTCCGAGATGCGCTACCGCGACCGGCGCCACCTCAACACCACCTCGGATACCGAACTGCTGCTCAACGTACTTGCCAATGAGCTGCAGTCCACCACCGGGCCGGACGACCTGAACCCCGACGCCATCTTCGACGCCGTCACCGCCACCCAGGACCGGGTCGAGGGCGCCTACGCCGTCATCTCCCTGATCGCCCACCACGGCCTGCTGGCCTTCCGCGACCCCAACGGCATCCGCCCGCTGGTCCTCGGTCGCCGTGGGCCGACCGGCCCGAACGGACAGTCCGACGGCACCACCGTCGCCGGCCACGACGAATGGGTCGTGGCCTCGGAGTCCCTGGTCCTGGAGAACGCCGACTACGAGGTCGTTCGCGAGATCGCCCCGGGCGAGGCCGTGTTCATCAGCTCCGATGGCATCCTGTACTCCCGCCAGTGCGCCCCCGGCGCCACCCTGGAACCCTGCTCCTTCGAGTACGTCTACCTGGCGCGACCGGACTCGGTGATGAACGGAATCAGCGTCTACGACTCGCGACTGCGCATGGGCGCCCGGTTGGCCGGCACCATCGCCAAGCATGTCCCGATCGAGGACGTGGACGTCGTCATGCCGATCCCGGACTCGGCACGTCCTGCGGCGATGGAGGTCGCCCGCACCCTGGACCTGCCCTACCGCGAGGGATTCTTCAAGAACCGTTACGTGGGCCGGACGTTCATCATGCCCGGCCAGGCGGTGCGCAAGAAGAGTGTGCGCCAGAAGCTCAACGCCATGTCCACCGAGTTCGCCGGCAAGCACGTCCTGTTGATCGATGACTCGATCGTGCGCGGTACCACCAGCTTCGAGATCATCGCGATGGCGAAGGCCGCCGGGGCGCGCAAGGTGTCCTTCGCCTCCGCCGCCCCGCCGATCCGCCATCCGCACGTTTACGGGATCAACATCCCCAACCGTGAGGAACTCGTCGCCACCGGACGCACCATCCCGGAGATGTGCGAACTGCTCGGCGCCGATCACCTGGTGTTCCAGGAAGTCGAGGACCTCGCCGCGGCGATCCTCGACGGCCAGACCGACACCACGCTCGACGGCCTGGACCTGAGCTGCTTCACCGGCGAGTACGTCACCGGCACCATCACCCAGGACTACCTGGAGTGGGTGGGGGAAACGCAGGTCTCCTAAGATCCGGTTTCGCCGGTATCATCGGGAAGCGTGACTGAGAACCTTCCCGACCAGAGCCGGCTGCACCGGGGCGAGATCGTCCCGGGTAAACCACTGATCGTCGTGGCGATGGCGTCCGAAGCGTCCGGTATCGACGAAGACTCCCCCGTCCTGCTCACCGGAATCGGGCGGATCCGTACCACCCTGGCCCTCACCGACTGTCTGCACCACTACCTCCGGGTCGGCGGACTGCCCAGTGCGATCATCAACATCGGCACTGCGGGGGCACTGCGTCCGGGGATGTCCGGACTGCACCGGGTGGACCGGGTGCTGCTGCACGACTTCTCGCATGCCGCGGTTGCCGCACTGACCGGGGCTGACGAGTATCCCCCGATCGAGCTGGCCGACACCGCGTCGTCGGGGTCGTCCGTGACCTTGGCCACCGGCGACACCTTCGTCGACGACGACACCACACGCGACCGCCTGGCCGAGGACGCTGACCTGGTGGACATGGAGGGATACGCCGTGGCCATGGTCGCCCAACACTTCGGGGTTCCGGTCCAGTTGCTCAAACTGGTCAGCGACTCCGCCGACGGCTCCGCCGCTCGTTCCTGGGAGCGTGAGATCCCCCGACTGGCCCGGGAGCTGGCCAACCACACCCGTAAAGCTCTCGAAGCCCCCGCTTAGCCTCAGCTTACTTCGGCGTCTCACATTGTGATAGCTTCATCATCATGATGTTTCGTCGTCCGGCCAGGGCACTGGCCTGTCTCCTGCTGTCTGCCACTGTCGCCACCACCGGCCTGACGGCCTGCGGTGTCGGGTCACAGAACGACACCGGCACCACCGGCACTGCGGAGGAGACCTCCTTCGAGGCCGCACTGACGGCCTTCACCGACCAGGCCGATGTCTCCGACCCGAGGGAGATCACCGGCACCTCCACCGCGGAGACCGTCGGGGACGTCACCCCGGCCGAGGGGGCCGGGGACGCCGAGCCGGACCTGCCGGTGGAACTCACCGATGCCGACGGCCACGACGTGACCATCGACGATGTCAGCCGGATCATCCCGCTCGACATCTACGGCACCATCTCCCGCACCCTCGCCGGCCTGGGCCTGCGGGACAGTATCGTCGGACGCACCGTCTCCTCGATGGAGCCGTCACTGTCCGACCTCCCGGTGGTGACCCAGGGCGGGCATTCGATCAACGCCGAGGCCGTGCTCAACCTCGACCCGTCCCTGGTGATCGTGGACGGCAGCATCGGGCCGGATGAGGCCATCTCCCAACTGCGCGACTCCGGTGTCTCCGTGGTGAAGATCAACCCCGACCACTCCATCGACACCGTCGGCGACGACATCTCCACCCTGGCCTCTGTCGTGGGTCTGTCGGAGGTCGGGGACACCCTGGCGACCCGCGCCGAGGATGAGATCGATCAGGCGATCGAGGCAATCGGTGACACCACCCCCGGGGATCCGATGCGCATGGCGTTCCTCTACGCCCGCGGCGACGGAGGGGTCTTCTACATCCTCGGCTCCGGCGACGGCACCTCCGACCTCATCGAGTCACTGGGCGGGGTGGACGCAGCGAAGGAGCAGGGCATCGGCAAAGCGTCCCCGGCCAACGCCGAGGCACTGGCCGAGCTGAACCCGGAGGTCATCGTGATGATGTCGGCGGGCCTGGAGTCCACCGGCGGGCTCGACGGGCTGCTGGCCAAGCCAGGCATCGCACAGACCACCGCCGGCGAACGTCACCGGATCCTGTCGATCCCGGACAGCCAGGCGCTGAGCTTCGGGCCGCAGTCCGGCGAGATGCTGCTCACCGCCGCCGCAGCGCTCTACCAGGCGGAGTAGCGCCCGGGCAGTCTCGACTATCCTCGACGGTCACGGCCTCGCGCCTGTCCTTGTCAGAAACGTGGGACCATCTGCTGGTTTCCGACCGACATACCAGCGATTCATCCCACGTTTCCGACATGGGCGCCCCGGGGTCCGGACCATCCACCAGCGAAAGGACCGCGCCATGTCCGACACGTCCGACACGTCCGACCAGACTGACCAGACTGACCAGACCGACAAGTCAGGCAGCTCCAACCGCAAGGACTCCCCTGAGGCGATGCGCAGTGCGCATGCCTGGCTCACCCAGGTCGCCGAGGAACTCGGCCTGCCGGAGGAGGTGGTCCGTGCGAGCGTGAAGGACGTGCTGGACCTCACTTCCGCGGTGGCGCACAACCGGTCCCGCCCGGCCGCGCCGGTGACCGCCTTCCTCATCGGCCTCGCAGCAGGACAGGCTGCCGCACAGAGTGCAAAGCTGTCCGCAGCGCAGTCCGCAGGCCCGGAAAACACCTCCGCAGATAACTTCTCCGAGGCATTCTCCCCTCTGATCGAGCGCATCACGACCCTCGCGCAGGACTAGTTCGGGCCGGGTCCGGAGACGGAATCACCGAACGGCCCTACGACACCGCCATATGACCGAGGTCACAACCTGCGGTTTCCCGACAACCCCGTGCCGACACCGCCGCGCAGGATAGTGGTCAGGTCAACAACAGCACTTTTCCTGTTCGCAGCCCCGCACCGAGCAAGGATAGGCTCGATGGCATGACCAGCCTGCAAGAACCCCGCGCCCAGGTGAACCCGATCGCGAACCGGTACGACCACCCGGATGTCTCCGAACTGGAGGACACCGCCACCGGTCTCCCGGCGGTGCTCCACGCCATGGGGCACGCGCTGCCGAACAACGCGACGCCTTCGCTGCTGACCATCAACAAGCACAAGGGCTTCGACTGCCCCGGCTGTGCCTGGCCCGAGCCTGACCAGGCCGACCTCAACATCGTCGAATTCTGCGAGAACGGTGCCAAGGCCGTTGCCGAGGAGACGACCCCGAAGAAGGCCGATGCCGCATTCTGGGCCGACTACTCCGTCAGCGAGCTGCGGGAGAGGACCGACCACTGGCTGGGCAAGGTCGGACGCATCACCGAACCACTGCTCTACGACCGCTCTTCCGGCGACGACCACTACCGTCCGGTGAGCTGGGACAAGGCCATCGGCATCATCGCCGAGCAGCTGCAGCGCACCGAGCCGGACGAGGCGGTCTTCTACACCTCCGGCAAGGCCCCCAATGAGTCGGCCTACGCCATTCAGCTGCTGGCCCGTCGCATGGGCACCAACAACCTGCCGGACTGCTCGAACATGTGTCACGAGTCCACCGGCGCCGCCCTGTCCGCCACCCTGGGGCTGGGCAAGGGGTCGGCCACCATGAACGACTTCCACACCACCGACCTGATCATCTCCGTCGGCCAGAACCCGGGCACCAACCACCCGCGCGCCCTCACCGCCTTCTCCCGTTGCAAGGACAACGGTGGCCACATCATCTCGGTCAACCCGATCCCCGAGGCCGGGCTCATGAACTTCCGTGAGCCGCAGTCGGTGAAGACCTACCTGGGCTTCAAGGAGAAGATCTCGGACGACTACCTCCAGGTCCGTCTCGACGGTGACCGCGCCCTGTTCCTGGCGATCAACAAGGAACTCGTCCGGCGCGACAAGGTCATCGACCACTGGTTCATCGAGAACTACACCACCGGCTTCGAGGAACTCACCGCCCACCTCGCGGAGCTGGACGACGACGAGCTGGCACTGGCCCACGGCATCCCCCGTGAGCAGGTCCTGTCCACCGTCGACGCGATCGAGAAGGCCGACTCCACCGTCATCACCTGGACCCTCGGCGTCACCCAGCACAAGGACGCGGTCGCCACCATCCAGGAGATGACCAACACCCTGCTGCTCACCGGACGCATCGGCAAGCCGGGTTCCGGCACCGCCCCGCTGCGCGGCCACTCCAACGTCCAGGGCGACCGCACCATGGGCGTCTGGGAGAAGTCCCCGGAGAGCTTCCTGGCGGCGATCGAGAAGGAGTTCAACTTCCCGGTCCCCCGCAAGCACGGCTACGATACCGTCGCCTCGCTGCAGGCCATGCGCGACGGCAAGGTGAAGTTCTTCCTCTCCCTCGGCGGCAACCTGATCCGCGTGGCGTCCGACACCTCGGTGCTGGAGCAGGGCGTGGCGGCCAATGAGCTGACCGTGCACCTGTCCACCAAGCCGAATGGGTCCCACGCCTGGCCGGGCGAGAAGTCGCTGATCCTGCCGGTGCGGTCGCGTACCGACATGGACATCCAGAAGGCCGGCCCGCAGTCGGTGACGGTCGAGGACTCCGCCGGCAAGGTCCACGCCTCGACCGGTAAGCGTCGGGCGAACCGCAAGGCGAACCTGAAGAGCGAGGTCGACATCCTGTGCTCCATCGGCCGGGAGACCTTCGGCGATGCGTTCTGGCAGCCGATGATCGACGACTACGACGTGCTCCGCAACCACATCGCCAACACCATCCCCGGGTTCGAGGACTTCAACGAGAAGCTCAAGCACCCCGGTGGGTTCTACCTGCCCAACGGCCCCCGCGAGCGTCGTTTCCCCACCGACGACGGCAAGGCCCACCTGACGGTGAACCAGCCGAATATGGTGCAGCTGGCGGAGGGTCAGCTGATGATGAACACGGTGCGCACCCACGACCAGTTCAACTCCACCGTCTACGGGATGCACGACCGTTACCGCGGCATCCGTAACGGTCGCCGGGTGGTCTTCGTCAACCCGCAGGATGCCGCGGAGCAGGGCCTGCGCGACGGCGACATCGTGGACATCGTCTCCCGCTGGGAGGACGGCGAGCGCCGCGCCCCGGCCTTCCGCGTCGTGGAGTACGACCACTCCCGTGGCGGCTGCACCACCTACTTCCCGGAGGCCAATGTGGTGATCCCGCTGGACCACGCGGTGAAGATTTCGAATACCCCGGTGTTCAAGTCCACCCCGGTCTACCTGGAGCCGACAGGGCGCCGCGCCGAGGACATGCCGCCGATGCCGTCGGCGGAGAAGTAGTACGCTTCCTTGATCATGGGACGGTTGATTGACAAGGCCAGGGTCACGAAGGTCCGGGTCAGCGGCGACAGAGGCGGCGCAAGTGGTGCCACCGTGGAGGTCGACACGCGTGCCGACCGGCTCGCGGTGGAGGAACCGTTGCAGATCCGGGTGGACGGCACCGACCTGACCACCACCATGCGTACCCCGGGCCACGACATCGAGCTGGTCCACGGGCTGCTGCACGCCGAGGGGGTCATCTCGCACCGTTCGGACGTCTCCACCGCCCGCTACTGCGCCGGTGCGGTGGGTCCGAACAACGAGAACACCTACAACACCCTGGACGTCTCCCTGACTCCCCCAGACCTCCCGACTCTGCCTGTGGCGCAGCCCTACCTGCCGGTGCGCACCGTGACCACGAACTCTGCTTGTGGCGTCTGCGGCACCCGCAGCATCGACGACCTGCTGAAGCAGAAGCGCTACACGCTGACGCCGGTGCGTCCCACCCCCACCAGCATCATCGCGATGCCGCAGGCACTGCGCGAGGCCCAGGAGGCCTTCCGCAAGACCGGCGGCATCCACGCGGCCGGCGCCTTCACCACCGACGGGCGTCCGTTGATCGTCCGGGAGGACGTCGGACGCCACAACGCCGCCGACAAGGTCATCGGCGCACTGATGCTCGACGACCGGCTGCCAGGGGACGTCGATGCGTCCGACCCGGACCGGGCGGTGTACCTGGTGATGAGTTCACGGGCGTCCTTCGAACTGGTGCAGAAGGCGGTGCTGGCCGGGTTCTCCGGGTTGGTCGCCGTCTCCGCGGCGACGTCGCTGGCGGTCGACATGGCCCGCGAGTCCGGGCTGCTGCTGACCGGATTCACCCGGGACGACCGGTTCAACCTGTACAGCGGCGACCTGGCGTCCTGACCGCAGGAAGACACGGCCGGGTTACACCGACAAAGTTCCGTCGGGGCAATACTGTGGTGTCCATGAGGTCACCCGAGCCCACCACACCCCAGCCCACCAAGGGCATCTTCCGCGGCCCCACCCTGGCGTGGGCGTTCTGGGACTGGGGATCGGCGGCATTCAACGCCGTGCTGGTCACCTTCATCTTCTCCGTCTACCTCACCGACTCGGTCGGCACCTCCATCGAGGGTGAAACGGGCGGCGGGATCAGCCCGGCCAGCTGGTACGGCATCGCCATGGCGGTGGCCGGGGTGAGTATCGCGCTGATCGCCCCGATCATGGGTCGGCGGTCGGACATCCGGGGCACCCGACGCCGCTCGGTCGGTCTCTGGACGTTCATCACAGTCGGACTGATGTTCGCCCTGGTGGGCATCGGTGACGATCAGCCGGTGTACTTCTGGGCCGGTATCGTGATCATGGCCGTGGCCTCGGTGACCTTCGAGTTCGCCGAGGTCAGCTACTTCGCGATGCTCTCGCAGGTCTCCACCCGGGAGAATGTGGGACGGGTCTCCGGTTTCGGCTGGTCGATGGGCTATTTCGGTGGGATCGTCCTGTTGCTGGTGTGCTACCTGGGGTTCATCGCTGGCGAGGGTGACACCCGCGGCTTCCTGAACGTCCCGGTCGAGGACGGCTGGAATGTGCGCCTGGTGGCTGCGCTCGCCGCCGTGTGGTTCCTGGTGTCCGCCATCCCCGTGCTACGCAAGGTGCCGAAGAACACCCCGGACCCGGAGACGCAGACCAACTCGGTGAAGGAGTCCTACCTGGGTCTCTTCCGCGACATCAGGACGCTGTGGCACACCGACCGCTCGGCGGTGTGGTTCCTCATCGCCTCGGCGGTCTTCCGCGACGGCCTGGCCGGTGTGTTCACCTTCGGCGCAGTGCTGGCGGTGTCGGTGTACGGGCTGAGTGCCGGCGACGTCCTGCTGTTCGGCGTGGCGGCGAACGTGGTCTCCGCACTCGGCGCGCTGGGGGCCGGTTACCTGGACGACCGGTGGGGGCCGAAGCCGGTGATCATGGTGTCACTGGTGCTGCTGGTCGTCGACGCCGGGGTGCTGTTCTTCGTCGACGGTCCGCTGATGTTCTGGATATTCGGCCTGGTGCTGTGCCTGTTCGTCGGACCCGCCCAGAGCGCCTCGCGTTCCTACCTCACCCGGGTCAGCCCGCCCGGTCGGGAAGGCCAGATGTTCGGCCTGTACGCCACCACCGGACGCAGTGTCAGCTGGATGGCACCGGCCGCCTTCGCCATCTTCACCGCGACCACCGGCGACGACCGCTACGGCATCCTCGGCATCGCCGTGGTGCTGCTGGCCGGCCTGCTGCTGTTGCTCAAGGTGCGTGGCGCGAAGGACATGAAAGACGTGAACAGCACTAACCAGGAAGAAGGGTCCACAACGGAACCCTGATGGGGCATGGTGAGCCTGCTCTAACTTCAAGGAGGCAATCACCCTGGCTAAGGGATTCAACGGGGCACTGCTCCACACCCTCGGCGCCAAGGACCATGTCCTGACCGTCACCGGCAAAGAGTGGCGCAACGCCGCCCAGTGGCGGGTCTGAGCTGGGCAGTTCTGAGTCAGAGCATCAGCTGCATCAAGGTCATGTCCAGCCAGCGGCCGAACTTGGTGCCGACCTGACGCACCGTCCCGCACTCCTCGAAGCCCACCTTGGCGTGGAGCTTCAGTGAGGCGGTGTTGGAGCCTTCGATCGCGGCGACCATGACGTGCTTGTCCTCGGTCCGGGCGCGCACGATCAGCTCCTCCATCAGTGCGGTGCCCACTCCCCCGGCGCGGCGGGTGCCGTCGACGTAGATGGAGTTCTCGACGGTGTGCCTGAAACCGTCGTAGTGGCGGAAGTCCCCGTAGGTGGCGTAGCCGAGGACCTGCTCGACACCTGTGTCATCTGTGTCATCTGTCATCACGGCGGTGAGCGCCACCGTCCCGGGCACGCGGTGCTCGGCCAGCCACTGCAACCGGTTCGCCTCGTCGACGATGTCGTCGTTCCACACGGCCACGGTGTTGGCGACGGCCTCGTTGTAGATCGCGGTGATCGCCGGAATGTCTGCCTCGACGGTCTCGCGGACGGTGATCTCTGGGGTGGTCTGTGGGGTGGTCTCAGCCATGGTCACAGACATTACCGGCCGCGCCGCACCCACCATGTCAGATAGGCGTGACCATCTGCTGGTTTCCGGCCTCAGGAACGACGATTCGTCCCACGTTTCCAACACCACGGGCGCAGCGACAAAAGGTGATGGCAGGCCCCACGGCCGCCGATGAACGGCCAGCCCGTTCTACATACCCCACCCCCTATGGGGGTATCTGGTTTCCCCGGACATACTTTTGGACGGAATCAGGCTAACTTTCTACTCAGCGAGGCGCTGTGCCCTGCACTTATTCCGCTCGAAGGAGAGCCACCCATGTCTCTGATTCTTGAAATCCAGGAGATCGTCGCGGGTCCGATCAAGGACCTGTACCTCGAAATCTCCACCGGTCCCCTGTTCCGGTTCCCGGCCCTGCCCCCGGTCAACATCAACATCGGCCCTGACACCGTCGGCGACCTGAACCTCGGTTCGTCCTTCGGCGACCAGTTCCTGGGTTCGTCCTTCGGCGATGCCAACCTCGGTTCCTCCATCGCCCCGGACCTGGGCTCCAGCTTCGGCTCCAGCAACGGCGACCAGATCATCGGTTCCACCGGCCTGGAACTGCCGAGCCTGCCGAACCTTCCGATTCCCGGCCTGCCCGGCTCCAGCTAGGCCCCGCCCCACTCTTATTAGCTCTCCAGCCTCTCCTCCCTCACGACAAACGCCACGACCCATCCTCTGGGTCGTGGCGTTCGTCGTATTTGTTGAGCTGGAGACGAGACTTGAACTCGCAACCTACGGTTTACAAGACCGTTGCGCTACCGATTGCGCCACTCCAGCGGAAAACCCGGCCTCACGCCCCCAGCTCACACTGGAACGACGGCTCCACGGTATTCGACAGGTGATCCTACCAGCAGCGTCGGGGGCACATCGAATCCTCCCGTCCGGGGTCAGAGCACCAACTGCATCAGGGTCATGTCCAGCCACCGGCCGAACTTGGTGCCGACCTGACGCACCGTCCCGCACTCCTCGAAGCCCAGCTTGGCGTGCAGCCGCATGGACGCGGTGTTGGCCACCGCGTCATTGTAGATCGCGGGAATCGCCGGAATGTCGGATTCCCGGGTCTCCCGCACGATGATCTCAGCCAGGAGGTAGACCCTACCGGCCGCAGCGGCACCCCGGGACAGGGGTGGGTGGCGGTGTAAAACCCGAGGACGAAAACAGGTCCGTTTTCACCCTATTTTCCCACTGCAGGACGAGTTTTCCGCCGAGTAGCATGGGATTCATGACTGAACGGCCTTCCACATCCAGCTCCCGGTCAGGCTCCGGCTCCACTTCGGGTTCCGGAAGATCGTCCTGGCACCGGCGGGCCGGCCGTCCGGTGCAGGTGTGGTTCGCCGCCATCATCATCGCAGCGTTCATCCACCCTTTCCTCGATGACGGCCGCTGGCTGCTGGTACACCTGTTCACCCTGGGTGCAGTCACGAACTCGATCCTGGTGTGGAGCCGTCATTTCACCGAGCGGCTACTGAAGATCAAGATCCCGGACGAGGCACGTCGCCCGCAACTGCTCAGGATCTACCTGCTCAATGCAGGCATCGTGGTCACGATCGTCGGCCAACTCGGCGACTGGTGGCCGGTCACCGCCGTCGGGGCGGCAACGATCGGACTGGCGGTGGCGTGGCATGCCGTGTCGCTGGGACGTGACCTGCTCGCCGGGCGCGGACAACGCTTCGCGATCACCGTAACCCATTACGTCGCCTCGGCCTGCCTTCTGCCGGTCGGCGCTGTCTTCGGGGCACTGCTGGCCTCGCCGGTCGGCGATACCCACCACGACGGGCTACTGCTCGCCCACGAGACGGTCAACCTGCTCGGTTTCCTCGGATTGGCGGCGTCCGGCACTCTGGTCACCCTGTTCCCGGCGATGTGGCGCACCCGCATGTCACCTCATTCGCACCCGGGTGTGTCACTGTGCCTGCAGCTCACAGGGATCACGGTAGCGACCGTCGCCGCCCTGGCCGGCTGGTCAGCAGTGGCGTCGGTCGGCCTGGCGGCGGTCACGCTGGGCTGGGTCATCGCCGCGGTCCCGTGGGTACACAATGTGCTGACTGTGGCGAAGGAACCACGGGCACGGTTGAGCTATCCGGCACTGTCGGCGGCCGCCGCCGTGGTGTGGCTGATCGGCACCCTCGTGGTCGCCACCGTGCGCGCGGGCAGTCCAGGATTCACCATCTCCACGCTGACGCTGCCGCTGTTGATGGGTTTCGGTGCGCAGCTGTTGATCGGTGTGATGTCCTGGCTGCTGCCATCGACCATCGGCGGTGGGGCACGGGCGGTGTCCGCAGGCATGAGGGAGATGGACCGGGCGGGCGCATTCCGCTGGGCGGTGATCAACCTCGGGTTGGCGCTGTGGCTGTTGCCACTGGATTCCTGGCTGAAGGTGATGCTCTCGGTCATGGTCGGCCTGGCCTACGTGTCCTTCCTGCCGTTGATGGTCCGTGCCGCCAAGGCACAGGTCACGGTGATCAGGACGCGGAGTCAGCACGCAGCAGCGGACACCGCAGACACAGGGGCAGACACAACAGCCCCACCGGAGAAACCCGCCGACGCCCGGAGACTGGGACGCCAGACCACTGCCGCGATGGTGGTGACGACCCTTGTCACCGTCGTCGGTGTGGCACTGACCGGAAGCGGCGTCGGCGTATCCTCCCAGGATTCCCCATTCACCCCCACCGGAGAAACCGTGGACGTCACCGTCGTGGCGAGGGGCATGTCCTTCGAACCCGACACCATCACCGCTGATCCCGGTGACAAGCTGGTGATCACCCTGGTCAACGAGGACTCGCAGGTCCACGACCTGCGACTGGACACCGGTGAAGACACCGGCCGGGTCAGCCCCGGGGAAACGGCGACCCTGGAGGTCGACACCGTCCCTGGTGACATCGAGGGCTGGTGCAGTATCGCCGGGCACCGCCAGCAGGGCATGACCTTGACCGTGGAGACCGGTAGGGCTGCGTCCTCCTCCGAGGACGGTGGTGACGGGCACGCACACGGCGTGGCCGGCGGCGTCCCCGCCTCCGACTCCCCCACCATCGACCCGAGGCTCGATCCTGCCCCGGACACCGATGTGCACCGGGTGACCCTCCGTGCCAGTGAGTTCACCGGCTACGCCGCACCCGGCGTGGAGCAGGAACACTGGGGATACAACGGGCAACCACGGGGACCGACGCTGCGGGGGAAGGTCGGTGACGAGTTCATCGTCACCGTGGTCAACGACGGCTCCATGAGCCACTCGGTGGACTTCCACGCCGGGATGGTCTCCCCCGATGACCCGATGCGCGACCTGGCTCCCGGCGAATCCCTGGAATACCGCTTCACCGCCGAACGCTCCGGCATCTGGTTGTACCACTGCGCCACAGAGCCGATGTCGATGCACATCGCCGCCGGTATGTATGGTGCGGTGATCATCGACCCGTCGGATCTACCGGAGGTTGACCACGAACTACTGCTGGTGGAGTCCGAGGGGTACTGGGGCGACGACGGTGACGGGCCGGACGCCGACAAGGTCATGGCCAAGGAGCCGGACGCCTTCCGCTTCAACGGCTACCCGGGCCAGTATCTCGCCCACCCGGTGCGGATCAATGCAGGTGAGACCGTGCGATTCTGGGTGTTGGCCGCAGGCCCCAACGAAGGCACCAGCTTCCATGTCGTCGGCACCCAGTTTCACCGGGTGTACAAGGAGGGCGCGATGGTACTGGGCGGCGAGGGCGGTGACACCACCGACGACACCGGTGCCGCGCAGACCCTTGATCTTGCCGCTGCGCAAGGTGGTTACGCAGAGGCCCGCTTCCCCGAGGCCGGGACATACACCTTCGTCGACCACCAGATGGTCCACGGCGAGTTGGGTGCACACGGTCACGTCATCGTGGAGTAGGACGGGGTCACCCGTCCCGGAGGACAACCCGGACTCACGCCCCCGGCTCGCGCTGGACCAGCAGCGTCGGGGGCACATCGAATCCTCCTGCCCGTGACGTAGAGTGAGCAGGAGAAGCATCGGCGCCGACCATTCTCCGCCAAAGGAGAGGTCAACGCCGACCGGGTCGACAGAAAGGGTGAGAGCAGCTCCGTGGGACGTGTCACCAACCGCATCACCTCCCTGCGCAACCGCGCATACGACCTGGTCTCCGGCGGCAACAAGTCGACGATCGACACGATCCGCACCGCGCCTCCGCCGTCCCCCCTCGCCCCGGTCAACCTCACCGACCATGCCGAGGTCCACCGGGTGATGGACACCGCGGCACGTATCGGTGACCTGCTGCTGGCCTCGGGCACGAGCAACACCGATACGCGCGCGCAGATCCGCGCGGTCACGTCGTCCTACGGTCTGTACGGCTGCCACGTCGACATCACCCTGAACACGATCACCATCTACACGTCATCCAACGGCACCAGTGCGCCGATCAACACCTTCCGGGTGGTCCGGTCACTGAACACGGACTTCTCGCGGCTCACCGAGGTCGACCGCCTCGTCCGGTCGATCGTCAACGGTGCCACCGAACTGGAGCTGGCCCGCAGCATCCTCGACGACATCGAGACCAGCCCACCGCCCTACCGCATCCGCTGGGCGGTGCTCTCCTGGGGAGGTTTCGCCGGATCGGTGGCCCTGATGCTCGGCGGCGAGCCACTGGTGGCGGTGATCGCCACGATCACCACGGTGATCATCATGGCCACGAACGTGTGGCTGGCCTCGAAATCATTGCCCTTGTTCTTCCAGAACTTCTTCGGCGGGATCACCGCCACCATCCCCGCGGCGGTGAGCTACAGTTTCGCCCGGTCTCTGGACATCTACTTATCGCCGTCGTTGGTGATCGCCTCCTGCATCGTCGCGATGCTCGCCGGGTTGACGCTGGTCCAGGCATTGCAGGACGGCGTGACCGGCGCCCCGGTGACCTCCTCGGCACGGTTCTACGAGACCGTGCTGATGACCGGCGGAATCATCTCCGGCATCGGTGTCGGAGTGATCCTCACCGCGGAACTGGGCATGACCCTGCCTCCGATCGACACCAGTTCCACCCAGGGGAACTTCGGCGGCGCGGCCGTCCAGGTTCTCGGCGGGGTAGGTGCCGCGATGTTCTTCGCGTTGGCATCCTTCACCGCCCGGCGAGCGTTGGTCATCGCCACGGTGACCGCGCTGATCGCCTACTCCTTCTACCGGCTGGTGCTGCTGGAGATCGGGCTGGGTGCGGTGACCTCCGCCGGTGTCACCGCAGCGTTCGTGGGCCTCGCCGGTGGTCTGCTGTCCCGTCGGTACCTGATCCCGCCGCAGATCACCGCGATCGTGGGTATCACCCCCCTGCTGCCGGGGCTGGCGTTGTACCGGGGCATGTACTCGATGCTCACCGACCAGTTCGTCTTCGGTATCTCCAACCTCGGTATCGCCCTGGCCACGGCGACGTCACTGGCTGCCGGTGTGGTGCTGGGCGAGTGGGTGGCCCGTCGACTGCGACGTCCTCGCATCCTGTACCGCCACAATGACCTGCGTCGTCCGCCCGCCCGTCGGGCCCGGGGCCGTCGGGGCTCGGGCGCCGGGTCGGGGTCGGGGTCCGACGCTGAGCGTCCTGCGGGACCGGCGCACTGGACGGTGCGTCGGCAGCGCCGACGCGGCACCCCGTGGTTGCCGGACCCGTTCGTCAACCGTCGCCGGAGGAAGGCAGACTCCGATCGCGGGGCGGACGCTGCAGGAGATGCCCCGACGGGCTAGAATGGGCGCTTACGCAAGTTAGTTGACTGTTATATCGACCAGTATTCACACCAGGGAGTTCTACGTGCCGCCGAAGGTCACCGACAACCACACCACCAGCGCAGAGTCTCTGCACACCGTGGAGAAGGAGACCGCGATCGCTGCGCAGCGCATCGTCGCGACCTACGCCAATGACTTCCTCGACGCCGCCACGCTGATGTGCATGCTCGGGGTCGAGCCGGAGGGTCTGATCCACCGCAAGGTCGCCGCCGATGCCGCCGCGGAGGAAGAGGCCAAGAACCCGAAGCCGGCGAAGAAGGCCACCAAGAAGGCGACGAAGAAGACCACGAAGAAGGCTCCGGCCAAGAAGACCACCGCCAAGAAGACGACAGCGAAGAAGGCGACCAAGAAGACCACCGGGGAGTAGTTCCACGGCGGCGGGAAAGGGATTGAGGTCACAGTGACTACTGCGGCGAGTGCGGCGTCTGCGACGACTGCAGCGGGAACGACAGACGACCGAAGTGACATGGTGGTGGTCGCGAACCGGCTGCCCGTCAACCCCGCCACCGACGCGGAGGGGAACAGTTACTGGGCGACGAGTCCTGGTGGCCTGGTCACCGCGCTGCGGCCGGTGCTGAAGTCCAGCCACGGGTCATGGGTCGGTTGGCCCGGGGTCGCCGCTGATTCGCCGGAGGACGAGATCGCCGACGGTGACCTGCCCGAGTTGGCCGACGGGGTGTCACTGGTGCCGGTGAACCTGTCCACCGCTGAGTTCCACACCTACTACGAGGGTTTCGCCAACGCCACACTGTGGCCGCTGTACCACGACCTGATCGTCCACCCGGAGTTCCACCGTTCCTGGTGGCGGGCGTACCGCACGGTCAACCGCCGGTTCGCCGAGGCTGCCGCCCGGGTCGCCGCCGAGGGGGCGACGGTGTGGGTCCAGGACTACCAGCTGCACCTGGTCCCGGGAATGCTGCGTGAGATGCGCCCCGACCTGAAGATCGGCTTCTTCCTGCACATCCCGTTCCCCGCCCCCGAGCTGTTCCGTCAGGCGCCGTGGCGCTGGGACATCCTGCAGGGCACCCTGGGTGCGGACCTGATCGGCCTGCACACCCCGGATTCGGCATGGAACTTCCTGTACACCCTGCGTGCCCTGGGCGCCGACGTCACCTTCAGCAAGGTCGGCAGCGGCGATGCCTGCGGTACCGACGGTGCTGCCGGCACCGACGAGGAGGGCGTGTCCTATATCCGCGGTGCCCGGCTGCCGCGACGGGATGCCGTGGCGGGCACGGTACGCGCTCCTGACGGCCGCGAGGTCAAGGTGGGTGTCTTCCCGATCTCCATCGACTCGGAGGGAGTGACGGCCACCGCCTCCTCCCCGGAGACGATCGCGGCATCGACGGCCCTACGTCGCCGGGTGGGCTCCCCGAAGATCCTCTTCGCCGGGGTGGACCGGCTGGACTACACCAAGGGCATCATGCAGCGCCTCAAGGCGTTGGAGCAGCTGTTCTCCCGCGGTGACCTCAACCCGGACGACGTGTGCCTGGTCCAGGTCGCCACCCCGTCGCGGGAACGCCTGGAGTCCTATGCCCGCACCCGGGAGGACGTGGAGCGCACGGTCTCCCGGATCAACGGTTCCTACGGCAGCCTGGGTCACACGGTGGTGCACTACTCCCATGCGAACATGCCCTTCGCGCAGCTGCTCGCCCTGTATTCGGCAGCCGATGTCATGCTGGTCACCCCGTTGAAGGACGGTATGAACCTGGTTGCCAAGGAGTATGTGGCCAGCCACTCGGACGGTTCGGGCGCCCTGGTGCTCAGTGAGTTCGCCGGTGCCGCCACCCAGCTTCCCGAGGCCTACCTGTGCAACCCCTATGACGTGGAGTCCACCGCCGCGGCGATCATGCAGGCGGTCACTGCCCCGGAGGAGGACCGTCGGGCCCGGATGACCTCGATGAGCGAGGAGGTCGCCGCCCACGACGTCCACGGGTGGGCCCGCAAGTTCCTGGAGGTCCTCGATCCGCAGGTGGTGACCGAATGAGCCGGGCCGGCGCGCTGAGGGGAACGTGCCTGGGTGTCGCCGTCGCCGGCGCGGCGGCCACACTCGTTGCCTGCGGCTCCGAGGCCCCCGCTGAGCTCGTCGACGTGCGCTGGCAGCTCACCCGGATCGAGGACGCTCCGGCCGAGGAGTCCGGCACCGCGGTGGAGTCAGGGCTGTCGCAGACCGACCAGACGCGGTCGTGGATCGCCCTGGGCGGCGGCGAGTCATTCACCGGCGGCATCGGGTGCATGGCGTTGAGCGGGACGATCGAATGGCTGGAGGGTGAGAAGATCCGCTTCGAGGACCTCGAGGCCCGCGACTCCTCGGAGCAGGACGGGACGTCCTGCATGCCCAACGACGAAGTGCTCGCAGACCGTCTCGTCGAGGTGCTGGACGACGCCGAACTGCGCTGGTCGACCCCGAGCGACGAGGAAATGCGGCTGACCCGCAGCGACGACAAGGTCTCCGACTGGCAGACCCGACGCTTCGTCGAGTTCATCGCCACGTACTGAGTCGCGGCGCTCCGACTACCCTGGTCACCATGAGCGACAAGCGCAACGTCAGCACCGTCACCCCCGCAGACGTCGAGTACCTCGCCCGGGCCCCGGAACTGTTGGTCGCCCTGGACTTCGACGGCACCCTGGCCGAGTTCTCCACCGAGCCGATGGACGTCCGGATGGTCCCGGGCGCCCGGGAGAGCATCGACCGGCTCGCCGGATACCCCGGCACCACCGTCATGCTGTTGTCCGGACGCAACCTCGGCATGCTGCAGCCCGTCGCCGACATCTCCGCGGTGGCCGACCCGGGCCCGGACGACATCCGACTGGTGGGCAGTCACGGTGCTGAACCCGCCGAGCCTTCCCTCGGGACGTCCGACGAACTGTCACAGGCACAGCGGACGCTCCTGGGCGCCCTCGGTGAGCTCGCCGAATCCTTCGCCCTGCGTGACCCTGGCCTGTCGGTGGAGTACAAGCCGTTCGCGGTGGGGCTGCACATCCGGGGCGCGGCGGACCGCCGGACCGCGGAGCAGGCCTACACGGATTTCGCCGCTGCCGCCGGCGAACTCGACGGAGCCACGGTCACCGAAGGTAAGGACATCGTGGAGGTCGCGGTGTCGGCGGCGACGAAGGGCGGCTACCTACGCACCTACGTCGAACACCACCGTCCGGACGCTGTCCTGTTCATCGGCGACGACGTCACCGACGAGACCGCACAGGCCGTCCTGAACCAGGGCGGGGACGCCTCCCACCACCCGGCGCGTCCTGATGTCGGTGTGCGGGTCGGCGACGGCGAGACGCTCGCCCAGAGGCACCTGGCCGATCCGACGGCGGTGGCGGCGTTCCTCGCCGAGCTCAGCGCGGCGCGGGGCCGACGGTAGCACCCGGCAAGTAGCGGGTCGGCAGGATGATCCGCGGCTCCGGCTCGGCCCACTGCATCGTCGCCGCACCGCGGGCCTCGCTGCGGCGAGTGGTCTCGGAATTGCGTCCGATCAGGGCGGCGAGGACGTTTCCGCTGGTGAACCCCTTTTCCCGGTTGGGCTGCTCCACGGTGGACAGGCCACGGGCGCGGGCACGCGGGATACCGTCGAAGCCCACCACCGACAGGTCCCCGGGGATGTCCAGTCCATTGATCTCGGCGTAGTCGAGCACGCCCAGCGCCTGACTGTCGGTCGTGCAGACCACGGCGGTGAGCCCGGGGTTGTTCTCCAGCAGTTCGGCGGCGGCGTCCCGCGCGGTCTCGGGGTTGTTGAGGTGTCGTTCCACCACAGGCACGTCCGGATGGTCGATGCCCGCGTCCGCCAGCACGTCCAGAATGCCGGTGACGCGGCCCTTCTGCACGTGCATCTGCGCATTCCGCAGGCGTTCAGCGCTCACAGGACCATTGTTCGGCGTGCGGTCCAGACGGATACACAGCACACCGATGCGGCGGTGGCCGGCATCGACGAGCGCCTGGGCGGCCGGACGGATGGCCTCGGCATCATCGATGCCGACGAAGTTGAGCCCCTGGTCGTCCGCCGGCTGGTCGCAGACCACGGTGGGGATCTGCCGGGCCCGTACCGAGGCGAGGAAGGGGTCGTCGGCGGCGACGGAGTAGACGATGAACCCGTCGACGACCGCCTGGTTGACCAGGGCGGCGGGGCGGTCCTCCTCGCTGGTCTCCGCACCGGCGGGGATCAGCAGCATTGAGGTGTCCATGCCCACGCAGGCTTCTGAGACCCCGGACATGAACTCCAGGGAGGCCTGGTCCTCGAAGGCGTAGGTCATGTCGTCGGTGAGCAGGACGCCGATCGCCCCGGCGCGGCGGGTGCGCAGCGAGCGGGCCATGGGGTCCGGCCCGGCGTAGCCCATGCGCTCGGCGGTGCGCATGATCTTCTCGCGCAGTTCCACGGAGAGCTGCTCGGGACGGTTGTAGGCGTTGGAGACGGTGGTCCGGGACACCCCCAGCTCTGCGGCGATGGACGCCAGCGTGCCGCGGCGGGCCGGCCGGCCGGTGGCGTTCTGTCGACGGGGAGAGCTGGATCGGTTCACAGCGACCATGGTAGCCGGTGGCGGGGAGCCTACCGCCGCCCGGGCGACAACTGCAATTGACTACCGTTACCAACAAAGATTAAATTGGGTCGCATGAATCGTCACTCCCGTAGCCTCGCGGCACTCGCCGGCGCTGGTGCCCTCACCCTCAGCCTCTCCTCCTGCGCCGGAGGCTCCGACGACTCCGCCGCCGACAACGGGGACATCCGCATCGTCGCATCCACCTCCACCTGGGGCGACCTCGCCCAACAGGTCGTCGACCATGCCGAGGACGCTGCCGACACCGAGCTGGACATCACGGTGGACACCATCCTGTCCGGCGCCGACGACGACCCGCATGTCTACGAGGCAACCGCCCGTGACATCGCCACGATCCGTGACGCCGATGTGGTGGTGGGCAACGGGGCCGGCTACGACAACTGGCTCACCGACAACGCCAGCGACGACGCCGAGGTCATCACCGCCGCACCCCCGGCCGAGGGGCACAACCACGGTGACGGCGACGAGCATGATCACGATCACGGGGATGACGGCCACGACCATGGGGATGACGACCATGCCGACCACGACCACGGCAGCAGCATCCTCGCCAGCGAGTCCAACCCCCACGTCTGGCTGGACATGGGTGTCATCACCGGGTTCGCCGACTCCCTCGCCGCCCACCTGAACAGCCTCGACGACACCGTCCCGGCCGAGGCCACCGGCGTCACCGAGATGGCCGACGGCTTCACCGAACGGATCCAGGCCCTGCCGCACGCCCACGTCATCCTCACCGAATCCGTCGCCGGACTGCTGCTCGACGGATCCGAGGTCCACGACATCACCCCCGAGGGCTTCGCCCGGACCGTCCTCAACGAGGGTGAGCCGTCCGTCGCCGACCTCTCGGCCACCCGCGACCTCATCACCGACGGGGAGGTGGACGCCCTGATCACCAACCGCCAGTCCCAGTCCCAGTCCAGCGACCGCCTCTCCGACGCCGCCGAGGACGCCCACGTGCCGGTGGTCAACATCAACGAGACCCCCGGGGCCGACCAGGACTACGAGGACTACGTCGACACCGTGATCAGCGACCTTGAGGAAGCACTCGGCTAGATGAGCGTCCTCACCAGCACCGGCGCCGCCGTCGACCCGCTGTGGCGCGACCTCGACCTGTCCATCGCCCCCGGCGAGTTCCTCACCGTGCTCGGCCCCAACGGGGTGGGCAAGTCCACCCTGCTCAACGTCATCCTGGGCACCCGCCGGCTCTCCGCCGGGCAGGTGGAGGTCGGCGGCAACGGCCGGGTGGGGTTCATCCCCCAGCAGCGCATGTTCGACCCCGACCTTCCCATCCGGGTACGTGACCTCGTCGGCCTCGCCATCGGCCACGGCACCGTCAGGAACCGCCGTCCCTCACGCGCCACCGTCGACGCCGCCCTCGCCGAGGTCGGGGCGTCCGGCCTGGCGTCCCGACGCGTCGGCACCCTGTCCGGCGGCCAGCAACAGCGCGTGCGGCAGGCCCAGGCCCTGGCCAATGACCCGGACCTGCTGCTGTGCGATGAGCCGCTGCTCAGCCTGGACTACGCCTCCCAGCAGCGCACCGTCGAGCTGCTCGACCGGCGACGCCGCGAGCACGACACCGCGGTCATCTTCGTCACCCACGGCATCAACCCGGTGCTCGGTGTCACCGACCGGGTGCTCTACCTGGGCCCCGACGGGCACGTCACCGGCACCGTGGACGAGGTGATGACCGGGCCGGTGCTGTCCCGGCTCTACGGCACGGACGTCACCGTCGCCGAGGTCAACGGTCGGCTGGTGGTGGTCTGATGAACAGCTCAGTGACCTGGGACCTGCTCCAGGTCGACTTCGTCCAGCACGCCGTGTGGGCCTCCCTGTTGCTCGGTGTGGTCTCCGGGGCACTCGCCCCGCTGATCGTGATGCGGAAGATGAGCTTCGCCGCTCACGCCACCGGCGAACTGGCCCTGATGGGTGCCGCCGCCGCCCTGTTGCTCGGGGTGAGTGTGACCACCGGCGCGATCGTCGGGGCGATCCTCGCCGCCGTGGTCCTCGCCCTGCTGGGGTTGAAAGAGCAGGACGCCACGGTCGGCGTGGTCCTCGCCTTCGGCATGGGCCTGTCCGTGTTGTTCATCTACCTCTACCCGGGGCGCACCTCGGAGGCGTACGCACTGCTCACCGGCCAGATCGTCGGAGTGTCGGGAGCCTCGCTCGGAGTACTGGCGGTACTGGCGGTACTGGTTGTCGCGGTGGTGGCGTGGCTGTGGCGTCCGCTGCTGTTCGCCACCGTCGACCCGGTGATGGCCGCGGCCTCCGGGGTGCCGGTGAAACTGCTGGCCGCGGTGTTTGCCGTGCTCATCGGCGTGGTGGCGTCCCAGGGTGTGCAGATCGTCGGCGCCCTGCTGCTGCTCGCCCTGCTTATCACCCCGGGGGCTGCAGCGGTGCGGGTGACCTCGAACCCGTTGGTGGCGGTGGCCCTGTCGGCCTGCTTCGCGGTGGTCGCCGCCGTCGGCGGGCTGATCCTGTCACTGGAGCCCGGGCTGCCGGTGAGCCCCTTCGTGACCTCGATCAGCTTCGCGATCTACCTGGTGTGCCGGGTCATCGGCTGGGTCCGCGACCGCCGCGTCCAGCGCGACCGGCAGGACGGGCACGCTGGGCCGCCTGACCCCGCCGGGCACGATGACTGCCACGCGGAGTCACTCACGTACAGACAGTGAGCTGGTCGCGCAGGGCCTCCGGGACACCGTCGGTGATCAGCCGGTCCCAGGAGTAGCAGGGGTAGCCGGTGGGTTCGCTGCGTCCGTCGGCGACGTACTCGACCCACGTCTCCCCGGTCCAGGAGAAGTTGCGGACGTGGTCGGTGGCAGCTTGCCCGGCGCGCATCCACGCCCCGTCGCAGTACATCATCACATCGAGCATCTCCAGCCCCGTCGACTCGTGGAGGGTGCCAAGGGTGCAGGGCTGCGGCGCGGGATCAGGGTTCGGGTTCGGGTTCGGGTTCGGGTTCGGATCAGGGTTGGATGCTGTCTCGGTCACCGTGACGGTGCTCGTACCGGACGCGTCCGAAGCCTGGGCCTCGTCATCCCCTCCCGAGCACCCGGACACCCCCACTCCGAGCACGACCGTCGCGGCGACCGCAGCGAACCTTCGGGGCGGGGAACTGGTGAACATGACAGCCTCCTCGGACCGGTGGACAAGTCACTCTTATCCACTCCATCGACCGGCCTGCCCCGAACGTCACGTCCGGCGCCGTCAGAACCGGGCGCGGAAGAACTGCGGGGCATGCGGGACCTCCTCACGCGGCACCCGCAGCTCCGCGGCGGCCCGCGCCGCCCAGTGCGGGTTCACCAGCGCCGCACGACCGATCGACACCGCGTGGGCCTGCCCGGTCGCCAACACCGTCTCCGCCTGCGCCGCATCCTCGATGAGCCCCACGGCGGAGACCACCGCAGCGTCCTCTCCGAGCCCTGCCTCGGCGAGGGTGTCCGTCACCTCGACCGCCAACGGCACCTGGTAACCGGGGCCCACCGGGATGGTCGAACCGTCGGTGAGACCACCGGAGGAGACGTCGATCCAGCTGATCTGGCTGTCGGCCACCAGGTCCCGCAGTACGGACGCCACCTCGCCGACCTGCAGCCCGTCATCGACCCAGTCGGTGCCGGAGACCCGGATGCCCAACGGCTTCGAGTCCGGCCACACCTCTCGCACTGCGGCGACGACCTCGCGCAACAGCCGCGAACGCCCGGTGAAGTCCCCGCCGTAGCCGTCGGTGCGGGTGTTTGTCAGCGGGGAGAGGAACTGGTGGATCAGGTACCCGTGGGCGGCGTGGATCTGCACCACATCGTACCCAGCGCCGTCCGCCCGGCGCGCCGCGTCCACGAAGGACGCCACGACCTCCGCGATCCCCTCCTCCGTCAATCCGACCGCAGGGTCGAGGTTCGGCATCACCGGGCCGTCGACGGCGCTGACGGTCTGCCAGCCACCCTCGGCGACCGGCACCGTCGCATCGGAGAACCCCGGCAGCATCGGCCAGGTGGACGCCTTTCCACCGGCGTGAGCCAGTTGCACTCCCGCCGTCCGGCCCTGACCGTGGATGAACTCGACGAGCCGGGCATGGGCGGTCACCTGTCCGTCCTCCCACAGGCCGAGATCCTGCGGGGAAATCCGTCCGCGGGCCTCCACACCGGTGGCCTCGGCCACCACGACACCGAACCCGCCGGCGGCCAGGGCGCCGAGGTGGGACAGGTGCCAGTCGGTGGGCACACCGTCGGTGGCATCCACGGCGTACTGGCACATGGGGGCGACGAAAGCACGGTTGCCCACCTCCAGACCGTGACCGTCCGGCGTGGGCAGGGTGACGGGAGTGAAGAGATTGTGACTCATACCGGGGTCCAACGCACCGGCTACGGCGACGATTCCCCGGGGCTGAACCCCAGGGGTGTGCGTCCTACCCGCGCACCCGACGCTGGCGTGCGAACTCGCTGAGCACCACACCCGCGGCGACCGAGGCGTTCAGCGACTCGACGGTCGAGGTCATCGGGATCGAGAGAATGTCGTCGCAGGTCTCACCCACCAGGCGCGACAATCCCTTGCCCTCGGAACCGACGACGACCACCACAGGGGTGGTGCCGTCGTAGGTGTCCAGGGTGTGCTGGCCACCGGCGTCCAGGCCCACGACCTGGTAACCGGCCTGCTGCAGCTGCTTCAGCGAGCGCACCAGGTTCGTGGCCCGGGCGACGGGCAGCCGGGCGGCGGTGCCGGCGGAGGTCCGCCACGCGACTGCGGTCACCGAGGCTGAGCGACGCTCCGGGATGATCACGCCGTGTCCACCGAAGGCGGCGACCGAGCGGATGACCGCACCGAGGTTACGTGGGTCGGTGATGTTGTCGAGAGCGACGATCATCCCGGGGCGTCCGGAACTCTGCGCACCATCGATCAGGTCCTCGACCAGGGAGTACTTGTACGGCGGCACCTGCAGGCCGATGCCCTGGTGCATGCCGTTGCCGGTCATCCGGTCCAGCTCGTCGCGGCTGACCTCGAGCACCGCGATGCCGCGCTCGGCGCAGGTGTGCACGGCCTCGGACAGCCGGTCGTCGTTGCCGGTGCCGACGGCGACGTAGAGCGCGGTCGCCGGGGCGTTGGCGTGGAGGCACTCGATGACCGGGTTACGGCCGACGACCAGCTCCGGCTGCTCGGCGCGGTCACGCGGGTCGTGGCGTCCGGAGTCCCGGCGCTCCTTCTGCTTCTTCGCCTTGTGCTTCGCGTGGTAGACGCGGTCCTCGGCCTTCGGGGTCGGTCCCTTGCCTTCGAGCCCTCGTCGCCGTGTTCCCCCGGAGCCCTTCGAGGACCCCTTACGCTCGGTCTTGCGTACTGCGCCGCGGCGCTTGTCGTTTCCTGCCATGGGCACCACCCTACCCCCTCACCCCTCGATTCCCCCTGTTCACAACCGTGGCCCTGCGCTGTACAGTTCTGTTCCCATGACACCTCAGTCCCGTACGGCCACCTCTCCCCAGCTGACCCGCACCGAGCGCCTCGACCGCCTGCCGGTCACTAAGCGTCATACGAAGCTGCTCGGCGGATCCGGCATCGGCTGGGCGTTGGACGCGATGGACGTCGGTCTGATCGGCTTCATCATGGCCGCGCTGACCACCCATTGGGGACTGACCCACACCGAGACCTCCTGGTTGGCCTCCGCCGGCTTCGTGGGCATGGCACTGGGCGCGACCTTCGGTGGCCTGCTGGCCGACCGGTTCGGACGCCGCAATATCTTCGCCGTCACGTTGTTGGTCTACGGTCTGGCCACCGGTGCCTCCGCCCTGGCCGGCGGGCTCGCGGTCCTCATCGCCCTGCGCTTCGTGGTGGGCCTCGGCCTCGGCGCTGAGCTGCCGGTCGCCTCCACGCTGATCTCCGAGTACGCCCCTCGCAAGGTCCGCGGACGCATGGTGGTCATCCTCGAGGCGTTCTGGGCGGTGGGCTGGCTGGCCGCCGCCGTCATCGGTGCTTTCGTAGTACCGGTCGGCGAGAACGGCTGGCGGTGGGCGCTGGCACTCGGCATGGTGCCGGCGTTCTACGCCCTGTACGTGCGGATGAAACTGCCGGAGTCGGTGCGTTTCCTGGAGTCGAAGGGCCGCCACGAGGAGGCCGAGGAGATCGTCGCCGAGTTCGAGGCGTCCGAACCGACCCGCCTGAAGTTCCAGGCCGAGAGCTCCGATGCGGCGTCCGAAGCCGCCCCGGTGCTGGACGAGAAGCAGCAGGACGCTGCGATCCTCGGCGCGTCCGATGACTCCTCCACCCCGGTGACCAGCATCTGGGCCTCGCCGCTGCGGCGACGCACCGCCGCGCTGTGGACCATCTGGTTCTGCATCAACCTGAGCTACTACGGGGCGTTCACCTGGATCCCGTCGATCCTGGTGGACCAGGGCTTCTCCCTGGTGAAGTCCTTCACCTTCACGCTGATCATCACCCTGGCGCAGCTGCCGGGCTACGCGGTGGCCGCATTCCTCATCGAGCGCTGGGGACGCCGTGCCACGCTGGCGGCGTTCCTCGCCGGCTCCGCGGTGGCCGCCGGACTGTACGGGCTGGCCGGTCAGGAGTGGCAGATCATCGCCGCCGGTTGCCTGCTGTCCTTCTTCAACCTGGGCGCCTGGGGTGCGCTGTACGCGATCGGGCCGGAGCTCTACCCCACCACCATGCGCGCCCGCGGCACCGGTGCGGCAACCGGCTTCGGACGCCTGGCGTCGATCATCGCGCCGCTGATCGTGCCGCCGCTGCTGGTCTTCGGTGGTCTGCCGATCCTGTTCACCCTCTTCGGCATCGCGTTCGCGATCGCCGCACTGGCTGCGCTGGCGCTGCCGGAGCTGAAGGGCACCCGCCTGCTGGAGAAGTAGCGGGGCGGCCGTCCTGTCTCTCCTCCCCGCCCCCTCCCGCCTACCGCCCCGGTGTCAGAAAGGTGGGAACAATCGCTGTGATCCACCCCTAAGCCACAGCGATTGGTCCCACCTTTCTGACAGGCAGTCGATCACGCGTACCAGGTGGGCGCATATCCCAGGGCGCTACCCCAGCGACCAGGTCGCCCCGGCTGAGGAGTCAGCCACCGAGATGCCGGCGGCCTTGAGCCGGTCGCGCACCGCATCGGCTGTGGCGTAGTCCTTCGAGGCCTTGGCCTCGGCACGCAGCTCGAGCTCGGCGGAGACCAGGACGTCCAATGCGGCAAGCGCATCGTCCGACCCCTCCGCTGCACCGATACCCTGACCTCGACCACGCGAATCGGCACCCGCCCAGGTCTCCGACAACGGATCCACGCCCAGCACGCCCATCATCGCGCGCACCTCACCAGCGAGGCGCACGACCTCATCGCGGTTCCCGGCGTCCAGCGCCTTGTTGCCGTCGCGCACGGCTTCGTGGATGACCGCCAGCGCCTGTGGCACGGCGAGATCGTTGTCCAGGCACTCCTCGAAGGCCGGCAGCCACTCGGTCACCGGCACCTCCCCGGCCAGTTCCACGGCACGTCCCAGGAACTTCTCGATGCGTCGGAACCCGGCCGCGGCCTCCTGCAGCGCATCCTCGGAGTACTCCAGCATCGAGCGGTAGTGCGCCGAGCCCAGGTAGTAGCGCAGCTCGATGGGCCGCACCAGGGTCAGGACATTGGGCACGGAGAGCACATTGCCCAGCGACTTCGACATCTTCTCACCCGACATCGTCACCCAGCCGTTGTGCAGCCACAGAGTGGCGAAGTCGTCCCCGGCGGCGTGCGCCTGTGCGGCCTCGTTCTCGTGGTGCGGGAACTGCAGGTCCATACCCCCGGCGTGGATGTCGAAGGCCTCGCCGAGGTACTTCCGGGACATTGCCGAGCACTCGATGTGCCAGCCGGGGCGTCCGTAGCCCCACGGGGTGTCCCAGCCGGGCTCGCCGGGCTTGGCGGCCTTCCACATCGCGAAGTCGCGCGGATCCTCTTTACCCGGGGCGGCATCCTCACCCTGGTCCAGCTCGTCCAACTTCTGGTGCGACAGGAAACCGTACTGCGGGACTTTCGCGGTACGGCAGTACACCGACCCGTCCTCGGTGGCGTAGGCCAACCCGTTGTCGATGATGCGCTGGATGTAGGCGATCATCTCCGGGATGTGTCCGGTCGCGCGCGGCTCGATCGACGGCGGGGTCACGCCCAGCAGGTCGTAGGCGCGGGTGAACGCACGCTCGTGGGTGGCAGCCCATTCCCACCAGGGGCGGCCGTGCTCGGCGGACTTGGTCAGGATCTTGTCGTCGATGTCTGTAACATTGCGCACGAACGCCACGTCCAGGCCCTTGGCCTCGAGCCAGTTTCGCAGGACGTCGAACGCCACACCCGAGCGCACGTGTCCGATGTGCGGGATCGACTGCACGGTCGCGCCACACAGGTACACGCTCGCATGTCCCTCGCGCAGGGGGACGAAGTCGTGGAGTTCACGGGTCGCGGTGTCGAAGAATCGCAGAGTCACAACAAACAGTCTAGCTGGGAGATGAAAGATGAAACTGGCGACGGTACCGATCAACGGAGCCAAGTGCACCGTACTGGTGGAGGACGTGGACTACCAGGCGCACACCATGTCAGGACGCGTGGCCGACCGCCGCAGCATCGGCGATCTGCTGCGGGGCAACGCCACCGGCCTGCGGCCTGCGGTGGAGTCGGGGCTGCGTCGCGACGGTGACCCGATCACGGTCTCGCTGGACGAACTGTCGCCGGTGGTGCGGCGTCCGGAGAAGATCTTCTGCGTCGGCCTGAACTACCGCGAGCACATCGTGGAGATGGGCCACCCGGTCCCCGACCACCCCACCTTGTTCGTGAAGTACCCGTCCGCGGTGACCTCGCCGTACGCCGAGGTGACCGTGCCTCCCGCCCTGTCGGCGAAGGCCGACTACGAGGGCGAGCTGGCGGTGGTCATCGGCACCCGGGTCGCTGGCGGACGCGACGACGTCTCCGCCGAGGAGGCGCGTGGGGCGATCGCCGGATATGCGGTGATGAACGACTTCTCCCAGCGGGACTGGCAGTACCGGACGCAGCAGTGGTTGCAGGGCAAGAACCTCGATGCCTCATCCGGGTTCGGCCCGTGGCTGACCCTGGCCGACGACTACGATCCGGTGGAGGCCGGGGCAGTGTTGCGGACCTGGGTCAATGGCGAGCTGCGCCAGGAGCACAGCACCGCCGACCTGGTGTTCCCCCCGGTGGAGCTGGTGCGCTACATCGCCAACTTCGCCTCCCTGGAGCCTGGCGATGTGATCGTCACGGGCACTCCGGAGGGTGTGGGGGCAGGCTCGGACCGCTTCCTCGCCGACGGTGACGTGGTGCGTATCGAGGTCGACGGGCTGGGGGCGGTGGAGTCCACGATTCGGATGTGAATACCTGATGTTTTGGTAGGCTCTGCTCAGTACATACAGGAGACAACAGTTCTGGGAGACCACGGAGTTGACCTATGAGCATTCGCCTCACCCGCACCACCGGCACCGCGCGTCCGGTGCGTCGTGCCGCCGCCCTGGCTGCCGCTGCAGTTCTCACCGTCGGTGTCGCCGCCTGCGGCGATGACGATGATTCGGATGACGATGCTGCCGACGACACCGCCGTCGAGCAGCCCGCCGACGACGACGCAGACGAGGCCGATGACACCGACGACGGTGACGACGACGGTGATGACGTAGGCGATGTCGACGGCATCTCCGCGGACAAGACCGACGACCTGGCTGACGGTGACACCATCACCGTGACCCTCACCGACCTGGACACAGATCAGGGCTACTACCTGGGCATCTGCGCTGCCGAGGGTGCCGCAGGCGGCCCGCCCACCTGTACCGGTGGCCGCGAGGACTCCGCCTGGATCGCCGCCGAGGGTGAGGAGCGGGCCACCGACCACTTCGATGCCGAGGGCAATGCCGAGGTGGAGCTGGATGTCAAGGCCACCAGCGAGGACGGCAGCCTGGACTGCACCACGGACTCCTGCGTGGTGAAGCTCTTCGGTGACCACCAGTCCGGTTTCGGTGACGTCGCCGAGCTGCCGGTCTCCTTCGCAAGCTAGTCGGACGCGAGTCCGACCCACCCCACCGCGCTCACCGTGGTGGGGCTACTTGTTTTCACCGGTGGCCAGGAGTTCCGCCTGCACCACGTCTGCCGGCCCGGAGATCGTGAAGGCCAGGTCGAAGCCGGGAACGACCACCACGGTCTCGCCGGCCATCTCCATCAACGAGGAGTCGTCGACCACCTCGATCGGGGAGTGTGCAGAGGGCGGCTCGCCGGTCGGATGTGCTGAATCGAGTTCCTCCCGCGCCTGCTGCATCCGGTTCGCCGCGAGCAGTCGGTCGAAGGCGAAGACCTGCGGGGTCTGCGCGGCATGTAGTCCACCGCGCGCCCCATCGGGAGGCACACCACTGACCGGGGCGGACCGGATGACCTCGGCCCCGTCAGCGGCACCACCGCAGGCCACCTCGACCGCCTTGACCACCTCGGTCACCTCGGCCGTGTCCGGCACCGGCACCACCGGCACCACCCCGGTCCAGGCGTTGTTCGCCACCCCCTCACAGGCGGTGCGGACCAGTCCGGCGATCGCCGCCGGCGGGGTCAGGCACCGGGCCGCGTCGTGCACTGCGACGAGAACCCGGGACTCCTGCTCCCCCACGTCACGTTCGATGGACTCGAGCGCAGCGAGCACCGAGTCAGCACGTTCTACGCCACCGACGACCACGGACACCGTCATCGGCGCCCACTGGACAGCCTGCGATGCCAGGAGTTCCTCGGCCTCGACCTGCATCTCAGCCGACACCGAGACCACGGTCCGGTCCACCTCGTGCGATGCGGCCAGCCCGTCCAGGCATCGTTCCAGAATGGTTCGTCCGGCGATCCCCACGAACGCCGTCGGCGTATCCTCCCCCAGTTGCCGACCGTCGTCGATGGCGGCGACCACCGCGTACACGGTCACGACGCCTGCCGACACTACGTCAGATGTCCTAACGCGTCCCCGTCTGCCTTACCTGCGCTACTCGTCGTCTTCGCCGAGTTCGTCGTCCAGGTCGATCGACCGGGGGGCGTCCTCGTCGGTGACACCGGCGGCACGCTTGGCAGCGGCCTCCTCACGGTGCCGGACGATGGTCTCCTCCATCCGCTGCACCGTCGCATCAGCCTTCTCGTCGTCGACGCCATCCGCCAGGGCGAGCTCGCCGACAAGCACCAGCCGCGCCTTGGCCAGCATGCGCTTCTCACCGGCGGACAGGCCACGGTCCTGGTCGCGACGCCACAGGTCACGAACCACCTCGGCGACCCGGTTCACGTTGCCGGACGCCAGTCGTTCCTGGTTCGCCTTGTAGCGGCGGGACCAGTTGCCGGCCTCCTCGACATCGGTTTCGCGCAGCATCGAGAATACCTTCTGCAGGCCCTCCTCGCCGACCACGTCTCGCACGCCGACGGTCTCCGCGTTCGCGGCGGGCACCCGCACCAGCAGGTCACCCTGGTTAACGCGCAGAACCAGGTATTCGACCGGTTCCCCCTTGAATACCCGCTGCTCGATCCCTTCGATCACTGCGGCACCGTGGTGGGGGTAAACGACGACATCCCCGATATTGAACTCCATGGCGACCCAGGATACCACCACCGCCACCACCACCGCCCGCGGCATCACCCGGCGTTCCGCACCGCTGGTGCCGATCGCCCCAATCGGGTGGACCGGCGAGACCTGTCTCGCCGGTGAATAGGTGTCGGACCCCCGCACAGGATAGTGTGGACAGCGACGATTAATCAGCAGTTGGAGAAGAACGTTGGAGGACAACACTGTGAAGACCCGGAAGTCCGCCACCCGGCGAGCGCTTGCCGTCACCGCCGGTTGCGCGGCACTGGCACTGACTGCCTGCTCCGCAGGTCAGATCTCCCAGACCGCCAACCAGACCGCCGCGGTCAACGGCACCAACGGTGACCTCGGGGATGCCGCCGTGCGTAACGTCACCCTGATCGCCCAGGAAGACAACTCCGTGGCACTGAAGTTCAACGCCTCCAACACCGGCATCCAGGGCAACGAGATCACCCTGGAGAGCATCGACGTGCAGGACGCCGAGATCGACTTCGACACCCCCACCACGCTGCGCCCCAACTGCAGCCTGGTCGCCGATGCCGAGGCCGCCCTGGAAGAGATGAACCCGGAGGCTGTCGACAAGGGCTGCACCGAGTACCTCGCGACCGTCGTCGACGGCGAGGACTTCTACGCCGGTGCCTCCCGCGTGGTGACCTTCGAGTTCTCCGGTGAGGACTTCACCGGCGAGAACACCATCGAGATCAATGCCCCGATCGCCGCCTGGTACCCCGAGTCCGGCAAGACCTTCCGCCACCAGGATGGTGTGACCCGCCAGGGCACCGACGCCATCGACGGCGACGCCGAGGGCACCCCGATCCACTAAGAATTTTCGTGTCCGGGCCGACCGCTAAGGTTGTCGACCATGGCGACGAAATCTAAGAACCGCAGTGCCTTCCGCTGCTCCTCCTGTGGTCACCAGGTGACCAAGTGGGTGGGGCGGTGCCCCTCCTGCCAGGAATGGGGCTCGATGGAGGCTGTGACCCTGTCTGCGGCAGGGCCCGCGTCCGGGGGCGGCACAGGGGCGGGACGCACCGTCAACACCGGTGGGCTGACACCCACCTCACCGGCGCGTGCGGTCACCGACATCGACCCGACGACGGCCGACCACCGGCCCAGCGGCATCGGCGAACTCGACCGGGTGCTCGGCGGCGGCGTCGTACCGGGCAGTGCCGTGTTGCTCGCCGGTGAGCCGGGGGCAGGTAAATCCACCCTGCTGCTGGAGGTCGCCAACCGGTGGGCTGCCCAGGGCCGCAGCGTCCTCTACCTCACCGCCGAAGAGTCCGTCGGCCAGGTACGCCACCGGGCCGAACGCACCGGGGCGCTCTCCCCCACCCTCTTCCTGGCGTCCGAGCATGACCTGGAGACCGCCCTGGGGCAGATCGACGCCGTCCAGCCGGAGCTGGTCATCGTCGACTCACTGCAGACCCTCAACGCCTCCGGGGTGGAGGGCGTGGCCGGCGGAGTGGCGCAGACCCGCGCGGTGGCTGCCACTCTCACGACCCTGGCGAAGTCCACCGGTCTGCCGGTGTTCCTCGTCGGACATGTCACCAAGGACGGCGCGGTGGCCGGCCCCCGCACCGTGGAGCATCTGGTGGACGTGGTGCTGAACTTCGAGGGCGACCGGCACAGCGCCCTGCGCTTCCTGCGCGGCCAGAAGAACCGCTTCGGGGCCACCGACGAGGTGGGGTGCTTCGAGCAGACCTCCGAGGGTATCCGGGAGGTCGCTGATCCGTCCGGACTGTTCCTGCACCACCGGGACGATCCGGTCGCCGGTACCGCGGTGACCGTCCTGATGGACGGGCGTCGTGCGATGCTCGGTGAGATCCAGACCCTGGCGATGGGAACCGACATGCACAATCCCCGTCGGGTGGTCACCGGTATCGACGCCAGCCGCGTAGCAGTCGTCCTGGCTGTCCTGGCCAGCCGGGTCAAGATCGACCTGATGAAACACGAGGTCTACGCCGCCACCGTCGGGGGCATGAAGATCTCCGAACCGGGTGCCGACCTGGCACTGGCACTGGCGCTGGCCTCCACCGCCGCAGAAAAGCCACTGCCCACCGGGCTGGTGGCCGTCGGCGAGGTCGGACTCGGCGGTGAGGTGCGCCGGGTGCCGGACCTGCGCCTGCGACTGTCGGAGGCCGCCCGGCTCGGATTCACCTCCGCCGTGGTCCCGGAGGCCACCCGTGGGGCCGACCGGGTCACCCCACCGAAGGGCCTGCGGCTGATCCCGGTGAACACCGTCACCGAAGCCGCGGCGGCGCTCGGACTCAAGCGAGGTTGAACGTCTGCGGCTCGGAGGTGTTGTCGCCGATGTGCCCGTAGACCATGTAGGCACCCGGGCCGACCGGCTCACGGTCGTCGCAGGAGTCCGGCGACGACGTGGTCCGGGACCAACCCGTCATCTCGTAGGTCCGGGAGTCCCCGGCCTCCAGCTCCAGCCGGGACGAGGAGGTCGGATTGTTGCAGTCCGTGTCGCCCCACACCCGGTCGTAGCTGGAGCCGAGGGTGAAGACCTCGAACTTCAGCTCCTCCTCCGACAGATCGATCTCGCATTCCGCCCCGGTGGGGTTCTCGACGGTGAGGAAGAAGTTGGGCTGCTGGCCCTCCCGGAAGGTGTTCTCACCCGGGCGGACGCTTAGCTCGAGATCGTCGATACCACAGGTGGACTGATTCGCCAGTGCGTCGGCATCGTCATCCTCGTCGCCGCGTGCCTCGGTCTCCTCAGGCTCCTCCGACTCTGAGGGATCCGGCGTCTCCGACTCCGACGGTGCCGCCGAGGCGTCCGACGACGGCTCCAGCGGAACGGAGGTGGTGGTCTCCGCAGTCGTCTCGGTGTCATCTCCCCCGCCGACCAGCGAACTCACCACCCACCACAGCACGGCAACGACCACGACGACCACCAGCACCGCGGTAATACGGCGACGACGGTAGATCTCCGGTGGAAGCTGTCGGGAACTGTTGCTCTGGCTCACAACTGCAAGTCTAACCAGCAGTTACGCCACGACAGTGGCATGACACCCGGAAATCCGGAAGCACTGAAGCACTACTCCGCGGGGTCCGTCTTCTCCACACCGTCAGCGTCGACCCCGTAGGTGACAACGGGTTCGGCCAGTCCGTCCGACAAGCGGTACCGCATTCCGACCACACCGCACTCCCCGTCGCGCAGCTTCTCCACGATGCCCGGGGAGCGGTCCACGATGTGGTTGGCGATCTCGACCACGTGGTGCTTCTCGAAGTCCTCGCTGGTGTCTGCGCCCAACGCCTGGGCCGCCAACAACGACGGGGTCACCTTCTCCACCAGCACCCGCTGGAACCCCGGCGGCATACTGCCGGTGGTCAGTGCATTCTGGGCGGCCCCCACCGCACCGCAGCTCTCGTGGCCCAGCACGACCACCAGTGGAACACCCAGGGACACCACAGCGAACTCCAGCGACGCCAGTACCGACAGGTCGGTGATCTCTCCAGCGGTACGGATGACGAAGAGGTCGCCGATACCCTGGTCGAAGATGATCTCGACCGGTACCCGCGAGTCGGAACAGGCCAGCACCACAGCGTGGGGCTTCTGGCCGGAGGTCATCAGCTGGCGCCGAACACGGTCCTGGTGGGGATGGTCGGAGTCTTCCGACATGAAACGAGCATTGCCCTCGACGAGTGCCTCAAGTGCCTGCTGCGGTGTGAAATGGTGGCTCATGCGCTCCATTCTGCCACCTATCTACCCTGGCAGTCCACGGCCGGGGTCTCCAGCACAGTCTCCCGCACAGTCTCCCGCACAGTCCCCGGCACACGTTTTTGATGTCGTCAGGCGGTACGGCACAGTGGACCATGACATGACCACGACGACGTCCTCCACCGCTGCCGCCGACCCCCGCCCCCTGGGCGAGGTGCTGAACGGCTGGTACCACGACCACGCCCGTGCCCTGCCCTGGCGGGAACCTGACACCGGTGCGTGGGCGATCCTGCTCAGCGAGATCATGTCGCAGCAGACCCCGGTGGCCCGCGTCATTCCCCTGTGGGAGCAGTGGCTCCAGACATGGCCCACCCCGGCCGACCTGGCCGACGCCCCCACCGACGAGATCCTCCGTGCGTGGGCGAACCTGGGTTATCCGCGCCGTGCACTACGTTTGCGCGAGTGTGCACGGGCCATTGTCGAACGACACGACGGGACGGTCCCCTCCACCGTCGCTGAACTACTGGCCCTGCCCGGCATCGGTGACTACACCGCCCGCGCGGTCGCCGCATTCGCTTTCGGACGCGCCGTCCCGGTCGTGGACACCAATGTTCGCCGGGTACACCGCCGACTGGCACGCGGACAGTATCTTCAGGGCCCGGCGGCGGCCGCGGATCTCGTGGATGTGGCCGACCTGATGCCGTGGGTGGACGAGGACCCCGCCCTGGTGCGCCGCGGTTACCGCAATCCGAGGCATGACCAGGACGCCCGGTCCGTCGCGGTGGGGATGTGCTCCTCGCTGATGGAACTGGGTGCCACGGTGTGCACCGCCCGGTCGCCGAAATGCTCCGAGTGTCCGGTGGTCACCCGGTGCCGTTGGGTGGCCTTGGGACGCCCGGAGCCCAGTGCCGCGGAGTCGGCGGCGGCGAAGAAGCGGGTGCAGAAGTTCGAGGGAACCGACCGGCAGGTGCGCGGCCGCATCATGGCGATCCTGCGTGGCGGCGAGGGAGACACGACCGTCACGGTGACTGCGCCGGACTTCATCGCCACCAGTGAGGATGCGGCCCAGCGAATCCGTGCCCTGGAGTCCCTGGTGACCGACGGCCTGGTGGAGAAGATCGACGGCTCTGCTGAATCAACCGAGTCGTCCTACCGCCTGCCCCGCTGAGCGCCCCACCACAACGTCAGAAAGGTGGGATCATCTGCTGGTTCTCTTCGTGAAAACCGGCAGATGATCCCACCTTCCTGACATGGGGCCATGGGGCGGCCGTGCCCCGGAACCACGCCCCGGGGACCTACCGGAAACTACTCCCGGGACTCGCCGGCGGCGTCCGCCACGGCGTCCTGCGTCTCCGGCAGGGTGTCCTCGTCGGTGGCGGCGTCGACCACGGCGTCCTGCGCCTCATCGGCGGTCGGACCCTCGTCATCGGCGGCGATCTCCGGCAGCGGCTTCGGCTTGGAACCGAAGACGAACTTCGCGCCCTCGCCCTTGCCTTCGCCGTCCCAGTTCTCGACGTCGACGGTGACGATCTCGCCGGCACCGATCTCGCCGAACAGGATCTTCTCGGACAGGTGGTCCTCGATCTCCCGCTGGATCGTACGACGCAGCGGACGGGCACCGAGCACCGGGTCGAAACCACGGACGGCCAGCAGGTGCTTGGCGTTCTCCGACAGCTCCAGGTCCATGTCCTTCTCCAGCAGCGCGGTGCGCACCCGACCTGTGAGCAGGTCGACCATCTGGACGATCTGGTCGCGGGTCAGCTGGTGGAAGACCACGATGTCGTCGATACGGTTGAGGAACTCGGGCCGGAAGTGCTTCTTCAGCTCATCGTCGACCTTGGTCTTCATCCGCTCGTACTGGCCCTCCTCGTCGGTGGCACCGGTTCCGGAGAAGCCCATGCCCACGGCCTTGGAGATGTCCCTGGTACCCAGGTTCGAGGTGAAGATCAGCACCGTGTTCTTGAAGTCCACGACACGTCCCTGGCCGTCGGTCAGGCGACCGTCCTCCAGGACCTGCAGCAGGGTGTTGTAGATCTCGTTGTGCGCCTTCTCGATCTCGTCGAAGAGCACCACGGAGAACGGCTTGCGGCGGACCTTCTCGGTCAGCTGGCCGCCCTCGTCGTAGCCGACGTATCCGGGAGGTGCACCGAACAGGCGGGACGCGGTGAACTTGTCGTGGAACTCGCCCATGTCGATCTGGATGAGCGAGTCATCGTCACCGAAGAGGAACTCGGCCAGCGTCTTCGACAGCTCGGTCTTACCGACGCCGGACGGTCCGGCGAAGATGAACGAACCGCTCGGACGCTTCGGGTCCTTCAGACCGGCACGGGTACGACGGATCGCCCGGGAGACGGCCTTGACTGCGTCATCCTGGCCGATGATCCGCTTGTGCAGCTCATCCTCCATGTGCAGCAGGCGGGAGGACTCCTCCTCGGTGAGTCGGACGACCGGGATTCCGGTCCAGGAGCCGAGCACCTCGGCGATCTGCTCCTCACCGACCTCGGCGACATCGTCGAGTTCACCGGCGCGCCACTGCTTCTCCTTCTCGGCACGCTCCTCGGTGAGCTTGCGCTCGTCGTCACGCAGGGACGCGGCCTTCTCGAAGTCCTGGTTGTCGATCGCGGCTTCCTTGGTCCGACGCACCTCGGCGATCTTGTCGTCGACGTCCTGGATGGCCTTCGGGGCGGTCATCCGCTTGATGCGCATGCGGGCGCCGGCCTCGTCGATGAGGTCGACGGCCTTGTCCGGCAGGAAACGGTCGTTGATGTACCGGTCCGCCAGGCGGGCAGCCGCTGCCAGGGCACCGTCGGTGATGGACACGCGGTGGTGCGCCTCATAGCGGTCACGCAGACCCTTGAGGATCTCGATGGTCAGTTCGGCGGAGGGTTCGGGCACCTGCACCGGCTGGAAACGACGCTCCAGGGCGGCGTCCTTCTCGATGTGCTTGCGGTACTCGTCCAGGGTGGTGGCACCGATGGTCTGCAGCTCGCCGCGGGCCAGCTTCGGCTTCAGGATGCTGGCGGCGTCGATCGCGCCTTCGGCGGCACCCGCACCGACCAGGGTGTGGATCTCGTCGATGAACAGGATGATGTCACCGCGCTGGTTGATCTCCTTGAGCACCTTCTTCAGGCGCTCCTCGAAGTCACCGCGGTAGCGGGAACCGGCGACCAGGGACCCCAGGTCCAGCGAGTAGAGCTGCTTGTCCTTCAGGGTCTCCGGGACCTTACCGTTGACGATGTCCAGGGCCAGGCCCTCGACGACGGCGGTCTTACCGACACCGGGCTCACCGATGAGCACCGGGTTGTTCTTGGTACGACGCGAGAGCACCTGCATGATGCGCTCGATCTCCTTCTCACGGCCGACCACCGGGTCGAGCTTGCCGTCCTTGGCGGCCTGGGTCAGGTTGCGGCCGAACTGGTCCAGGACCAGGGAGTTCGACTTCTGACCCGGCTTGTTGCCGCCGGGGCCCGGCTCGCTGTTCTGGCCGACACCGGCAGTGGCCGGCTCGTCCGGCGCAGCCTCGGGCTCGGAACCTTCGTAGCCGGACAGCAGCTGGATGACCTGCTGGCGCACACTCGACAGGTCCGCACCCAGCTTGACCAGCACCTGTGCGGCCACCCCCTCACCCTCGCGGATGAGGCCGAGCAGGATGTGCTCGGTGCCGATGTACTTGTGCCCCAGCTGCAGGGCCTCACGCAGGGCCAGCTCGAGGACCTTTTTGGCGCGCGGAGTGAAGGGGATGTAGCCGCTCGGCGGGTGCCCACCGGTGCCGATGATGTCCTCGACCTCGGTGCGCACCGCTTCCAGGGAAATCCCCATGGACTCCAGCGCCTTGGCGGCTACTCCCTCACCTTCGTGGATCAGCCCGAGCAGGATGTGCTCGGTGCCGATGTAGTTGTGATTGAGCGCGCGGGCTTCCTCCTGCGCCAGCACGACGACGCGTCGTGCACGGTCAGTGAACCTCTCGAACATTAGCTCTCCCTCACTTCAAGGTCCGGGTTGTGGAGACCACCTTAGTGATTCGGCGACCCCACGTTTACTCACTGGGCACAACGCGACGGCCCTCGGACTTGTTCCCGGGGACCCCACCCGCCGAAACACTATATAAACTGCAGGTGAGAGTACCTTTACATCGTCGCTCGGCACGCTGTACGCCGTCAGCGAACAGGGCCAATGAACGTGTCTGAACACCGGCCCGATGCCGCCACCTGGGCGTCGTGCACCCCATGTGCGCAGGACCCTGCCACCAAATAATGTGATTCACTAAACACACGCATTTTTATCTGTAATCTGGGTTACGCACGCTGCGGTCCTGTCGCCACCGTCACTATCCGGTAGGACGATCCGACGTCGCGGCACGGACACCTCGACACCACAGACAACCAACAGCCGACCGACCATCCGAAAGAAGGCTCACCATGAGTGGATCGAATCGCACCATTTCCCTGAGCGAACTCCCCAAGCTCGCCGAAGGCACCCTCCCCCTGTTCAAGTCGGGAGTGCTGGGCGCCATGGGCCCGGTGGCAATGGGCAAGGCCCTGAAGTCCATCGTCCAGTGGTCCTTCACCCCCGCCGGCCTACTCGCCCTCGGCGCCGCACAGGACTACCACCACACCGCCGTCATCGACGATGCCGGTTCGATCACCTACGGCGAGCTGCACAACCAGACCCGCAAGCTCGCCGAGGCCCTCTACCGCACCGGCGTGCGCGAGCGTCAGCGGATCGGCATGCTCAGCCGTAACCACCGTGGTTTCCTCATGACCATGTGCGCCCACGGCCAGCTCGGCACCGACATCGTCCTGTTCAACACCGGCGCCTCCGCGTCCCAGACCCGTGCGGTGATGAAGGAGCAGAAGATCGACCTGCTCTTCATCGACGAGGAGTTCATCCCCCTGCTTCCCAAGGGCTTCGACGAGTGCCCGGTCATCATCAACTGGGAGGAGAACCAGGACTCCGCTGCTGCCCCTCTCACCGATGAGGAGAAGGCCGAGCTGGACGACATCGAGTACGCCAGCAATGTCGCTGACGCCCTGCAGTCGGAGGACCACGCCACCCGTAACCCGGACTGGCCGACCCTCACCGAGGTGCTGCGCACCGGCCCGGCCGAGTCGAAGATCCCGGCCCGCCCGCGTCGTGGCCGCACCATCATCCTGACCTCCGGAACCTCCGGCACCCCCAAGGGCGCGCGCCGTCCGGAGCCGACCACCTACATGCCGGCATCGTCGATCATGTCGCGCATCCCGCTGAAGCACCACCGCGGTTACTACGTCTCCGCGCCGATGTTCCACCTGTGGGGCTTCTGCCAGATCCAGCTGGGCCTGGCGCTGCGTGGGACGTTCATCCTGCAGCGCAAGTTCTCCCCGCGGGCCGCCGTGAAGCTGATCGAGCACAACCGTCCGGCGAACATCGCCATCGTGCCCACCCAGCTGCGCCGCCTGCTCGAGGCCGTGCCGGAGGGCTTCGACCCGGGCACCAAGAGCATCGTGGCCTGCGGTGAGGCCCTGCCGCCGCGCGTCATCCGCGAGACCCACGAGAAGTTCGGCAAGGTCCTCTACAACCTCTACGGTTCGACCGAGGTCAGCTGGGCGTCCATCGCGACCCCGGAGGAGCTCGACAAGCACCCGAACACCGCAGGCAAGGCACCGATGGCGACCATCCTCAAGGTCGTCGACGAGGACGGCAATGACGTCCCCGAGGGCGTTGTCGGACGCGTCTTCGTCGGTAACGACCTGCTGTTCGAGGGCTACACCCGTCCCGGCGTGGACAAGGAGAACCTGCGCGGCCTGGTCTCCACCGGCGACCTGGGTTACTTCGAGGACGGCCTGTTCTACCTCGCAGGACGCAGCGACGACATGATCGTCTCCGGTGGCGAGAACGTGTACCCGCAGGAGGCCGAGGACGTCATCTCCGACATGCCGGAGGTCGACGAGGTCGCCGTCCACGGTGTCGACGACCCCGACTTCGGCCAGGCTCTGGCGTGCTACGTCGTGCTGAACGACGAGTCCGACAAGGAAGGCTTCGACGACCGTGCCAAGGCAGCGGTGAAGGCGAAGCTGGCGCGCCACAACGTCCCCCGCTACTTCGTGTTCATGGATGAACTGCCCCGCAACACCGTCGGCAAAATCGTCCCGCGTGAGCTGCCGAAGATCGACACCGGCGTGGAAGATGAGGTCGCCTAGCTTGTAGGCGGCGGTGCCTGCAGCACCTGCAGGACGGTGCCACAACGCCACAGCGCGACAGGCCAACGGCCCGGCGGTCCAAAGTGACCACCGGGCCGTTGGCCTTTCCTCTGTGCCTGGCATCGGCCCTGTGGCGCACGTACCTACCGGTCATGCATCACACCCGAAGCGTTTTCTTCCCGCACTCTACAGGCTCTTGACCTGGGGTTCTCACGATACGGAAATCGCCGGGGGTGAGATCCATTGTCGTTGCCGCGTGCGACACCCAGACATGAAAGCGGCCCCCGGTCGTGATGACCGGGGGCCGCTGCGTGCTGCGTGCTGCGTGCTGCGTGTGACTGCAGCTACCTTCTACTTCAGCTGTGCCGAGGAGAGGTTCAGCTCGCGGCGTGCGACGACCAGCTGCTGGATCTGCTGGGTGCCCTCGAAGATGTCGAGGATCTTGGAGTCGCGGGCCCACTTCTCGAGGAGGGAGCGCTCGGAGTAGCCGAAGGTTCCGGCCAGCTCAACGGCGCGCAGGGTCAGCTCGGTGGCCATGCGGCCCGCCTTCGCCTTGCACTCGGAGGCTTCCTTGTTGTTCGGCTGCTTGTTGTCGGCCATCCATGCGGCCTTCAGGGTCAGCAGGTACGCGGCCTCCCAGTCGGACTCGAGGCGGATGTACTCCGAGGCGGCGGCGGTCTGGTTCCAGGCCGGGGCGTCGTAGTCGATCTCGATGCCGGCGTCGGTCAGGATCTCGCGCAGCTTCTCCAGGGAGGCACGCGCGACGCCGATGGCCATACCGGCGACCAGCGGGCGGGTGTTGTCGAAGGTCGCCATCGCGCCGGCGAAGGACTTCTTGGTGTCGATCTCCGGGGTGCCTAGCAGCGCGGACTTCGGGATGCGAACGTTGTCCAGGATGAAGTGGGCTGTGTCAGAGGACCGGATGCCCAGCTTGTGCTCCAGGCGGACCAGCTCGAAGCCGGGGGTGTCGCGCGGGACCAGGAAGGACTTGATGGCTGCACGGCCGGCGGACTTGTCCAGGGTGGCCCAGACGACGACGTGGTCGCAACGCTCACCGGCGGTGACGAAGATCTTCTCACCGTTCAGGACGTACTCGTCGCCGTCCTCCTTGGCGGTGGTCGCCACCGCGGCGGAGTCGGAGCCGAACTGCGGCTCGGTGATGGCCATGGCGGCCCACACCTTGCCGTACTCCTTGAGCTGCTCGTCGGTGGCGACGGCAGCCACGGCGGCGTTGCCGAGGCCCTGGTAGGGCAGGGACAGGGTCAGTCCGACGTCGCCCCAGCAGGTCTCGATGACGTTAAGGAGGGAGGACATGTTTCCGCCGTTGCGGATGCTGCCGTCGTCCTTCTTCTTGTCGCTGCGACCGCCGGCCGCACCGGCCATGTTGCCGCCGCCGTCGGACATACCCTCGACGAGGGATGCCATGGTGTCGAGCTCGACGGGACGTTCGTGCTCGGCGAGGTCGTACTTACGGGAGATGGGCCGGAAGATCTCTGCTGCGGCCTGGTGCGCCTGGTTGACGGTGCCCCGCAGCTTCTTCGGGAGTTCAAGGTTGATCATTGCTTATGCTCCTTCGATGATTCAGATGCGGGGTTTAAAGGACGACGACGCCTTCGGCGACACCGATGGCACGCAGGTCGCGGTACCACCGCTCGACCGGGTGCTCCTTGGTGAAGCCGTGGCCACCGAGCAGCTGGACGCCGTCGGAACCGATCTGCATCCCCTTGTCGGAGGCGAAACGGCGGGCCAGACCGGCCTCGCGGTTGAAGGACAGGCCCTGGTCGAGGCGGGACACGCCACGCTGGGTAATCAGGCGCATGCTGTCGAGCTCGATGCGGATGTTGGCGACCATGAAGGCCACGGACTGGCGATTGGCGATCGGCTCACCGAAGGCCTGACGCTCCAGGACGTACGGCTTGACGTACTCCAGGACGGCCTCGGAGGTGCCGGAGGCCAGTGCAGCCCAGCCCAGGCGGGCGCGGCGGATGATCTCGGTGTAGTTGTCGGCGCGGGTCTCGTCCTCGAGATCGGCACCACCGAGGAGGTTGGCGGCGGGGACCTTGACGTCCTTCAGCAGGACGCGGCCCAGGCCGGCGGCACGCAGACCCATCGACGGGTCAGCCTCGACGACGACGCCCTCGGTGGAGGACTCGACGATGGCGAAGGTGTTCACACCATCCAGGTCGACGGCGATGACGAACAGCTCAGCGGATCCGGCGTTGGGGACCATGGTCTTGACACCGTTGATGATGATGTCGGAGCCGGAGCGCTTCGCGGTGGTCTGCAGGATGAAGGGGTCGAACAGCGGGCGCGACTCGTTGACGATGACGGCGGCCTGCGGGACGGACTCGCCGGCGAACTCCGGCAGGTAGGTCTTCTGCTGGGCGTCGTCACCGTAGTTGGTGATGGTGGTCGCGACACCGGCCGGGGCCAGGATGGCGACGGCCTGGCCCATGTCACCGAAGGCCAGGGCCTCGGCGACGAGGGCGGAGGTGGTGGAGGCGGACTCGGCGGCCAGGCCCTCGAACTCCTCCGGCAGGCTCACCAGGGAGATACCGAGCTCGGCGGCGTTGTCGAGGACCTCCTTGGAGGTCTCGGCAGCTTCGTTGGCCTCGGCGGCGACGGGGCGGAGCTGCTCCTCGGCGAACTCGCGGACGGCGGAGACGAGCATCTCCTGGTCCTCGGTGGGAGTCAGGTCGAAGACGACCTTCGCCGGCTTCTTCGGCTCGGTGGAGGCGTCTCCCTCGCTGCCCTGGGTCTCGAGACGGACGGGCTTGCCGGAGCCCTTGGACTTCTTGAACTGGCGGTTGATGGCACCGAGGGTGCGCATGCCACCCTTGGTGGACTCGTAGGCGACCCGGTCGATCTTGTCGCTCAGGCCGTACTTCTGGGCGATGTCAGAGCCGGTGAACCGGGTGAGGGCGCGCATCACGGCACCGGTGGCGTCACGCTTGATCGTGTGCAGGCCCGGGGTCGAGTCGTTCCGCTTGCTTCGGTCGCTCATGGTTTGGCAGCTACCTTTCGCTGTACTTCAGCCGTACAGCATGGACTGGGACGGACAGATAATGATGTTTCTATCATAACCACAGGCCATGATCCGCGTCACAAAACCCGAACTTTGACAGCTGGCACACAGCGGAACGTACCCCCCTGAAACTCCCCCCGCCGTGCTGCAGAAGTTCTGCAGCACAGGCGCCCTGCAGGGGTAATGCTAGTTCTCGCGCTCGGGCTTGACCATCGGGAACAGCACTGTCTCGCGGATACCCAGGCCGGTCAGCGCCATCAGCAGACGGTCGATACCCATACCGGTGCCGGAGGTCGGCGGCATGCCCTGCTCCATGGCGGCGAGGAAGTCCTCGTCGAGCACCATGGCCTCGTCGTCACCACCGGCGGCCAGACGTGCCTGGTCCTCGAAGCGTTCACGCTGGATGACCGGGTCGACCAGCTCGGAGTAGCCGGTGGCCAGCTCGAAGCCACGGACATACAGGTCCCACTTCTCGGTCACGCCCCGCTTGGAGCGGTGCTGGCGGGTCAGCGGGGAGGTCTCGACCGGGAAGTCACGGACGAAGACCGGACCGTCGAGCTGGTCCTCGCACAACAGCTCCCAGATCTCCTCGACGAGCTTGCCGTGACCCCAACCACCCTTGGCCGGGACATCCAGGCCGATCACCGTGGCCAGCGCCTTGAGTTCCTCGACGGTGCTGTCGACGGTGACCTCGGACACGGCGTCCTGCTCCGGGAACTTGGCATTCAGAGCCTCGTTGAGCGAGGGGTACATCTCCATGGTGCGCCACTCGCCACCGAGGTCGTACTCGGTGCCGTCGACCAGGGTGACGGTGGTGGTGCCGAACACCTCTTCGGCGATCTCCTGGATGATCTCGCGGGTCAGCTGGGCACCGGTGTCGTAGGTGCCGTACGCCTGGTAGGTCTCCAGCATGGCGAACTCCGGGGAGTGGGAGGAGTCCACGCCCTCATTGCGGAAGTTGCGGTTGACCTCGAAGACCTTGTCGATGCCGCCGACCACGCAGCGCTTGAGGTAGAGCTCCGGGGCGATACGCAGGTAGAGGTCGATGTCGAGGGCGTTGGAGTGCGTCTCGAAGGGGCGTGCGGCGGCACCGCCGTGCAGGGTCTGCAGCATCGGGGTCTCGACCTCGAGGAAGCCGCGGCGCTCCAGGGCGTTGCGCAGCGCACGCATGACCTTGATACGGGTCATGGCGTTGGTGCGGGCCTGTTCGCGCATGATGAGGTCGGTGTAGCGGTGGCGGATACGCGAGTCCTCGCTCATCTCCTTGTGCGCGACCGGCAGTGGACGCAGCGACTTGGAGGCCATGGACCAGGAGTCGGCCATCACGGAGAGCTCACCGCGCTTCGAGGCCACGACCCGGCCGTGGATGAAGACGATGTCGCCGAGGTCGACGATGGCCTTCCACTCCGCCAGGGCGTCCTCGCCGACCTCGGCGAGCGACAGCATGGCCTGCAGCTGGGTGCCGTCGCCGTCCTGGATGCGGGCGAAGGCGAGCTTGCCGGTGTTGCGCACGAAGATGACGCGACCGGCGATGCCGACCTGCTGGTCGGTCTCGTCGCCGGGTTCCAGGTAGGTCACGCCGTCGACGCGCTCCACGGCGGCCGCTTCGTCCTCGTCCTTCGGCAGGACGACGTAGGACGAGACGATCTCGGCCAGGCCGTGGGTGCGGGGGACCTCCACGGGGTACGGGTCATTGCCCTCGGCGATCAGCCGGTCACGCTTGCCGAGGCGGACCTGGACCTGCTCGGGAAGGTCGTTCGCGGCATCCGCTACGGGGGCCGCCTGCTGGCTCTGGCTGGGGTTCTTCGCGTCAGTCACGGTGATCCAGCCTACTGCATGGCAGGTGGGCCGCGGTATCCCGGGACCAGGCAGGACGCGACGGCCCCTGTCTAGTCGGTGCCCTCGGCGTCTCCGTCTTCGGCCGGATCGTCGAGCAGGCCACGGTGGAAGACCTCGCCCCGACCCCGTCGCTGATTCCGGGACGCGGATGTCGGGCATTCATCCAG
>DGYFR06201__coassemble_557_pt1 | contig 50017 bp, 46 predicted proteins | sample DGYFR06201__metabat2_high_PE_047 | metagenome-assembled genome bin DGYFR06201 | reverse complement strand
GCCGATAGGGTCGAGCTTTGGTCGCGATTCAATAACGGTTAGATAACAGTCCTGCACCGGTCTGGTCACGGTGTGGGAGTTGGACAAGCTCGAGATCATTTCGTAATCTTCTCGTGACCTTAAGGGGCGACCACATCGCCAGAGATAACGACAGCCCCGACAGCGAGCATGAAAGGCACTATCCACATCATGGGCAAGCACAGCTTGAAGAAGGACCACTCCCGCCGCAACGCCGCCGTGGCAGCTGCAGTGGGCGTGGGCGCAGTCATCGCGCTCCCCGCGACCGCGCAGGCCGTGACCGTCCAGGTTCCGGGCACCAACCACTCGGTTGAGGCCCCCAGCGAGGCCGTTGACTTCGCCGGCCAGTACGTGGACGTCGACGCCTACCTCGCCTCCGCCGACCGGGCCTCCGCCCCGTCCGCCCCCGCGGCCCCGTCCGCCTCCAAGAGCGTCGGCCAGAAGATCGCCGACGCCGCCATGTCCAAGCAGGGCGCCCCCTACTCCTGGGGTGCCGCCGGTCCGGATGCCTTCGACTGTTCCGGCCTGACCAGCTGGGCCTACAGCCAGGTCGGCAAGTCCATCCCGCGTACCTCCAGCGACCAGGCATACTCCGGTACCCCGGTGTCGCTGAACGCCCTGAAGCCGGGCGACATCGTCTCCTACTACGGTGGCGCCTCCCACGTTGCCATCTACATCGGCGACAACAAGGTCGTGCAGGCCTTGAACTCCAGTACCCCGGTCCAGGTCAACGACCTGAACTACATGCCGGTCAACAACGCCGTCCGCTTCTAGGACCGCACCATCGCGCGCCAAGGCGCGCCACTTTCCGCAGCCCCGTGCACGACCCTGCCGACACGGCCGGGCCCGACCACGGGGCTGCGTCGCGTATGAATTACGGATCCATAACGAAGTTGTGGCATTATATGCGCATTACACCTGATCATGGGAAGAGGATCAACGACAGTGACTAGCCACCGTCTTCGGGCAACCACCACGGCCGCCAACGCGGCCACCCCGGCACCCTCCAGTCGCACCGCCCGCGCCGTCGCCGGGCTCGGAATCACCGCCGCCCTGGCCCTCGGGACCGTCGGCACCGTCGGTTTCGCCGCCGGTGACCCGGACGATGCAGCATCCTCTGCCGGAGAGGTCGACACCTCCCCGCTCCCCACCGACGCAGATGGTCTGCTCGAGCGCCTCGAAGAGGTCTCCCGCCAGGCCCAGGTCACCAGCGACGAGGTCGAGGAGAACCGCGCCGAGATCGAGGACGCACGCGGCCGGCTCGACGCCACCAACCGCACCTCCGAGCGACTCACCGCAGAGGTCGACCGTGCCCGCGCCGCCGTCGAGGACTCCCGCACCCCGGTCACCGAGCTGTCCCAGTCCCTCTACCGCGGTGCCGTCATCGACCCGGTCACCGCGGTCGCCGGTGCGTCCAACCCACAGGACGCCATCGACCGTCGGGCCTTCGCCAGTGCGCTCAACGCCGACCGCTCCGGCAAGCTCGCCGATCTGCAGGACAGTCTGCGCGAGGCCGACGAGCAGGAGAGCCGGGCGCAGCGCGCCAAGGCCTCCGCCGACTTCCAGCTCAGCGTGCTGCAATCCCAGGAGCGTGAGCTTGAGGAGCGCACCGATGCCCTGGAGGAGCTCAAGACCCAGATCGCCACGGCCGTCGACGGCCTCAGCCCGGAGGAGAAGCGTCGCTGGGCAGACCGGAATGGCCCGATCGACGTCGACGTCAAGGAGTTCCTGGGTGAGCTCACCGATGCCTCCGGCGTGGTCGGCGCGGCGATGTCCAAGCTCGGTTCCCCGTACTCCTGGGGTGCCACCGGGCCGGATTCCTTCGACTGCTCCGGGCTGATGCTCTGGGCCTACCAGCAGAGCGGCAAGTCGATCCCGCGTACCTCCTCCGCACAGATCGCCGGCGGCACCTCGGTGTCGCGCGGGGACCTGCAGCCCGGCGACATCGTCGGCTTCTACCCGGGGGTGACCCACGTCGGCATGTACATCGGCGACGGTCAGATCGTCCACGCCTCGGACTACGGCATCCCGGTCCAGGTCGTCAGCGTGGACAGCATGCCTTTCGCCGGCGCGGCGCGGTACTAACCAGCCATGCCCGGCAGTAGCAGCAGGGTCCTCCTGGTCACCAATGACTTCCCGCCGACCGTCGGCGGAATCCAGAGCTACCTGCGCGACTACTGCGCCGAACTCGAACGGCGCAGCCCCGGCGCCCTCACCGTCTTCGCCTCCACACAGGACCCTGCCGCCGCCGAGGAGTACGACGCCTCACTTCCGTACGAGGTCGTCCGGTGGCCACGTCGGATCATGCTGCCCACTCCGGCGACGGCCCGTCGGATGGCACAGCTGATCACCGAACGAGACATCGACACCGTCTGGTTCGGTTCCTCGACCCCCATGGCCCTGATGGGTGCGGCGGCCCGCCGTGCCGGGGCCAGCCGCGTGGTGGCATCCACCCACGGCCACGAGGTCGGGTGGTCGATGGTGCCCGGTGGACGTTCCGTCCTGCGCGCCATCGGACGCCGGACGGACTGCCTGACCTATGTCTCGCGCTACGCCCGCAACCGGTTCCGCGACTGTTTCGGCCCAGACGTCGCCTGGGAACCCATGCCTGGCGGAGTCGACTCCACCGTCTTCCGCCCCGATCCGCAGGGCCGGGCGATGATCCGTGCGCGACACGGCATCGACGACCGGAAGGTCATCGTGTGCGTCTCCCGCGTCGTCGCCCGTAAGGGCCAGGACACCCTGGTGGGGTCCCTGCCGCGGATCCTGCACGAGGTGCCGGACGCCCACCTGCTCATCGTCGGCCCCGGCGACTACGCCGAGTCACTGCGCAACCGGGCCAACGCCCTGGGCGTGGCGGAACATGTCACTTTCACCGGACCGGTCGACTACGACGAGCTGGTCGCGCACTATTGCGCCGGTGACGTTTTCGCCATGCCGGTGCGCACCCAGGGCGGCGGTTTCAGCGTCGAGGGACTGGGCATCGTATTCTTGGAGTCCCAGGCCTGTGGCGTCCCGACGATCGCCGGCGACGGGGGAGGGGCACCGGAGACCGTCCAGGACGGGGTGACCGGCGACGTCGTCGACGGCACCGATGTCGCGGCCGTGGCGTCCTGCGTTGCCGCACTGCTCACAGACGCCGAGCGGGCCGCCAGCTATGCCGAGCGCGGACGGGCCTACGTCCAGGACGCCTGGAACTGGAATGTTCTGGGCCGGGAGCTGTCCGTGGTGCTCGACGGCAACGGTACGTACCCCGGGCGACACAGTTGGAACTGGCGCGCGTGACCGATACGCTAGGACGAATGTCCGCCCCCGCATCCCTGACCATCGGCATAGACATCGGTGGCACCAATCTCCGGGCCGCCGTCGTTACCCCGCAGGGCCAGGTCCTGGACGTCGAGCAGCTACCGACCCCGAGTTCGGTCGCTGCACTGGAGAAGGCCATCACCCTGGTGGTGTCGGCACTGCGCCAGCGCCACGGGGTGAGCGCGGTGGGACTCGCGGTCGCCGGTTTCATCACCGCCGAGCAGGACCGGGTTCGTTTCGCTCCGCACCTGCCGTGGCGCGACAGTGACGTCCGCAACCGGTTGTCCTCGATGCTGGGGCTGCCGGTCGTCCTGGAGCATGACGCGAATGCCGCAGCGTGGGGCGAGAACATCCTCGGACCAGGTCAGGACGCATCGACGTGGGTACTGTTTGCCGTCGGTACCGGCATCGGTGGCGCACTGGTGCAGGACGGGCAGATCTACCGCGGCGCCTACGGGACCGCCCCGGAATTCGGCCACCTCACCGTGGTTCCCGGTGGACGTGCCTGCCCGTGCGGCAAACGCGGTTGCCTGGAGCGGTACTGCTCCGGCAGCGGCCTGGAACTGACCGCCCTGGAGTTCATCGCCACCGGTCGGCACCCGGAGAGTCTGCTGTCGCAGCTCTTCCACTCCCGTCCGGAGGAGATCACCGGGCGCAGCATCGTCGGACTGGCCCGCGACGGTGACCTCCTGGCCGCCGAGGTCATCGAGGATTTCGCCCGTTGGCTGGGCCGCGGGCTGTCGGTGGTGCAGGACATCCTGGACCCGGAGCTGATCGTCCTGGGCGGCGGTGTCGCCGCCGATGCCGACCTCTACCTTCCCACTGCGCGCGAGGAGATGGGTTCCTCGGTCGTCGGTGCCGGATTCCGTCCGGTCGCCCGCGTGGAACCCGCCAGTCTGGGCTCCGAGGCGGGTATGATCGGTGCGGCGCTTCTAGCGGGGAACCCCGCAGTCATTTCGCGAAAGGGATAGCAAACGTGCAGAACCGCACTTACTGGTGGTTGAAGAACGTCGTCATCGGGCCGTGGCTGTGGCTCATCAACCGACCGTTCTCCCGGGGCCTGGAGAACATTCCCGCCGAGGGGCCGGTCGTGATGGCCTCCAACCACCTGGCTGTCATGGACTCGCTCTACTTCCCGCTGCTGTCGAAGCGGCAGCTGACCTTCCTGGCGAAGAAGGAGTACTTCACCACGCCGGGCTTCGCCGGTGGCATCCAGAAATGGTTCTTCTCCTCGGTCGGCCAGGTGCCGATCGACCGCGGTGACAAGGATTCACAGGACGCCGCCCTGAACACCGCCCTGAAGGTGCTGGACAAGGGCGACCCGCTGGGCATGTACCCGGAGGGCACCCGGTCACCGGACGGACGGCTCTACCGCGGTAAGACCGGTATGGCACGTATCGCGCTGGCCTCCGGCGCCCCGGTCTACCCGGTGGCGATGATCGACACCGAGAAGGCCAATATCGCCGGCTCCTGGCTGCTGCGTCCCTACCGCGTCGGTGTGGTCGTCGGTGACCGCATCGACCCGGCGGACTTCGCCGATGCCGGTGACGAGTACGAGCAGGCCCGCGCCCTGACCAACTACGTGATGGAGCGTATCGCCGAGCTCTCCGGCCAGGAGTACGTGGAGGAGCACTACGCCGCGGACATCAAGAAGGCCCTGGAGGCGGGGGAGGGCTACCCGGAGGGCACCGAACCGGGCACCGGCCGCTCACTCGCACCGAAGCCGAAGCCACGTTTCCTGCGCTTCCGGCTGTAGGACAGTTCCCACAGTCCCCACAGCAGCCACAGCACGCCGAGCAGCACGTACCCGGAGCCGGTCACCTGCATCCATCCCGACCACTCCAGCTCGGACAGTTCGTGGGCGGGGAAGAAGAGGTGCATAGGCACCAGGGAGACCACCACGGTGACCACCGCGAGCACGGCGGCGCCGCGACTGCGGTACACCGACCAGTGGTGCCAGGCGACCAGGAGCATCGGCAACACCCACACCCAGTGGTGTGCCCAGCTCACCGGTGAGAGCAGCAGGGCCAGCAAGGCATTGGTGCACACCGCCGCAGCGTGGGCCCCGTCAGCGACCTGGCGCACCATCACCAGCACCACCGCGACGAAGACGACGGCGAGCGCGATGTACCAGATCGTCGTGGCGTCGGGGTCGCCACTCATGCGTGCGACCATGCCACGGATCGACTGGTTCGCCGCATAGGACAGTCCACCGATCCGACCGGGGTCGGAGATGGTCTCGGTCCAGTACTGCGAGGACTGCGACGGCAGGACCAGCCATGCCAGGGCGGTGAACCCGATCCCCGAGACAACGCTCACCACGGCCTGCCGCCACTGACGGTTCACCAGGAAGAACAGGCCGAAGACCGCCGGGGTGAGTTTGATCGCCGCGGCCAGGCCGATGAGCATCCCCCGTGGCCAGTACGTCCTCGGCAACAGGAGGTCGGCGATGACCAGCAGCATCAGCAGGATGTTGACCTGCCCGTAGAGCAGGGTGTGGGTGACCGGCCACATCCAGATGACGAGCGGCAGCAGCAGGAGCCCGATCGTCCAGGCCTTCCGACGGTCGAGTCGGTCTCGTCCAGCTTCGGCGCTGACGGCGTCCAGCACGATCACGGTGACGAGCACCAGCGCCATCGCGCTGACGATCGCGAAGGGGATGTACCCGACCCAGCTGGGGACCAGGGCGATCGGCACGAAGAGCAGTGCCGAGAGCGGGGGATAGGTGAAGGGCAGGAAGATGCCGCCAGCGGGGAAGGAACCCTCGTACAGCGGCACGCTGTCGAGAACGGCCCGGCCGCCGGCCCGGTAGACGTCGAAGTCGATGTGGTAGGTGAAGGCGTCGTCGAGGAAACTGCGGGCTACGCCGATCGCGGCGACTGCGACGACGACGATCGAGAAGATGGTGACTTGTCCACGGGAGAGCCGGGGGGTGCGTTTGTCCACGTCTGATCAGACTACTCCGACACACCCGAATTGATCGGGTGGCGTTCCTGGGGCAACCTTGTCAGACGTGTCAGAACGTTCAGAGGGGTCTCGGGTGCAGCCGCCCGCGGTGAAAGCGCCGACCTTCACCGGCGGCGACCGCCTGCTGTGGGCTGACTGTGCCAAGGGCATGTCGATCATCGCGGTCTGCTACATGCACGTGGTCACCGGGGTGCCCGGGGCGAGCGAGACCGCCTGGAGCTGGTTGAACGACGTCATGGACCCGGTCCGGATGCCGATGTTCTTCCTGGTCTCCGGACTGTTCGCCCACCGCGTCATCGAACGCACCCTCGGTGACCTGTGGTACCGCCGCCTGTGGTTCCTGCTGGTGCCCTACCTGGTGTTCACCCCCTTTGTCTCGGCGACCCGCCTGGTCATCGACGACAACTTCAGCGTTCCGACCCTGCTCCGGACCATCATCGTCGGTGATCCGGGCGTCTGGTTCCTGTACGTGCTGATGGTCTTCAACATCCTTGCCTGCCTCACCCGACGGTTACCACCGCTGGCCGCGGTGGCACTGTCGGTGATCCCGGCGTTCGTCGTCGCGCTCACCGGCATGGCCGGCTACAACGAGATCACCCACATCACCCAGTACCTGCCGGCCTTCTTCCTCGGCCTGCACTTCCGGGCGGTGTTCCTGCGACTGGCGACACTGGCGAAGGACGTGCGGGTGATCGTGGCCGTGGCCGCCCTGTACATCGGTTGGGAGTGGCTGCACGGCACCGTCGCCGACCATCTGGCGCTCGGCGGTTGGACGGCGTCCGATGACTCGGTGATGAGTCTGATGGACCTGGTGCGTACCGTCACCGCCGTACCGCTGGCCATCGTGGTGGCGGTGTGGATCTCGTGGATTCCCGGGATCCGACGGGTCTTCGCCGCCATCGGACGCAACACCCTGCCGATCTACGTCTCCCACCAGATCTTCCTCTACCTGGTCAACGTCCGACTGCTGCCGTGGCTGGCGCAGTATGACCCGGACACTTTCGGCGTCGTCATGGAACTTCATCAGCAGGTGGTGCTGGGGCTGCTGACCTGCGCGCTCAGCGGGTATGTCTTCTACCTACTGGGGAAGGTCCCGTTCATCCGGTGGATTCTCTACCCGCCGCCACTGCCCCGTCGGCCCCGTCGGCACCCGCGGGTGGAGACAGACTAGAATCAACTGCTGTGCGCTACTTCTACGACACCGAGTTCATTGAGGACGGCACCGTCATCGACCTGGTGTCGATCGGTGTCGTCGCCGAGGACGGCCGGGAGTTCTACGCCGTATCCACCGAGTTTGACGAACGTCAGGCCGGCGACTGGGTACGCCGCAACGTCCTGCCGCTGCTGCCGCCGCGGTCGGACAAGGCGTGGATGTCGCGGGCGGAGATCCGCCGTCGACTCTTCGACTTCCTGGTTCCCAACCACCGGGAGGGGGACTGGCTGCCGGCGGCGAAGCGTCCTGAACTGTGGGCGTGGGTCGGTGCCTACGACCATGTCGCCCTGGCCCAGTTGTGGGGTGACATGACCGAGCTCCCTGCCGAGCTGCCGCGGTTCACCCGGGAGCTCAAGCAACTGTGGGAATTCGCAGGCCGGCCGACCCTGCCGGAGATGACCGGGTCGGCCCATGACGCCCTGCAGGACGCCCGGTTCAACGTGGTCAAGTACCGGCTCTCCGTCCAGTCGATGGGTGCCCGACGCTGACGTGGGCGGTGGCCCTGCCGGACATACACCCTCCGGTTCACCATCCGGACGCGTCATCTCGTATGATGGCATCCATGGGTTGGACAATTGACGCACCACTTGACGAGCTCCCTGATCTGCCGCCGCTGCCCGGCGATCTCGAGGAGAAGTTCCAGGACGTTGTCGCGCGTGACGCGAAGCAGCAGCCGTCCTGGGACCAGGGGCACGCCGACCGCGTCCGCAAGATCCTCGAGTCCGTTCCGCCGATCGTGGTGGCCCCGGAGGTCCGGCGACTCAAGGAGCAGCTGCGGGACGTGGCTCTCGGCAGGGCTTTCCTGCTCCAGGGTGGTGACTGCGCCGAGACCTTCGAGACCAATACCGAGCCGCACATCCGTGGCAACATCAAGACGCTGCTGCAGATGGCCGTGGTGCTGACCTACGGTGCCTCCACCCCGGTGGTGAAGATGGCCCGGATCGCCGGCCAGTACGCCAAGCCGCGTTCGGCCGACCGCGACGGCAATGGCCTGCTGAACTACCGCGGCGACATCGTCAACGGCATCGAGGGCACCGAGGAGGGTCGTCGTCACGACCCCTCGCGCATGGTGCGCGCCTACGCCAACTCCGGCGCGGCGATGAACCTGGTGCGGGCACTGACTGGCTCGGGCACCGCCGACCTGGCGAAGCTGCACGAGTGGAACCGCGAGTTCGTCGCGAACTCCCGCGCCGGTGCCCGCTACGAGGCACTGGCCGGGGAGATCGAGCGTGGGCTGGAGTTCATGGCGGCCTGCGGAGTCAACGACTCCACCCTGCAGACCGCCGACATCTACTGCTCGCATGAGGCACTGCTCCGCGACTACGAGCGCGCGATGCTGCGGCTGGCGCACGACGAGGACGGCGACGACGCGCTCTACAACCTCTCCGCACACCAGCTGTGGATCGGGGAGCGCACCCGTGGCATGGAGGACTTCCACATTGCCTTCGCCGCCCTGATCGGCAACCCGGTCGGTGTGAAGATCGGCCCGACGACCACCCCGGAGGAGGCCGTCGCCTACGTCAAGAAGATCGACCCGAACAACGAGCCGGGCCGACTCACCCTGATCTCGCGCATGGGATACGACAAGATCCGGGAGGCTCTGCCCCCGATCGTCGAGGCCGTCGAGGCCACCGGCCACAAGGTCATCTGGCAGTGCGACCCGATGCACGGCAACACCTACACCAGCTCCAACGGCTACAAGACCCGCGATTTCGACCGCATCATCGACGAGGTCCAGGGCTTCTTCGAGGTGCACCGGGCCGCGGGTTCCCACCCCGGTGGCGTGCACATCGAGTTCACCGGTGAGGACGTCACCGAGGTCGTCGGCGGTGCCCAGGACATCACCGACCTGGACCTGCCGTCGCGCTACGCCACGGTGGTCGACCCGCGACTGAACACCCAGCAGGCACTGGAGCTCGCCTTCCTCGTCGCAGAGATGCTGCGCAAGTAAGCGGCGGCAGGCACCGTAGTAGGGGAGCGAAAGACCCCGGACCCGTGTCGGGTCCGGGGTCTTCGTTACGGGGGGTGCCTGAGTCGAGCCTAGATCGCGCGGAGGGTGACGGTGTCACCCTTTCCGGCACGACCGTTCGGACCGGGGGACTGGGTGATCACCCGGCCGTTGTCCCGCCCGTCGATCTCCACCTCGAGCCCGGCGTCCTCCAGGATGGAGCGGGCACTGTCGACCGAGCGTCCGATGACGAAGGGCACGCGCACCATTGTGGACTCGTGCAGCGTCACCGTCGTGGACTCGGCCGGATCGACCCGGGTGCCTGATGACGGCTCCTGGGCGGCGATGTCACCGGTGTCGACGGAGGTGTCGGAGGTGCCTTCACCGGTCTCCGGCGACATTCCCAGCTCATGGAGCGCCTCCGCGGCCTCCTCGGGGCTCATGCCCTCCAGGTCCGGCACGGTGATCGCATTCGACAGCACCAGGGTGACCGGCGACTTGCCCGGGATCTCCTTGCCCGCGTCGACGTCGGTGCCGATGGCATCACCGCCGTCGACGTCCTCGTCGAAGCGTTCGGTGACCTCACCGACGGTCAGTCCGGCGCGTTCGATGGCCCGGCGGGCCTGTTCCTCGGACATGCCGGCGACATCGGGAACTGTCACCGGGGCGGCACCCTTGCTGAGCTGGATGGTCACCTCAGTACCGGTGTCGACCTCCTCACCGGCCTCCGGGGAGAGCTCGGCGACGCCGCCGGTCTCCACGTCGTCGGAGTAGACCCGCTCGCCGACGGTCCAGGTCAGGGTCCTGTCCTCCAGTCGTTTCTGGTAGGACTCCAGGGTGTCCGCGTCACCGGGTTGTGGGACGGTCGGCCGTCCCTGCGAGACCAGGACGGCGACCTCGTCGCCGCGGGGGACGCGTTCCCCGGCACCGGGGTCGGTGCCGGCGACCTCGTCGACCTCCTCGTCATCGGAGTAGACCTGGGTGACGGTGGCGCTGAAGCCGGCGGCCTCGATAGCGGCCTGGGCTCCCGAGACATCCTGGCCGAGAACCTCCGGGATCTCACCGTAGCGTCCGGAGGTGACCCACCAGCCGGCGATCGCCACCGCGGCGATCAACGCGATGAGCAGCACGCCCCAGATCACGTTCGCGACCGGGCCGCGGTTGGTCAGGGTAGGACGCTTCGTCGGGCGCGGTGCCGGTGATCTGGACGCGGCGGCCGCTACGGGGGCTGCGCTGTGGTCGGCGTCGTCGTGGTACCCCGGTTCCGGTTCGGGTTCCGGGTGGTCACGCTGGTCCGGAATGGGGGTGGGGACCGGTGGCACCAGGTTGGTTTCGGCCGTGTGCTGCTCCGGCTGTTCCGGCTGCTGGGGGAACATGCTGGTGGCCATGGTGTCGTCGTCCCAGCTGAGCCGGTCGCTGACGACCGACCCGGCCAACGCCCGACGCACCGCGGTGTTCGTGGGGGCGGGAACCCGGAAATCTGGCAGGCCGAGCTGCGTCTTCGTCTCCTCCACGGCGACGAGGAACTCCCCGCCGTCGGCGAAGCGCTCCTCCGGGTTGCGCCGGGTGGCTCGCAGCACCAGTTCGTCGATCTCGGCGGGCACCCCGGCAATCAGGGAGGACGGTGGTGGCACATCCCGCTCCAGGCGCATTACCGCGGTCTCGTCGGGGTTCGCCCCGGTGAACGGGGTGCGCCCGGTCAGCAGCTCGAACAGCAGGATACCGGCGGAGTACACGTCGCCGGCCGGGCCGACCTGCTGTCCGCGCACCTGCTCGGGCGCCAGGTAGGCGGCGGTACCGATGACCGGGGCGCCGGCGGCGACGTCCCGGTGGGCGGCGCGAACCAGGCCGAAGTCAGCGAGTTTGACCTGGTGGTCATCGCGGATCAGCACATTGTCGGGCTTGACGTCACGGTGCACCATGCCGGCCTCGTGCGCAAGGTCGAGTGCCTCGAGCACCGGGCCCATCACCGCACACGCGGCGTGTGGCGGCATGGGACCGCGTTCCCGCAGCAGTTCCCGCAGCGTCCCACCGGGAACCAGTTCCATGATGAGGAAGACGTGGTCGCCCTCGTCGGTGTGGTCCACGCCCTGGTCGAAGACATTCACCAGGCACGGGTGGTTCAGTCGGGCCACTGCGCGGGCCTCACGTTCGAAACGGGCCCGGAATGCCGGTTCCGCGGCATATTCCGGATCCATCACCTTCGCGGCGAGGTCACGGTCCAGCCGGGTGTCCACGCAGTGGTAGACCACCGACATGCCACCGTGGGCGATGGTTTCGCCGATACGGTAACGGTTGTCCAGCAGGTCTCCTGCGCGCAGTGATTCCACGGTGATCGCCTACGCCTCCCTCTCACCTCGTGTCCTACAGGTCTAAAGGGGAAGTATACGTCGGCGGGTCGACAGCAACGGTTAAGGTGGGGAGCGTGAGCACGAATGAGAACACATCCCAGTCCGACAGCGAGCAGCACGAGCAGCAGAACCTGCCCGGCCACCTGGAGCAGGAACCCCTGCTGACCGTCCCCGATGTCGCCGACCTGCTCGGGGTCATCGTCACCCGCGTGATGGACGACCTGAACCAGCACCGGCTGATCGCCGTGCAGGTCGACGGTGTCCGGCGTATCCCGGCCCGATTCTTCACCGACCAGGGCGAGATCAACCGCTTCGTCCCCGGACTGATCGCCCTGTTGTCCGACGGTGGCTACTCCGACGAGGAGATCCTGGACTTCCTCTTCACCGAGGACGAGTCACTGCCGGGCCGACCGGTCGACGCGCTCCACGGACACCTCGCCCGTGAGGTCATGCGCCGTGCGCAGGCGATGGCCATCATCTAGCAGGCAGGCACGCGCAGCCCACCACATCAGGGCACCGCACACGGCGATCCAGATGATGTCGTAGAGGCGGTTACCGCCGCCGGAGTCGAACATCAGGCACATGGTCATCGACAGCCAGGCCACGGCGAACAGTGCCCGCCGGTCCCGCAGCCACACCCCGACCAGGGCCAGTGGCGCCAGGTAGTACCAGGGCAGCACCACGGCGTTGAAGACGCAGGTGACCATGTAGGCCGCCGTCGCCCCGACCAGGGCGTCGCGGGTGCCGCGCCGCCATATCACCCAACACGCCACCAGCCCGAGCAGCATGAGCACCGTGCTGATGGGACGGACCACCTCGAGGATGTCGTTGAAGTAGATGTCCTCGTTGACCAGTCCGATCGGACGCGCCAGCAGCCCGGCGATCAGTGACGGCAAGGCCAGCGGGTTGATCACCTTGGAGTTGCCGCTGATCTCGGCCACCCAGCCCCAGGTCTGACCGCTGGCCCAGGTGATCAGCGCCAGAACCCCGCCGGTGGCAGCCACCGAGGCCACCCCGCCGGCAAGCAGGACACCGAAGCGTCTGCCAGTGAAGACGCGTAGATCGCCGAGCACCTGCCGGAGACTGCGACGGGGGCCGTCGGCACCGGGGAGGGACCCCGCCGCCCGGGCGACGAAGATCCACACCAGGAAGGGCAGGGCGAACAATGCGGTGGCCTTCAGCGCGACGGCCACCGCGATCAACGCCGACCCGGCGAGTAGTCCCTGCCACGGTGCCAGCCGCATTCCCAGCACCAGGGCGGCGACCACCAGCGGTATCATCAGCACCTCGCTGTGCATGCCGCCGATGAAGTGGATGACCGCCAGTGGGTTGACCACCCCGATCCATACCGCGATCTCGGCGGTGCGTTCCGAGGACGTCAGGGCACGGGCCAGGGCGCGGACGGCGAAGACCAGGGCGATCAGCCCGGCAATGGAGATAAGCTTGTAGGCCAGTACACCGAGGGTGACGTTCTCCCCGGTGACCCGCACAATGCCCTCGCCGAGCCACAGATGCAGTGGACCGTAGGGGGTGGTGGTGTTGCGCCAGTCCGCACTGACCTCGAAGAACATCCGGCCCGGACTGGCGGAGGCCCCGACTTCGTAGGCGTTGTGCCCGTCACGGGCCAGTGTGCCCTGCATCAGGTAGGAGTACACGTCCCGGCTCATCATCGGCCCGGCCACCACCAGTGGGGCGACCCAGGCCACCACCGGCCAGGCGCCGATCGGCTCACCCAGTCGCACCAGCCGGCCACCGAGAATGATCCAGGAGGCGATGAGCAGCAGGATCGCCACCCACATGATCGCGATCACGATGCCGTAGAGGTGGCCGAACCCGACGTTCGACCAGCCGATCTCCTGCAGCAGTCCGCCCCGGTAGCGGGTCGCGCCGACGGCGTGGGAGCACAGTGCCATCAGCAGTGCTCCCGCCAACCCCAGCAGGATCGCGGTGCGGCGGGGGATGTCCCGGAGACGGGCTCCCAGGCGGTTCAACACGGTGGTGATCAGCTCCTGCGCTCAGTAAGCCAGTAGGAGACGTCGACGAGCTCCTCGGTGATCGTCTCGCCCAACCCGGCGCCGTGCAGCCGGGAGACGGCACGGTCGGTCAGCGTCCGGATCTGATCGACGGACTCCTGTGCCGCCCCGGAATCCACGATGATCTGTCGCAGCGTGTCCACCTCGGCCTCAGTGGTCACCGTGCCCACCCCGGCCCGCAGCGTCGCCGCGGCATCCGGGTCGGCGGCATCGGCCAGTCGCAGTGCGTTGAGCAGCAGGTGTGTTCGCTTGCCGGAGCGCAGATCATCGCCGGAGGCTTTACCGGTTACCTCAGGCTCGCCGAAGACCCCGAGGTGGTCGTCCTGTAGCTGGAAGGCGATGCCGATGTCGCGTCCTACTTCGCGAAGAAGGGTGACGGTGGACGCGTCACCGCCGGCGAGGGCTGCCCCGAGATGCAGCGGACGTTCCACGGTGTAGGCGGCGGTCTTGTAGGTGTTCACCTTGTAGGGGCCCGCTGGATCCTCCGACCCGCTGGCCTCCAGGGAGATGTCGAGCATCTGGCCGGCGACCACCTCGGTGCGCATCTGCCGCCACGGCTCCCTGGCACGGGCCAGGGAGGACGCCGACACCCCCGAGTCAGCGAGCATGTCATCGGCCCAGGCGAACGCCAGGTCGCCGACGAGGATCGCCTGGTTCACCCCGTAGTCTTCCGCCGACCCGTGCCAACCGTCCGAGCGGTGGCGGGCCTCGAAGGCCCGGTGCACGGTCGGACGGCCACGCCGGGTGTCGGAATGGTCGATGATGTCGTCGTGCACCAGGGCGCAGGCCTGGATGAACTCCAGGGAACTGATCGCGTCCAGGACCTGGACGGCCCCGTCCCCTGTGCCCCCGGTCGCCTGGGCGCCGGACTCCAGTACCGCCCGGACCCCTGCCCAGGCGAAGAGGGGACGGACCCTCTTGCCGCCCTGCATGAACCCGGCCAGGTCGGCGATGCCGTGTGCCACCACCGGATCGATACCGTCGTAGTCGGCAGCCTGCCGGGTCAGGAACGCCGTGAGCCGGGTATCGACGGCACCGGGAACCTCGGTCAGCGGACTGTCGAAGGACCAGGTCGGCGGCAGGGGGGAGTCGGCCATGAAGCACGTGCCTTTCATGTCGGCGGTGGGGGGTCGGTACCTCGCGGTATCCCTCCATAGTAGGGGGTCGTGTGTTGTCCGACGGGCAGGTGCTCAGCGGTGGCGGGGCATTCCCCTAGGATTGGGTGCCATGGCCACTGAAGACTACTGGAGCTCGCACCGAGACACCCCGCAGCCTGCCGCGCCGAGCATGCAGGTCGCGGTGGCGGACACCCTGACATTCGGGACGCCCGGGCGCGTGCCGTTCTCCGTCGAGTTCATGCCCCCACGCGACGACGACGCCGAGGCACGGCTGTGGTCGGCGGCGGAGGCATTCCACGACCTGGGTGCCAGCTTCGTCTCGGTGACGTACGGGGCCGGCGGGTCCAGCCGGGAGCGTACCGAACGTGTCGCCGCCCGCCTGGCGGTCAAGCCGTTGACCACGCTGCTCCACCTCACCCTGGTGGACCACACCGAGGAGGAGCTCCGTGGAATCCTGCGTGAGTTCGCCGCACTGGGGCTGACGAACCTGCTGGCCCTGCGTGGCGATCCTCCGGGCGACCCGATGGGCGACTGGAGCCCGGTCGAGGGAGGCCTGAACTACGCCGTTGACCTCATCGAACTGGCGCGCTCCATGCCGGAATGCGCCGATTTCGATTACGGCGTGGCCTCCTTCCCGGAGGGTCACTACCGGGCACCGGACCTGGAGGCGGACACGCGCTACACCCTGGATAAGCTGCGCGCCGGGGCGAGTTACTCGATCACCCAGATGTTCTTCGACGTCGACCACTACCTCCGACTTCGTGACCGGCTCGCCGAGGCGGATCCGGAGCACGGTGCGAAACCGGTCATTCCCGGGCTGATGCCGATCACGTCGTTGCGGTCGGTGCGCCGTCAGCTGGAGCTGTCGGGGGCGTCGCTGCCGTCGAACCTGCAGGAGCTGTTCACCAGGGTGGCGGACGGTGACGAGAAGAAGAATGCGTCGGCCATCCGTGAGGTCGGTATCGAGGTGACCACGGCGATGGCCGAGCGGCTCATCGCCGAAGGCGCACCGGACCTGCACTTCATGACCATGAACAACGTTCGTGCGACCCAGGAGGTGCTGCACAACCTGGGGATGGCTCCGGCATGGGGGCCGGAGTTCGGTCACGACATGGTGCGCTAGTCGGGGTGCAACGGGTCGGGGCACCTCAACTGCGGTCCAAGGCCAGCACCCCGAAGGGGCGGGGGTCGGTCCCGAACCGGAAGTTCCGCAGGACGTCGTGGAAGCCGGTCGCCCGGTAGAGCGTCCACGCGGCATTGTCCTCGTCGGGGACCTCGGGGGTCGACAACAGGGCCTGGCTGCTGGACAGCTGGTCCAGCAGGCAGACCAGGAGACGGCGTCCCACCCCGTGTCTCTGGTGTCCGGGACGCACGTGGACCTCGGAGACTTCGTCGTAGTTGCTCAGGGTGCGGGAGGCGTCGTCGGGAGAGAGGCCACTGCTCCGGAGACCGCGGTGGACCTCCCGGTACCACCAGGTCGTGTCGTCGCCGGGGTATCCGAAGGCGACACCGAGGGCGGTCTGGGACCGGTCGGACGGGTTGGCGGTGGTGCCGGCGGGGTGTTCCAGGGCCACGGCGCAGGCGAAACCGGGGCGCTGGGAGCAGCTGGTCCACAGCATGCGCCGCTGGAGATGGGCGCTGCGCGGGTAGTCCATGGCATCCAGGTGGATGTCGACGAGCTCGTCCACCCGCGTCCGGAAGTCGGTTGCGGAGAGGACGAGCACGGAGATGGTGAGTTCGTCGGGCACGTGTCCATCCTGCCAAACGACTGGTGCATGAGGAAGCATGCGCCAGTATCTAGAACATGTGTTCGACATAGTGGATTGGGGGATTCTCCTGTCTGGCGGGGGTCGTATCGTCTCCGGTATCCGAGAAAAGGAGCAGACCATGAACGACACGAACACTGGGGCAGGAACCGGTGCTGCGGGCATCGGTGTCGGGGTGTCGTCGGCACGGGTGGCCAGGCTGACGCGGGCGCATCGGGGAGGGGCGGCGCTGCCGGAGACTTTCGTGATCGAGGCTGAGCGACTGCTGGAGCGTAGTCGCTGGGAGCCGGAGCTCGACGGGGAGCTGACCTGGGCATACCGTGGTGCGCTGCGAGCGGCCGGTGCGATCATCCAACACGCGCGCAAGAAGCGTCGCCGACTGCCGGCCGGTAGTGCGTGGTCGCGGGTGCGGGTGCTCTCCGATGAGTTTGGTGACTGGTGCGATGTCTTCGAGCGTCATGCCCGCTTCGTCGCCCGGGTTGAGATGGGTCTCGAGGCCGGGCTCACCCGGGAGGTGGTGACCGAGGTTTACCAGGATGCCTGCGAGTTTCTCGATGAGGTGCGCGGGGCGGTCGGATACCTCCCGGAGGTGGCATGAGGTAGTGCGTAACGCACTGGGGTAGGCTTGTGGGCAGTACGGGAACTTTTTCGCGAGACTGTGCGTTGACACTGATGACACACCTTGACGGATGAGCCGTCAACTTCAGACACCCGATATTTCAGGGGAGGACGACCGTGGCCCTTTCAGAACAGGAACGGCGCATGCTGCAGGAGATCGAGCAGGCGCTGATCGCCGAGGACCCGAGCCTTGCCAAGCAGGCCTCGGGCTCCGCCGGCGGCCAGGGGGGTGGAGGGGTGACCGTGGGAATCCGTTCCGTGGCTGTCCTGTTGCTCGGCCTGTGCGTCCTCATTGCCGGAATCGCACTGTCGCAGAACAGCCTCTGGTTTGTCGCGATGGCCGCCGTCGGCTTCTTCATCATGTTCGGCGGGGGACTGCTGGCGTTCCGCTCCGGTTCGTCCACGTCGTCCTCCTCGCGGAAGAACTCCACCGAGTCCGGGCGCAAGGATGGCGGCGACGGGGGCGTGGCTGACCGGATGGAAGACAGTTTCCGGAAGCGCTTCGAGTGAGCCTCCCTCACTGACTGACTCATCGTCACTCCCCACAGCGGGCCACGGGTACATCCCGTGGCCCGCTGTTTGCGTGTGCGGGCCATGGTCGTCCCGCATCTCCCACTTTGCCCCACTGGCGATTCGGTCTCCTGGTGGGGACTCTGGGCATGTGCTGTGGAGAAAGCATGATGACCTGGGGCGGGATGGTGATGTAGCGGTCGGGTGACACTGGGAGCGTGTGGGGGATTGGGCCTCTTATGGGGCTCCCGGGGTTCTGGGAGGAGATTCTTCCCCACTTTCTCCCCACCGTGCCCCACCGGAATATCGTCAACTATTACTGCAGTTCATGACCGTTTTTATCGATGTCGGATCAGTGAGTCGCGGGAAAGAACTTTGATTTCCTGGGCCTGGTGGGTAGTCAGGTGGAGGATAGTGGGGTACTGTGGGGCACACTGGGTCGATATGGGGCCCAGGGGATAACTTCACAGAGACTGCACACGGCAACACAGACACCTGACGAGGACCGGGCAGCCGGGGAAGGGAGCCGACATGTTCTTCGGTACCTTCACCCCGAAACTCGACGACAAGGGTCGGCTGACCCTGCCGGCGAAGTTCCGGGACCAGCTGGGCGAGGGACTCGTCGTCGTCAACGGCCAGGACCACAGCCTTGCCGTCCACACCCGGGCAGAGTTCCAGGTGCGGGCAGCGAAGGCCGCGGCCGCCTCACGGTCCAACCCCCGAGCCCGTGCTTATGTCCGCAATCTCGCGGCGAGCGCGGACGAGCAGGAGCTGGACAAGCAGGGCCGGATCACCCTCTCGGCCGCCCACCGTGACTACGCCGGACTCGACAAGGAGTGCGTGGTCATCGGATCGGTGGACTTCATCGAGATCTGGGATGCGGCCGCCTGGCGGCGCTACCTCGACGACCACGAAGGTGACTTCGCCGACGGTGACGACGATTCCCTCGCCGGAATCCTCTGACGCCACCCCCGACACTGTCCCGACAATGACTGTGTCGCCGTGTGCCACCCGCGACGCCGGTGGGACTGTGTGCCGGCCCTCATCTGCGCGGACGACCGGAATTTGATGTACTTCCCCGACATCAAACCCGACCCGTGCAGGTGAGGCCCCGTTCACAGTCCCGATCGGCGTCGAGGTTCATCCCCGAACTGCAGGACCCCACCATCGAGCCCGAAAGGACGACCGACATGACCGACCGGATCTCCGGCCAGCACGGACATGTCCCGGTGATGCGCGACCGGATGGTCGACCTCGTCAGCATCGGTGTCACCGCCGAGGAGGCGCCGTCCACCCCGGTCATCGTCGACGGCACCCTCGGTGCCGGCGGCCACACCGAGGTCTTCCTCGAGTCCTTCCCCCAGGCTGTCGTCGTCGGTCTCGACCGCGACCCGTCCGCCATCGCCCAGTCAGAACAGCGACTCGCCCGCTTCGGCGACCGCTTCGTGTCCTACCAGACCCGTTTCGACGGTCTCGGCGCCGCCATCGACGACCTTGTCGACCAGGGGCGCATACCCGACACCGCACGCAGCGAGGGTATCTCCGGCTACCTCTTCGACCTGGGCGTGTCGTCGATGCAGCTCGACCAGGCGCAGCGTGGCTTCGCCTACTCGCAGGACTCCCCGCTGGACATGCGCATGGACCCGGAACTGCCGGTCACTGCTGCTGACATCCTGAACACCTACTCCCACGGTGACCTCGCCAGGATCCTGAAGACCTACGGTGACGAGCGCTTCGCCGGGAAGATCGCCTCGGCGGTCCTTCGCGAGCGTGAAGTGGAACCCTTCACTACCTCGGCCCGGCTCGTCGAACTGTTGTACCGGAGCATCCCGGCCGCCACCAGGCGCACCGGTGGCCACCCGGCGAAACGAACCTTCCAGGCACTGCGGGTCGAGGTCAACGCCGAGCTGGACTCCCTGGCAGCGGTCATCCCCGAGGCGACGGGACGCCTGCACCTCGGTGGTGTGGCGGTCTTCATGAGCTACCAGTCCCTGGAGGACCGGATCGTCAAGAAGGCCCTGGCTGACCTGACCGCCGACCACACCCCACCGGGACTGCCCATGGCGCTTCCGGAGTACGCGCCCCGGTTCGACCTGGTCACCCGCGGTGCCGAGAAGGCCACCGAGGTGGAGATCGAACAGAACCCCCGGGCTGCACCGGTCAGGGTCAGGGCAATTCGCCGGATCGTCTCAGACAGCGCCCCACACACCGCCCCACACAGCACCACCGCCAACCACGACCGACCGACAGAGCAAGGGAAGAGATGAGCACCACCACAGCCACACCGTCCCGCCAGCGACGTAGCACCGCCCAGCCGGAGCGACGGTCATCCCGGTCCACCGACACCGTCGCTACGACCACCACCCGTCGCCGGGCGCACAGCAGCCCGGTACGCCGTCGGGGTTCACAGCAGCAGCTCACCGTCCGCGGACGGCGGGTGGCGGTCCGCGAGCCGCGCAACCGCACCATGATGTGGACCGTGGTCCTGATGCTGGCGCTGCTCGTCGCCGGCACGGCCCTTGCCATGTACCTCTCCGGTCGCAGCACCGAACAGTCTTTCCAGCTGAACCAGGCCCAGGCGACCTCGGATACGCTGTCCCACGAGATCGAGTCACTGAACCGCGATGTCGAGGACGTCTCGTCCACCCAGCACATTGCCGCTGAGGCAGCCCGCCTGGGCATGGAGGTCCCCGGTCAGACCGGTGTGCTGAACGTCGAGAACGGTACCGTCGATGAAGCTCGTCCGGCGGATAACTCCGGCAACCGGCCCCTGACCGACATCGACGGTGACGTCCGTACCGTGGGGCCGTCCAGCAACACGGAGGCCACCAGCGGCGAGGGCGAGCGTAGCTCCGAGGAGGACATGGCGGCCGCTGATGCCGCTGCCGCCGCAGCCGCGGATGCCTCGCCCCGCCAGTCGGGGGACCTGCCCTACACCCCCTGATCCGACACGCGTGATCCCAATGACCCGGGTTGGCGGTTCGTCCGGAGACAATGGACGGCGAACTGACACCTGTAGACGACGGACATGAAAGAACGGAGGCCACGTGGGTCTGGACGAGGATCGGGCACGGCGGCGCAGCGGGGGGAGCCGCCGTGCGCCTGTGCTCGGGAACTCCTGGAACACGATGGACAGCGGGGTACGGCTGTTTACCCGACGAGGCCGCATCATCCTGGTCATCGTCGCACTCCTGGTCATCTCCCTGGTCCTGCGACTGGCCTGGGTACAGATGGTCAAGGGGCCCGAGTTGGCCTCGATGGCCAGCATGCAGCGGACCTCGGTGATCACCGAACCGGCCCACCGCGGTACCATCGTCGACCGCAACGGTTCCCAGCTGGCCTACACCATGGAGGCCCGTTCGCTGTCGGTGCTGCCGAACCGGCTGATGGACTGGATGGAGGAGCGGCACAACCTCAACCCGTCGGAGGTCTCCCCACCCGAGGAACGACTCGAGGAGATCATCACCGGGCTACCCGTCATGCTCGAGGAGCTGCACAGCGACAACGACACCACCATCGAGGTCGAGGAGGACGACCTCCGGGAGAAGCTGACCTCCGACTCCACCTACGAGGTGCTGGTGCGCGACGTCGACCCGGATGTTGCCGAGGAGATCTCCTCGGAGTACCCGGAGATCACCGCAGAGCGGCAGGACATCCGTCAGTACCCCAATGGTGCAGTTGCCCAGAACATCATCGGTAAGACCAGCCGCGACGGCGAAGGCCAGTTCGGCCTGGAGCTTTCCCAGGATTCTAAACTGCAGGGCACCAACGGGTCACGGACCGTCGACATCGGACAGAACGGCATGGTCATTCCCGGCTCCACCCGCGACCGGCACCCGTCGGTCGACGGGGACAGCTACGAACTGACCGTGGACCTGGAGGCGCAGACCTACATCCAGGAACTCCTCCAGGACGGCAAGGACAAGTCCGGTGCCGAGTCGGCCTCCGCCGTGGTCCTCGATGCAGAGACCGGCGAGGTCATCTCCATGGCGACCTCCGACACCATCAACCCGCGAGGCAACATCGAGGAGCAGCTCGACGACGGCAAGGTCTTCGGTAACCGGGTCGTGCAGGACGTCTTCGAACCGGGCTCGGTGGCGAAGATCATCACCGCCGCCGCCGCAATCGAGGACGGGAAGACCACCCCGGACGAGGTGCTGCAGGTGCCCGGCTCCATCGAGATGTCCGGTGTCACCGTCAAGGACGCCTGGGACCACGGTGTGGTGCCGTACACCACCACCGGCATCTTCGGTAAGTCCTCCAACGTCGGCACCCTGATGCTCGCCGACCGGGTCGGGGAGGATTCCTTCTACGACTACGTCAAGAAGTTCGGCATCGGCGAGGCCACCGACCTGGGACTGCCGAGTGAGACCAGTGGTTACGTGCCCGATCTGTCGCAGTGGTCCGGTGGTACCTTCGCCAACCTGCCGATCGGTCAGGGCATGTCGATGAGCCTGCTGCAGATGGCGAGCATCTACCAGGCCATTGCCAATGACGGCGTTCGGGTCACCCCGAGCATCATCCGCTCGGTCACCGACGCCGGCGGCACCGAGATCCCGCAGGACGAGCCGGAGTCCACCGAGGTGGTCTCCCCGGACACCGCCCGCGCGGTGCTGGACATGTTCCGGGCGGTCAACCAGTCCGACCCCACCGGTGTGCAGCAGGGAACCGCCCCCACCGCCGCCATCGAGGGCTACCAGACCAGTGGCAAGACCGGTACCGCCCAGAAGATCGACCCGGAGACCCGCGCGTACTCCAATTCCGACTACTGGATCACCTACGCCGGGGTCGCCCCGGCCGACGACCCCCGGTTCGTGGTCGGTATCATGCTGGATGACCCCGAGCGGGGTACCGACGGCGGGGGCGGCCAATCTGCGGCACCTCTGTTCCGCGACATTTCCTCGTGGCTTCTCGACCACTACAACGTGCCGCTGTCCCCGGACGCGGCGCCCCGACTGATCCTGGAGGCGCAGTGATGTCACAGAAGTCCACGACCCCGCCGACCCCGCCGACACTGTCCACGCTGGCCGCCCTCACCGGAGGCCGGATCGTCGCAGGCGGTGCCGGGAACGCAGCGGCCCTGTCCGTCACCTCAGCATCCATCGACGCCCGCTCCGTCGAGGCCGGCGGCATGTTCATGGCCGTTCCGGGCACCCGTGCCCACGGTGCGACCTACGCCGACCAGTCGGCGGGGGGCTGTGTGCTCACCGACGAGGCGGGCCTGCACGTCCTGCAGGATTCCGGTGTCGCCGACACGACTGCCGTGCTCGTCGTCGACGACGCCCGTTCGTGGTTGGGACCGGTGTCCGCCGAGATCCACGACCACCCCTCCCGCTCGATGACCGTCATCGGGGTGACCGGTACCTCCGGCAAGACCACCACGTCCTACATGATCGAGCAGTCCCTGCTGGTCGACCACTCCGTGGGTTTGATCGGCACCACCGGCACCCGGATCAACGGGCGCGCCGTACCGACCACGCTGACCACCCCGGAAGCACCGACCCTGCAGGGGTTGTTCGCCCGGATGCGGGACGAAGGGGTCACCCATGTGGTCATGGAGGTGTCCTCGCACGCGTTGGTGCTGGGCAGGGTCCGCGGCGTCGACTTCGACGTGGCTGCCTTCACGAACCTCAGCCAGGACCACCTCGACTTCCACCCGACGATGGAGGACTACTTCGCGGCGAAGTCGTTGCTGTTCACCACCCCGCAGGATCCTGGCGGTGAGCTGCCGACCCCGGTCATCTGCGTCGACGACGCCTGGGGTCGTCGTCTCGCCGGGGAACTCGACGCGCCGGTCACCGTCGCCACAGTCTCGGCGACGGGTTCTGCCGTCGACGCAGTTCCCGCCACCTGGCAGGTGGACGAGGTGTCCGTGGCCGCAGACGGCGTCCAGCACATCGTCGTCAACCACGGAGGCTCCAGCCTCGACGTCGCTGTCACGTTGCCCGGGGCGTTCAACGTCGCCAACGCCACGGTGGCCCTGGCCTGTGCCACCGCGGCAGGGGAGGACCCGGCCACGGTCGCGCCCCGGCTCGTGGACGTGCGGGTGCCAGGACGGATGCAGCCGGTCACCGTCGGATCCGACGGCTCCGGTGACAGCCCCGGCCAGGATTTCCTGGCCCTGGTCGACTACGCGCACAAGCCGGCGGCCGTCGCCGCCGCACTGGACACACTGGTGGCTCAACGTGACCAGGTCGGTGACGGTGGACGCGTCGCCGTGGTGATGGGTGCCGGTGGAAACCGCGACCACGACAAGCGGCCCCTGATGGGGCAGGCCGCAGCAGAGCGCGCCGACCTCGTGATCGTCACCGACGACAACCCCCGTGACGAGGACCCGGCCACCATCCGCGCCGAGGTACTCGCCGGAACCGGTCAGGGTGCCGAGACGCGGGCCGGACGCGGTGGGCCTCCGGTCGAGGTCCGCGAGATAGGCGACCGGGCCGACGCGATCAGGGCTGCAGTCACCTGGGCCCGGCGGGGCGATATCGTCATAGTGGCCGGCAAGGGTCATGAAACCGGACAGATCGTGGGCGACACCGTCATCGACTTCGATGACGTCGAGGAACTCACCCGAGCGATTGAGCAGAGACAGGAAGCGAAACGATGATTGAGATGACGAGCGGGGATATCGCCGCAGTCACCGGTGGCGAACTCGTCGACGGAAGTACCGACGACACCCTCGTCACCGGACCCGTCGAGTTCGACTCCCGTCGTATCACGCCGGGCAGCCTCTTCATGGCGCTGCCCGGGGCACGCGTCGACGGGCACGACTTCATCGCCGGGGCCCTCGAGGACGGTGCCGCCCTGGTGCTGGCGGGTCGCCCGGTGGGCCTCCCGGTTCTGCTGTGCCCGCCGGTCGCGGACACTGAAGAGGCCGGGGACGCTGGGACCGCCCAGCGCAACGCCGCCTACCTCGAGAACGACCCGGACGGTGTGGCGGAAAGGGTGCTCACCGCCGTCGGCCGGCTCGCCCGGTTCAACACCGACACCCTGGTCGCCGACGAAGGCATGACAGTGGTCGGCGTCACCGGCTCCGCCGGCAAAACCTCCACCAAGGACCTGCTCGGCGCGGTACTCTCCCGCGGCGGCGAGACCGTCGCACCGCCGGGGAGCTTCAACAACGAGATCGGCCACCCCTACATCGCGCTGAAGGCCGACCGGAACACCCGCTACCTGGTGGCGGAGATGTCCGCACGCGGCCAGGGCCACATCGCCCACCTCGCCCGCATCGCACCGCCCTCGGTGGGAGTGGTACTCAACGTCGGCACCGCACACCTCGGTGAGTTCGGCTCCCGCGAGGCCATCGCCACAGCGAAGGGCGAACTGGTCGAGGCACTGCCGGACGCCGCCCACGGCGGACTGGCGGTGCTCAACGCCGATGACGATGCAGTGTCCGCCATGGCCTCACGCACCACCGCCCGCATCCTCCGGTTCTCGGCGCAGGGCAGTGTCGGCAGCACCGGTAACACCGCCGACTACTACGCCACCGGCACCTCCCTCGACGAGGTCGCCCGAGCCTCCTTCACCATGCACCATCCGCACGGTGAGCCGGTGGAGGTCCACCTCGGGGTCTTCGGCGCCCACCAGGTCTCCAATGCACTGGCCGCCGCCGCGGTCGGCATGGAGTGTGGTCTGGACGCAGCCACCGTCGCGGCAGCACTGTCGGAGCATGTCGCCGCCAGTGAGAACCGGATGGACGTGCGCACCCGCGCCGACGGACTGACCATCATCAACGACTCCTACAATGCCAACCCGGACTCCATGCGGGCAGGTATAGACGCCCTCGCCTACACCGCGGCCGGACGCCAGGACGCCGAAAGCTGGGCGGTACTCGGTCAGATGGGCGAGCTCGGCGACGACGGACGGGGCGAACACATCGCCCTCGGCGAGGTCCTCGGCCAGCGTCGCATCGACCATGTCGTGGTCGTCGGCCACGGCATCAACCAGTCCGCCCTGGTGACCTCCGCCGAAGAGCAGGGTCTGGACGTGCTGCACGTCGACAACACCGACGGGGCAGTCAACGTCCTGGACCTCAACGTCAGTGCCGATGACGTGGTGCTTGTCAAGGCGTCCTACGCCGACGGGCTGTGGCGGGTCGCCAGCGGCCTCCTCGCCGGTGACGAGAAGAACTAGACGGGAACATTAGGAAAAGTCATGACACAGATCATCGTCGCCGCACTTGTGGCGTTCTTCGTCTCCATCTTCCTCACCCCGGTGCTGATCAAACGCTTCTCCGAAGGGGGGATCGGCCAGGAGATCCGCGAGGAGGGCCTGAAGTCGCACCTGCGCAAGCGGGGCACCCCGACGATGGGTGGTATCGCCATCCTCGCCGGTATCACCGTCGGCTACGTTGTCTCGGTGCTCGTCGGCCTGATCTTCAACGGCACCGGCCCCGGTGCGTCCGGCTGGCTGGTACTGGGACTGACCCTGGCGCTGGGTCTGCTCGGTTTCGCCGACGACTTCATCAAGGTCTTCAAGGGCCGTAACCTGGGGCTCAACGCCAAAGCGAAGCTGGCCGGTCAGCTGGTCACCGCCCTGGTGTTCGGTATCCTCATCCTGCAGTTCCCGAATGAGGACGGCCTCACCCCGGCGTCGACGAACCTGTCGTTCACCCGTGACATCAACACAATCGACCTCGCCGTCGGTGGGACGGTCATCGGCACCATCATCTTCCTGGTTTTCATCTACCTGGTGATCTCCGCCTGGTCTAACGCGGTGAACCTCACCGACGGTCTGGACGGCCTGGCGTCCGGTGTCACCGGCATGGTGCTCACCGCCTACGTGGCGATCACTTTCTGGCAGTTCCGCAACTCCTGCGGTGTCGGCGCCGAGCCCGGCTGCTACGCCGTGCGCGATCCGCTGGACCTGGCGATGCTCGCCGCCGCCGGACTCGGTGCCTGTGTCGGTTTCCTGTGGTGGAACGCCGCACCGGCGAAGATCTTCATGGGCGACACCGGCTCCCTGGCCCTCGGTGGCCTCGTCGCGGGCCTGTCCATCGCCTCGCGCACTGAGCTGCTGATGATCATCGTCGGCCTGCTCTTCGTCATGGAGGCCGCCAGCGTGGTCATCCAGGTGGTCTCGTTCAAGACCACCGGACGCCGCGTGTTCCGCATGGCACCCTTCCACCACCACTTCGAGGCAGGTGGCTGGGCGGAGACCACCGTGACAATCCGGTTCTGGTTGTTGTCGGCGTTGTTCGCGGTCGTCGGTGTGGCGATCTTCTACAGTGAATGGCTCAGCGGCGCCTCCTTGTGACAGGTGGGGCCGAAAGGGATGACGGACGGTGAGGGACGGTGACGGACATGGTTGCACAGGTGAACGGTAGGAGTCTGGTGGACGCCCTGGGTGGCGGACGGGTCGTCGTCGCCGGTGCCGGTGTCGCCGGTACCGGGGTGGCCCGGATGCTGGCGGCGTTGGACGCCACGGTCACCGTGGTCGACGACAATGCCGAGGCCGGCGGACGCCTGGCGGGGGAAACCGGTGCATCGTTGGTCACCACCGAGCAGGCCTGTGCCACCAGCTTCCTCGCCGCGGTTGACCTGGTGGTGACATCCCCGGGGTGGCGTCCGGACAGTCCTGTCCTGGTGGCCGCCGCCGACGCCGGGATCCCGGTGATCGGGGACATCGAGGCAGCCTGGCTGGCAGATCAAGCGGGACTGTTCGGCGCGCCCCGCACCTGGTTGGCGGTCACCGGCACCAACGGCAAGACGACCACCACCGCCATGCTGGAATCGATTCTCACCGCCGACGGCCGCCGCACACTGGCCGTGGGCAATATCGGCACCCCGCCGGGGGAGGCCCTGCTGGCCGAACCGCCGGTCGACGTCCTCGCTGCCGAGGTCTCCAGCTTCCAGCTGCACTGGGCACCCGATTTCGCACCGGACGCCGGATGCGTGCTCAATCTCGCCGAGGACCACCTCGACTGGCACGGCTCCTTCGACAACTACGCCGCCGACAAGATGCGCGTCTTGACCGGCCCGGTGGCCGTGCTGGCCGCCGACGACCCGGAGGTCACCTCCCGGGCCACCGGCTGTCAGTGGGCCTACACCACAGGTGACCCTGCTGACATCGTCGGCACTGACGCAGCCAGCCTGTCCGACCTGCACCGGGTGACCGGGGTGCGCGACGGCCGTCTCATCGACCTCGATGCTGTCAGTGGGTCGGCGATCGACCTGGGCAGCGCCGAGGGGATCTCACCGCCCGGCCCGGCCGGGGTCGCCGACGCCGCCGCAGCAGCAGCCCTGGCCCGCTCGGTCGGGGTCGCCCCGGAGTCCGTGGCTGCCGCGTTGGCCACGTTCACTGTGCAGGCACACCGCGGCCAGACCGTCGCAGAGTCCGGCCAGGTGCGCTGGATCGACAACTCCAAGGCCACCAACCCGCATGCGGCACTCGCCGCCCTCCAAGGGTTGGACGGGGTCGTGTGGGTGGCCGGTGGCCAGCTCAAGGGTGCCGAGGTCGACGAGCTCGTCGCCGCCGTGGCCCCGACATTGCGGGCTGCCGTCCTGCTCGGTGTCGACCGCGGCATCATCGCCGACGCACTTGCCGCCGCCGCTCCGGGCCTCCCGGTGACTGTCATCGACTCAGTCGATCCGGAGGAGGCGATGCGCCTCGCCGTCGACGCCGCCCGCGGATACGCTCACCCCGGGGACGCGGTCGTCCTCGCTCCGGCGGCAGCCTCACTGGACATGTACCGTGGCATGTCACAGCGGGGTGATCTCTTCGCCGCAGCGGCCTGCAGCGAAGACAGTGAAGACAGTGAAGATACCGAGGGAGGCGACGACCAGTGAGTGCCATGACCGCCTCCTCCCGCCGGTCGGAGGAGTCCCCGTGGAAGGGACTGGGCGAGAAGTTCAATCGAGCGTTGGCTGCCCCGCAGATGAACTACAAGGTGATCATGACGGTCACCGTGATCCTGGTGTTCATCGGGCTGACCATGGTGCTGTCGTCCTCGATGGTGTCCATCACCAACGACGGTGACGGCATCGCCGTGTTCACCGAGTTCCTCCGGCAGGCCGCGGTGGTCGCCATCGGCCTGGTGGGCATGTGGTTGTTCCTGCGGGTCCGCCCGGAGACCGTCCGACGGTTCTCGCCGGTGTTGCTGCTTATCGCCTTCATCCTGCTGGTCCTGGTGCTCATCCCGGGCATCGGCGTCGGTGGGGCCGAAGTCGGCTCGAACTCGTGGATCCGCATCGGCGGCGTCGGTATCCAGCCCTCCGAGGTCGCCAAGTTCTCGCTCGCGGTGTGGGGTGCCGCCGTGATCGCGGCGCGGTCCCGGAGCTACACCACGACCCTCAGCGTGATGTTGCCGTTCTTCCTGGTGTCGGGTGTGTTCCTGGTTCTGGTGATCCTCCAGAACGACCTGGGAATGATGCTGTCGCTGGGGTCGGTCATGATCGCCCTGGTCTTCTTCGCGGGCGCGAGCGGAATGCTGTTGCTCGGCATCGCCGTGCTCGGTGCCGGCGGTGCTGTGTTGCTGAGCCTCGCCCACTCTTTCCGTAGCTCGCGGTTCAGTTCCTGGTACGAGACCTTCACACTGTCCTTCTCCGAAGAGACCTCACGCGGGGCGTCCTACCAGTCGAAGCAGGGCATCTTCTCACTGGCGGACGGCGGACTGATCGGACAGGGACTGGGCCAGTCCCGCGCCAAGTACTACCTGCCGGAGGCCACCAACGACTTCGTCTTCGCCATCATCGGTGAGGAGCTCGGCCTGATCGGTGCCGGGTTGGTCGTCGTGTTGTTCGGCCTGCTGGCCTGGTTCGGTCTGCGCACCGCGATGGCCCAGGCCGACCCCTTCCTGCGTCTGCTGGCCGCCGCACTGACCATGGGCATCACGATCCAGGCCTTCTACAACATCGGGTATGTCGTCGGCCTGTTCCCGATGACAGGTGTGCAGCTGCCGTTGATCTCCGCCGGCGGTTCCTCCGCCATCGTGACCCTCGCTTCGCTCGGCCTGCTGGCCAGCATCGCCCGACATGAGCCGAAGACGATCTCGTCGATGCAACATGAGGGCCGGCCGCTGATCGACCGGCTGCTCTTTCTGCGCGAGCCGAAGCCCTACACCCCCGGCCAGCAGCAGCGTGACCGTGTCCGGGAACAGCCCAGGCGGTACGGTGAACCTGTGACCCGACCGCGTCAGCCGGCCGGGGAGCATGAACGGGCCAGGGCCACTCCCAGAGCCACCACCGGGTCAACCCCCCGGGGTACCCGGGGCCGGGGTGCCCGCGAAGCCGTCCCCCCGCCACGGCCACGTCGGTCACAGGGCCCACAGGGCCCACAAGGCACCAACGACAACCAGCGACACAGGAGAAGGTAGAACACGGTGACCCCGACACAGGGACAGAGCTTGTCCGTCGTCCTCGCCGGCGGCGGAACCGCCGGCCACATCGAGCCGGCACTCGCCGTTGCCGAGGCGGTTCGACAGGAGCGTCCGGACGCCCGGATCACCGCCCTGGGCACCACCCGCGGTCTGGAGACCACACTGGTGCCCGAGCGTGGCGTCGACCTGGAGTTGATCCCGCCGGTGCCGGTGCCCCGCAAGCTGAACAAGGATCTCTTCACCCTCCCGTTCCGACTCATCGGGGCGTTGCGCAGCACCCGGAAGGTCCTGAAGAAACTGAAGGCCGACGTGGTCGTCGGTTTCGGCGGGTACGTCTCCGCACCGGCCTACCTCGCCGCGAAGTCATTGCGTATCCCGATCGTCGTCCACGAGGCCAATGCCCGGGCCGGCATGTCCAACAAGCTGGGTGTGCGGCTCGGCGGCCGCGCCCTGTCCGCCACCCCGGACTCCGGGGTCGACGCCGACGTTGTCGGTATCCCGGTCCGTCAGTCCCTGCTGAACCTGGACCGGAAGGCTCTGCGGGCCGAGGCCAGGGAGTTCTTCGGCCTCGACCCGGACGCCCCGGTGCTGCTGGTCACCGGTGGCAGTCAGGGTGCCGCGTCGATCAACGCGGCGGTCAGCGGCGCGGCTCAGACCCTGGGGGACGCCGGGATCGGCGTGCTGCACGCCTACGGGCGGAAGAACTCCGTCGAGGTCGAGCAGGTTCCCGGAGCCCCGGCCTATGTCGCGGTGCCCTACATCGACCGGATGGACCTGGCGCTCGCCGCAGCGGACATGGTGCTGTGCCGGTCCGGAGCGATGACCGTCGCGGAGATCTCCGCATGCGGTCTGCCCGCGGTCTACGTGCCGCTCCCGCACGGTAACGGGGAACAGGAGCTCAACGCCCGGCCCGTGGTCGACGCCGGGGGAGGGTTCATCGTGCCGGACGCCGAACTCAACGACCGGCGGGTCGCCCGGGAGGTTATCCCGGTGCTGCGGGATCCGGCACGGCTGCAGTCGGCTGGCATGGCAGCAGCACAGGCGGGACACCGTGATGCGGCCCCACGCATCGCACAAATCGTCATCGAGACATCGGCTAAGACAGCGGAGGGCAAGAAATGAGCAGGCGAGACCGCAGGGTCCATATGGTCGGTATCGGTGGCGCCGGGATGTCCGGCATCGCCCGCATCCTCCTTGATCGGGGCGTGACCGTCTCCGGCTCCGACATGAAGGAGTCCCGGGTGGTCATGGCGTTGCGAGCTGCCGGGGCTCAGGTCGAGATCGGCCACCGGGCCGAGAACCTGCGCGGTGGCACGCCGGACGGTCCACTGCCGGACGTGGTGGTCACCTCCTTCGCCGCGATCCCGCAGGACAACCCCGAGCTGGTCGCCGCCCGCGAGGCAGGGATCCCGCTGCAGCGGCGTTCGGACGTGCTGGCTGAACTGATGGCCGACCGGCGGGCCCTGCTGCTGGCAGGTACCCACGGCAAAACCTCCTCCACCTCCATGGCGGTCGTCGCCCTGCAGTCCGCCGGACTCGACCCGTCCTTCGCCATCGGCGGTCAGCTGAACCGGGCCGGCACCAATGCACACCACGGCACCGGCGACATCTTCGTCGCCGAGGCCGACGAGTCCGACGGATCCTTCCTCGCCTACTCCCCGGAGGTCGCCGTGGTGACCAACGTGGAGCCCGACCATCTCGACTACTTCGGCACCGAGGAGGCCTACCGCGCCGTCTTCGGCAAGTTCGCCGGACGGATCGTCCCCGGTGGCACACTCGTGGCCTGCCTCGACGACGAGGGAAGTGCCCGACTGGCCGAGGAGGTCGTTGCCGGCCGTGTCGACATCGCCGGCGGCGTGCGGGTCCTCGGCTACGGCACCTCCGCAGCAGTAGCCGCACACCCGAGGGTGCCGATCGGTGCGGAGATCCTCGGGTCCGAGTCACTTCCCGACGGAGGCAGTGCTGCCCGAGTCATCTTCGCCAACGGTGACACCTCCGCCCCGGGGCTGGTACCGGTGGATGTCACGGTGCGTACCCCGGGCACGCACATGCTGCTCAATGCCGTGGCCGCCATCTTGGCCGGCTCCCTGGTGGGCGCACCGGTCGAGGGCCTGGCAGATGGAGTGGGGGAGTTCGACGGTGTCCGTCGTCGCTTCGAGTACCACGGCACCGCGGAAGGTGTGGAGGTCTTCGACGACTACGCCCACCACCCCACGGAGGTCAGGGCGGTCATCACCGCCGCCCGCGGCAAGGTGGAGGCCCGAGAGCGCGACACCGGGGAGACCGGCCGGGTGGTCGCGGTGTTCCAGCCGCACCTGTACTCGCGCACGGTCACCTTCGCCGAGGAGTTCGCCGAGGCGTTGTCCCTGGCCGACGTGGTCGTGGTCCTGGACATCTTCGGGGCCCGGGAGCAGCCGGTGGAGGGGGTCGACAGCCGGGTCATCACCCGTCAGATCACCGGGGCGGACACCAGTGAGGACACTGCGGACACTGAGGTCCACTATGAGCCGAACTTCTCCGGGGCCCCGGAGCTGGTGGCGTCACTGGTGCGCCCGGGCGACGTCGTGCTGACCATCGGCGCAGGTACGGTGACGATGCTCGCTGACGAGATCCTGCGGGAGATCGGTGACCGTGGCTGAGGAGAGCACCCGTGAAGACCGCCGGTCGCGCCAGCCGAACCGGTCAAACCGACCAGCGCGTCCCAAGCGGTCCCGGCGTCCGCTGGTCATCGCCGCAGCAGTGGTGGTGGTCATTGCCGTGCTGGCCGCCGTCGCCTTGCTCAGCCCGTTGCTGCACCTGCGTGAGGTGACCGTCGAGGGTGCTGACCATCTCGACCAGGAGGAGGTCGTGTCGGTGTCCGGTCTGAGCGAGAGGGAGAACCTGCTCTTCGCCGACACCGATGCCGCTGCTGCGGCGGTGTCGGGGATGCCCTGGGTCAAGACCGTGACGGTGTCACGCTCCTGGCCCTCGACGGTGGTCGTCGACATCACCGAGTACCAGGCCGTGGGCTACATCGAGCGCGACGGCGACCCTTCGGTGGTCGACGAGAACGGCACGGTGTTCCTGCGAGGTATGGCCCCGGAGGGCACCACGCGCATTGACGTCAACGATGCCGAGGACGCCGGTGTCGACGCAGCGGTCGCTGCTGCCGCGACCGTTCTCGCGGCGCTGCACGAGGGGCTGCGGGCGAATGTGGAAATGGTGGAGGCGGACTCTGCCGAAGACATCACCCTGCACTTTGCCTCGGGGCGTGAGGTGCACTGGGGTTCGGCGGACCGGGCCGAGGAGAAGGCCGTGGCCACGGAACTGGTGTTGACGCGTGAGGGGCAACGGTGGAATGTCTCGAATCCCTCGGTCCCCTCCGTGCGGTAATGGTGCCGGAATTACGAGAAAACTCTAAACCCGTCCTTTAAGGATACGACACGCCACAAAAAATGTGCGGGGAAATTGCACCGATGTCACACACAATTGGTCCCGAGCAACAGGACCAGAAGCCGGGACCCGGAAACAGTCAAGAAAGTGGGAGCGCACACCATGGAACTCAATGACAGCCACCTCGCCAAGATCACCGTCGTCGGTGTCGGCGGCGGTGGAGTCAACGCCGTGAACCGGATGATCGACGCGAACCTCCAGGGTGTGGAGTTCGTGGCGATCAACACCGACGCCCAGGCGCTACTCCTCACCGATGCCGACATCAAGCTCGACATCGGCCAGGAAGAGACCCGCGGCCTCGGTGCCGGCGCGAACCCCGAGGTCGGCCGAAAGTCCGCCGAGGACCACAAGGAGCAGATCGAGGACGTCATCGAAGGCTCCGACATGGTCTTCGTGACCTGCGGTGAAGGCGGCGGAACCGGTACCGGTGCAGCTCCGGTCGTGGCGAACATCGCCAAGAAGAAGGGTGCGCTCACCGTCGGTGTCGTCACCCGTCCGTTCTCTTTCGAGGGGCAGCGTCGTGCCAAGCAGGCCCTGGAGGGCATCGAGGCACTGCGCGATGTCTGTGACACCCTGATCGTGATCCCCAACGACAGCCTGCTGCGGATGGGCGACCAGGACCTCCAGCTGATGGATGCCTTCCGCAAGGCCGATGAGGTGTTGCACTCCGGTGTCGAGGGCATTACTCGCCTGATCACCACCCCCGGTGTGATCAACGTCGACTTCGCCGACGTGCGCTCCGTGATGACCGATGCCGGCTCAGCCTTGATGGGAATCGGTGCCGCCCGTGGGGAGAACCGGGCGAAGAAGGCGACCGAACTGGCGATCAACTCCCCGTTGCTGGAAACCACCATGAAGGGCGCCAAGGGTGTGCTGCTGTCCTTCGCCGGCGGCTCCGACCTCGGTCTGTTCGAGGTCAACGAGGCCGCCAGCATCGTCCAGGAGCTTGCCGACGAAGACGCCAACATCATCTTCGGCACCATTGTCGAGGACCAGCTCGGCGACGAGATCCGGGTCACCGTCATCGCCACCGGCTTCGACGACTCCGCCAATGTCACGCTCTCCTCCCAGGGAGGCCAGCACCGCGCACCGGAGCCCGCCCAGCAGGCACCGTCCCAGTCCCAGGTCGCCCCGGTGCAGCAGTCCCAGCCTGCCGCACAGGCCCAGCCGACGCAGCAGTCCGCCCCCGGTATCTTCGCCGGCGAGCAGGCCCCGGAGAGTCCTGCCCGTGAAGCCTCGAGCTTCACCCGACGTTCCCGGTCGGACGTGCCGTCCGCGGCCGGTAACTCCGGGCTGTTCACCTCGTCCGACCGTAGGGACGACCGCCGGAACGACGACGACGGAGACGATGACCTCGATGTCCCCACTTTCCTCTGACCACGCTGCCGGACAAGCTGCTGAGCGGCCCGTCCGTAAAGTCGTCACCGACCGCTCGGCCGGCAACCTCGCCGACCACGTCGGCGATGATCCCGGTGCCGTGGCCGCCAACCGTGCCCGTCTCGCCGAGCTGATTGGCCTGCCCGCCTCTGACGTGGTCTACATGGAGCAGATCCATTCCCCGAACGTCACCGAAGTGACCGCCGAGCTGCTCGAGGAGCTCGGCGGAGCACCGGTGGAGGTGACGGACGCCCTGGTGACCACACTGCCCGGGATCGCCCTGGCCGTCCTCACCGCCGACTGTGTGCCGGTCCTGCTCTCCGACGACGAGGCCGGGGTCGTCGCCGCCGTGCATGCCGGACGCATCGGTGCCCGCAACGGTATCGTCGCCCGCACCGTCGAGTACATGGTGGAGCTGGGGGCGTCCCCGTCCCGCATCCACGCGCTGCTCGGTGCGGCGGCAGCGGGGGAGGACTACGAGGTGCCGGAATCGATGGCTGCGGACGTGGAGTCCCGGCTACCGGGCTCGCGGACGGCGACCACCGCCGGGACGTCCGGTCTCGACATCCGTGCCGGGATCACCCGGCAGTTGCTCGGGTTGGGCGTTCGTGCCATCGACGCCGACCCGCGCAGCACGGTGACGTCCGAGAACTTCTATTCCTACCGACGCGAAGGCGTCACCGGTCGACAGGCGGGCGTGATCTGGATGCCTTCCGGCGTGTCGACGTCTGCGGCAGCGGACTGATCCCGGTACTTTCGATACTTGACGAAGACGCACAGAAAGCGAGACGACCATGACAGACGGATTCACCGAGAAGGTCAAGGGCTTTTTCGGTTTCGGCGAGGTGGACAGTTACGAAGACCCGTACTACCGGGACGAGTTCGACGAGGCTGACCGGCGTAGCAGCGCCGATGCTGAGCGGCAGGGTGCCCCCGGTGAGTACCGTCGAGGCGACCGTCCCAGCCGTTACGCCGACCTGGGCGATGCGCGCGACTCCCGTGATGCGCGGGAGGCCCGGGAACCACGCCCCCGCGACATCCGGGCATCCGACTACGACTACCGTGACTCCCGGGCCGGCCGGCTCGGTGAGCCGGTCGCGTCGGCTGCCGCAGCAGCCCCGTCCGCACGTGAACCACAAGTGGTCCGTTTGGCACTGAGTTCCTTCCAGCAGGCCGGTGAACTCGCCACCGAGTTCCGTGCCGGGGACATCGTGGTCATCAACCTCTCCGGTATGGAGAAGGCGGAGGCCAGCCGCGTCCTCGACTTCTCGGTGGGGCTGGCCAAGGGTCTGGACGGTACACTGAAGAAGTTGGGCGGTCTGCGCAACTTCGCGCTGATCCCCGCGTCCGTGACCCTTGATCAGAGCCAGCTGGACCAGCTGGTGGAGGACCAGTAAACCACCGTGGAAATAACTCTTCATCTCATTGCGCTTCTTCTCCGCGTCTACTGGTTCGTGCTGCTCGCACGGGTCATTGTGGAGATGATCCGTTCCTTTTCCCGGCAGTGGCGCCCGTCCCGACGGTTCGCGTTGTTCGCTGAGCCGGTCTTCGTGCTCACCGATTTCGTGGTGAAGCCGCTGCGACGCGTCATACCACCGTTGCGTCTCGGCGGGGTGGCGCTGGACCTCTCCGTCCTCGTGCTCTTCTTCGGTGTGTCTTTCCTGGAGATGATCCTCGTGAGCGTGGCGAACTCCCTGTAGGTCCCTGCCATTCTTGCCGGGGGGGAATAAACTGGGGTATAACAGTGTCCAAAGGCTGTATATGAGGTTGACGTTGAGACTCCCTCGGAGGGTCAAGGTCAACCACTTCACTGCAGTGCCTGATAATATCGCGAATGACGTGTACTACCAACGATTGTGAAGGGAACTACCGATGCCGTTGACTCCCGCTGACGTTCATAACGTGGCATTCAGCAAGCCGCCGATCGGCAAGCGTGGCTACAACGAGGACGAGGTGGACCAGTTCCTCGATCTCGTTGAAGACACCCTCGCTGAATTGCAGGACGAGAACGATGAGCTCCGCGGGCAGGCCGCCTCCGGTGGTTCCGATGCGGCAGCCGCCGCGCCTGCAGCGGTCGCCGCTGATGCCGACCCGCAGCTCGCGGCCGACCTGGAGGCCGCCCAGGCCAGGGTCGCTGAGCTTGAGGCGGAGCTGGACAAGGCCAACCAGGCCGCCGCCGCCGCTGAAGACCGTGCCGCTGCCGCTGAGTCTGCTGCAGCGGACGCCGAGAACCGTGCGGCCGAGGCTACCCAGGCCGCAGCCGCCGCCCCGGCTGAGGCTCAGGCTGCTGCACCCACCTCGGGCGAGAACGGTGCCTCGGCCGAGACCCACATGCAGGCCGCCCGCGTGCTCTCCCTGGCACAGGAGATGGCTGACCGTCTCACCGGGGACGCCAAGGAGCAGTCGCAGGCCATGCTCGATGAGGCCCGCACCGAGGCCAACCGCACTCTCGAGGACGCGAACAACACCGCGACCGCCCAGCTGGCCGACGCAGACGAGCGTTCCGGCAAGCAGCTCGCTGACGCCGATGAGCAGGCTCGCACCACCATCGCCGACGCCGAGCAGCAGGCCGAGACCCTGGTCGCCGATGCGACCCAGAAGTCCGAGACCCTCATCGCCGACGCCACCGCCCAGTCCGAGGCGCAGGTTCGCGCCGCACAGGACAAGGCGACTGCGCTGCAGGAGGACGCCGAGCGCAAGCACACCGAGATCATGACCACCGTCAAGAAGCAGCAGACTGCTCTCGAGGGTCGTATCGAGGAGCTGCGGACCTACGAGCGCGAGTACCGCACCCGCCTCAAGACCTTCCTGGAGTCCCAGTTGGAGGACCTCAATTCCCGCAGTACCGCCGCACCGAACTCGAACATCGACTTCGGCGACAAGTAAGTGTTCGCACTCGCGCTCCTGATGAGCCTGCTGGGCTTCATAGCCCTGCTGGTGGCCCTCTACGTGGGCTCGATCTTCTGGGCGTGGGTGTGCATTGTCGTGGCCCTCATCGGGGCCGGCATCTTCGTCGTGGACCTGGTTGTCCACCGACGGAGGTAGCGGCGTATACTCGCCGACTATATGAACGACCGCATCGATCCGGCCATCACCGGGGAGCGGATCCGGAAGAACAGACCGCGCTGGAGGAATTCGGCACAGTCCCAGTAGAACCGGACGGGATCGCGGCACGTCATCGCCGTATGGAGGAAGTGGGATCCGGTCCGCCGGGTCCAAGCGGGGTGGTACCGCGTAGGCCGTCACCGGCCGGCGTCCCTGTGGTGAAGATCCATACCCACAGACCCTTCCACAGCCACTTTCTCTAGGAGACTTGCCGTGACGACCACCCCCGCCGGCGGAGCCTACCCCCGTACCGATATGACGGACGGGACGAGTTCCTTCCCCACCATGGAGCGCAACGTCCTGAACTACTGGGATCAGGATGACACCTTCCGCGCCTCTCTCGACAACCGCGACGGTGCCGAGGAGTACATCTTCTACGACGGTCCGCCCTTCGCCAACGGCCTGCCGCACTACGGTCACCTGCTCACCGGCTACGTCAAGGACATCGTCCCGCGCTACAAGACCATGCGCGGCTACAAGGTGCCGCGAGTCTTCGGCTGGGACACCCACGGACTGCCCGCTGAGCTGGAGGCGGAGAAGCAGCTCGGCATCAAGGACAAGGGCGAGATCGAGGATATGGGCCTCGCCGCCTTCAACGACTACTGTGCCAAGTCCGTGCTGCGCTACGCCGACGAGTGGAAGGCCTATGTCACCCGTCAGGCTCGCTGGGTCGACTTCGACAACGGCTACAAGACCATGGACCTCTCCTACATGGAGTCGGTCATTTGGGCTTTCAAGCAGCTCTACGACAAGGGACTGATCTACCAGGGCTTCCGGGTGCTGCCGTACTCCTGGGCCGAGCACACCCCGCTGTCGAACCAGGAGACTCGCCTGGACGACTCCTACAAGATGCGCCAGGACCCGACCCTGACCGTGACCTTCCCGGTCACCGGCGCCCACCCGGGCACCGCTTCGGTCGAGACTCTGGCCGCCCACCCGGAGCTGGCCGAGGCCTCCGCCCTGGCCTGGACGACGACCCCGTGGACCCTGCCGTCCCACCTGGCGTTGGCCGTCCACCCGACGGTCACCTACGTCCTGGTGAAGGTCGCCGAGGACGGCGCCGAGGCCGTCGCCGGGCAGAGCGTCCTGCTGGCCAAGGACCTGCAGGGGGCCTACGCCAAGGAGCTCGGCACGGACGCCGAGGTGCTCGCCGAGTTCACCGGTGAGCAGGTCGTGGGTCTGACCTACACCCCGCCCTTCGACTACTTCGCCGACCGGGCGGACCTGGGGGACAAGAGCGCCTTCCGGATCCTCGCGGCCGACTACGTCACCACCGAGGACGGTACCGGTATCGTCCACCAGGCTCCCGCCTTCGGTGAGGACGACATGAACACCTGCAATGCCGCGGGTATCGACACCATCGTCACCGTCGACCTCGACGGCAAGTTCACCAACCTCGTGCCGGACTACGAGGGCCAGCTGGTCTTCGACGCGAACAAGGACATCATCCGCGACCTCAAGGCCGCCGGACGTATCGTGCGTCACCAGACCATCGAGCACTCCTACCCGCACTCCTGGCGCTCCGGCGAGCCGCTGATCTACATGGCGCTGCCCAGCTGGTTCGTCTCGGTGTCCTCCTTCCGCGACCGGATGGTGGAGCTCAACCACGAGCAGATCGAGTGGATCCCGGACCACATCCGCGACGGACAATTCGGCAAGTGGCTGGAGAACGCCCGCGACTGGAACATCTCCCGCTCGCGCTACTGGGGTTCGCCGATCCCGGTGTGGGTCTCCGACAACGACGAGTACCCGCGTACCGACGTCTACGGCTCCCTCGACGAGCTGGAGGCCGACTTCGGGGTGCGCCCGGAGTCGCTGCACCGTCCCTACATCGACGAACTGACCCGTCCGAATCCGGACGACCCGACCGGCAAGTCCACCATGCGCCGTGTGCCGGACGTGCTGGACGTATGGTTCGACTCCGGTTCCATGCCGTTCGCGCAGGTGCACTACCCCTTCGAGAACAAGGACTGGTTCGACACCCACTCCCCGGCGGACTTCATCGTGGAGTACATCGGCCAGACCCGCGGCTGGTTCTACCTGCTGCATGTGCTGGGCACTGCCCTGTTCGACCGTCCCGCCTTCACCAAGGTCGTCTCCCACGGCATCGTGCTTGGCGATGACGGACAGAAGATGTCGAAGTCCAAGGGCAACTACCCGAACGTCAACGAGGTCTTCGACCGCGACGGCTCCGATGCGATGCGCTGGTTCCTCATGAGCTCGCCGATCCTGCGCGGCGGCAACCTCATCGTCACCGAGCAGGGCATCCGCGAGGGTGTGCGTCAGGCGATGCTGCCGATGTGGAACGCCTACTCCTTCCTGCGTCTCTACGCCAGCACCCCGGCGAGCTTCGACACGTCCTCCACGAATGTGCTGGACCGCTACATCCTCGCCAAGCTGCACGACACCGTCACGTCGGTCACCGAGGCGCTGGACGACACGAACATCGCCACCGCCACCGACGAGATCCGGCAGTTCTGCGACGTGCTGACCAACTGGTACGTCCGTCGCTCCCGCGACCGCTTCTGGGCAGGCGACACCGGTGAGATCGGCCACCCGGAGGCCTTCAACACGCTCTACACCGTGCTGGAGACCCTGTGCCGTATCTCCGCCCCGCTGCTGCCGATGACCACCGAGGTCATCTGGCGTGGTTTGACCGGTGAGCGTTCGGTGCACCTGGCCGACTTCCCGGATGCCGCAGACCTGCCCGCCGACGACGACCTGGTGGCGTCGATGGACGCGGTGCGTGGCGTGTGCTCCGCAGCGTCCTCGCTGCGTAAGGCCCACAAGCTGCGTAACCGTCTGCCGCTTCCTGGTCTGACCGTGGCGCTGCCGGACTCGGCACGGCTCACCGACTTCGCCTCGATCATCCGCGATGAGGTCAACATCAAGAACATCGAGGTCACCGACGACGTCTCTTCGGTGGGACGCTTCGAGGTCGTCGTCAACGCCCGTGTCGCCGGCCCTCGCCTGGGCAAGGACGTCCAGAAGGTGATCAAGGCCGTGAAGACCGGCAACTACACCGTCGCCGAGAACGGCGCCGTGGTCGCAGACGGCATCGAGCTGATCGACGGCGAGTTCAGCCGCAAGCTGGTGGCCGTGGACCCGGACAACACCACCGAGATCCCCGGCGGTGGGGGACTGGTCGTGCTCGACACGACGGTCACCCCGGAGCTGGAGGCCGAGGGGTGGGCCGCGGACCGGGTGCGTGGCATCCAGGACGCCCGTAAGGCCTCCGGGTTCGATGTCTCAGACCGGATCGCCCTGACGCTGTCGGTGCCGGAGGCACAGGCCGAGTGGGCGGAGTCGCACGCATCGACGATCGCCGGTGAGGTCCTGGCGACCTCCGTGGAGGTCGTGGTCGGGCAGGAACTGACCCACGATGTCGGTGATGGCTGTACCGCTGATGTTGCCAAGGTCCAGTGACATCTTAGGCCTGGTCTAGTTATTTAGCTTGACTGATCGGTGCCGGCCCCTGGGGTTCCCCGGGGGTCGGCACCGTCTCTGCCTTCCGCGGCAGTGTGGTTGTCGGCTGTACATCAACGTGTCGAACATGTGGTTGACTGCACTGCTGATACGAGGTATATTCGTGGGGGAACATTCATTGTGTTGTCTCATCATCAGGGGGACGCAGAAATACAGATCGACAACTTCGTATTCGCCGAACGCTACATCGAACGGGAGGAGCCGGACGGGCCGTTCTGGGCTACCGGATGGACCAAGGGGACATGGTGCAAGATCCAGGCGAACCCCCAGGATTTACTGACTGCGATCGGTGTGACTCCGGGGCACCGGACCGAAGTGTCCCGGCATATCCGGTCGGTTGCCTGGCAACCGGGAGTCTCACCTGGCAAAGCGCAGCAGTACTGTGACATCGGCATCATGTACCACCGATTTTCGACGATCGGGAGCCGGTTGAGTTGCGGGGCCTTCTCCTTCGATCACCTCCGCGTCTTTGCCGACGTCACCGGCGGGGTGTCCGCCAGGTTCCGCCGACTGGTGGACGAGGCGGTGGCCCGGTTGCTGACCCCGGTCCGTGCCCGCCAGGTCGTCCCGGGATTGCGGACCCTGCCGCGGATGGTTCGGGAGATGATCGCCGAGATCGCCCCGCTGGCCCCGCCCGTCGATCCGGAAGGTGAGGGTGAGATTCCTCCACCGCAGGCACAGATGGACTTCGCCGTCGACGAGCGTAACGATCGCTCCACGACGTTCGTCATCACAGTGCCGACGGACGAGGGGACCGGGGTGGTACGACTGATCGACGCTGGCGCCACCCAACTGGGGAGTTCCCGGGCAGTGGCTTTCGTCGAACTGATGCACGGCCGGATCAACAAGGATGGCGGGGTGAAGGTGACGTTGAACTGCTACCGGAACCTCGACACCGGCGCGATGCACCTGGAGAACGCCTGGCTCAGTGAGGCGGCCACACAACGGTGGATGGCGTGGGTGACCTCGCTGTGCGTTGCCGGGCACAGTGAGCATCAGGGCCGTCGTAATACCGCGCACCAGAAAGACACGATCGCCGGAAGGGACGGCACCTGCCGGGCCCCGGGCTGTGAGGAGCCTGCGGCCACCGCCGAGATCGACCACGTCGCCCGCTGGACGGGAGAGTTCACCGAAGACGGCACCCCCACCGGCGGCAAGACGGCGACCTGGGCCGAGCAGTCACTGTGCACACCGTGTCACAGCCTGAAGACCCGTGGTCTGCTGGACCAGCCACGATGACGGACACCAGTACGTGGACCTGCCCTCGGGGCCGCTGGCCAATGCGGTGCTGGACTTCCATACCCGGCCGCACCGCAATGTCGCCACCCGGGAAGAACACAACCGAGCGCGGCTGGACCACATCGCCGAGGTGGAGAAGGCCCTGCAGAGTCAGGAACGCTTGCCGTTCTAGAATGGCATGTATGACACCAGGCCAGCGGTGGGTCGTGCACCTCGACATGGATGCGTTCTTCGCCTCCGTCGAGCAGCTCACCCGACCGACCCTCGCCGGCCGTCCAGTGCTGGTCGGTGGGGCGTCCGGGCGCGGCGTCGTGGCAGGTGCATCCTATGAAGCCCGTGTCTACGGAGCGCGGTCAGCCATGCCGATGCACCAGGCGGTCCGGCTGTGCCGCGGAACCGCGGTGGTCGTCGCCCCACGCTTCGCCGTCTACTCCGCGGCCTCCGCACAGGTCTTCGACCAGTTGTCCCGCGGTGGGGACGTCATCGAACACCTCAGCATCGACGAGGGGTTCATCGAACCCACCGACCTCGTCGGGGCCACCCCGGACGAGGCTCAGGCATGGGCGCTCGACCTGCAGGACACCATCGACCGGGAGGTCGGCCTGCCCTGCTCCATCGGGGTGGCCTCCACGAAGCTCGATGCGAAGATGGCCTCCGACCTGAACAAACCCCATGGGGTGACTGTGGTCGGTGCCGCAGACCGCGCCAGGGTCTTCCACCCGCGCCCGGTCGGTGAACTCTGGGGCATCGGGCCGGTCGCACAACAGAAACTCGCCGAGGTCGGGGTCGACACCATCGGGGACTTCGTCGCCATGGATGACGTGGACGTCCAGGGGCTCCTCGGCACCGTGGGCCTGCAGATTCTCGGCTACGCCCGCGGGGAGGACCGTCGTCCCGTCGCGCCCCGGGCCAGGTCCAAGCAGGTCTCCGCCGAACGCACCCTGGCCGTCGACGCCTCCACGACCGCCGCCGTCGACCCGGTGCTGCTGGACACCGCCACCGCGGCCCGTACCCGACTGCTCAAGGACGGCCGTGCGGCGCGCACCGTGACAGTGAAGACCCGCACCGCCGACTTCCAGGCACATACCCGTTCGACCACCCTGTCCGCCCCCACCGACGACCTCGACGAGATCATCGCCGCAGCCCGGTCCGTGGTGCCCCGCCCCGAGGAATCCGGAGCAGTCCGGCTGGTGGGGGTCAGCCTGTCCGGGCTGACCGAGGAGCGTCAGGCCGTCCTGTTCCCGGAACCCGGCACGGAGGTCCCGGAGGCGACCGTGGTCGACGAGACGGCGGAGATCAGTGAGAAGACCGTGGAAGCAACCGAATCACCCGCCGCCATCCACTGGCGACCGACCCAGGACATCACGCACACCGAGTACGGCCACGGTTGGGTCCAGGGAACCGGGGCCGGGGTGGTCAGTGTGCGGTTCGAGACCCGCTCGACCGGTCCTGGACGGACCCGGACCTTCCCCGTCGACGACCCCGAGCTCAGCCCAGGGGAACCACTGGCCAGCCTTGAGTAGCGCGCTATGCCTGCTGCGCCTGATCCTGCTGTGCCCGGCGCACCGCCAGTTCACACAGCAGCTCCATCCGAGCCTGGGGGACGCTGAGCTTACCCGCGCTGCGCACCCCGGCCCGGGCGATCGCCCGGCCGCCGCCCGCCCCGCCGTACACAAGCTGCACCCCACCGGCCGGTACTCGGCTGGCCACGACCACGGGGATGCCAGCATCGAGGGCCCGGCGCACCCCGTCGAAGAGGACGCCCACATTGCCGGAGCCAAAGGCGGCGACGACGATGCCGTCTGCCCCGGCGGCGACGGCGGTGTCCACCAGGGACGCCTCGGCACCCTGGTAGGCGGGGACGACATCCACCCGTAGGCCGGCGAGCGGTGCAGGACCCGCCGAGAGCGCAGCGCCCGACGACAGCCGCTCCGGCCGCGGCTCACCGACAGAACCGAAGGCCTCGTCTGCGGTGGTGTGCACCTTGGTGACCCCGTACGCAGGGACGACCTTACCGCCCAGGGCGACGACCGGGGACTCGGCGGTGGCCGCCGCAGCGACGGCATCGCACAGGTTGCGGGGGCCGTCGGGCCCTTCCGGGGACGCGTCATCGGCGGGACGCTGGGCGCCGGTGAGTACCACCGGGCCGCCGAGCAGACGGTCGACGGCCATCGCCGTCTCCTCCATCGAATCGGTGCCGTGGGTCAGCACCACCGGCCCGTCAGCGGAGTGGATATCGACCAGCAGGGCATCGAGGTCCGCCAAGGTCATGGTCGAGGAATCCAGCTGCATCACGTCCCGGGCGGTGACGGCCTCCGGGGCGATTCCGGCATGGGACAACAGCGTGGAGATACTGCAGGTGGGTACGAGGTCACCTGCAGCGTCGGTGGTGCAGGCGATGGTTCCGCCGGTGCCGAGGACAGTCACATGGGGGTTCACGGGTTTCCAGGCTACAGGTCGATGGCCTGTAGACTCTCCGAGGAACGAACTGCCCGAACGACTCCCACCCCGTGAAGGAGCACCCCCACCGTGAAGTCCACCCGCCTGTTTGCCGCCGCCGTCGCCGTGAGTGCCGGGCTGTCCCTGGCCGCCTGCTCGTCCGACGATGACGACTCCAACGGCTCCGACAACGCTGCCGGAACCACCACCGCCGCGGAGAACACCCAGGAGATCCAGCCCCCCACGGCGCAGGAGCTCCAGGACATCCTCGACCGTGCCGTGGATCCTGCGGTGCCGGCGGAGGAGAAGACCGATAGTGTGGAGGGCGGCGAAGAGGCCGTGGAGCTGTTCGACGTGATGACCCGTTCCAAGGAAGAGTCCGGGGCGACCCTGCAGGTCGTGGACCCGGTCCTGCCGGGGATCAGCCCGCAGCAGGTCATGGCCACCTTGCAGATGGAGGTTCCGGATCTCGACCTGAACCCGGTGGAGGGTGTCGGGTTCGTCTACGACGACGGACAGTGGAAGCTGGAGCGCCGCTGGGCCTGCACCCTGGTGAACACCGTCGCCGCCGACCAGCTCCCGCCGCTGTGCGAGGACGTCGCGGCCGAGCAGGACGCCCCGGCCGAGGACGCCCCGGCCGAGGACGCGCCGGAGGACGCCCCGGCGAACTAGACGCCGTGAGTTAGTCCCCGGATTCCTCGGAGTCCTCACCAGAGGAGGGTTCCCACACCGACTTGGTGCGGGAGGTCTGGACGACCGAGATATCCGAGTCGGGCTCGCCGAAGGTCACGGTGGTCGACGTCTCGAACATGCCGGAGACGGGGACCGGCCGACGCAGGTCAACGGTGACCCGTCCACCGGAGTCGCTGGCGGAGTCCACGACCTGAAGGTCGGTGCCCGGCAGCTGGCGCACCGAGGGGGTTCGGTCGATGTCGATGTCCAGCTCGATCTGTGAGCCCTCCCGCTTCATCAGCGTGTAGGTGACCGTCTGCCGCATGGAGATCGAGTCGTCGACCTGACTGGACACCGTCCACCGGGCACCCTCGCCGAGCTCCTCGGTGGGGAAGACCAGTGGAAGATCGGTCATCTGGGTGAAAGACTGCTCGATACTGGCCCGTGCCGAGCCCGAGGCGCTTTCCGGGGAGGAGAAGCTGCGGCTGGAGACCCGGCCGTCCTGGCCGTAGGACTGGGTCATGGTGAATCCCTCGGCGGTGGCGATGTCATCGTTGCGGTCGGTGTTGTCCCCGGTGGGAAGACCGGCGACGACGGTGGCGTCGAGGTCCTCGCCGTCGGTGTCGGTGGAGACCGTCAGCGGGATCTCCATCGTCCGCTCCTCGTAGGGGATGTCGTCCTCCTCCGGGGCTCCCTGGGTGGACTGCTCCAGGCCACGGGTGGCATGGAAGGTGGTTTCCTGCTCGGTGTCGTCGTTGAACCACACCAGGGGGCTGGCCTCGCCCTCACCGGCGTCAAGGACGGTGACCGCGACACCGGGGACCGGCACGTCGGCCGGGGCTTCGGTGGGTTCCTCGTCGGAGGAGCAGGCGGTCAGACCGCCGAGTCCGAGCAGGACAGCAGTGGCAGCGGCGACCACCGGGTAAGCGAAGGGACGGCGGCGGGCGGGTCGTAGGGTGCGCACGTTGGACAGGGTACCAATGGCCTAGGATGGTCGTCGTGACTGCAGCAAAAGTCCGCCCGTGGGCGCTCATCCCGTTGGCCGTGATCGTGGTACTCGACCAGCTGACCAAGTGGCTGATCGTGGAGAACCTCGAACCCGCCACCGCGTACCCCGTCATCGGGGACTTCGCCCGGCTGTACCTGATCCGCAACTCCGGTGCGGCCTTCTCGATGGGGGAGGACGCCACCATCATCTTCTCGATCATCCAGATCATCGCCGTGGTGGTGTGTGTGGTGCTGGCGTTCCGGGTGCGTAACCCGTGGGCCATCGCCTCGGTGGCGATGATCGGTGGCGGTGCGGCAGGCAACCTCATCGACCGGATTTTCCGCTACCCCGGTTCACTGCAAGGCCATGTGGTGGACTTCGTGTCCATCGGCAACTTCGCCATCTTCAACGTCGCCGACTCCGCCATCACCGTTGGCGTCGTCGTCTACCTGGTCTACGCGCTGATCATCGAACCGAAGCAGCTCAAGCAGCAGGAGAATGAGCAGCAGGAGGTTCAGGGCGCATGAGTCGCGAGACCAGGATGATGCCGGTTCCCGACGGACTGGCCGGGATGCGGGTGGACGCCGGGCTGTCAAAGCTGCTCGGCCTGTCGCGCACCGTGGTCGCCGAACTGGCCGAAGCCGGCGACATCAGCCAGGACGGTCGGTCGGTGGGCAAGTCCGACCGACTCGCCGCTGGCGCCTGGTTGGACGTGACCCTGCCGGAACCGCCCCGCGACCTTGCTGATGAGCCGGCCGAGTTCGTCGAGGGGATGGAGATCCTCTACGCCGACGATGACGTCATCGCCGTCAATAAACCGGTCGGTGTCGCCGCCCACCCCACGATCGGCTGGGAGGGGCCCACGGTGACCTCCGGACTGGCCGCCGAAGGCTTCCGGATCTCCACCTCCGGCCCGCCGGAGCGTAAGGGTATCGTCCAACGGTTGGACGTCGGGACGTCCGGCGTGATGGTCGTCGCCGCCAGCGAGCGTGCGTACACACAGCTCAAGCGGGCCTTCCGCGACCGCACCGTGGACAAGACCTACCATGCGCTGGTGCAGGGTCACCCCGACCCGACGACCGGCACCATCGACGCCCCGATCGCCCGGCATCCGGGGGCGGGCTGGAAGTTCGCCGTGCGCGACGAGGGTCGCCACGCGGTGACCCACTACGAGACGATCGAGGCGTTCCAGCAGGCCACGCTGGTCAAGATCCACCTGGAGACCGGACGGACCCACCAGATCCGGGTGCATTTTTCCGCACTGCACCACCCGTGCTGCGGGGATCCGATGTACGGGTCGGATTCGGCACTGTCGGAGTTCCTCGGCCTGAACCGGCAGTGGCTGCACGCCGTGCACCTGGGCTTCACCCACCCCGACGGCCGTTGGATGGACATTGAGTCGCCCTACCCCGGGGATCTGCAGACTGCGTTGGACCGGATACGTGAGGTCAACTGATGCGCTCGTCGGAGAGGATCGCGCCGAACCGCAAGGTCCGACGCAAGCGTGAGTGGGCAGACACCAGGCGCCCGGCGTGGGTGATGTGGCTGTCGGTGCTCTGCCTGGTCGCACTGGGGATCACCGTGCTGACCCTGTCGAACTCCGAACGCATGTCCCGGCCACAGGCGATCAACGGTGATTCCCTGGGTCCGGAGACCGGTGAAACGGTGGTGGATTACGTCACCCGCGCCCGGGAGAGCCTGGTTGAGGCCGAGACCGGGGCCGACAGTGATGATCCCCGGTGGGCACTGGTGACCCCGATGGTTCCGGCGGGCACCGAGCCGCTGACCGAGATGCTGTCGGACCAGGCCGATCTGCGGGTGTCCACACTGTTGGCGGGGAACACACAGTGGTCGTTGCCGGAACCCGCCGTCGGCCAACACCGGGGGGATGTCTTCGCCGAGGCCCGTGCGCTGATGGCAGCCAACGCCGGCGTCGAGGTCGACGACCCGGCCCTCGACGTGCTGGGCGTGCTGGTCCACGGCACCCCGGCGCAGTTGCGTGCGCTGGACGACCGGCCGGACGTCCTGACCGTCGAGGCGCTACCGGCCGACGCGGTGTACGGACGCATCGGTATGCGACCGGTCTCCGCCGACGCGGAGGATTCTGACGCCCCTGCGGACGAGGGGGAGCCTGCCACATGATCTGGGGACTTCTCGCCTACCTGATGTGGGGCGTCTTCCCCGCATTCTTCCCGCTGCTGCGTCCCGCAGAACCCCTCGAGATTCTGGCCCACCGGTTCGTGTGGACGCTGCTGTTCGTCGCGCTTATCCTGCTGTTGACCACCGGGTTCACGTGGGTGCGGCAGATCCCGGCACGCCTGTGGTTGCGGATCGCCGCCGCCGCGGTACTCATCGCCGGCAACTGGGGGCTGTACATCTACGCGGTCAATAACGACCACGTCGCCGACGCAGCCCTCGGATACTTCATCAACCCCCTGGTCAGTGTGCTGTTGGGGGTGCTGGTGCTCCGCGAACGACTGCGGGTGCTGCAGTGTGTGTCGGTGGCGATCGCCGGAGTGGCGGTAGTGATCCTCACCGTGGCACTGGGCTCCCCACCGGTGGTGTCACTGGGACTGGCACTGTCCTTCGCCGGGTACGGGCTGCTGAAGAAGCGGGTGCCGCTGACCCCGCTGCAGTCGTTGACCGCCGAGACCGCCGTACTGGCCCCGGTAGGTGTGCTGTTCCTGGCCTGGCTGCAGACCCAGGGCACCAACACGATGCTGCAGGGCGGCCACGGGGTGAGTCACGTCCTGTTGCTGATCACCGCCGGCGTGGTGACGGCACTGCCGTTGCTGTGCTTCGCCCGGGCAGCCCATGAACTGTCGTTGACCACCCTGGGGATGCTGCAGTACATCACCCCGGTGATGCAGATGCTGTGGGCGGTCTTCGTTGTCGGCGAGGAGATCGAAGCCGCCCGCTGGATCGGATTCGCGGTGATCTGGGTGGCCCTGGCTGTCTTCGTCACCGATATGTTGCTCAACAGCAGGCACCGGAACAAGGTGAGGAAACTGGAGGCCCAGTGACCGGACGAGAGACCGGACAGGAGACTGGACCAGCGAACACGCCCCCCGAGAACCCGCCGGTTCTGCCCGGCTGGTGGCGCCTGTTCATCGCG
>DGYFR06201__coassemble_526_pt1 | contig 71460 bp, 69 predicted proteins | sample DGYFR06201__metabat2_high_PE_047 | metagenome-assembled genome bin DGYFR06201 | reverse complement strand
CGATGTCCGCAATCTCGGAAGAACCCATTGATGTGCTCCTTAAAGCATATTGAGGTATGAAAACTGTGGTGTGACCAGCGGAGAAACCATGACGGCCCTTGCTCGGTGCCGCTGTTGGGGAAGATAGCAGACAGTGCCCACCACCGAATGTTGCGCTGTCGAAATAAAAACTTTCACAGAAGCTTCCTATTACAGGTCACGATAGTGAAGATTCTTTCATCCACAGTTGTCCGACAACACCGAAAACGGGCACCTGCCGGAGTGGCAGATGCGCGTTGGTGCACACACTGTGCGGAGGGGCCCCGGGTCAGGCCCCGGAGGTCGACCCGACGGCACCGAGCACGGTACCGAGTGCACTCCAGCCGTTCGCATCACTGAGGACGGCGGAGCTCGCCGTATCACTCAGCACGGCGGAGTCACCGCGGATAATGCCGGTGAACACGCTGAGCAGGTCACCGAGGGCGACGAACCGCTCGGGGTCAGCCAGGAGTTCGAAGAGATCGAGAATGCTCATGTCGCTGCCTTTCTACTCGCTGCTACCGGACGAGCCACCGGCAAGGGAGCTCTCGGAACTGAGGTCGCTGAAGTCGCCCGAGGCGAAGTTGCCGAGGATGCCGAGGAATTCGCCGATGTTCTGCACTGCTCCGGCGTAATCCCTGATGGGACCGGTAGTCTCGTTCCACCAATCGCCTAAACTGAACTTGAGGCCCACGAGGGCTGAGATATCCACGCGAAGTGCTCCTTTGCGGAGGTCAGGTGAGGGATCAAGGTGCGTCACCCGGACCAGTCCGGCGCACCGGAAAGGACACTATCGCCCCCAAATCCACTTGGGGCGAAAACGAGAATAATTACCCGAGGGGGTATCCCCTACCCCCCTACCCTCTTCCCCCCCCTCACCCCCCGCAGCATCCAGCGCTACCCGGCACTATTCAGCGCTGGGCGACTCCGTGCGGGACTTCTTGATCTCGAAGAAGTGCTCGTAGCTGCCGAGGGTCACCGCGGCGTCGAACAGGACACCGGCCTGCTCGCCACGGGGCACCCGGGTCAGCACCGGGCCGAAGAAGGCACGACCATCCAGCTCGATGACCGGGGTACCCACGTCATCGCCGACCTTGGCGATCGCCGTGGACTGGTAGCTGCGCAGCGCCGGCTCCCAGGAGTCCTGTCCGTCACCACGGGAGTGGGCGGCCGCCGCGTAGTCGGCGGACAACCCGACCTCCTCGAGCACCTCGGCGATGAGGTCGTCGTAGCTGCCCTCGCCCTTGCGTCCTCCCTGCCCGTGGTCGTGGATACGGGTGCCCAGGGCGGTGTAGAGCGCATCGACCTTCTCCGGCTCCTGGGTGGCCACCGCGGCGGCGACCAGGGCCGGGCCCCACGCCGCCTCCATGCCTGCCGCGTACTCCTCCGGCAACTCACGACCCTCATTGAGCACCGCGAGGCTCATCGGGGCGAAGGTCACCGTGATGTCCCGCACCACCTCGACCTCCTTGATCCAGCGGCTGGTGACCCAGGCGAACGGGCACGTCGCATCGAAGTACAGGGTGACGGGCGTCGGGGTTGCGGTGGATTCAGTCATGGCGGAGTCCTCTCTCAGAGACGGTTTGTCGCAGTCTTGTCGCGGTCTGGAAATTCTGTTTCCACAAGCGTACGCCGTGTGTCGGACCGGCTTCATGTGACAAGGCTCTCCTCCCGAAACAACTACGTGTCCGGTGCGACCGCTAACCTGTCAACTATGAGCTCAACCAATCTGACCCGATCCGAGGCCGCCGAACGGTCGAACCTGATCACCGACACCCACTACGTCGTCGATCTCGACCTCACCGAAGGCGGCGACCTGGACCACCGGACATTCTCCTCGGTGACCACCGTGACCTTCACGGCCACCACCGCGGGCTCAACCTTCATCGACCTGCGCGCCGAGGAAATCACCAGCGTCACGCTGGACGGGGAGGACATCCTGTCCTCCGCCGTTCCCGGCGATGGGGAGGGACGCTACGACGAGACCCACGGCCTGCAGCTCACCGACCTTTCGGCAGGACGCCACGAGCTGACCATCGTCGCCGAGTCCCTGTACTCCACCACCGGCGAGGGCCTGCACCGCTTCCAGGACCCGGTGGACGACGAGGTGTACATGTACACCCAGTTCGAGGCCGCCGACGCCAAGCGTGTCTTCGCCTGCTTCGACCAACCGGACATCAAGGCCACCTACGATCTCGCCGTCCACACCCCGCCGAACTGGACGGTGGTCACCAACAACACCGTGGACACCGCGTCCGGCGCGGACCACCACGCCGGGGCGACCACCCACCGCGCGATCGTCGACTACCCGCTGTCGACCTACCTCATCGCCTTCTGCATCGGCCCATGGCACCACGTCACCGATCAGTGGACCGGCTCGCTCACCCCCACCGCCGAAACCGCGGACGTCACCGACACCCGCCTGGTCCCCGGCGGTGAGACGACCGTTCCGCTGGGCATCTTCGTCCGACAGTCGCTGGCCGAGTACCTCGACGCCGACGTCATCTTCGACGTCACCAAGCGCGGCTTCGACTACTACGCCGAGCACTTCGGGGTGGCCTACCCCTTCTACAAGTACGACCAGATCTTCTGCCCCGAGTACAACATGGGTGCCATGGAGAACGCCGGCTGCGTCACCATCCGCGACGAGTATGTCTTCCGGTCCGCCGCCAGCCACTACGAGTACGAGCGTCGCGCGGACACCATCCTCCACGAGCTGGCCCACATGTGGTTCGGCGACCTGGTGACCATGCAGTGGTGGGACGACCTGTGGCTCAACGAGTCCTTCGCCACCTGGTCCTCGGCCATGGCGCAGACCCACGCCACCGAGTACGAGACCGCCTGGGTCACCTTCAACAACAAGGAGAAGGCCTGGGCCTACGCCCAGGACCAGTTACCGTCCACCCACCCGGTGTTCTCCGGGGCCAACGACCTCGTCGAGGTCGACGCCAACTTCGACGGCATCACCTACGCCAAGGGCGCCTCCCTGCTCAAGCAGCTGGCCGCCTACGTCGGCCTGGAGCCCTTCTTCGCCGGCATCCGCGCCCACTTCGTCAACCACGCCTTCGCCAACGCCACCTTCGACGACCTGCTCGGAGCCCTGGAGAAGGCGTCCGGACGCGACCTGTCGGACTGGGCCGCCCAGTGGCTCAAAACCACCGGCATCAACACCCTGGCCGCAGACACCGTGATCACCACCGCCGCCGACGGCACCGACATCTACTCCGACTTCGCCATCGCCCAGTCCGGCGCACAGCCCGGTGAGGACGACACCCGCACCCACCGCCTCGCCGTGGGCCTCTACGACCTGGACGGCGAGGAGGTCACCCTGCGCCGCCGGGTGGAGCTCGACGTCGCCGGGGAGTCGACCGACGTCCCCGACCTCGTCGGCGAGCGCACTGCCGACCTGGTGCTGGTCAACGACAATGACCTCACCTACGGTTTCATCGCCCTGGACCCGGTGTCGTTGACCACCGCGGTCGAGCACATCGCCGGGATCACCGACCCGATGGCCCGCTCGCTGATCTGGTCGGCGACCTGGCAGATGACCCGCAACGCCCAGATGCGCGCCCGTGACTTCGTGTCCCTGGTCGTCCGCGGTGCCCACGCCGAGACCCAGCTCGGTGTGCTCGAGCAGATCCTCGCCCAGGCGATCGGCGCGGTGGAGAACTACAGCGATCCGGCCTGGCGCGCCGAGGGTCGTACCCAGCTGCTCGCCGGTTTCCGCGATGGTGCCGAGTGCACCGAGGGCCAGGCCCGGCTGGCGTTCGTCCGTGCCTACGCCAACGCCGCACAGGACGCCGAGTCCACCGAGTGGATCCGCGGCCTGCTCGACCTTGATGGTGCTGCGAGCGCCGCCGAGCTGCTGCCCGGCTTCACCGTCGACCAGGACCTGCGGTGGCGACTGCTCACCGCGCTGGTCGGAGCATCCGACACCGGTGAGGGCACCACCCTCACCGCCGAGCAGGCCGAGGAGCTCATCGCCGCCGAGGAGGCCGCCGACAAGTCGTCCTCCGGCAAGATGAACGCCGTCCAGGCCCGGGTCGCCCGACCAGACGCCGACGCCAAGCGCGCCGCCTGGGACAAGATCACCCTGCGCGGGTCTGAAATGTCCAACCTCGCGCTGCGCTACACCATGGCCGGGATCACCCACGTCGGACAGGACGCCCTGCTGGAGCCGTTCGGCGCAGAGTACGTCGAACGGGCCACCGACATGTGGGAGGCACTGAGCTCCGAAATGGCGCTGCGCACCCTCGGCGGACTGTTCCCCGCCTGGGACGGCTACGATGCGCTGGCTGGACCGCTGAAGGACCTGGCGGACGCCGAGTCCACCCCGGCCGGCCTGCGCCGTGTGCTCAGTGAGGGCATCTCGCGGGCAGACCGTGCCGTCGCCGCCCGGGCCTTCGACGCGAGCTGACAATGACCGAGCAACCTTCGAGCCTGTTCGAGGCCATTGGCGGCGAGCCGATGTTCGACCGTATCGTCACCGAGTTCTACCGGCAGATCCCTGAGGACCCGATCCTCGGCCCGATGTACCCGGCCGAGGACATGGCCGGTGCCGAGGACCGGCTGCGGTGGTTCCTCATGCAGTACTGGGGTGGACCGCAGACCTACAATGAGCAGCGTGGTCACCCGCGTCTGCGCATGCGGCACATGCACTTCCACATCAACCCGGCCGCCCGTGAGCGCTGGCTGGTGCTGATGGGTAACGCCCTGGCGACCATTCCCGAGGACGACCTGCCGGAACCCGCCCGCGCCGCCCTCTGGGACCACATGGTGCGCGTGGCGGACATGCTGGTCAACCGACTCGACTGACGAAAGCCACCGCAGACCAACCGTGGACGACCTGTTGAGTGCCCTGGCGCCCGGCGCCGACCTGTCGACGACCGGCCTGGCCGTGCTCATGATCGGGGCACTGGTCGCCGGCGGGGTCGACGCGATCATCGGCGGCGGTGGCCTGGTGCTGATCCCCCTCATCCTCGCCGTGGCCCCGGGCATGCCAGCGCAGGTAGCCCTGGGAACCAACAAGCTGACCGCCATGGCCGGCACCGCCAGCGCGGGCTTACGCATGATCCGCACCGTGTCCGTCGACTGGCGACTCGTCCGGGTCGCCGCCCCACTGGCAGCCCTGTGCTCCGCCGGTGGTGCCGGACTGGCCACCGCGGTGACCAGCGACGTCCTGCGTCCGATCGTGATCGTCCTGATGCTGGTCATCGGGGTCTACGTTGCACTGCGACCACAGTTCGGACGCACCGGCGACACCGGTGAGCACCCTGTCAGCCGCGGACGCCACCTCCTCGCTCTGGCCCTGGCCGGGGTGATCGGCATCTACGACGGTTTCTTCGGCCCCGGCACCGGGATGTTCCTGATCATGGTCTTCACCTCGGTGATGTCCCGGTCGCTGATCCAGTCACTGGCGACGACGAAACTCGTCATCGACATGGTGGGCTGAGCGCGACGTTCAGTCCTTCTACCCGGCTCAGTTCGGGGACGGGATCCGCGCCAACCCACCCGGACGCGGCAGGTACACCGTGCCGAACAGAGCGTCCATCCTGATCCAGGAACCGGTCGTGCTGATCCGCACCATGTCGTAGTCGGACATCTCGGCCTGCTTCGGCTCCGCCGCCAACCCCAACGCCCCCACCGCGGCGACGACCCGGCCGGTGATCTCCACGATGCCGGACTCATGGCGGCTCGTCAGCCGCAGCAACGGCTGGTCCAGCAAGGACGGAGGCAGTCCGGCTGGCCCGGAGTGTGCGTCCGCCTCCTTCTCCATCTCGGCGAACAACGACCGGACGTCCGCCCCGGGCACGTTGTCGACCACGGTGAAGCCCGTGGCGGGCGGCGGCGTGCCGGTCCACAGCATGTCGGCGCGTCCGGTGAATGTCAGGACCTCCGCCCCGGCAGCAGCGTCCCCGGCAGCGGCGTCCCCGGCAGCGGCGAGGACACCAGGCACCCCGTCGGCGAGTACCACCGCGCCGTCCTGCGACGGCACCGCGTGGACCCGCTCGGCGACGATACAGCCCAGCGGGGTCGAGAAGATGATGTCGGTCGCCTGCTCCCCCACGGCGACGAATCGTGCCATCGCCCCACTGTCCATCCGCAGCACCCGGGTCGCCACCGTGGCGGTCCGATGCAGCGTCGCAGCCTGCGCCCTGGCCGGGCGGGTCAGGGTCAGAGTCACGGTATCAGCAGTGGCCCCGGGCCCGGACGTGAACGCAGGATCGCCACCAGGAAGGTTGAAAAGCATGTCCCCCAGAGTAACCGCGAAAGAGTAACCCCGAAGAAGCAGCCCTGAAGATCCGGTGGGGCTCTACAGGCCGGTGTCGGCCTGGTCGTCCTTCTTGGCCTGGGCGGCCGGACTGTTGTCCTCGTCCTCGATGGGGATCATGAACATGTTGATGACCTTCAGGTCACTGTCCGACCACTCGCGGGTCTTCCCGGAGATCGGATCCACACCGACGTTGACCGTGTCGACGACAGCGACTTCACGGTGCTGGGCATTGCGGATGACCTGGCGCATCTTGAAGGACTTCTTGCCCACCTCGTACATGAAGGACTCGACGACGACAGCAACTTCGCTGGAAGAGAGAGCCTTCTTGTAGTCCACCGAGGCCCAGCGGACGACAAACGCGGGCACGGCCATATCGATCTCGGTGACGACATCACGGACGAAGTCGATCCGGGCGTCCTGGGAGAACTCCAGGTACGCCGCATTGTTGACGTGCTGGAACTGGTCGAAATCCGCCCACCGCAGGTTGATCCTGGTGCTGTGGTACCGGTTTCCCGATTCCTCGTGGTCAACAAATGTCATCGCATACTCTCCTCACAACGGGACCGGGCCCCAGCGGTTCGGCGCTGAGGCCCGTGCCCCCGGCGCAGCCCCTCCGGAGCTCCGGACATCCGGGCACCCGAACATCCGCGAAGCGGCCACACACCTAGAATTTTTGTCTGGTAACAGACATACTATCGCGAAAGTCGGCGATGCGTTACCCGGGACGGCTTCGCGGCCTCGGCACCGAGACGCTCGACCTTGTTCTTCTCGTAGTCCTCGAAGTTGCCCTCGAACCAGAACCACTGGCCCTCGGCGACGTTGCCCTCCCACGCCAGAATGTGGGTACAGGTGCGGTCCAGGAACCAGCGGTCGTGCGAAATGACCACCGCGCAACCCGGGAACTGCTGCAGGGCGTTCTCCAGGGAACCGAGGGTCTCGACGTCGAGGTCGTTGGTCGGCTCATCGAGCAGGATCAGGTTGCCGCCCTGCTTGAGCGTCAGCGCCAGGTTCAGGCGGTTGCGCTCACCACCGGAGAGCACCTTCGCCGGCTTCTGCTGGTCAGCGCCCTTGAAGCCGAAGGCCGAGAGGTATGCACGCGACGGCATCTCGTTCTGGCCGACGATGATGTAGTCCAGGCCGTCGGAGACGACCTCCCACACCGTCTTCTCCGGGTCGATGTTCGCGCGGTTCTGGTCGACGTAGCTCAGCTGCACGGTCTTGCCGACCTGCACCTCGCCGGCATCCGGCTCCTCCAGACCGACAATGGTCTTGAACAGCGTGGTCTTACCGACACCGTTCGGGCCGATGACACCGACGATGCCGTTACGCGGCAGGGTGAAGGACAGGTCCTTGATCAAGGTACGGCCGTCGAAGCCCTTGGTGAGGTTCTTGACGTCGACCACCTGGTTACCCAGACGCGGCGGGGTCGGGATCTGGATCTCCTCGAAGTCGAGCTTCTTGTACTGCTCGGCTTCGGCGGCCATCTCCTCGTAGCGCTGCAGACGGGCCTTGTTCTTGGCCTGACGTGCCTTGGCACCGGAACGCACCCAGGCGAGCTCCTCCTTCAGGCGCTTCTGCAGCTTCTGGTCCTTCTTGCCGGCGACCGCGAGGCGCTCGGCCTTGGTCTCCAGGTAGACTGAGTAGTTTCCCTCGTAGGCGTGCAGCTTGCCGCGGTCGACCTCACAGATCCACTGGGCCACGTGGTCCAGGAAGTAACGGTCGTGGGTGACGGCCAGGACGGCACCCGGGTAGTTGGCCAGGTGCTTCTCCAGCCACAGGACGCTCTCAGCGTCCAGGTGGTTGGTGGGCTCATCGAGCAGCAGCAGGTCGGGCTCGCTGAGCAGCAGCTTCGCCATCGCCACGCGGCGACGCTCACCACCGGAGAGGTGGGTGACCATCTCCTCCGGCGGCGGGCAACGCAGGGCGTCCATCGCCTGCTCGATCTTGGAGTCGATCTCCCAGGCGTCGGCGGCGTCGATCTTCTCCTGGAGTTCGGTCATCTCCTCCATGAGCTCATCGGTGTAGTTCGTGGCCATCTCCTCGGCGATGGCCTCGTAACGGGTCTTGACCTCGAATATCTCGCCGAGCCCCTCCTCGACGTTGCCGCGGACGGTCTTCTCCTCGTTCAGCGGCGGCTCCTGCAGCAGGATGCCGACGGTGGCGCCCGGGTCGATGAAGGCCTCGCCATTGGACGGCTGGTCAATGCCTGCCATGATCTTCAGCAGCGAGGACTTGCCGGCACCGTTGGGCCCCACGACGCCGATCTTGGCGCCCGGGTAGAAGGCCATGGTGACGTTGTCGAGGACAACCTTCTCGCCATGTGCCTTACGAACGTTCTTCATCGTGTAGATGAACTCGGCCAATGTGTTCCCTCCGGGTAGCTCGGCTGCGTCAGCGACGGTGCGCAGCCCTAGACATATTCGACTGACGAGCCTACCCCACTGCGGGCGCGCCGCCAGAAGCCGCTGCGTCCTGCCCGCCCCCGGCGCGCGCGGCGGCGGTGCGCTGCTGCCGGCGTCAGCGGCGCCGGTGCGTCCCGAAAGACAACCGCGGCGCCGGTGAGTCCTGAACAATTGCGACAACTGCGAAACAACCACTTTCGATCGAGAATCCCGTGAAGCGCTTCGCTCGCAGGATTCTCGATCGAAAGTGGTTGTACGACGGTGGCTGTGTGGCCCCGCTCAGAACGGGGCGAAGGCGTCCTCGTTATCGGACGCACCGTTGGACGCCGCGGCACCGTCAGTGTCGACGCTGGCGAGGCCGCCGATGTTCGCGGACGCCTCGGTGTTTTCGGCGCCGTCAGCAGCGTCGGCATCGGCGGCGTCGACCTCCTTTACCGGACGCTGCCACTTGGACTGCGAGTGGCTGAGGTCCAGGCCGACGTTGGTCGCCCGGACCCGCCAGATCTCCTCGAAGTACGGCTCCCCCTTCGCGTTCTTCCGCGGGTTGTCGGGCTTGAAGCTGTAGCTGGTCATCCGACCGGCGATGACCAGCGGCGCCCCTTTGACGACGCAGGACAGGACGTTGTCACCGAGCTTGCCCCAGCACTGGACGTTGATGAACAGGGGCGACCCCTCCTTCCAGACACCGTTGCTGTTCCAGCTTGGCGTGGACGCCATGCGGAACGTCACCAAATCCTCGGTACCATCGCTGCGGCTCGGGTGTGATGCGGCGAATCCCGTCATCGTGACGGACATCTGTTGCTGTGCCATGTGAAAATCCTCCCCCCAGGTTCCCCCGGGACTCATCCCCGGCGATCGGTGGAGATGGTCCCCACCTCATGTCTCCCCCGGGTCCACCTATCGTCCCCCGCCCTGAACGTGCAGGTCAACACCCCTGTTTCCAATGTGGACAACCCTGGCGAAACTCGTTGCCGGTTATCCACACGACGCGCTGACCTGCGGTCTACGACTCCCCGTCGGTCGTTTCCGTGGGATTCGACGTTTCCGCACCTTCCGCACTGTCAGCACCGTCGGCACCTTCCGCGCTGTCGGCGGCATCCGTGGGGCCCTGCGACTTCGCGCGCTGCCGCTGGCTACGGTGCGCCTGCTGCTTGGACCGCTCCGAGTGGAGGTACCCCTGCACCTCACCCTCCCGGTACTCGGCGCCGTAGTACGCCTCGGCGGCGTCGTCGCGTCCTACCTCCAGGCCGGCGAGCATCGCATTGTAGGACGCCAGGTCGGCGTCGTCATCGCGCTCCGCCTTGCGGTCGAAACGGGCGGCCTCCTTGCGGTCCTGCCGCAGCCACTGCACCGCATGCGCGGTACTGACCAGGAGCAGCGGCAGCTCACTGAGCCCCCAGGCAACCGCACCACCGGTGTGCTGCTGCTCCATGAGGTCCACCTCGAACGGCAGCTGCAGCGACAGGTAGTAGTCCTCGGCAAGCGGGGCCTGCATCTGCATCATCGCGATGCCGAACCAGGCGTGGAACGCCATCGCCGCCAAGGTCATCAGCAGCTTCATGAACGGACTGAGCTGGCGCGGGGCGGCGTCCACACCGATGACCACCCAGTAGAAGATGTAACCGGAGATCAGGAAGTGCAGGATCATGAACACGTGCCCGGCGTGGTTCGACGCAAGGTCACTGAACAAGTCCGACAGGTAGAAGGCGTAGAAACCGAGGACGAACTGCAGCGCGGCGACGATCGGGTTCGTCAGGAACCGTGACAACGGGTTGTTGATGAACACCACCAGCCACTCGCGCGGGCCGGGCAGGCCGTTGCGTCCTGCCGGTTTGAAGGCGCGCAGCAGCAACGTCATCGGCCCACCGAGCACCCAGAACACCGGGATGAGCATGGTCAACGCCATATGCTGCAGCATGTGCGGGGTGAACATCGCCATCGCGTACATGCCCAGCCCGGAGCTGGTGACGAAGATCAGCGTAAGGTTACCGACTGTCCACCACACCAGCCGGGAGGTCTTCCACTCCACGCCGCGGCGTTTCACGGAGAAGAACGCCCACATGTACACCGCCTGCAGCAGCAGGGCGATGGTGCCGAAGACCAGGTCGAAACGCCAGTTCGTCAGGACGGCGACCAGGCTGAAGGGTTCGGAGATGTCGAAGCCCATGATCAACTCCGCCCGGCTGATGTCGGCGACGGCCTCCACCGGTGGCGGGATACGGGTCAGCGACAGCGCCACGCCCACCGTCGCCGCCATGACGAAGACCTCGACCAGGGCGATCCGGATGAACGGTCGACGCCACCAAGCGTCCTGTCGCCCAGCGTCGAGCTTCGGGATCGTCCAGCGGCGGTGGGCGAAACCGAACCACGCCAGGATCAGGGTGAGCACCGTCTTGACCACGATGATCCGGCCGTAGTCGGTGGTGAACCACTCGGTGAACGACAGTCGGATTCCGGCGTTGATCAGCCCGGAGACCGCAATCCCGATGATCGAGCACAATGCCAGGAAACTGTAGCGTCGGGTGATCTCCGCCAGGTGCGGGCCGCGGCGGGCGGCGTGGGCGACCAGGGACATCAGGCCGCCGATCCACAGGCAGGCGAGGATGATGTGCCACAGCAGCGAGTTCACACCGTAGTCGTGGTTGCCGCCTGACGCCGAGTGCCCCTCGAGCGCAATCGGCACCAGCGACGCCACCGAGATGGCGAAGAACACCGGCTGCCAGATCCACTTGCGGGTCAGCAGCGATGCCAGGCCGGCGAGGCCTGCGATGATGGCGATCCACATCATCGCCTTCGCCACGGAGACCTGCTGGACCGCCACGCTCCACATGTCCGGTGCCAGGGCGTCCCGCAGCGGGTAGCCCGAGACGTCCGACAGGTACAGCGGGATCAGCAGCAGGGCGCAGACGGCCCAGGCGAGCATCGCCCAGGTTCCGGTGCGGGACGCCCGGAAGCCGTCGAGGTCCAGGTAGCCGTCCTTGCGGGGAGCCGCGCCGAAGGCGCTCATCAGGAAGGAGCCGATGCCGAGGCAGGCCAGAATCGTGCCGATGCCGCGGACCAGCGGCACGCCCCAGGTCGTGGCCTTGCCGGGGTCGGGCACGCCGAGGGCGGCGAGGGAGTCGCCGAGGTAGGCGTCACCGATGAGTGCGGCGATCAGACCCGCCATCACTGCGGCGATCAGGTAGATCCCGACCGGGGATCCGAGACGCCGGCGGGATTGCGCGGCATCCCGGGGGGACGGGTCAGGCGGGTCGTTCGGGGACGGGGAGGACGGTGAAACTGGCGTGTCTACAGCCGCATCGGACATGCACGTCACCCTACCCGCCGGTGGCCTGTTACCCCGATTCGTTCCCCCGCCCAGGTGGTGCACTACGATGAATGACCGCACTCCATGCGTGCATGCCTCCGTAGCTCAGTGGATGAGAGCAACCGGTTTCTACCCGGTCGGTCGCGGGTTCGAATCCTGCCGGGGGCGCTTTTCATGCCCGGACCAGCCCCGGTGACCAACGTTCACCTCCGGTTGTCCGGGCATTCATCTTCGACTCCTACGGTGCGTTGTGGTCGCTGCCAAGCCAGCGCTTGCCTGACGTTTCCCCACACCGCCCACAAGGAACCTTGATGTCCCACCGTCGCCGAACCGCAGCCTCACTCTGCGCGATCGCCGGCACCGTGTCACTTACCGCTGTCTTCCTGCCTGCTGCCGCAGCGCAGGACCTCCCGGCACCCGGCTCGTCCGATGTCGCGTCCTCCATCGAGTCGTCGCTGCCCGGCTCGCACGTCCCCGACCTCACCGGCACCGACGGCCCAAAGAACATCATCTACCTCGTCGGCGACGGCATGGGTTACAACCACATCGCCGCCGCCAACCTCTTCGAGACCGGGCAGACCAAGCACCAGGTCGAGGGCGAGGCCGGGGACGTCTCGCCGGTCGAAGGTGGCGAGGCCGCACAGGTCTACGAGGGCGACGAGTGGAATGAGCTGGCCATGTCCACCTTCCAGGAGGGCAACTCCTACGACCCGGAGAAGGCCTGGAACGACCACGACTACGTCAACGAGGACTACACGGACTCAGCTGCGGCCGGCACCGCCATGGCCACCTGTTCCAAGACCGAGAACGGCATGATCGGTGTCACCTCCTACGGTGCCACGGTGCAGAACACCTCCGAGCACGCCATCGACAACGGCAAGTCCGCCGGTGTAGTCTCCAGCGTCCCGTTCAACCACGCCACCCCGGCCGCCTGGGCCGGGCACAACGATGACCGTAACGACTTCCATGCCATGGCCGACGAGATGATCGGCGGCGACCTGGACGTCATCATGGGTGCCGGCCACCCGCTGTACGACGCGGACAACCAGCCCGTCGACGAGCCGAACTACGAGTGGATCTCCGAGGAGAGCTTCACCGAACTCTCCGCCGGCGAGACCGACTCATCTACCTGGAGGAGGACGCCGACTTCCAGACGCTCGCCGACGGTGACGTCGAGGCCGGTGAGAAGTACTTCGACCTTCCCCAGGTCGCCTCCACCCTGCAGCACAACCGTTCCGGCGACTGCGTGGTCCCCTACGACACCGAGCTCAACGATGTCGTGGACCTGTCGACCATGGCCGAGGGCGCACTGAACATCCTGGACCAGAACGACGAGGGATTCCACGTGATGATCGAGGGCGGGGCCATCGACTGGGCCGGTGAGATGCCGGAGCACTCCTGGCACTCCGAGAACCACACCAATCAGTTGGTGCCGGTGTTCTTCCGCGGGGCGGGCAGCACGGACATCACCGCTGCGGCGACCGGGGTCGACCCGGTGCGCGGCAACTACATCGACAACGTCGACATCGCCAACCTCACCCTGAACACCTGGTGGGGAAACTAACGTCGATTCCGACAGAGAAATCGGCCCGATGTGTGGAATACACACATCGGGCCGTTCGACCGGCGAGTAGCCGGGAGGCGACCTACAGTTAGCCGAAGGTCAGTCCGAACACCGGCACGGCAAGTGCGAAGACGGTGATGGTGATGAGGAAGACGGCGATGACGTTCAGCCAGATACCACCCTTGAGCATGTCCCCGGCCTTGACGTAGCCGGAGCCATAGGCGATGGCGTTCGGCGGGGTGGCCACCGGCAGCATGAAGGCACAGGTTGCGGCCAGGGCGGTGGGAATGACCAGGATCAGGACGTTGATCAGGCCGTCGCCTGTCAGACCGATACCGGTGGCGACACCACCCATGATCGGGATGAAGGTCGCCGAGGTGGCGGTGTTCGAGGTGAACTCCGTCAGGAACAGGACGACGACGGCGATCGCGAAGACCAGCAGGACGATCGGCAGACCGCCCATGCCCTTGGCCATCTCACCGATCCACAGGGACAGACCGGAGGCGGTGACCATCGAGGACAGTGCCAGGCCACCACCGAACAGGATCAGGACGTCCCACGGGATTTCCTTGGAGTGCTCCCAATCCATCACGCGGGTACCGCGGTCGTTAACCGGAATGACGTACATGAGTACAGCTGCGGTCATGGCGATCGTGGAGTCGTCAATGGTGATGTTCCACCAGTCAGCGTAACTGGCCAGCAGCGGGAAGCTGATCCAGGCGACCGCGGTGCAGAGGAAGATGATGCCGGCGGTGATCTCCGCGCGGGAGATCTTGCCCATATTCGCGATCTCCTGCTCGATCAGTTCCTTACCACCAGGGATCTCCTTCATCTCCGGCTTGAACACCGTGATCAGCACAAGCCAGGCCAGGACAGTGAAGACGATGGCCATGGGCATGCCCACCAACATCCACTTTCCGAATCCGATTTCGATGCCGTGTGTGTTGTTCATGTAGGCAGCCATCAAAGCGTTCGGCGGGGTACCGATAAGGGTTCCCAGCGAACCGATGGAAGCTGCGTAGGCGATCGCCAACATCAGGGCGCTGGCAAACTTCTTCTGGTTCTTGTGTCCGCCGACCTTCTCGGCGGTCAGCGCCAGCACGGAGACACCGATCGGCAGCATCACCACGGCGGTAGCGGTGTTCGACACCCACATCGAGACGAATCCGGTCGCCACCATGAAGCCGAGGACGAGCTGCTTCGGCTTGGTACCGACGGCGAGAACCACCAGCAATGCGACACGGCGGTGAAGGCCCCACCGCTGGATACCGAGCGCGAGGACGAATCCACCGAGGAACAGGAAGATGATGGAGTCCGCGTACGAGCTTGACACGTCCCCGAAGCCTGCGATCTGGAAGACCGGGAAAGCGACCAGGGGGATCAACGCCGTCGCCGCCAGCGGCAGTGCCCCGGTCATCCACAGAGCACCCATGAGAACCATGATGGCAGCGGTAATCCGGATCGCTTCCAGATCGAAGGGGCCGACCCTCTCCGCGTCATCCTGCAAATTGGCAAGCTCAGCACTATCGGCCAGTTCGGCGGCATTGTCGGGGAAGATGAAGTAGACGAGCACGGCCAGTGCCAGGCCAACACCCAGGCCGATGAACTTCTTCTTGTTGTTGGCCCGCTCGACACCGGCTTCACCGCGGACGAGTGCGCCCTCCGGCCCCTTGGTTGCCAGCGCCGCTGCGGCGTCTGTGTCTTCCGCAACGTCGGGCGGCGCTGTGTTGCCGTCCTTGTCAGACATGTTCTGTCCTCTCCTTGGATCGTGAACGTCAACCCCCGTAGGGGAACGAGGGGCCAGGCTACTCGTAGGTGGTCGCCCGCCTGTCATCCCCGTAACTAATATAACCCCCAAAAGTGTTGTGTTTCATCTCACAGAGTGAACCATCCTCCCCAATCCTGGGGTCCGGAACGGACATCGCACCCCCTTTGCGGTGACTGCACCCCACCGACCAGCCAACCCGGTGACCCCGATACCGCGACTGCCATGTTGCTGTCCGACCCACCGGGTAGCCTGAGTGGAGCTCGCACGTCTTCATCCCGCGAGCATCAGCCATAGCCCTGACCACTGCTACGACAGGAGCCCCACAACGTGTTCTTCCGCGGCCGTTCCACCACCGCCCTCCCCGCACCCGGCCCCGACCGCATCGCCGTGGTCACCGGAGCGTCCTCCGGTATCGGGGCCGCGATCGCACGGGATCTCGGCCAGCGCGGCCACAACCTCCTGCTCGTCGCCCGCACCGCAGGGCCGATGGAGGAGATCCGCGAGGAACTCGCCGCGTCCCACCCGGAGGTCACCGTCGAGATCCGGCCGTGCGACCTCGCCGACGCCGACGCTCGCGGCGTCCTGATCGAGGAACTGGAAGGACGGGACGTCCACATCATCATCAACTCCGCCGGTGTGGCGACCTTCGGCGAGTTCCGAAAGCTCGACCCCGCCTACGAACGCACCCAGTTCGAGCTGAACGCCACGGCCCTCTTCGAGCTCACGGCCGCCGTCCTGCCAGGCATGGTGGCCAGCGGAGACGCCGGGATCGTCAACGTCGGCTCCGTCGCCGGCAACGCCGCGATCCCCAACAACGCCACCTACGTCGGCACCAAGGCGATGGTGAACACCTTCACCGAGTCGCTGCACTACGAACTCAAGGGCACCGGCGTGCGCTGCACCCTGCTCGCCCCCGGGCCGGTGCGCGAGGAGGTCAAGGAGGACGCTGCGCGTACCATCGTGGACCGGGCCACCCCCGACTTCGTGTGGACGACCTACCCGGACTGCGCCACCGAGACGCTCGACGCCCTGGCGGCGAACAAGCTGCGCGTCGTGCCCGGTGGACTGTCGAAGGTGGCGAACGTGATCTCCACCTACCTGCCGCGGCGGATGACCGCGCCCGTGATGGGCGCGGCGTACTCGCGGATGGCCGAAGACTAGGGCCAGAGAACAGAAAGAAGAATGCAGATGACACCGAACCAGACCGCAAAGAACGACCGCATCGTCTGGGCCGACTGCGAGATGACCGGCCTTGATCCGTCGCGCCACGTGCTCGTCGAGATCGCGGTGGTGGTCACCGATGCCGAGCTCAACGTGTTGGACGAGGGCATCGACATCGTCATCCATGCCACTGAGGAGGAACTCGGTGAGATGGACGACGTGGTGGTGAAGATGCACGGCGGCTCCGGCCTGACTGAACAGATCCGGGAGTCCTCCGTGTCCGTCGCCGAGGCGGAGGCGCAGGTCGTGGAGTACCTGAAGAAGTATGTGCCGGTCGCCGGTGTTGCACCGCTGGCCGGGAACTCGATCGCCAGCGACCGCAAGTTCATCGTGAAGTACATGCCTGCACTGGACGAGTTCCTGCACTACCGGATGATCGACGTCTCCTCGATCAAGGAGCTGGCGCGGCGCTGGTACCCGCGCACCTACAGCAGCCAGCCGGCGAAGGGGATGGCGCACCGCGCACTGGCGGACATCCGCGAGTCGATCCGCGAACTCGACTTCTACCGGCGCGCCATCTTCGTGGACCAGCCCGGCCCTACCAACGGCGAGGCGAAGGTCCTGGCCGAGCAGTCCAGCCAGGCGTACCCGATCTGAGCGGCCCGTTTGGCACCGGTGTCAGCGGTGGTCTAGTATGAGTTCCGCTGCCGCAAGGTACTCCTGCACGTCATGTGACAGGTTCCTGTGCGGGCGAATGGTGGCTGTAGTTCAGCTGGTAGAGCACCAGGTTGTGATCCTGGGTGTCGCGGGTTCGAGTCCCGTCAGCCACCCCAACGACGAACCCCGGTTCCTTCTGCGTGAAGGATCCGGGGTTTCGTCGTGCCTGGACCCTTTCCCTCTTTCGGCCTTTCGGCCCACCCGTGAGCTCGGGCCACCGCGGGAGACCGTCAGTACTATCGTGGGTCGAACCGTTCACGTTCACCAGCCAGGAGCACAGTAATGATTGACCGCGACGCCTTCGCCGGATACCTCGATGAGTACAAGCAGGTCTTCGCGGACACCACCTGGCCCGACGAAAAGTACAAGTGGCAGGCCGTGCGGCATTTCCAGGAGCACTGGGATCCTGACGCCGAGGACTTCGCCGCCATGGTGAAGCAGTCACTCGCGCGGACAAAGAACCTTCTTGACTCGTCCGGGAAATACGCGCGGGGAGTGATTCAGGAGACGGCAGAGGCCGATCCCGAAGCTGTGCGTGCCATGTTCATCGACCTCTTCGACGAGGACACTGACGTGGTCGACCGTGTCGCTGCATTCAAGAACCGAATAAGCACGGTGGCCCGGTTGAAGGACGGTGATTCTCACTATCAGGACGAGAACTCGATCACCACGTACCTCTGGCTCCACTACCCCGACGAGCACTACATCTACAAGTTCACGGTGGCCAATGATGTCGCCCGGGCCCTCGGCGCCGGCATCACCTTCAAGATGGGTCACTACTCCACCAACCTCCGACAACACCAGGCCCTCTACGACGAGATCTGCGAGAACCTGCAGCGTGACGAGGATATCCGGGAGCTCCTGGACGGCCAGCTCGCCGACGACTGCTACCCGGATCCGGAGCTGAAGACCCTCACCGTCGACTTCGGCTACTTCCTCCACCAGAAGAGGAAGAAGGAGCAGCAGAAAGAGAAGAATCAGAAGCAGCAGGACCAGGTGGCGTGGTGGCCCGCGGAGGACGAGTACGACCCCGGGCTCAGTGTCGATGAGTGGCGGTCGCTCCTCGACGACCCAACGGTATTCGGCACCTCGAGTCTGCTGGCCCTCGCATGTTTCAAGGACATCGGTGGAGGGGCCACGTGCACCCAGCTCTCCGAGAAGTACGGACACAGCGTCGGGTTCTACACCGGAACCGTGGGTGCAGCCGCGGGCCGCGTGCTGTCGAACTCGAATGCAGCGACTCCTCCCCTGGGCCGCGACGGGGAACCCCGCAACTGGCCCGTCCTGTTCACCGGCAGGAAGACGGCGGAGGACGAGAGCGGTTCATTCTTCTGGCGTCTGCGCGACGAGGTGTCCCGGGCGCTCGACCAGGTCGACCTCTCCCACCTGGATCTGCACGGATCGCCCGCGCGGGAGGACGAGGCCTACGACGAGTCCGCCGCTCCGCAGAATCAGCAGAACCAGCAGAATTACTGGCTGCTCATCGCCTCGCCCCGGCACTTCAGCTTCTCCAGCCTTCCCGTCGGCGGCGAAGAACAGTGGTCGCTCCACACCGAGACCGGGACGAAACGTCGCATCTACCCGAACTTCCTCGATGTCCGGGCGGATGACCCGGTCATCGCCTATGAATCGACACCGATGAAGCAGATCGTCGGTCTCGGTAAGTTCACCGCGGCCACCGACGGCAAGGTGGTCCCGTTCAAGAAGACCGAGGGGCTGGACGCACCGATCAGCTTCAGCGAGCTGAAGACACTCCCCGAACTGGTGGACATGGAGGGGATGCCGAACATCCAGGGAAGCCTGTTCCGACTGACGGAGGAACAGTACGACGCCATCATGGCTGTCATCCGCGACTCGAACCCCGCCACCGAGCAGGGGGCGCCCGATCCTTATACGACAGAGAAGTTCCTGGAAGAGGTCTACACCACCGCGGAACAGCACAACCGGATGATCAACGTCCTGCGCCGCAAGAAGAACATCATCCTCCAGGGCGCACCGGGGGTCGGGAAGACTTTCGCCGCGAAGCGACTCGCCTGGTCCATGATGGGTGAGAAAGCCACCCACAGGACCCAGCTCGTCCAGTTCCACCAGAACTACTCCTACGAGGACTTCATGCTCGGCTACAAGCCTGCCGACAGCGGCTTCGAGCTGAAGAAAGGCGTGTTCTACTCCTTCTGCGAGAAGGCGAGGCAACAGCCCGACCTCGAGTTCTTCTTCATCATCGACGAGATCAACCGTGGCAACATGTCGAAGATCTTCGGCGAGCTCCTGATGCTCATTGAGAACGACTACCGCGGCACCGAAGCCACACTGGCCTACGGGGATCTGTCGTTCTCCGTCCCGGAGAACGTGCACATCATCGGCATGATGAACACCGCGGACCGGTCGCTCTCCATCATCGACTACGCCCTGCGCAGGCGGTTCAGCTTCATCGAGATGGAACCCGGCTTCCAGACCGACGGATTCAAGCGGAACCAGGCCAGACTCAACGAGCCGGTGCTCGACAGACTGCTGTCCACCGTGGAGGAGCTCAACCACCGGATCGCCGAAGACCCCTCCCTGGGACGGGGCTTCCGCATCGGACACAGCTACTTCTGCGGCCAGGATTCCGTCGACCTCGACTGGCTCCGCTCGGTCGTGGAGTTCGACATCGTGCCGATGCTGGAGGAGTACTGGTTCGATGACGAGGAAAAGGTCAGTGACTGGACATCCAGGCTGCAGAGGGCGCTTCACCCATGACGACCAGGGACAGCATCGTCATCAGGAACGTGTACCACATGCTGGCCTATGCATTCCGGAGCGTCGACACCGGGCCGATCAGTACCGTGTCGATGGAGGAGTTCGACCACATCCACGATCTCTTTGCGGCGTTCCTGGCGAACGGCATGTCCCAGCAGCTCAAACAGGGTCTCTACCGGGAGTACGTCACCGACACCGATGACCTGATGACCTTGCGCGGGAAGATCGACATCCCCGGCACCACCAGGAATCGTCTCCGGCAGCAACGGGCGATCTCCTGCGAGTACGACGAGTTCTCGGAGAACAACCGTCTCAACCAGGTGGTGAAGTCCACCGCGATTCTGCTGCTCCGGCACGGTGACGTGAAGCCCGCTCGACGTGTCGCGCTCAAGAAGGTGCTGCCGTTCTTCTCGGACGTCGACGACATCGATCTATCGTGCGTGCGGTGGTCGACCTTCCGTTTCGTCCGGCACAACCAGAGCTACCGCCTGCTGATCAGCATCTGTCGGCTGGTGGTCGAGGGAATGCTCATGGACGGCGGCAACGGGGACCGGAAGTTGCTGGAGTTCGTCGACGACCAGGAGATGAGCCGTCTCTACGAGAAGTTCATCCTCGAGTACTACAGGAGGCACCGCCCCGACCTCAGGCCGCGCGCCTCCCAGATCGCGTGGGCGTTGGACGCCGGTGAACCGGCGCTGCTGCCGACGATGAAGAGCGACATCACCCTCGTCGGTGATGGTCGCGCCCTGATCATCGACGCCAAGTACTACAGCAGGAACCTGCAGGTGAACTTCAACCGACGGACGGTGCATTCGAACAACCTCTACCAGGTGTTCACCTACGTCAAGAACGCCGAGATCACCAGGCAGGACCTCGAGGTGTCAGGCATGCTCCTGTACGCGGAGACCGACGCTGACGTCCAACCCGAGGCCCGGTGGAGCATCGGCGGCAGCGACATCGCCGTCACCACACTGGACCTCGGTCAGGACTTCGCCGGCATCGCGCGAAAGCTCGACGAGATCGCAGACGGGCTCAGTGCTCTGCCGGGTTCATGATCGGGACCATGCCCCCTGCCTGCCCTACTGGCACTACTGGTCCTACTGATCCTGCTGGTGCTGCTGATCCTGCTGGTGCTGCTGATCCTGCTGGTGCTGCTGACCGAACGTGTGCGGGTCCACCGGCCACCGGGACTTGGGCACGCTGTGCTCGATCACCAGCAGGTAGGAATCGGTGACGAGGTCCTCGATCAACTGCTGTCCGAGGTCGCAGTCGGGGTGCAGCGTGATCCAGTGCTTCTTGTTCATGTGGTAACCGGGACTGATTCCGGCGAACCCGGTCCGCAGCGTCGTGCTGTCCTCCGGGGTGGCTTTCAGGACCACGAGAGGCTCGCCCTTGACGAGCATCTGAATCATGAAAACCTTGCCCCGAACCTTGTACACATCAGCATCCGGGCCGAACGGGTGCACGAGCTCTGCCCCGGGGAGTTCTGCCGCCCGGGCGGCAGTCTGCTGCTGGATCAAAGTGTCCATGTACCCAACCTATGCGGCTCTCGCGGCGACTAACCCTGGTGGATGATCTGGATGAGGTTTCCGCAGGTGTCATCGAAGACGGCGGTGGTCACCCCGCCGGCCTCGATCGGCGGCTGGGTGAACCGGACCCCGAGGCCCACCAGGCGGTCGTGCTCGGCCTGCACGTCGTCCACGGTGAACTGGGTCCAGGGGATTCCGTCCGTGTACAGGGCTTCCTTGAACTGCGCTGCGGCCGGGTGTCCTGAGGGTTCCAGCAGCAGCTCGGTGCCATCCGGATCGAGCGGCGACACCACGGTCAGCCATCGGTTGTCCGGCTCCTCACCGAGGGGCACGTTGTGTCGGACGACGAACCCTAACTTCTCGGTGTAGAAAGCCTCGGCTTTCTGTGTGTCGTCAACGATGACGCTGGTCAAGGTGATGCGGAAGGTGCTCATGGCTGGTCCTCTTCCTCTGTGTCGTCCGGGGTATTCCACCGGGTGACGATCTCGGCAAGTGGAGCCGGGTCGATGGTGTGGAGGTTGCGCCGTCCTTCCTTGCGGACCATGACCAGGCCGGCGTCCTGCAGCACCGCGATATGCTGCGACACCGCCTGACGAGACATCGGGCGACTCTCGGTCAGGCGGGTGCAGATCGCGAAGAGTGTCTGATCCTCCCGCCGGGAAAGGCTGTCGAGGATCATCCGTCGTGCCGGGTCAGCGATTGCCTTGTAGATGTCACCCATACACGCACAATAGGCAAGTGACTACTTGCATGTAAAGAACGAAAGTCCACACTGAACACCGGTGGTCAATAGGTCAGCAATCAATGTATAGTCACCATATGCTGACCATTGCTCCACAGATCGACGTCATGAACCGTCTCGGGCGTGCCCTGGCCGACCCCAGCCGGTCGCGGATCCTACTCTCGCTGCTGAAGGAACCCGGCTACCCGGCCCAGCTATCCCGCGACCTCGAGCTGAGCCGCACGAACGTCTCCAACCACCTGGCCTGTCTGCGTGGATGCGGCATCGTTGTCGCCGTCCCCGAAGGACGTCGCACCCGCTACGAGATCGCCGATCCTCATCTCACCCGGGCCCTGGAGTCGCTGGTCAACGTCGTCCTCGCCGTCGACGAGGGGGACGAGCCCTGTACCGACGAGAACTGCGACGTGCCCGGATGCTGCGCCGACTGCGCGGATACCGTCGACGACGACCACGCCGATAAGGAGGTACACCAGTGAGCGACGAATGCTGCGGCCCGATCACCCCCGCAGGCAGCACGCCTCCTGAGCCGCTGGTCCACGAGGATCTGCCACCCTGGTGGCGCGACCGGGCACTGGCACTGCCGGTGGCGTCCGGTGTCCTGTGGATCAGCGGCCTGATCCTGGAATGGACCGGCGGGGAAAGCTCCACAGCCTCCATCACCGCCACCATCCTCTTCGCGCTCGGCCTCGCCGCCGGTGCGTGGACCTTCGTCCCCGGCACCATCGAGCGCCTCATCAAGGGGAAAGGACGCTCCCGCCTGGGCGTCGGCCTGCTGATGACCATCGCCGCCATCGGCGCCGTCCTCCTCGGACACGTGGGCGAAGCCGCCGCGCTGGCCTTCCTGTTCTCCATCGCCGAGACACTCGAGGACCGCGCCATGGACCGCGCGAAACACGGCCTGCGCGCCCTGCTCTCGCTGGTCCCGGAAACCGCCCGCGTGCGTCGTGGCAGCGACTGCACCGACGGCTGTTGCGACTACACCGACGAGACCATCTCTGCGTCCGACGTCCGCATCGGTGACACCCTGCTGATCGGCGCCGGTGAACGCATCCCCACCGACGGGACCGTCGCCACCGGCCAGTCCTGGGTGGACACCTCAGCAATCACCGGCGAGTCGATCCCGGTGGGTGTCGACCAGGGCAACGAGGTCCTCGCCGGCTCCGTCAACGGCTCCGGCACCCTGACCGTCACCGCCACCGCCGACGGGGGTGACAACTCACTGACCCAGATCGTCCGGCTCGTCGAACAAGCCCACGCCACCAAGGGTGAGCGCGCCCGCCTGGCCGACCGGATCGCCCGACCCCTGGTCCCGCTGGTCCTCGTTGCTGCCGCCCTGATCGCCGGCATCGGCGCACTGCTCGGCGACCCGGGCGTGTGGGTGGAACGGGCGCTGGTCGTGCTCGTCGCCGCATCCCCGTGCGCACTGGCCATCGCCGTGCCGGTGACCGTGATCTCAGCGATCGGCTCAGCCAGCAAATTCGGTGTGGTCATCAAGTCCGGCGAAGCTTTCGAGCAGTTCGGGATGATCCGCACGGTCGCCTTCGACAAGACCGGTACGCTGACCCGCAACGAGCCGCGCGTCGTCGAGGTCCGCAGCAGTGGCAACCGCTCCGAACTGGACGTCCTGACCCTCGCCGCCGCGCTGGAAGCATCGAGCAGTCACCCGCTCGCCCAGGCCGTGACCACTGCCGTGCCGGTGACCGTCGGCGCGCGGGAGTTCCCCCAGGTCACCACCGTGCACGAGGAACCGGGCCACGGGATGTCCGGGATCCTGCATCCGACTCTCGCAGGACACCCGGACGACCTGGATGGCGACGACTCAGGGCTGCCCGTCCGTGTCGGCGGACCACGATGGATCGACCCGGCCGACATGGCCACAGACACCGAAGAGATGGCCCGTCAGGGTATGAGCCTGATCGTCGTCGAGGTCGACGGCGAGGTGCACGGAGTGATCGGGATCCGCGACGAACTTCGTCCCGAAGCCGCCGAAACGATCGCCGCGCTTCACGCGCAGGACGTCACCACGATGATGCTCACCGGTGACAACGAACGCACCGCCACCGCCCTCGCCACCGACGCCGGCATCGACCGCATCCATGCCGACCAGCTCCCCAGCGACAAGGCCCGCCATGTGCAGGAGTCCGCGGCCCACATCCCCACCGCCATGATCGGCGACGGCATCAACGATGCCCCGGCGCTCGCCACGGCCACCGTCGGCATCGCCATGGGTGCTTCCGGTTCGGCCGCCGCCATCGAATCAGCCGATATCGCCTTCACCGGCAACGACCTGCGCCTGATCCCCGCAGCACTGGCTCACGCCTCTCGCGGGCGACGGATCATGACCGGCAACATCATCCTGGCCCTGGCTATCATCGTGGTCCTTTTCCCGCTGGCACTGTTCGGGGTCCTCGGCCTCGCCGCCGTGGTCCTGGTCCACGAGATCGCCGAGGTCGTGGTCATCGGAAACGGCCTGCGCGCCGCCCGGTCCAGCGATGTCGTCCGGTCCCCCACCACTCCCACCACTCAGGCCACCAGCCCAGCCTGAGTCGAGACCACACTGACACACCTACATGTGAGAAGGGTGGGATGAACCGTCGTGATCCGGGCCGGATCACGACGATTAATCCCACCTTTCTGACATGGCGGAAATGAGTCGGCGAGGAACAGGGGGGGCCGCTGGCGTGTGCCAGGGCAAGACCAGGGCGAGGCAGGAGAACCGCACCGCGGTCAGGCGGTGCCGGTCCTGGATGAGGGCCGGGCTGGCCCCACCTCAGCGTCGGGAGGAGAGCAGCCCGGTCAGGCCGTGGTTCTTCAGGGTGAACCACAGGGTGGCCAGGCCGTCGCCGCCGATGGCACGGCCGTCGGTGATCCGGTCCATCTGCATCTCGTACCAGTTGGTGCCCAGCAGGTGCTCCAGTGGCTCATCGAGTTTCTTGGAACCGGTGCTCAGCCGCGGCAGGCGCACCAGCTTGCGGCTGCCCTGCTTGATCAGCTCATTAGGGTACTCCGGGACCATCACCAGCGGGCGTGCCATACCGATCAGGTCCGCCAGACCGTCCAGCCCCCTCTCGATGTCGGCGGCACACCGGAAACCACCGGTGAGCAGCACCGGGGTGGAGACCTTGTCGCGCAGCTGCTTGGCGTAGTCACCGAAGTAGATCTCACCGGTGTCACCCGAGGCATCCACCTTCTCACCCTGCATCAGGGGCGCGGTGTAGGTGCCACCGGAGACCTCGATGACGTCCACTCCCAGCTCTGAGAGTTTCTCAGCGACGACCAACGACTCATCCTCGTCAAAACCGCCGGACACACCGTCGGAGGAGTTCAGCTTCACGGAGATCGGGAACTCGGCGCCGACCTCGTCTCGGATCGCCTCGTAGATCTCCACCAGCAGACGCATCCGCGACTCCAGGTCACCGCCGTACTCATCGGTGCGCTTGTTGTCGTTCGGGGACAGGAACTGGTTGATCAGGTACCCGTGGGCGGCGTGGATCTGCACACCGGTGAAGCCGGTCGACTGGGCGATCCGGGCGGCGTAACCGAAACGCCACACGATCAACTTGATGTCGTCGACGGTGAGTTCACGGGGGGTGGCGAAGAACCGTTCCGCAGGCCCTTCCATCGGCACCACACTGGGTGCGACGGGATACTTGTTCACGCTGCGGGGCGACTGCTTGCCCGGGTGGTTGAGCTGCATCCACAGCTGGGTGTCGTTGGCGGTGCCCGCCTCAGCCCATTCGCGCAGCGCATCGAGGTGCCGGTCATCGGCGACGACAACGGTGTTCGGCTCCCCGAGGTGCTCGGGGTCGACCATGACTGCTCCGGTGACCAGCACCCCGGCGCCACCTTCCGCCCACCGGCGGTAGAGGTCGATGTGCTGGTCGGACGGTCCGCCCGACGGGGTGGCCAGGCCTTCGCTCATCGCGGCTTTCACGAGGCGGTTTTTCACAGTGGTGCCGCACGGAAGTTCCAGTGGCGCGGCGACCGTTACAGGGGTCACGGTGACTCTCCAGATCAGTTCATGGTTGATGTTCTTGTCGTCAGGGACTTAAGTCCAAGACCGGTCCCACCCGACTGCCCCGTAGTGTACCCGCTGTAAGGACGGCATAACTAGCGCTGGTAGAGGCGATAGAAATCCCCAGCGCACAGGCCTACCAGCCCTACCGTCGGACGCGACGTTGTGCGCGGACCCTCCGAAAACGTGCCGCAGCCAGCGGCCAGATGAGCTTCTCGATCTCCACGATCACCAGCACCGTCACACCGATACCGGTACACATCAGCCACTGATCCCAACTCAACGCGGTCAGGCCCAGCAGGTCCGCCGCCGCCGGCCAAGCGGTAACACCCCACTGCAGGAATATCGCGATCAGTGCGGAGATCGCCAGCAGTTTATTGCCCAACGGATTCATGGTGAGGATGCAGCGTCGCAGGGCGCGGGCGCTGAACACCTGGAAGAAGTTGAACATCACCATGGTGATCAGGGCCAGGGTGCGGGCCTCCTCCAACGGAAGGCCCGACTCGTGTGCCCACCGGTAGACCAGCAGCGTGCCGATGCCCATCCAGGCTCCGGTGACGACCGTTCGGATCCACATCCGGGTGTCCAGCACACCTTCGCTGGACGGTCGGGGTTTCTGCTCGAGTTCATCACCCTCGCCCTTCTCGAAGGACAGGGCGATGTCCTGGATGCCGTTGGTGATCACGTTCATGAACAGCAGGACGACCGGCATGAAGATCAACGGGAGGTCGGTGAAGGTGTTCACGATGACCGCGATCATCAACGCCAGACCGTTGGTCAGCAGGAAGAATGTGGCCTTACGGATCGAGGAGAACGTCACCCGGCCGAGGCGGACGGCCTCGACGACGGTGATCAACAGGAAGATGACCATCGATGAGGTCAGCTGCTTGCCCAGGACCACGTACCACGGGTCGGCGACGATCTCGTCGAGTTCGTTCCTGCCGTAGATCTCGGCCCGCTCCGCTGCTTCGGCGCTGGTCAGGCTGGCGTCCTGCCCCTCAGCGGCGATCGGGAGGTCGAGCGTCCCGCGGGTCTCGTCGACGGTGAGCGTATGCCAATGTGTCCCTGCTCCGGTCACGGAAGTCTCCCTGGCCGTGGATATCCTCCCCAATCGTAACCGGCCCTCCGGACACAATGTTGCCGTCACACCGGCAGGCACACCCGCTGGTCTTCCCCCGTCCGCCACCCGGACGGACATCGCTAAACTCGATGTCATGAGTACCCCAGGTCTCCCCCGCGTCATCGATGCTGCGACAGTGCGGTCAGTGTTGTCCCCCACCGCGGCGGCGGACGCGATCAGCACCCCGATCATCGACCCGACGATCAGCTTCGACCCGTCCACCGACCTGCCGCGCCGTACCGCGCACACCAGTCACGGCCACTTCCTGCTCATGCCCTCGGAGGTCGGGACATATGCCGGGGTGAAGGTCGCCACCGTCGCCCCCAGTAACCCCGCGCTGGGCCGCCCCCGGATCAACGCCACCTACCTGTTCTACGATGCCGAGTCCCTGCAGTTGAAGAGCATCATCGACGGGGTGGCGCTGACCACCCTACGCACTCCTGCGGTGTCGATCGCCGCCCTGCGTCCGACTCTTGCCCTGGTGGACGCACCGGTGAACCTGGTGGTCTTCGGGGGTGGGCCCCAGGGGCTCGCCCACATCGAGGCCCTCGCCGCGGAACTGGGACCGCGTGCCGGCGGTTCCCCGTTCAACTCGGTGAATATCGTGGTGCGTAACCCGGACCGTGCCAGCGATCATGCCCACGCGGCCGTCGAGGGACTCGGCCGGGTCCTGCCCACCGACTCCCAGGACACCCTCGATGCACTCGCCGCGGCCGATGTCATCGTCACCGCGACCAGTGCGGACACTCCCCTGTTCCAGGCCCATCATGTCCGCGACGATGTCGTCGTCATCGCCGTGGGCTCCCACGAACCCAACACCCGCGAATTGGACGCCGACTTCATCGCCGGGGCGAAGGTGATAGTCGAGGACATCGACACCGCCCTGGAAACCGCCGGGGATATCGTGCTCGCCCACTTCGAAGGGGCGATCAACCCCGGCGATCTGGTGTCGATGCGTACGGCACTGACCGAGAAGACCGTCACCCCGGGGCGGCGTCCGGTGGTGTTCAAGAGCGTGGGCATGTCCTGGCAGGACCTGCTCATCGCCGAGGCGGTGGACCGACTCAGCAGGTGAGTCAGCAACGCCCATTTCGTGTCCGGGCCGTGTCCTATGGTGGGCACCATGACCAACGAGCTGCACGACCACGCCACCGCGATCCTGCGTGACCTCACCGGCAGGCCGGACGCCGCCTTCCGCGACGGCCAGTTCGAGGCGGTCTCCGCGCTGGTCGCCGACCGTAGGCGCGTGCTGGTGGTCCAGCGCACCGGTTGGGGAAAGTCGGCGGTGTACTTCGTAGCGGCACGACTGCTACGGGAACAGGGTGCCGGGCCCACACTGATCATCTCTCCGCTGCTGGCGTTGATGCGCGACCAGGTCGCCGCCGCCGAACGCGCCGGGGTACGCGCGGCGACGGTGAACTCCTCGAACGTCACCGAGTGGGATGACATCCTCGCCGCGCTGAACGCCGGGCAGTTGGACGTTCTGCTGATCTCCCCGGAGCGGCTGACCAACCCGCGGTTCCGGGAGCGGGTGTTGCAACCGTTGCTGAACGGCGCTGGTGCCGACCCTGGCGCAGGTACTGGTGCAGGCGTTGGCATGATCGTGGTGGACGAGGCCCACTGCATCTCGGACTGGGGCCACGACTTCCGCCCGGACTACCGTCGGATCGGCGCGCTGCTGGAGTCGCTTCCGGACGACCTCCCCGTGCTGGCCACCACCGCGACAGCGAATACCCGCGTGGTCGAGGACGTCGCCGAGCAGCTCGGCCACGACACCATGGTGGTCCGCGGGGCACTGTCACGGGACTCGCTGCGCCTTGGTGTCGCCCCCACGTCCTCGGCTGAACACCGGATCGGCTGGTTGGCGCAGCACCTCGGCGACTTCACCGGTTCCGGCATCATCTACTGCCTCACCGTCTCCGCCGCCGAGGACACCACCCGGGTGCTCCGCGAAGCCGGGTGGAATGTCGCCACGTACACCGGACGTACCGATGCCGAGGACCGCGCTCGTCTGGAACAGCAGCTCAAGGACAACGAGCTCACCGCCCTGGTGGCCACCAGTGCCCTGGGCATGGGCTTCGACAAGCCGGACCTGGGGTTCGTGGTGCACCTGGGTGCCCCGTCCTCCGCCGTGGCCTACTACCAGCAAGTCGGACGTGCCGGCCGTGCCACCGATTCCGCCGACGTACTGTTGCTGCCCGGCCCCGAGGACCCGGACATCTGGGAGTACTTCGCCACCGCCTCCATGCCGGACCAGGACGAGGCCGCCGCAGTGCTCGCCGCCCTGGGAGAAGCCACCGCACCGATGTCGGTGCCTGCCCTGGAACCACTGGTCGGGGTCCGCCGAACCCGTCTGGACCTGCTGCTCAAGACCCTCCAGGTCGAGGGGGCGGTGGACCGGGCATCCGGTGGGTTCATCGCCACCGGTGAACCCTGGCACTACGACACGGAGCGCTATGCCGCGGTCGCCGCCGCCCGGAAGCGGGAAGCCCAGGCGATGCTGGACTACGAGTCGGGCCAGATGTGCCGCATGCGGTTCCTCGCCGAGTCCCTGGACGACCCCACCGCCCACGACTGTGGACGCTGCGATGTCTGCGCCGGGGTGTGGTGGGATACCTCGGTGGACCAGACGAACACCACCGATGCCCGCCAGGTGCTCTCCGGGATCGGGGTGCCGGTGGATCCGCGGGGTCAGTGGCCCTCCGGGATGGACAAGGTCGGTGTTCCGCTGACGGGGAAGATCCCGGCAGAGGAGAAGGTCGCCGAAGGCCGGGTCATCGCCCGCTACACCGACCTGGGCCCGGGCCAGGTGCTGCGGAAGTTCCTGGAGACAGGCGCCGAGGATGCCCCGGTTCCGAAGAACATCGCCGACTGGTGCATCCGGGTACTCAAGGAATGGGGGTGGGAGCAGCGCCCCACCGTGGTGGTGGCCATGCCCTCGGTGACCCGTCCGGTGACGACCTCCGCCCTGGCTTCGGGGCTGGCACAGGTCGGGCAGATGACCGATGCCGGCTCGTTGGACTACACCGCGGATCCGGGCGATCCAGATGTCAACAGTGCCTTCCGGGTGCGCAACCTCCACGGGGCGATCCAGGTGCCGGCGGAGACCGCTGCCGCAGTGAACGGTCAGGTCGTCCTGCTGGTGGACACCGAAATCGGGTCACGGTGGGCGATGACCGTGGCGGGCCGGGAACTACGCCGTACCGGGGCAGCGGAAGTGCTGCCCTTCGCTCTGGCACTGCGCGCGTAGACTCGCCGGGGCAAGGGTGGCCACACAAAACCTGGACACCCGCGACCCCACCCCACACCCAGGAGGCTCACGACAGTGCACGGAGAATACAAGGTCACCGGCGGCAAGCTCATCGTCGTCGACCTGGAGGTGACCGGCGCGTCCGACGGTTCCGACGGCACCCCGCAGAATGCCGGCGTGCTCACCGGCGTCCGCATCGCCGGCGACTTCTTCCTCGAGCCGGACGAAGCACTGATCCGCATGACCTCCGCCCTCGAAGGCGCACCGGCGGACCTCTCCGCCGAGGGCTACACCGAGCGGGTCAGCGACTCCCTGCTGCGCAGTGACGTCCTCTTCGGCATCACCGCCGAGGGCGTCGGCATCGCCGTGCGTCGCGCACTCGGCCACGCCATCGGCTGGGAGGACATCGACTTCGACGTCATCTACGGCCCCTCCGTCGACCCGATGGTCAACGTCGCCCTCGACGAGACCCTGGTCGCCGACGTCGCCGCCGGACGCCGCAAGCCCTTTATGCGCCTCTGGGAATGGAATGCCCCACAGGTCGTCATCGGGTCGTTCCAGTCGTACTCCAACGAGATCAACCAGGAGGGTATCGACAAGTACGGCATCACCGTCTCCCGACGCGTCACCGGTGGCGGGGCGATGTTCATGGAACCCGGCAACTGCGTGACCTACTCCCTGGTCGCCCCCCAGTCCCTGGTGGACGGACTGAGTTTCGCGCAGTCCTACCCCTTCCTCGACGAATGGACGATGGAGGCGTTGAAGAAGGTCGGCATCAACGCCCACTACATCCCGCTCAACGACATCGCCTCCGAGGAGGGAAAGATCGGTGGTGCGGCACAAAAGCGTTTCTCCAACGGGTGGATGGTCCACCACGTGACCATGTCCTACGACATCGACGCGGAGAAGATGCTCGAGGTGCTCCGGATCGGCAAGGAGAAGATGAAGGACAAGGGCCACCGCTCTGCGGTCAAGCGCGTCGACCCGATGCGTTCGCAGACCCAGCTGCCGCGCGAGGAGATCCTCACGGTCTTCCATGACACCTTTAAGGCGAAGTACGGTGCCACCGAGGGCGAGATCACCGAGCAGGACGTGGCTGCGGCCCTGCAGCTCTGTGAGGAGAAGTTCGACACCGAGGAGTGGACGCACCGGCTGCCGTGAGGTGACTGCTGTTTCACCCGTCACGCACCGCCCGACCGGTGGATCCCCACTGACACCGCAGAGACACCCCAGTCCCCTGCCATGGCATTCCAAGGAACGGTTCGTAGATTGAATGTCAGCGCCTTCGGAGGCCACTAGGACACCACGATCGTGGTGGTCGCCGGAGTCAACGCAACGATCATGAGTGACCCGATCCGCACGATGGAAGGACCGTATACGGCAGCTGAGCATTCTCCTCTTGAAACGTCAGCAGTGAGCCCCCGGCCCGCGTCTTCACCGACGCGACCGGGGGCGAACTGTGTGCGGAGGTGCTCACGCGACTCACACCCGCGACAGCCGGACCAGCGTCTCCTTCTGTGTGGTCAGGCAGCGCAGCGTCCCGACCCCGGTGACGACGGCGGCGATGACCACCCCGGCGAGGATCACGTACATCAGCGCCAACTGGGTACGCACCGCCTCCATCGGATCCACCCCGGCCAAGATCAGGCCGGTCATCGCCCCGGGCAGGAAGACGATACCCAACGCCGCAGTCTGCTCGACCTGCGAGGAGATCGCCGTCCGCAGCGACGACCGCATCAACCGTCGCGACGCCGTCCGCGTTGTCATACCCAACGCCAGGCCCGCCTCGACTTCGGCCCGCTGGTCGGAGGCGAACTCCGCCACCCGGGAGGCAGCCACCACCCCGGCTTTCATCGAGTTGCCGATGACCATGCCGGCGACCGGGACGATGGTGCGTCCCTCCATGTCGAAGATGGTGAAACCGAAGATGATCGCCAGGCTCGACACCGCGATGACCACATGCGCCAGCAGTGACACCCACAGCAACCCCGGCACCTGCGGGGCACGGCGGGTGACCGTCCAGGAGGCGAAGACCACGATGCCGACCACCCACAACCACGACCAGAACAGCGGGGTTTCCGGACGCACCAACGGCACCAGGGCAGCGCCGACGATGATCATCTGCACCAGTGACCGCCCCACCGCCACCACGATCGGCTTGTTCAGCTGCAGTTTCAGCGGGGTGGTCACCGCCAACGCGATGGCCACGAAGATCAGGGACGCCGCCAGTCCCAACCAGCCCACGTTGGCACCAACGTCACTTCCCACGTCGCCGCCCATCACGCCACCACCTTCCCGGCGTCGAGCCGGACCACCCGGTCGGCGATGCGGTCGACCTGCTCGGCGCTGTGGGACACCCAGAGCACCGAGATACCGCGCTGCCTGGTCAGCACGGTGCTCACCAGGTTCTCCAGCACCGCGCTGGCCTCGTCGTCGAGGGCGGAGGTGACCTCGTCGGCGAGGATGACCCGTGGTTCGGTGGTCAGGGCCCGCACCAGGCAGAGACGCTGGGCCTCGCCGCCGGAGAAGTGGTCGGCCTCGCGGTGCAGCATCCCGGCGTCCAGCCCGACCTCGGCGAGTAGTGCGGCGGCCTCGTCCTCCGTCAGCTCCGGGGCACCGGCGCGCAGGTTGTCCAGTGCGGTGCCGGGGAAGACCGTGGGCCGTTGGAAGACCATGGCGACGTCGCGGCGCAACGTGAGTGGGTCGGCGTCGACGAGATCGTCGCCGCGGTAGGTGATGCGTCCTGACGTCGGGGATTCCAGCAGGTTGCAGCAGCGCAGCACGGTCGATTTCCCGGAGCCGGAGGGCCCGGTGAGCGCAGTGATGCCACCGGCGGGGATGTCCATGGTCACTCCGTCGAGGATGCGGTGGCCGCCGCTGTCGAGGGTGACGTCCCGGAAGCTGAAAAGAGTCTCGGCACCGCTCACGACAGCTGCTCCCGCAGGTCGTCGAGGATCTGCCCGGCGTTCGCGCTGCGTTCCGGGTTGGACGCGACGACGGCGAGTACCAGTGCTTCGAGTACGGCGACGGTCGGGGCGTAGCCCGGAATGAACGTCGGGTTGCCGCGTCCCACACCGAGTACCGCGGCACATCGGGGGTCGACGGTGTGACTGTCCTCGCTGAGCTGGATAATCGGGACGTCCAGTTCCTCGGCCCGGTCGTACAGGACGCACACCTCCCGGGTGGGCCGGTCGTAGGACATGAGCACGACCACGTCCCCCCGGGTCAACCAGGAGAGTTCATCGGCGAAGGAGCGTCCGGCGCTACCGGCGGCGATGGTGGATACCCCTGAACGACGGAATCGGTGGGATGCGTAGTCCGCGAGGCAGCGGGACGGGCCGAACCCGATGAGAACAATCCGTCCGGCCCGGTTGAGGGTCTCCACCGCGGTCGACAGGGCGCGCTCCCCCACACGTTCCGGCAGGGAGTCGAGTGCGGCGGCGGAATCCCTGATGTGCAGGCTGATCGGGCCGTCGGCCTGGGCAGTGTTGTCGGATTGCGCTGACTGGCCTGATAGGCCCGACTCCCCGGTCTGGCCTGCGTGATCGGCGAGAGCCTGGATCGACGAGCCCAGCCAACCGGTCCGGGAAAGCTCGGTGGCGAGGTTCTCGCGCAGCTCGTCGAGTCCCTCGAAGCCGAGTTTGCGCACGGTGCGCACCACGGTGGCGTCGCTGGTACGGGACGCTTCGGCGAGCTTGAGTGCGGAGAGGTGTCCGACGCTGTGCGGGTTGCCCGCCATGAACTCGGCGACGCGGACCTCGGCGGGGGTCAGGGCACTTCGGTGGGTGGCGATACGGTCATCCAATTCCATGTCGTGTATGCTACCATATCTACCGCCAACGTAATGTTCGCTACATCGCGCTCCCGTTCGTCAGCGAGTGGCCCGGCGAGTGGCCCGGCGAGTGGCCCGGCCGGAACATAGACGGAGAGGTCACTTCTGGACCAAAAATGTGACCTCTCCGTCTATGTCGTCGTCCATGTCGCCGTCTGTGTACGCATCGATACCACCGTCCGGGCCGCCAGCCGAGCCTCCTCCCACGCACGTGCCCCCGCGCATGCCGCTCCGGCCCACGTGCCTCCCGCGCTAACAGCCTGTCACATCAAGGCAACTGAGGGCTGCCTACATTACTTAGAGTATGCAGAATGCCCACCTCTCCTCCTGCCTCCGCGCCGGCTCAGAAACCGGCCCCCGCAGCGACGGCGAAGTTCTCCGCAGCCGTTTCCTCGGCATCCGCTGGCCCCTGCTACTCCAGGCCCCCGAGCGTCCCCGCGTCGCCGCCCCGATCGACTCCGACGACGAGACGTCCCCGGCCCGCTTCACCGGTCGCGTCATCTTCGGCGCGAAGAAGTTCACCATCCCCGGCGGCCTGGTACTCACCGGAGTGACGCAGCTCAGCCTCCCGAAGGACATCCGGTCCGGCTGGTCCATCGCCGTCGGCATCATCAACGTTCTCTTCGGTGTTCTCCTGGGATTCCTGGCCATCTTCAACCCGGTCCAGAACGTCTGGACCCTGGCATGGGTCGCCGGGATCTACATGATCATCCTCGGCATCTACGCCCTCGTCCTCGCCTTCCAGGTCCGCAAGTCGACGAAGGACTAACTGACAGCTGACTGTAAGTTGTGTCTGCTATGGAACAGGCCTACGATCATCCGTCATGATCTCCCGCCCTGGGGACGTGTCTGACGCGTCCTACTTCGTTCCCGGCCCGCACCTCGGCCGGCATCTTCGCGACTCCTTGGGGAAGATGCTGCTGTTGCGCGGCGCCCTCGGCATCATCGCAGGCCTCCTGCTGCTGTTCTTCCCGGTCGACACTGCCGTCGTCATCGGCATCATGGTCGGCGTCTGGCTGCTCGTCGACGGGCTGGCCATGTGCGGACTGGGGTTCAACCAGCGCTCCCACGGCGCATCGTGCGGCTGGACCGTGTTCGGCGGTCTCGTCACCGCCCTCACCGGCGTGGCGGTCCTGATCTTCCCGGTGAGCTTCGCCGTCGTCGGTGGCATGGCCGTGCTGTGGATCACCGCCATCGGCCTGATCGTCACCGGAGTGGCCCGACTACTCTCCCGGGCCAATGGCTGGGCGCTGTCGACCGGTGTCCTCAACCTGATCTTCGGCATCATCATCGCCGTGATGTGCCTGACCGACCCCTCGGGCAGCCTGGTCGCTCTGGCCTGGGTCATCGGCCTGTACGCCGTACTGTTCGGGGTGCTGGCGATCGTGTCCGGCATCCGGATGCGACGCAACAGCTAGCACCTCACGTCACCCACCCCGACGGTGCTGTCCCACCGTTGATGCGGAGTATCGTCGGGGGTATGAGTACCGCTTTTCCTGATTCTTCCGCTTCCCCTCGCGTCCCCCTCTCCCTCATCGACTTCGCCACCGTCCACGAGGGCGAGACCTCCCGCGACGCCTTCCTCCGGTCGGTGGAGATGGCACAGCTCGCCGAGACCCTGGGATACTCCCGGATCTGGTACTCCGAGCACCACAACATGAAGTCGATCGCCTCCAGCGCCCCGTCGGTACTGATCTCCCACATCGCCGCGAAAACCGACACGATCCGGCTTGGAGCCGGCGGAGTGATGCTGCCCAACCACGCCCCGCTGGTCATCGCCGAGCAATACGGCACGCTCGCCGAACTCTACCCGGACCGGATCGACCTGGGCCTGGGACGCGCCCCCGGCACCGACCAACGGACCGTGCTCGCACTGCGCCGTGATCCACGGTCGGCGGAGTCCTTCCCGGACGATGTCAGGGAACTCCGGGGTTTCCTGTCCGAGCGCTCCCGCGTCGCCGGCGTGACCGCCGTGCCCGGCACCGGTACCAATGTGCCGCTGTACATCCTGGGATCCTCCCTTTTCGGCGCGCAGCTCGCCGCCACACTGGGGGTGCCGTACTCCTTCGCCTCGCACTTCGCACCGGACGCCCTGACCCAGGCGGTCACCGCCTACCGGGAGAACTACCAGCCCTCCCCGGAGCACCCGGAACCGTACGTCATCGCCGCGGTGAACGTCACCGCCGCCGACTCCGAGGCGGAAGCAACCGCCCAGCACGAGCAGAACCTGCGGCAGCGGGTGAAGACCATGGCCCTGCGCGGGCGCAGCGTGACCGAGGAGGAGCTGGATATGGTCATGTCCTCGCCGGCGGCCGAGCAGATCCTGTCGATGATGCGCTACACCGCCGTCGGCACCGGCTCTCAGGTCAGCGACTACCTGTCCCGGTTCGCCGAGCATGCCCAGGCCGACGAACTGATGGTTGCCATCCAGTCCCCGAGCACCGCTGGTGCATTGCGCGCCATGGAGATCACCGCGGAGTCGTGGGGGCTGTAGCGGCTGCAGAGGGCTGGATTTCTTGTAGCGAAACGGCGTTACCGCACTACAAAGTCCCTGAATCATCCCCCAAAATACCCCCGTATGACCTTCGGGTGAGCGTTCCCGCAGGCACCCCCCCCCGGGGCACATCTCCTCGCATTACCCAGCAGTTAAGGTAGGTCCCCCTACCTTCATCTTCACCTCACCTGCAGCTCATCAACCTGACCTGTTCTTAGGCTGCGCTTTCCTGCCTCGACCATCTTCGATAGGCTGCACCGAGATGAGTTTTTGCTCAGCTTGACAGAGCGGTTGGGCGGGCGAGGTTTCTGACGTGACCTCCTCTCACCGGCCGCTAACGATGATGAAAGGGAACCTGCTTCAATGCGTAGCACCATCCTCCGTGGCCCCGTGAGCCGTGCACTGGCCGTCACCATGACCGCCGCCCTGTCCCTCGGCGCTCTCGCTGCCTGCTCGGACGACGACGACAGCAGCAACGGTTCGTCCGACGGCGACACCCGTACCGTCACCGACGCCCGCGGCGAGGTCGAGATCCCCGCCGACCCGGAGCGCGTTGCCGCCTTCGACAACCGCATCTTCCGGGTCCTGGCGGACTGGGACATCGACCTGGTCTCCGCACCGCTCACCCTGATCCCCGACGAGATCTCCAAGTACCACGAGGACGAGGACATCCGCGACACCGGTTCGCACCGCGAGCCGAACCTCGAGGAGCTCGTCGCCGCCGAGCCCGACCTGATCATCACCGGTTACCGCTACTCGTCCCAGTACGACGAGATGGAGAAGTTGCTGCCGGACACCCCGATCATCGACCTGAGCTTCGGCCAGGACTCCGAGGGCGAGAGCAACCAGCCGCTGGAGGAGACCCTCAAGGAGATCACCACCCTGATCGGTGAGATCTTCGAGAAGGAAGATGAGGCCGAAGACCTGATCGAGGACTTCGACGAGGCCAAGGACCGCGCTGCCGCCGCCTACAACTCGGATGAGACCGTCATGGGTCTGCTGACCTCCGGTGGCGACATCAACTACTCCGCACCGTCCACCGGCCGCTCCGTCGGTCCGGTCTTCGACATGCTGGACCTGACCCCGGCCTACGACGCCGACGGCTCCTCCAACCACCAGGGCGACGATGTCTCCGTGGAGGCCATCGCTGACTCCAACCCGGACTGGATCATCGTCATGGACCGTGACGCCGCCGTCAGCGCCGACGAGCCCGAGTACCACTCCGCCCAGGAGCTGATCGCTGACTCCGAGGCTCTGTCGAACGTCACCGCGGTGCAGGAGGACAACATCATCCTGTTCCCGAACAACTTCTACGTCACCGAGGACATCGAGGCCTACACCGAGATCTTGAACACCATCGCCGACGCCTTCGAGGACGCCGCGAAGTAATCCTCCCCACGTGAGACCCACCCGCGCGACTCAGCCCGGGACCAGTACGAGACACAGGCCTTGACCTGCGAAACGTCCGGTCCCGGGCGTTGTCGCGCGAAAAGCGCAGACAGGACACCCATGACCTCCGCACCACCCGTGCCCCAGGAGAAGGGATCCCCACCCCTGGCTCCGCCACCGAACCCCTCCTGGTGGCGCACGACCTGGCCGATCCTCATCGGCATCCTCATCACCATCGGCCTCATCATCGCCTCCCTCTTCATCGGTGTCTACGACATCACCGGTGCCGAGGACGGGTGGCGGATGTTCGGGATCACCCGTATCCCCCGCACCATCGCCCTGGCGCTCGCCGGTGCGGCGATGGCCATGTGTGGTCTGGTCATGCAGCTACTGACGCAGAACAAGTTCGTCGAACCCACCACCACCGGCACCACCGAGTGGGCCGGTCTGGGACTGATCCTGACCATGGTGATGATCCCCGGTGCCAGTCTGTTCACCCGCATGGTCGGTGCGATCATCTTCGCCCTGGCCGGAACAATCGTCTTCTTCCTGTTCCTGCAGCGGGTCACACTGAAGTCTTCGCTGATCGTGCCGATCGTCGGCATCATGCTCGGTGCGGTCGTCGGGTCTGTCTCGACCTACGTCGCACTGCAGACCGAGATGCTGCAGCAGCTGGGCATCTGGTTCGCCGGTAGCTTCACCGGCATCGTACGGGGACGCTATGAACTCCTGTTCATCGTCCTGGTCGTGCTGATAATCATATTCATCGTCGCCGACCGGTTCACCGTCGCCGGCCTGGGCAAGGACATCGCCACGAACGTCGGCCTGAACTACCGCCAGGTCCTGTTCGTCGGCATCATGATGATCGCCGTGGTCACCGGAGTGGTCACCGTGGTGGTCGGCAACCTGCCGTTCCTGGGACTGATCGTGCCGAACATCGTCTCGATGTTCCGCGGCGACAACCTGCGCTCGAACCTGCCCTGGGTGGCGATGCTGGGCATGTGGATCCTGATCATCTGCGACATCATCGCCCGTACCGTGATCATGCCCTTCGAGGTCCCGGTGTCACTGATCCTCGGCATCCTCGGCGCGATCGTCTTCGTCATGCTGTTGGTGAGGAGCCGCCGCTATGCGCGATAAGAAGTCAGTACTGAAAGATACCTCGGCTCCAGGAACCGCAACCGGTGCCGATGCCGAAGCGTCCGACATCCGCTCACAGAAGCGGCACTCCGGGCCCTTCGCCCAGCCCCGTCAGCGGACCAAGTACATCATCCTGGTCATCGCTCTGGTCATTGTCGCCGTGGGCTTCACCATCGCCCACATGAGCTACGGTAACCCGATGCCCTTCGGCTCGTCCGGCTACTGGACGATCGCCGAGATGCGGATGAATGCGATCATCACGATGCTCATCGTGGCGTTCTGCCAGGCCTTCGCCACGGTGTCCTTCCACACCGCCACGAACAACCGCATCATCACCCCGTCGATCATGGGGTTCGAATCCCTGTACGTCGCCGTGCAGACCGCGGTGATCTTCTTCCTCGGCACCGCGGGTCTGGCCGCCTTCACCGGCACCACCCAGTTCCTGCTGCAGTCGGCCCTGATGGTCCTGTTCGCCGTCGCCCTGTTCACCTGGCTACTCAGCGGAAAACTGGGCAATATCCACGTGATGCTGCTGGTGGGTATCGTCATCGGCGGTGGTCTCGGTTCACTGTCGACCTTCATGCAGCGTCTGTTGGAACCCAATGAGTTCGACGTGCTCACCGCCCGCACCTTCGGCAACGTGAGCAACGCCAACACCGACAACTTCCCGATCGTGATCCCGGTCGTCGCGGTGGTCTGCACCATCCTGTACCTGCGTTCCCGCCGGATGAACGTCGTCGCCCTGGGTCGCGACACCGCCAACAACCTGGGTGTCAATCACAAGCGGGAACTGATGATCCTGCTGCTGCTGATCTCGATCCTCATGGCGATGACCACGTCCATGGTCGGCCCGATGACCTTCCTCGGCTTCCTGGTGGCCACACTGGCCTACCAGCTGACCGACACCTACGACCACCGGCTGATCCTGCCGGTCGCCGTTCTGATCGGTTATATCGTGCTGATCGGCTCGTACTTCATCATGCGCAACTTCTTCTACGCCGAAGGTGCGGTGACCATCATCATCGAACTCGTCGGCGGCACCGTCTTCCTGTTCTTCATCCTGCGAAAGGGACGCCTGTGATCACCGTAGAGAACCTCACCAAGTTCTACAGCGCCGAGACCACCATCGGCCCGGTCAACCTCGAGATCCCGACCGGCGGAGTGACTGCCCTGGTCGGCCCCAACGGCGCCGGCAAGTCCACCATCCTGACCATGATCGGACGGCTCCAGAAGCCGGATGCCGGCAGCATCACCGTCGGCGGGATGGACATCCTGGGCAAGAAGTCCGGCGAGGTGGCCAAGCACCTGTCGATCCTGCGCCAGGAGAACCACTTCGTCACCCGGCTGACCGTGCGCCAGCTCGTCGGTTTCGGACGCTACCCCTACTCGCACGGAAGGTTGAACGTCGAGGACGAGAAGTACATCTCCGAGGCCATCGACTTCCTCAACCTGAAGCAGTTCGAGAACCGCTACCTCGACCAGCTCTCCGGCGGCCAGCGCCAGCGCGCCTACGTGGCGATGGTGCTCGCCCAGAACACCGAGTACGTCCTGCTGGACGAACCGCTGAACAACCTGGACATGAAACACTCCGTCCAGATGATGAAGCAGCTACGCCGGGCCGCCGACGAACTGAACCGTACGGTGATCATCGTGCTGCACGACATCAATTTCGCCGCACGCTACGCCGACCACATCTGCGCGATGAACGACGGCCAGGTGACCGTGTTCGGCACCCCGGAGGAGGTTATCCAGGACGAGGTCCTGACCAGGATCTTCGGCACCGACGTTGAGGTCCTCGACACCCCGGCCGGGCGCATCGCGAACTACTTCTAGAACGCGATTGTCAGGACGCGACTCTCAGGACGCGACCTTCAGGAGGCCATCTTCAGCCCCACGACCCCGCCGATGATCATCCCCAGGAAGATGATCTTGGCGAGGTTCAGTGTCTCGTCCCCCGTTGCCGCGGCATAGGCCACCGTCGTCACCGCGCCGACCGCCACCCACACCGCATAGGCGGTGCCGGTGGGGAGATCGCGCATCGCCCACCAGAGCCCAGCCATGCTGATGGTGAGCCCACCGACGAAGACGGCGATGGGCAGGGGGCGGGTCAGTCCGTCGATGCGGCCGAGTGCCGTCGCCCAGACGGCCTCGAACAGGCCGGAGATGATGAGAATGGTCCAGGCCATGGGGAATACTCCACGGTATCGGGGTCGATGATCTTCGATAGTCGTGGCCGTCCTTGCGTTTCCCCTGGTTACGGCTCCCTCGCCCAGGTGTGTGGCCGAGCCTAGCACGCGGTGACGCACACGCAGGAAACCACAGGTAAGGGTGCCGCAACAACACCGCAGGAGTCGAGGGTAGGTTGGTGGCATGGCTTCAGAGGACATCACCGGCGAGAACTTCCGGACCGCGTTCCGCCGTCACCCCACCGGGGTCGCGCTGATCACCGCGAATGTGGACGGGACGGATGTCGGGATCACGGTCTCCAGCATCGCCTCGCTGGCGGTTGATCCCCCGGCAGTGTCCTTCTCACTGACCAAGGCAGACGGCAGCGCCGGGGCGATCCTGCGGGCGTCGTCCTACCTGATCCACTTCCTCAACGAGCAGCAGGCGGACGTCGCCTACCAGTTCTCCCGCTCCGCCGGGACCCGGTTCAGCGACGAACAGCGCTGGTCACGGGCGGACAGCGGGGAACCGCTGTTGCCGGACGCCCTGGCGGTGATGCGCGCCCATACCCTGGACACCTTGCGGGTCGGGGCGTCCACCCTGGTCGCCGCCGAGGTCACCGCGGTGACCCGTGGGGCCGACGGCCACAGCGACGCCCCCGCCGCCGCGGACATGGTCGGCCACGCTCCCCTGATGTTCCGCAGCCACCAGTTCTACCGCTTCCCCACCGAGCAGCCCCCGCTGTGATCCCCCTGGTCAACACCGCTACACGTCGGCGTTGCCGGCCTCCCACTCGTCCCACGGGATGTTCCAGTCACCGAGGCCGTCGTTCACCGTCTGAGCCGGACCACCGGTGCCCTTGACCTCGACGATGTCACCGCGTTTGAGGTTCTCGTAGACCCACCGGGCGTCCTCCACCGAGAGGTTCAGGCAGCCGTGCGACGTGTTGGTGTTGCCCTGTGCCCACACCGACCACGGTGCGGCGTGGAAGTAGATGCCGGAGTACGACATCTGCGTGGCGTACTGCACGTCGGTGACGTATCCGCCGGCGTCAAGGGCCAGGCCGTAGGTGGTGGAGTCCATGGTCATCGCATCGAGCTGGTCGCCGATCTGGAAGATACCCTCCGGAGTCTCGAAACCAGGCATACCCATCGACGTGGGCATGGTCTTGACCGTCTCACCGTTGCGCGTCACGGTGACGGTCTTGGTGGCATCGTCGGCCACCGCGCGGACATCGTCGCCGATGGTGAAGGACGAACTGCGGTCGACCTGGCCGTACATTCCGCCGAGATCCGTGCCGACCAGGTCGGCGTCGACGGTGACCTCGGTGCCGGGGGCCCAGTACTCCTCCGGACGCCAGCGGACCTCCTGGGCGCTGATCCAGTAGAAGGCACCCTCCACCTGGGGCTCGGTGGTCACGGTGATGGCGTCCTGCACGGCCTGACGGTCCTGCGGGACCGCGTCGAAGCGCATGGCGATGGACTGGCCCACACCGACCGTGGACTCGGGCAGCGGCGACAGTGCACCGTTGGTCACGGCTGCCGGGCTGAAGGTGGTGAAGGACGTCGACAGGGACTCGTCGCCGCCGGTGGCCTCGAGGCTGTAGGTGGTGGAGTAGTCCAGCTTGCCGTCTGAGGTCCACTCGGTCTCGTCGTCGTTGAACGAGCCCTCGACCTCGGTGCCCATGCCGTCGGTGAGCGAGACGGAGTCGATGCCTTCACTGTCCTGGACGATGATCGGCTCATCGACCTTCACGTCGGTGTCATCGTCCTCGACGTTGGCGGTCAGCTCGACAGCGTCGTCGGCATCGCTGTCACTGTCCTCGGCCTGCGCGGCGGACGTGGTGTCGGTGTCTGTGTCATTGTTCCCGTCGATGGTGCAGGCGGAGGTGGCAAGTAGTGCGGCGGCACCCGTGGCCGCAACGATGGAACGCAGGATTCGGCCGCGGCCGAAACGGGAAAGCATGGTGTGTTCTGTCTCTTCTCCGACCAGTGCCGTCCGACAGCCTGCAGCAGCTTCCGGACGGTGTGGGTCGATCACTTCGTGGTGGATCTCTCACGGTTCATCTTAGGTGCGACTCCGCGATTCCGAGAAGCGAGAAAGCCGCGATCCGGGACATTGTGTCCTAATCGTTACCCACCAAGCGCTGCAGGTTTGCATCAGGTTTGCGTGGCCACGCCCGATAGTCTCCGCCTATGTCCGGCAGTATCCGTCACCGCTCCCCCTCCGACTCTCCCCCTCCGTCACTCCCACTCCCGCCGCCCGCTCCCGCCCTCCCGCTCTCCCGCTCTCCCGCTCCGGAACCCTCCACCTGCTCCGGACCGACTCCGGAAGGACACAGCCACATCCACACAACACATATAAGCACAGAAACATATCCCTACCTGGGAATTTGCGCTGCAATCATCGTGCGGTCTATAGTTTTCCTCGTTGCCAACAAGGCCTCGCCGGGCCGGATGTCAACACTGCGTCATTAGCTCAATTGGCAGAGCAGCTGACTCTTAATCAGCGGGTTCGGGGTTCGAGTCCCTGATGACGCACCACAGAAGACCCCAGCCGGGACGACACCGTCACCCGACTGGGGTCCATTCGTATCCCTCACCCCCCGGTTGTGGTCGGATAGCCCACACTGGCCGATAAACTTCCCCACCGTCCCGCCCGAGCACGGACAATGGAGGTCACCAAACCCACCAGGAGGGAAATCACCGTGAACGCCATGAACATCAAGGACTCGGTCATCGTCGTCACCGGCGGAGGCGCCGGCATCGGCCGTGAGGTCACCCGTCAGCTGCTGGACCAGGGCGCCACCGTCCACGTCCTCGACCTGAACATCTCCGGACTCGCCTCGGTCGGCGCCCAGCCCGACCAGCTCGTCCCCCACCAGATCAACATCGCCGACCGCGAGGCCGTCACCGCCGTCGCCGCCGAGATCACCGCCGCCGGCCCGGTCGACGGCCTGGTCAACGTCGCCGGCATCATCCAGGAGTTCATCGACATCAACGACGTGGACTACGACGCCATCGAACGGGTCTTCAACGTGAACTTCTGGGGCACGGTGAACACCACCAAGGCATTCCTGCCGGCACTGCTGGAGCGTCCCAAGGCCGCCGTGGTCAATGTCTCCTCCATGGGCGGGCTCGTCCCGGTGCCCGGGCAGAGCGCCTACGGTGCGTCGAAGGCCGCGGTGAAACTGTTCACCGAGGGGCTGCAGGCCGAACTGCTCAAGAGCTCCGTGTCGGTGAGCATCGTCTTCCCCGGCGGGGTGGCCACCGACATCACCGCCAACTCCGGGGTGTCGACACCCTCCGGAAAGACCGCGGAGGAGGCCGCCGCCGAGGCCGAGGCCGCAGCGTCCAGGCTCACCACCCCGCAGGACGCCGCGGCGGCCATCGTCAGCGCCATCAAGACCGGTAAGCCACGGGTGCGCATCGGTAAGGACGCCGTGGCGATGGACACCCTGGGCCGACTGCTGCCGACGAAATCCATCACCCTGATGGCCAAGCTCATGGCGAAACTGCAGGCCTCCTAGGACTGCGCGCCAACAAACTGCGCGGCAACGCAACGATCCCCGTCGGCAAGGAACTCAGGTCGCAGCGGGCCTGCGCGACCGCTACCGAGCCGACAGTAGCCCGGTGATCGGTCCGAGGATCCAGTTGACCACGGCCATGATGATCGCGCCCCAGAACGCCGCCATGAAGCTGTCCACCATCAGGCCCAGGCCGATCGCCTGCGACAGGGTGCCGGCCAGCAGGAATACCAGGGCATTGATCACCAGGGCGAACAGCCCCAGCGTGAGGATCGACAGCGGCAGTCCCAGGATGTGCAGCACGGGACGCACGGTCATGTTCAGCAGCAGGATCACCGCCGCACTGCCGAGGAACACCCACAGGCGGTCGTTGGAGCCGTCGCCGATGAGGGGCTCGACCGGCGCACTGACCGTCACGCCGGAGACGAAGTAGACCACGACCCACAGTGCGGCGGCGGTGGCCGCGGCACGGACCAGGAAATTCCAGATGAAGCTCATAGTTGCATCAGGTTACCAACGCTGAGTGTGAGAACCCTGGGGGTTGGGTGCGAGTTGCTCTGAACGTCAGGACGCCGCCCCGCGTCTCCTGCCCCGGCGCCTCCCCCACCAGGCGATCATGGTCGGCAGGTAGCCACCGATGACCAGCATCGCCAGCGTCCGCATCACCTGCACCACCGTGACCACGGGTTCCGACCCTGCTTCGTGAGCGAAGGCCAGCACCGCGTAGATCCCGCCGGGCACCGTCGCCAGGTAGGCGTCCAACAGGGCGATGTCGGTGAACCTGGTGATCAACAACGCCGCCACGATCGCCCCGGCGATCATGGCCACCACCGCCGCGAGGATCAGCGGCAGGCTGCCCCGGAACTGGCGTAGAGCCGTCTTGGTCAACGTGCCACCGGCCTGCACCCCGATCACCGCATAGGCGGCGACCAACACAAGCCCCTGCGGGACCAGCCACTGCTCCGGGATACCGAGGACAACGCCCAGCCATGTCACCAGCATCGACACCAGCAGGTACGGTACCGGAAGGTTGACCCACCGGCGGGTGGCCCGCACGACCAGCCACACCAACGCCCACACCACCACAGCGCCCACCGCCGGCTGCCACTGCGGTGTCCACCAGGCGACGGTGTCGGTGACGGCCCCGGCGGCGGTCCCGGCGTCCCCGGCCTCCCCCGTCACATCCCCGGACGACCCTGACCCCATCGCAAACAGGTGCACGAACGCCGGCAAGGTCAGCACCACCAGCGACAGCCGCAGGTACTGCGTCAACACCACGAAGCGGACGTCCTCCTTCAGCTCGGTGGCCAGCACCGTCATCCCACTGGCCCCGCCGGCCAAGGTGGCGAGCAATGCGCTGACCGCACTCGCCGCCCCAGAACGCCACAGCAGCCATGCCGCCGCCCCGCACAACGCCAAGGTCACCGTGAGGGCGATGGCCGTGGGCCCGAGGTAGCCGAGGATCGTCGGGCCGTCCAACTCCACCAGCGGCGCGACACACACCATCGCGATCACCACCTGGGCCGGCTGCATCACCTGCTTCGATGGTGTCGTCTGCCGGTCGGAGATGATCGCGTAGGCGCCGAAGACCACCAGGAAGGCGAAGATCCAGGCGGCGGGAACCCCCAGGTGGTCGCACACTGCGCCGACTGCCACAGCAATGCCGAACACCCCGGCCACCACCGCGATGCGTCGTGCATCGGGGGCGGACCGGGGTGTCGGTCGGCGGGAGCTGTTGCCGGACGTGGCGTGACCAGCCGGTTCGCTAGGAGCGGGCGTCGGCCAGGAGACGCTGGATCTCCTTTATCTGCTTCTTCTCGTTGCGCTTGCTGTTGACCGTCAGGGCCACGATCAGGCCGAGACCGGCCACGACACCGCCGATGGCCAGCTGCACCTTCGGGTTGCTGAGCACGTTGGAGACCTGCTTCTTTGCGTCCTCCGCGAGGTTCTTCGGCGCCGTGCGGACGCTCAGCTCGTCGAGAGTCTTGGCGAGCTGTTCACGGGTGCGCTCGATGTCGCTCTGGATGGCGTCGATATTGCGGGCCACTGAAGTCTCCTGCGTGATAAGTCGTTAAGGTTCTCTGGCATTGTACGTTCTCCGGGGACGGCGGTGCAGCGGAACCGCCGACAAGGCCGCGTTGAGTCCGTCCCCCAACGTACACTCGGGCACCATGAGCAACGAAAGCAACGAATCGTCCAAAGTCATTCTCGAGGTCGGCGACACCGCCCCGGAGTTCACCCTCACCGACGACAAAGGCCAGGACGTCAGCCTCTCCGACTTCCGCGGACGCAAGGTCATCGTCTACTTCTACCCGCGGGCCAACACCCCGGGCTGCACCAAGGAGGCCTGCGACTTCCGCGACTCCCTGGCCGAGCTCAACGAGGCCGGGATCGACGTGCTGGGAATCTCGCCGGACAAGGTCGACAAGCTGGCGAAGTTCCGTGACGACCAAGAGCTGACCTTCCCGCTGCTGTCGGACGAGTCGAAGGAGGTCATGACCGCCTACGGGGCCTTCGGCGAGAAGAAGAACTACGGCAAGATCGTGCAGGGGGTCATCCGGTCGACGTTCCTCGTCGACGAGGAGGGCAAGATTGCGTTGGCCAAGTACAACGTGAAGGCCACCGGGCACGTCGCCCGCATCGCCAAGGACGTTCTGTAGGCGGCCCGACCAGTCAAGGGGAGGTGCGACAGTCCAGGGACTGGTCACTCAGGGTGCGGGATATCGGGGTTCGGAAGCATGCCGGTGAGAGCAGCGTCCTCACTCTGGTTACCCGGTAGCTCAAGGGCCCTCCGGTATTCGGCATTGGCTTCATCCACACGACCCAGCTCCTCGAGGGTGACCGCCCGGGCGATGTGGAACGGGCGGAACCGCTGGAGAAGCTCTGCATCATCACCGTCGCCGACCAGGGCGTCCAGCGCCGCCAACCCCCGCTCCGGGCCCAGCGCCCTCCCCGTGGCGACCGCCGCGGCGAGCCTGACCACCGGGCCGGACTCGTAGCGCTCCAGCATCCGGTAGAGCACGGCGATCTGCTCCCAGTCCGTCTCCTCGAAGGTCGGGGCCTCCGCATGGACTGCCGCGATCGCCGCCTGGATCGCATAGGTCCCGGCCCCTTCTGTACCGGCGGCGGTCTCCGCCAGTCCGAGGCCCTCAGAGATCAGCGCAGTGTCCCACCGGGAACGGTCCTGATCCTTCAGCGGAACCGGCCTGCCCTGGTCATCCACCCGCGTACTGCGGCGGGCCTGGCTCAGCACCAGCAGTGCCAGCAGACCGTTGACCTCCGCCGAACACTCCCGCCGACCTTCCAGCAGGCCATGGACCAGCCGGGCCAGCCGCACCGCCTCATCAGTCAGGTCCTCCCGGACATGCGGCTCCCCGGTCCGACGCGCAGATCCGTCGGTGAACAGCAGGTAGATCACCCGCAGCACCACGGCAAGCCGTTCGGGCAGATACTCCGGCCCCGGGACGGTGAACCGGATGCCCAATGTGTTGATCCGCTTCTTCGCCCGGACGATGCGCTGCTGCATCGTGGGCACCGGGACAAGAAGGAGATGGGCGACGTCCTCGGTGGACAGGCCACCGACGAACCGGAGCGTCATCGCCACCCGGTCCCGCGGTCGCAGCGCCGGGTGGGCACAGGCGAAAACCAGGGCGAGTTCGTCGTCTGTGACTGCGGCACCGGTGGTCACGACGGTGTCCGGTGCAGCGCCTTGGACGGCATCCGGTGAACCGCCGCCCTGCTCGATGCCCTGCTCGATGTGCAGCTCAGCGAGTTTCCTGGCCAGGTTGGCGTCCCGACGGATGATGTCCAGGGCCTTGCGTTTGGCCGTGGTGGTCAGCCACGCCTCCGGGGAATCCGGCACACCGGAGTCCGGCCAGGTGCGCAGCGCCTGGGCGAAGGCGTCCTGGAGACTGTCCTCGGCGAGGTCGAGGTCCCCGAACCGGCGGATGAGCGTGGCGAGCAGCCGGGCGCGGCCGTCCTGCCCGATCCCGTCCAGTGCGGCGACCGTCCGGCCGGAGGACATCAGTACGGTGCGAGCGGACGGATCTCGACGTGCCCGCCGGCAGCGGAACCGGGGCTCTTCTTCGCCCAGTCGATGGCCTCGTCGATGCCGGGAACGTCGATGATGTAGCCACCCCCGACGAACTCGTTGACCTCGGCGAACGGCCCCGAGGTCACGACGTGCTCCCCCGAGCCGTCGGTGCCGACCTTCACGCCGTCCTCCTGGTCCTCTAGGGCGAAGGAGTGGACGACCACCCCGGCGGCCTGGATCTCCTGGTCGAAGGCGAAGAACTCCTCGGGGGCCGGTCCGCCGTCCTCGCCGCAGGCGGGGTCGGTGTGGTGGCCCATCAACAGCAGTGCGTACTTCATGGTCTCTCTCCTCGAGATGTGGGTGTGTCGTCCCCGGCGGATGATGCCGAGGCCAACGCCGGATCATGGTGACCCGACACCATCATGACGATCAGCACACCCGGATGTCGACACTCCCGCTGAAAGAATGCTTCTTCTGGCTGATGTCCTTCCAGTCACCGCGCAGAATCACCGTGTACGTCCCCGGCGCGACATCGGCGGTGTTCCAGGAGACGACGGTGGTGGTCTCGGTGAGGTTCTTGTGGAAGGTCAGCAGGGTCTCCCAGGACGAATCATGGGCGACGAGCTCACCGTCCTTCTCGATGCGCAGGTAGCCCTCCTCCAACCGCAGGTTGTTGTTCGGGTTCGAGCCGGCGAATTTCACGGTCACCCGCTGCCCGGCCGAAACCTCCCGGCCGGGTTCCACGGACAGCACGTCACCGAACTTCTTCCCCAGCGGTGCGGTGTCTACGAAATGGGCCGCCGCCGGACTGTCCGGGATCACCCCGGTCAGGTCACCCGCCGGTTCACCGGTCTCCACCGCCCCACCGGAGGCGAGCGCACCCGCCAGACCGTCGAAGACCTGCTGGACGGCCGGTAGCGTCAGGCGTCCGAACGCGGTCGCGCCCCCCTCGTACTCCTGACGCTCATACTCCTCCGGCGTGGTGATGTAGTGGCCGTAACCGCAGCTGTATCCCTGCACCACCACATTGGTCTCCGGCACGTCCATCGCCGCGGCGATCGTCTGCCGGATCCGCAGCCCCGAGGTCGTCGTCGGCTCGAACCCGAGGTGTGCAATGACCAACCCACCGATCCGCCACACCCCGAAGAGGTGGCGCTGCTGGATCAGCCCGTCGATGTAGCCCATCGGCAGCAGCATGTCCTTCGGCGCGTGCACCCGCCGCACGTCCTCCGGGATGGGGGCGAGGTTGTTGAGTTGGCGCACCCACGGCGAGCCGCCGCGCTCGGCCTCGTTGAGTCCGATGTCGATGTCCAGTCCGCCGCCGTCCTCCTGGCTGGACGCCGCGAACGCCGCGCCGAGCACGGCCCGGCCGGTGCGTCCCGCCTTCCCGTCGGGAGCCCACTTCCCGGCCACCTGGACGCGGTGCATGTCGACCCATCGGGAGCGTCCGGCGACGCCGGTGCGTCCTGCGGTGTCGACCACGGTGCCCGCATCGCGGGACGCCCCGGCGGCCTGGCGGGCGCCGAGGATCTCCACCGACTTCGCCTGGCCGGCCATGCCCGGGCCGCCGGGGCCGGACTCCGGTTCCAGGCCCATGTTCGGGGTGATGTCCCCGGGCGCGCCCTGGGAGAAGGCGGCGACGAACGGGGCGGCGGCGAGGTTCGCGTGGTCGACCCCGGCGGCGACCTCGGTGGACCAGGCGGCGTAGCCCTTGTTGTCGCCGGAGATGTGCTTGATCTCGTGGCTGAAGCTGGTGGGGTGCACCGAGTACCAGTTGATCAGGCCGACCGGGGTGCCGCCGCGGGTGACGTGCAGGGTCATGGCGGTGCGGTCGATCCCGTCGGGGTTCTCCGCGCGGTCGGCGGCCGGGTTGCGGTCGAAGGCACCGTGGGAGCGGTTCGCGCCGACGCCGTCGACCTCGCTGGTCACCAGTGTCAGGTCGGACGGCGCGATGTCGTCGTGGGCGCGCTGGATCGAGCGCACAATGCCGGTGACCTGGGCTTCGAAGGTGACCGGCCGGAAGCCGAGGGAGACGAGGTCGACCATGGCGTGGCCCGAGCGTCCACCGGGGCCGACGTGGGTGTGGGTGGCGCTGATGACGAGGTTGTTGGTGGTGTAGGTGTCGCCGTAGGACGCCCGGAGTCGGCGGACGACCTCGAGGAACACCGACTGGAACATCAGTGGGGTGTCAACGGTGACGTGGACCAGGCGGGAGCCACCGGACTGGAAGATGAAGGCGCGGGAGTAGAGCCGCTGGCGGATGCCGACGGTGGTCTGCTCCTGGACCGCGTAGCCGTCCATGCCGGCGCCGAGGGGTTCGCCGGTGGAGTCGGCGATGCCGCGTCCGACGAGCATCTCGCCTGAGCCCCCGCCACTGTCGCCGCCGGTACCGTCGCCCGTGGCGGTGCCGGCCCAGGCGCTACCGGACTGCGTGGCTGAGCTGGACCACAGGACCGTGCCACCGGCGGCGAGGCCGGCGACCCCGGCCAGTCCGAGGAACCGGCGCCGGGTGACCGGTGGCACCCGATCTGCCGAGCCTGCCCGGTCTGCCGGTCCCTGGTTGGCCGATGCCCTCGCCGATGTCTGATCCGGTGGTGCCTGCTCTGCCATGGGGTCTCCTGTGTCAACGTCGGTTATGTTTTCTCATTGAAAGCTACCGGTGTGACTCAGATTACGTTGGCGTAATGAATGATCTGGCTCAGAAACGCCTCTTCAGAAGCGCTCGGTGTGGAACTCGGTGTAGCCGCAGATCTGACAGTGACGCTTCTGGGTGACGTCGAAGGCGACCGGATGCTCCGGGTGACTACCCCACACGTCGGCCTCCTGGTGCACCTCCCAGTCGCCCCACAGATGCTCGTGGGGACTCAGTTCCCCGGCCCGACCACCCTGCCGCAGCGCTCGCCTGGCACGTCGAGACGCCCAGAACGCACCTGCCCCACCGGCCGCCAGGCCGACGATCAGGCCCACGAGAAGGAAGATCAGTTCGGACATACCGTAGATTCTTCCACCATTTCCTCCGGGGCGACCCGCCCTCCCCCTGCGGTAAACACCCGCCCCATTATGCGTCATTGTCGCTACGCGTACCCGGATCGGTCATCTCACGTGTAGTCGGCCGACCGATTCGGGTACGCGTAGCGACACCGGTTGATCGTGCGCCCGGGGGGACTTGAACCCCCACGTCCGTAGACACCAGGACCTAAACCTGGCGCGTCTGCCAATTCCGCCACGGGCGCGTACACCCCGCTCGTGGGTGCGAGAGACATCGTAGCGGATTCGAACCTGTCGACCACCAGGGGTACCCTTGAGACCGTGCCCGATGATGTCACCGGCGACACCGGTACCGCCCAGAAAGCCCACCCCAAGAAGGCCAACCCGTTCTCCACGCGCGTCCGGGTCATCCAACTGACGTTCCTGACGCTCGCCGTCCTGGCGACGATCGGCCTGGCCTGGTGGCAGTGGGATCGGTGGAGCAGCGGCGGCGGATCCTTCCAGAACCTCGGCTATGCCATGCAGTGGCCCGCCTTCGGAATCTTCTTCATCGTCGCCTACCGCAAGTACATGCAGTACGAGCGCGAGCGTGCCCTCGGCGAGGAAGCCCCCGCCGTCACCAAGGCCAGCGCCGAGGACTCCCCGCGGGAGATCCCGCAGGACGTCCTGGACCAGCTGGGCACCCGCCGTCACGGCAATGACTCCCCCGCCGGCACCACCAGTGCCACCGGAGGCTCAGGCGCCAACGCAGGCACCAACCACGCCTTCGTCGACGACCGGCGCCGCGCCGCGCGCCGGGCCCGGGAGGCGAACAACACAGACACTGCCGACAACGCAGACAGAACAGGAACTACGGACCCCCGATGAGCAACACCCCTGCAGCACCCGTCTCCGACGACCGCGCCCGCCGAGTGAAAGGTGCACTGACCCGCTACTCGGTCCTGGCCTACATCACCGGCCTGTTCCTGCTGTTCCTGTGCGTGGAGATGGTCCTGAAGTACCTGATCTTCCCGGCGATGGACTGGGACGAGCCCGGCTGGTTCTCCGCGGTGGCGATCATCCACGGATACATCTTCATCGTCTACTGCGTGACCTGCCTGGACCTCGGCGTCAAGGCCCGCTGGGAGCCGACCAAGTGGGTCACCACCATCCTCGCCGGTGTCATCCCGGTACTGTCCTTCGTGCTGGAGAAGCGTCGCCGCGACGAGGTCATCGAGACCTTCGGCCTGCAGAACTCCACGAGGTAACCACCTAAGGCAGGTCGGGAGGGGCGTGGCCCGCTGCCTCGAGAAGCCGGTAGATCACGTCGCCGAGACCCCGGAGGTGTCCGGCGATCTCGCGACCTTCGGCGGTGAGTCCGTACACCGGCCGGCCACTGTCGTCGAGCTCCCTGGTCGCCACCCCGTCGGCGACCAGCGCGGAGAGCGTCTGCGAGAGCATCCTCTCACTCGATCCCCCGATGCGTCGGTGGAGCTCGCCGAACCTGGTGAGCCCGTCGCCCAGGGCGATCAGCACCATCGGCCCCCACTTGCCGGTGATGTGACGGAGCACCTCCCGGGAGGGGCATCGGGGTTCGAAGATGTCGAGCTGCGGTTGCACTGTGGGCCGTCCTTTCGTCGGTGTCGGGGTTTCTTCGGTGTCTGACGATCATCATGACCGGAATGGTTGACATCCTACGCCATTGGACTTACTTTAGGTAAGTACTTACTAAAAGTAAGGGCGGTGCGCAGCAGGGCGCACCGCGGAACACACCACAGAAAAGGACCAGATCATGACCATCGCCTTCACCGGAGCCACCGGACAGTTCGGAGCACACGTCGCCGAGGCACTACTCGCCCGCACCGACGCCAGCAACCTCGTCGCCCTCGCCCGCGACCCGCAGAAGGCCGCCGACCTCGCCGAGAAGGGCATCGAGGTCCGCGCCTTCGACTACGACCAGCCCGACACCCTCGCCGACGCCCTCGCCGGCGTCGACCGTCTGCTGCTGATCTCCGGCAACGCCATCGGCCAGCGCGTCCCCCAGCACAAGGCCGTCATCGACGCCGCCGAGGCCGCCGGGGTCGGCTTCCTGGCCTACACCAGCTTCCTGCACACCGACACCGCCGAGATCATCGCCGTCGCCCCGGAGCACCAGGAGACCGAGAAGCTGCTGGCGGACACCAGCGACAGCCTCGGGGTCGCCCTGCTGCGCAACGGCTGGTACACCGAGAACTACAAGGACACCGTCACCCAGGCCGTCGCCACCGGCACCCTGCTCTCCAGCGCCGGCGACGGCCGGGTCAGCACCGCCACCCGCGCCGACCTCGCAGCGGCCGCCGCCACCGTACTCACCGCGGAGCACCCGGCCCCGGGCACCTACGAGCTCGCCGGCGACTCCTCCTTCACACTGGGTGAGCTCGCTGCCGCGATCACCGAGGTCTCCGGCACCCGGGTGGAACTGAGCGAGGTCACCGGCGAGCAGCACGCCGCAATCCTCACCGAGGCCGGCCTTCCGGAGGGCCTGGTGGGCTTCCTGGTCAGCACCGATGCCGCCATCGCCGCCGGCGAGCTGGAGGACCCGGCACCGGGTACACTCTCCGAGCTGATCGGTCGGCCCACCACTCCCCTGGCCGACTCCCTCGCCGACTGGCTGAAGTAGGACCGGCTGAAACAGCCCGGCCCTAGTTCGCCGGAGAGGTCTCCACCCGGGCCCGACGCACCGCCTTGGCGTCCATCCCATTGGCCACCCCGGTGTCCACCGACCAGTTCGCCGGGGCGTCCGGCCACTGGTGCCCCAGGCACCCCAGCACCGCCACCGCCGCCGCCTTCGAGGTCACCGGCAGGGTCGACAGATCCGGAAGGAACCCCGGGTTGTGGTTGGTGGGAATGTCGATGTCCAGGCGTCCGGCCTGCTCCGCGCGGTTCCACTGTCGGCGCGGGGTGATCCCCACCGTCCAGAACAGGTACGGCGCACCGAATGCCCGCGGGATCACCGAGAAATCCTCCGAGGCCGTCCACGGTTCCATGTCGAGTGAGTCCTCGCCGAAGAAGTCGTCGAAATGCGGACGCACCAGGGAGAAGACGTTCTCGTCGTTGTCGGTGGCGTCCAGGCGGCCGAGGAACTTGAAGTCCGGCTCGCGTTCGCAGCCGGCCGCGGCCGCCTCGGACCGGACGATGCGTTTGATCGCGTCCAACGCCCGGGCCCGCATCGGCTCCTCGTAGAACCGGCAGCTCAACGCCAGACGGGCGGTGTCCGGGATGACGTTGTTGGCCTTTCCGGCCTCCACCGACGCCACGGTGACCACCGCGAACTTGCCCGGCGGCAGCTCACGGGACACCACCGTCTGCAGTTTCATCACCACCGAGGCCGCCAACACCACAGGGTCGACCGCCCGGTGCGGCATGGAGGCGTGCGCACCGCGTCCGAACAGGGTGATCTCCAGGGTCGTCGAGCTGGTCAGCACCGGCCCCGGCGCGCTGAGCACCTGGCCGGCCGGGCCGGGGACCACGTGCTGGCCCAGGCAGACATCCGGCCGCGGGATGATCGACCGCAGCCCGTCGGTGACCATGCCGTGGGCACCGATGGAGGACTCCTCGGCGGGCTGGAACAGGAAGACCACCGTGCCCTGCCACTTGTCGCGGGTGCTGTCGATGATCGACAGGGCCCCGAAGGCGCTGGAGGTGTGCGCATCATGTCCGCAGGCGTGCATGGTGGGCACGCGCTGGCCGGTGGAGTCCAGCTGGGAGTGGGTGGAGGCGTAATTCACGCCAGTGTTCTCGGCGACGGGCAGCCCGTCGAAGTCGGCACGGAACAGGACGGTGGGGCCCTTCCCGTTGCGCAGGACGGCGGTGATGCCGTGTCCGCCGATGCCGGTGGTGACTTCCCAGTCCGGGAAACGACGCAGTTCCAGGCCGATCCTGATCGCCGTCCACTCCTCCGCCCCGGAGAGCTCCGGGTGCTGGTGGAGGTCCTTGTAGAGGCCGGTCACCCACTCCTGATCGAATACCGAGTCGGCGACGATGTCGGCGGGCGGGGCGGTCAGGGGCACGGGTGTCACTGATCCTTTCAACGGAGTTCGGACGCATGTAGGTACATGGTGGGACAAGTCAGTGTCCACTACTCTACGTCGCTGTCAGGTCATATGCCCTGATGAACCCACCATGCAACCAGTTGCGACCTGCCGTCCACCCGCTTCTCAGCCGCGCAGCGCCTCCAGCAGCGGCACCAGTTGGGCCAGTGCCCGGCCACGGTGGGACAGTTCATCCTTGCGCTGTGGGGTCAGTTCCGCCGAGGACTTTCCCGGCTCCTCGTCCGGGGTGAACAGCGGGTCGTAGCCGAAGCCGTTCTCCCCCTGCGCCGCGCGCAGCAGTTCGCCGGACCAGGTGCCGCGCACCGTGGTCTCGGTCCGTGATGCCTTCGGGTCGTCACCGAACGCCGCACCGAGGCGTCCGGCCAGCTCCGCCGGCACCGCCAGCGCGCAGGCGGAGACGAACGCCGCCCCACGCCGCTCATCCGGAATATCGGAGGTCTGCGCCAACAGCAGCCGGTTGTTCGCCTCATCGTCACCGTGGCCCCCCGACCAACGCGCCGACAGCACCCCGGGCATGCCGTTGAGTGCGTCGACACAGATGCCGGAGTCGTCGGCGACGGTCGGCAGCCCGGCATAGCGCACTCCGTCACGGGCCTTGATAAGCGCATTGTCCTCGAAGGTCGCGCCGGTCTCCGGGGTCTCCGGGTACTCCTCGACATCGCGCAGGCTGAGCAGCTCGATGCCCTCGACACCCGCGGCGTCCAGCACACGGTTCAGCTCCGCGAGCTTCTTGGCGTTACGCGAGGCCACCAGGACCTTCAGCGTCGGTGCGTCCCCGCTGGCGTCTCCGCCGGTGACCGCGGTACTCACAGCGACACCGTCTCGCCCAGCTCCACGGCCAGGGCCTTCTTCTGCAGGGCGACCAGGTCGTTCAGGCCGCCCTCGGCCAGGTCCAGCATGGTGTTCAGCTCAGCACGGCTGAACTCGGCCTCCTCGCCGGTGCCCTGGATCTCCACGAACTTGCCCGCCTCGGTCATCACCACGTTCATGTCGACCTCGGCGCGGCTGTCCTCCTCGTACGGCAGGTCCAGGCAGGCGGCACCGTCGATGATGCCGACGCTCACGGCGGCGACCGGGGGAAGCAACGGCTGGCCGGGCACCACGCCGCGGGCCTTGAGCACCGCCAGGGCATCCGCCAGGGCCACGTAGGCGCCGGTGATCGAGGCGGTGCGGGTGCCGCCGTCGGCCTGCAGCACATCGCAGTCGATGTTCACCGTGTTCTCCCCCAGGCCGCGCAGGTCCACGGCGGCGCGCAGCGAGCGCCCGACCAGGCGGGAGATCTCGTGGGTGCGGCCCTTGACCTTGCCGCGCATCGCCTCGCGCGGCATGCGCTCGGCGGTGGCCGAGGGCAGCATGGCGTACTCGGCGGTCAGCCAGCCTTCACCGGAGTCCCGCTTGAACCGCGGCACCCCCTCGGACACGCTCGCGGTGCACATCACGCGGGTGTTGCCGAACTCGACGAGCACGGAGCCGGCCGGGTTGCTGGTGAAGCCGCGGGTGATGCGGACGTCGCGGAGCTGGTCGACGGCGCGGCCGTCGGCACGGAACAAGGGATCAGAAGCAGTCATGGGACCACAGCCTACCGCCCCGCCCGGACAGCAATCAGACGGAGGCCACCGGGACCACCATGTCGGGCCGGGCCAGCTCGACCGGGCCGTCGAAGAACCGACGTGCCCCACGCAGCGCACCCTCGGCGTCCCCCCACGGCGGGATGTGCGTGATGACCAGACGTCCCACCCCTGCCGCGGCGGCCGCCTGCCCGGCCTCCTCACCGGAGAGGTGCATCTGCGGTGGGTTGTTTCCGTCGTCGCGCTCCCCCCAGGTCGCCTCACACAGCAGGACGTCCGCCCCGGTGGCCAGTGCGGCCAGGTGCCCGGTCGCCGCGGTGTCACCGGAGTACACCAGCGAAGTACCGTCGGCTGCCTCCACCCGGATCATGTAGGACTCGGTGGGGTGCACCGCCGGTGCGGCGTACAGCCGGGTCTCGCCGATGCGGTGCTCCGGGTAGACGGTGCCTCGGGACTCATCGGAGAAGGCGACCGGGACGGCCTCGGCGTCCGGTGCCTGCCAGGTGCCGATATCCAGGATGTCGGAGTAGTCATCGACCAGGTCGGGATGGTCGGCACCGGCACGCCCCAGGTGCACCGCCGAGATCGACGGCCCCAGCAGGATGTGGCGATGCCGGGCCGGGGAGGTCGGGTGAAAACGCTGCCAGACCACCAGCGACCCGAAGTCTGAGCAGTGGTCGGGGTGCAGGTGGGAGAAGATGACGTCGACCTCACCGGGCTCGCCGAGTGCCTCGAGCCGGGCGAGGACCCCCGCCCCGACGTCCATGAGGATCTGGCGACCGTCCGCCATACGCAACAGGTAGCCGGAGGCTGCGTTGTCGGGCGCGGCGAGACTGCCGGAGCATCCCAGAATGGTCATGTCCATGCTTGCCATTATCTCACGTTCTCCCTCAGGGTCGGGTTACCCTCCAGCATGGATTTCATCACTGCTGGTGAGGTGGTGTGATCAGGTCATCATGTCGGGGATCTGAGCGACACCGGCCACCGAGGGCCCGAGGAAGCGGGTCGCCAGGTTGGCGAAACGCTGCGGGTCGCCGGTCGACTCGAAGCTGCGCAGGACGTCACGGCCGTCCCGGTCAGCGCCGGGTTCGCCGGAGTTGACGGAGTTGACGGGTTCAGCCAGCAGGTCGCGCTCCGAGAGGGTCCGGTAGACCATCTTCGCGGTCTCCTCCGCCGAGGAGACCAGGGTGACGTCGTCCCCCATCACCAGCTGGATCACCCCGGTGAGCAGTGGATAGTGGGTGCAGCCGAGCACGACGGTGTCCACCCCGGCGTCCTTCAACGGCTCCAGGTAGTTCTCCGCCAACCCCAGCAGCTGACGGCCGGAGGTGATGCCGCGTTCGACGAAGGGGACGAACTGCGGGCAGGCCTGGGCGAACACCTCGACATCGGGGCTGGCGTTGAAGAGGTCCTGGTAGGCCTGGGAGGTGATCGTGGCATGGGTGCCGATGACCCCGACCTTGCCGTTGCGGGTGACGGCGACGGCACGGCGCACCGCCGGCAGGATGACCTCCACCACCGGGATGGGGTAGCGCTCGCGGGCATCGCGGATGAAGGCTGCGGAGGCGGAGTTGCAGGCCACGACGATCATCTTGCAGCCCCGCTCGACCAGTTCATCGGCGATGGTCGTCGCCAGCTGACGGACCACGGCCAGTGGCTTGTCACCGTAGGGGGCGTTGGCGGTGTCGCCGATGTAGATGGTGGATTCGCCGGGCAGCTGGTCGATGATCGACCGGGCCACGGTGAGTCCGCCGACACCGGAGTCGAAGATGCCGATCGGAGAGTTCGCGTCGCTCATGTACGACAAGCCTAGTCCGTGCGCTCAGCTTCTCGTCTTGGCCCGTTCCTTCTGCACGGTGCGACCCGACCCCCAGGCGGCGAGACCACCGCCGACCGCGCCGAACAGGTGGCCCTGCCAGCTCACCCCGGGCTGGTTGGGGAAGATACCCCAGAACAGCCCGGCGTAGACGATGATGACCACCACGCCGAGCAGGATCTCCAGGATGCGACGGGTGAACAGGCCCCGGATCGCCAGGAACACCGCCCACCCGTAGATCAGGCTGGACGCACCGACGTGCACCGTGTTCTCCCCGCCGAAGGCGAACACCCCGGCACCGGCGACCAGCATCGTCATCGTCGTCGACGCCCACACCGCCTTCTGCCCGGACAGTGCCACCAGGAACAGCAGCACCGCCACCGCCGGGGTGTTGGCGATGAGGTGCCCGAAGTCCACGTGGATGAACGGGGCGGGCAGGATGCCCCAGATCCGGGAGAGGTCCTGTGGGTGGATGCCCAGGCTGGTCAGCCGGTAGCCGGACAGGGCGTTGACGATCTGGACGATCCAGATCATCGCCAGGAAGACCAGTGTGGTGATCAGTGCCTGGCTGACCCGGCCGCGATCCTTGAACCGGGAGACCTCCTTGCCCGTGGAGCTGTCGGCCCCCGTGGGACCGGAAGATGATCTGGTGGTCATGGTGTGCCTCCGGTGATGATGTCGGCCCAGGCGGGGATGCCGAAGGCGCTGTCGGCGTTGAGGACAGCCCGCGCGACCGCGCGTTCAGCGCAGGTGGCCGCTGCCGCGCTGAGCACGGCGAGTTCCATCTGGTCGACGGTGTCGGACGCGTTGTCGGACCCTGTGTTGTCGGACGCCGCGGCGGACTGTCCGGTACGGACACCGGACGGCGCGAGAGCGAAGACGGTGTCCCCGTCCATCGGCAGGTGCGCCGGACGTATCGCACGCGACAGACCGTCGTGCACGGCCATGGCCAGGCGTTCGGCCTGTGCCTTGGTCACCGGAGCGTCGGTGGCGACGACCCCGATGGTTGTATTGAGCGATTCCGGCGCACCGGACGGGAACTTCATCCCGGCCATCCCGCGCTCCAGGAACGCCGCCAGGCCTTCTTCGGTCGCTTCAGGAAGTGTCCCGCCTGTGCCGTCCCCACCCAGGTCAGCGGGGTGTTCCTGCGCCACCTCAGCGGACCAGAGTGTGCCGTCGGAGGGGTCGGCGATCGAGCCGACCGGGTTGACCACCAGGCCCACGGCCACGGTCCGCCCGGCCCCGGGCGGGCTGCCCGGTTCACCGGCGATCACCGAACTGGCCTCGCCGAATCCGCCCTTGACCGCCCCGGCGACCGCGGCGTGACCGGCGCCGACATTACCGAGCGCGGCGGCAGCGTCCTGCGCACTGTCCGTCGTACTGTCCGTCGCATTATCCAGCGCGGCGTCCAGCGCGGCGCGTCCGGTCTCCGCGGTGGGACGCGAGGACGCCTCCCCCACCGGCAGGTCGAAGATCACCGCCGCCGGGACGATCGGCACGATCGGGCCCGGCACCCCCTCGCCGAACACCGGGAACCCGATGCCGCGGGCCTCCAGGCCCGCCATCACACCACCGGCGGCGTCCAACCCGAAGGCTGAGCCACCGCACAATGCAACGGCATGCACCGACTCCATCGAATTCGACGGCTTCAACAGGTCGGTCTCGCGGGTCCCTGGGCCACCGCCGCGCACATCCACCGCGCTGACCGCACCGTCCGGGCAGGCCACCACGGTGACCCCGGAACTGTCCACCTCGGCATGGCCGAGGAAGATCCCGGTGACGTCCGCCAGGCCGTTGACCGGACCCGGCTCACTCGTCGGGAACATCGAGCTCCCCCATCAAGGCAGTCAGCAGGCTGTCCTGGTGGTACCCCAGCCACTCAAGGTAGTTCTCCGCCGCGGCGACTTCCCGGGACTCCGGGTCGAGGTCGGCCCGGAACCGTTCCAGCTCGGCGTTGTGGAACGTCCGGATGTCGGCCAGGGCACCCAACCACGGGCGCACCTCACGTTCGGTCAAACTGACGTGCACCGAACCGTCCGGCCCGAGCTTGTCGCCGACCACGCGCAGGTTCAACAGCTTGGCCTTGATGATGTCGGTCTCGTTGAACTGACGCGACACCCCCGACTCGCCCTCGACCTCCTCGTCACCGTCACGGAAGAAGGACGGCAGCAACGCCGCCAGAGACGGGTCATCGGGAGCGTCGGTGTGTCCCGACGGCAGGCCGGTCATCTCCGCCAACTCGTCCTTCGGTGCAGAGCGTGCCCGTCCGATCAGCCGCTCGCCCACGGTCGCGGCACTGTCGCCGAGCATCTCGCGCTCCATCGGCTCCAGCTCCGTGAGAAAACGGATCCCCCGGACCAGACTCTTCTTCTTCACCCACGGTTTCATGTCGCTGCTCCTGACCTATCCCTCGCTGCGCTGCATCGTCGCCCACAGGCCGGCGGTCTGCAGCTTCTTGACGTCGCCCTCGACCTTGTCGCGTTCCCCGGAACTGACCACGGCCTTACCGTCGTTGTGGACCTGCAGCATCAGCTCAGTGGCCTTCTTACGGGAGTACCCCAGCACCGTCTGGAAGACGTAGGTCACGTAGCTCATCAGGTTCACCGGATCATCCCAGCAGATACACAACCACGGCAGATTCGCCTCTGCGGCGGTATCCGGGAGCTGCTCTTCCACGGGGAGTACCGCGGGAGCGGCAGGAGAGGCAGGCGCTGCTGGTGAAGTCATGGACCCCAGCGTACCGGCACTCACCGTGCTGCCGCACCGTCGCTACTGGCCCCCGACACAGCCGGACCCACTAGACTGACTCAGGTGACTGACGAGACCCGCCCCTCCACCGCGCTGCTCACCGACATGTACGAGCTGACGATGCTGCAGGCCGCACTGCGCGACGGCACCGCCGAGCGTGAGTGCTCCTTCGAGGTATTCACCCGCAGACTGCCCAATGAACGCCGTTACGGTGTCGTCGCCGGCACCGCCCGGGTCCTCGACGCCGTGCGGGACTTCCGCTTCTCCGAGGCCCAGCTCGCCGAACTCGACGAGCTGAACTTCCTCGACGAGACCACCCGCGACTACCTGGCGAACTTCCGCTTCAGCGGGCAGATCGACGGCTACCGGGAGGGTGAGCTCTACTTCCCGGACTCCCCGGTCCTCACCGTGCGTGGCACCTTCGCCGAGACGGTGATCCTGGAGACCGTCATCCTGTCGATCCTCAACCACGACTCGGCGGTGGCCTCCGCCGCGGCCCGCATGGTCGTCGCCGCGGCCGGGCGTCCGATCATCGAGATGGGCTCGCGCCGCACCCACGAGCAGTCCGCCGTCGCCGCCGCCCGGGCGGCCTACCTCGCCGGATTCCACTCCACCTCCAACCTGGAGGCCGCCGCACGCTTCGGCGTCCCCGCCGGCGGCACCAGCGCCCACGCCTGGACCCTGCTGCACGTCGACGAGGACGGCCAGGCGGACGAGAAGGCCGCGTTCAAATCCCAGATCGACGCCCAGGGCCCCGGCACCACACTGCTGGTCGACACCTACGACATCACCACCGGTGTGGCCAATGCCGTCGAGGTCGCCGGCACCGCCCTCGGCGCGGTGCGCATCGACTCCGGTGACCTGGGTGTGCACGCCCGGCAGGTCCGTGCCCAGCTCGACGGTCTGGGTGCCTTCGACACCAAGATCGTGGTCTCCTCCGACCTCGACGAGTTCGCCATCGCCGCGCTGCGCAGTGAACCGGTCGACACCTACGGGGCCGGCACCTCGGTGGTCACCGGCTCCGGGGCCCCGACCGCCGGACTGGTCTACAAGCTCACCTCCGTCAACGGTCACCCGGTGGCCAAGCGCAGCAGCCACAAGGCCAGCCACGGTGGTGCCAAGCGCGCCCTTCGTGCCTGCCGTGCGACCGGCACCGCCGTCGAGGAAGTCGTCTTCCCCTTCGACGAGCAGGCCCCCGACCTGGGCCTGCTGCAGGCCACCGACCTCACCGTGCCACTGATGCGTGACGGCGAGATCGTCGACGACCTGCCGACCCTGACCCAGTCCCGCGACCACCTCGCCGCCCAGCTGGTCACCCTGCCGTGGGAGGGCCTGGCCCTGTCCCGCGACGAGCCCGCACTGACCGTGCGTTTCGTGAACCTGTGACCGGCGGCTCCCCTGTGTCTGCCGATGTGTCTGCCGACCCGCTGGACCTGCTCGACCACACCGTCGACGCCCTCGGCGGCACCCGGCGCGACGGGCAACGCGACATGGCGACGGCCGTGGCGTCCTCCATCGAGACGCAGAAGCATCTCGCGGTCCAGGCCGGCACCGGCACCGGCAAGTCCCTGGCCTACCTGGTGCCGGCGCTGCGTCATGCGGTGACCACCGGCAACCGGGTGGTGGTGTCGACCGCTACCCTGGCCCTGCAACGCCAGCTCGTCGACCGGGACCTGCCGCGGGTGACCGGGGCGGTGGCGTCCTCGCTGGGCCGGGAGCCCGGCTTCGCGATCATGAAGGGTCGCAATAACTACCTGTGCCTCAACCGCGTCGGCGGCACCGGCACGCTCGGCAGCGACGCTGGTGACGATGGTGAGGACGCATCGGACGCCCTGCTCGACAGCGCCGAGCTCACCGCCACCGGCGCCCAGGTCGCCCGGTTGCACGACTGGGCTCAGGAGACCGAGGACGGCGACCGTGACTCCCTGCCCAAGGGGGTCAGCGACCGGGCGTGGCGCCAGGTCAGCGTGACCAGCCGGGAGTGTGTCGGGGCGTCCCGCTGCCCCTTCGGCGACCAGTGCTTCGCCGAGGCCGCCCGGGAGCGTGCCGCCGAGTCGGACCTGGTGGTGACCAACCATGCGCTACTGGCGATCAACGCCCTGGCCGACCAGCCCGTCCTGCCGGAGCATGACGTGGTCATCATTGACGAGGCCCACGAACTGGAGTCCCGGATCACCTCGGTGGCCACCGAGGAGCTCTCCGGGGCGGCCGTGGCGATCCTCGCCCGACGCTGCGAGAAGGTCGGGCCGGACGACTGCGCCACCGAACTCCTCGCTGCCGGTGACGAATGGACGGCCGCGATCGAAGCATCCGTCACCGCCGGTACCGCCCCGGAAGGACGCTGGACGCACGTGCCCGCGGCCCTCGACGAGCCGCTGCACGCCCTGCGCGACGCACTGTGGAAGACGCGCACGCGACTGTCCGGCAGTACCTCGATGACCGGCGGGTCGCAGAGTGACCCGGAGAAGTCCGCCGAGGTCCACTCCTGTGTCTCCGCCTGTGAGGAGATGCACGATGCCGTGGTGCGGATCCTCGACGCCTCGCCGGCGGAGGGGGACGCCGGTGCGTCCGGTGCGTCCGACCTCTCCGAGGACACGGCGACCGCCGAGTCCCTGCTCGGCGAGGACGTCGTCTGGCTGGCCGGCGACCACTCCCGACGCTCGGTGTACGTCGCCCCCCTGAGCGTCGCCGACCTGCTGCGCCAACGCCTGTTCACCTCCGCCACCGTCGTGCTGACCTCGGCGACCCTGGCGCTGGGCGGACGGTTCACCGCAATGCTCGCCAGCTGGGGCGTGGCCGCCTCAGCCTGCCGCACCCTGGACGTCGGCACCCCCTTCGACGCCGCCACGCACGGCATCCTCTACACCGCCCGCCACCTGCCCCCACCCGGACGCGAGGGCACCTCACCGGACACCATCGACGAACTCGCCCAACTGGTCTCCGCCGCCGGAGGACGCACCCTCGGCCTGTTCTCCTCCCGCCGCGCCGCGGAGAACGCCGCCGCCGAACTGCGCACCCTGGTGCCCTACGAGATCCTCTGCCAGGGCGACGACTCCCTCGGCGCACTCATCGACCGCTTCCGCGACGAACCCGAGACCTGTCTCTTCGGCACGCTGAGCCTGTGGCAGGGGGTGGACGTCCCCGGCCCGTCACTGTCCCTGGTGGTCATCGACCGGATCCCCTTTCCCCGGCCGGACGACCCGCTGTCGCAGGCCCGCAAGGAAGCCGCCGACTCCGCCGGGCGCAGCGGTTTCATGGAGGTTGCCGCCACCCACGCCGCGCTGTTGATGGCGCAGGGTGCCGGACGTCTGCTGCGTTCGGTCGACGACCGCGGGGTGGTCGCCGTACTCGACCAACGGCTGGTCACCAAGCGTTACGGATCCTTCCTGCGCGCCTCGATGCCGCAGTTCTGGCCGACGGTGACCGGGGACACCGCACGGGGGGCGTTGCGGCGCCTCCGTACGTCCTGAGTACGTCCTGACGGGTAGGCTGGCATGCGAAAGTACGCGACGACCCGCGAACGCATGGAGGACCCATACATGCCCGTCCCTAGTGACCGCCCGGACATCCAGATCCCTGACGTCGGACTCTACGAGTACCTGTACGGCGGACTGTCCCCCGCGGACGAGGACCGGGTCGCCGTCGTCGACCTCGCCGGGGGCAACGAGACATCTTTCGCCACCCTGCGCAGCCACGTCGACTCCGCCGCCGGCTGGCTGTCACGACACGGTGTGGCCAAAAACGACGTGGTGGCGCTGCACTGCCCGAACTCCGTCGAGTTCATCGTCGCCGCCCACGCCGTCTGGCGACTCGGGGCCATCCTCGCACCCGTCCCCCTGCTGGCCACCCCGTCGACCGTCGCGGAGCAGATCCGGGAGTCCCGGGCCGGCACCCTGCTGACCCTCGCCGGGCTGGGTGACGGCGGTGAAGAGGCCGTGGAGCTGGCCGGGTTGGGCACCGACCGGCTGGTGCAGCTCGACACCTCGCGGGGTCTGAACCAGATGCTCGCCGAGCGCAACAACCCGCCGACGGTCGACTTCGACCCGGCCACCCAGGTCGCCGCCCTGCCGTTCTCCTCCGGCACCACCGGACTGCCCAAGGGCGTGCAGCTGACCCATCGCAACCTGGTGGCCAACATGGCACAGGTCGAGGACGCCGGCGTGGTCTCCCGCGACGACGTGGTCTTCGGTGTGCTGCCGTTCTTCCACATCTACGGGTTGACCGTGCTGGCGAACCTGCCGGTGCGGCTGCGTGCCCGGCTGGTGACCGCACCACGGTTCGAACTCAACACCTTCCTGCGCAGCCACCAGGCCCACGGAGTCACCTTCACCTTCATCGCCCCGCCGGTGGCGGTGGCGCTGGCCAAGCATCCGGCGGTCGACGAGTTCGACCTGTCCACGCTGCGTGGGCTGTTCTCCGGGGCGGCGACGTTGGACGCCGACCTCGCCGCACTGGTCACCGAGCGCCTCGGCGTGGAGGTCTACCAGGGTTACGGGCTGACCGAGACCAGCCCGGTGACCCACCTCAACCATGCCGGCACTCCCGGCAGCCTCTCCCGAGGCTCGATCGGGCTGCCGGTGGCGAACACCGAACACAAGCTCGTGGACCCGGAGTCCGGCGAGGTCATCGATGTGCCGCCCACCCCCGGAGAGCTCAGCGCCCCCGGTGAACTGTGGGTGCGTGGGCCGCAGGTGATGGGTGGCTACCTGAACGCACCGGACGCCACCGCCGAGGTACTTCCCGGCGACGGTTGGCTGCGCACCGGGGACCTGGCCCGACAGGGCTCCCACGGCGAGGTGTACGTGGTGGACCGTCTCAAGGAGTTGTTCAAGTACAAGGGCTACCAGGTGCCACCGGCGGAGTTGGAGGCGTTGCTGCTGACCCACCCCGGTGTCGCTGATGCTGCAGTGGTCGGCTGGGTTGATGCCGACGGTGTGGAGGTTCCGAAGGCCTTCGTGGTGCGGCAGGGTGCCGGTGCTGATGATCGTGACGGTGCCGGTTCTCGTGCTGGTGACGCGGACAGTGCCGCCGAGGACATCATGGCCTACGTCGCCGAATGGGTGGAGCCCTACAAGAAGATCCGGGCGGTCGAGTTCATCGACCAGATCCCGAAGTCCGCGACCGGCAAGATCCTGCGCCGGGACCTCCGCGCGTCCTGACATCCCTCCCCCATCCCCACAGCTCCATCGCTCCCCACAGCTTCTTGAACGTCACTCCTGCTCCCGGTTGGTCGAGACCCCCTCAAAAACCAGCCAGGAGTGCGAGTGAGAGCACGGGTGGAAGGCAGAGTGCCGAAGGTCAGTCGTCGGCGCGGGCGCCAACGGAGAGATCAGCCGGCGACCACAGTCCCGCTGACGGCGACCACAGTGACCGAGCCCGGGGCCACCTCTGTGTAGCCGGCGTCCTGCACCACTGCGGCGTACCCGGACGGCGCGTCATGCTGACGAACAGCCTCCGCCCGCGCGCGCAGCCCGGCGAAGAGCTCCCGCCGCACCTCACGGACCTCCAGCGGGAAACCGGCGGCCGACCACTCCAGCGCCGCGTCCGCGCCCATCTCCGCAGCCAGCAGCATCGAACCGTGGGCGACCTGCGCCGCTGCCTTGCCCACGGACATCCCCAACGAGGAATCCACGTAGATCACCGGGGTGCCGTAGGAGGTGTCGCTCGGCGTGCCGTGGGAACTGCCGCCCGAGCCGTCGCCTGAGTTGCCGTCCGGGCTGTCGTCCGAACCGTCAACCAGGTCGGTGCCCTCGATCTGCAGCCGGTTGATCAACGCCGGAGTCTGGCTCACCGGACACGGTGTGAAGGCACGCACCCGGGCACCGTCGACCTCGGCGGTGACCCCGGGCAGCGCCTGGACGTCCCGCCACTTCTTGTTGCGGGCCCGGCGGGCGATCTTGCGGATCCGGGCACCGTACCAGCTCATCAACGCGGCGGCGAAGGCACCGGTGGTCTCCCCGGTCTCCTCGCCGGCCCGCGGATCCAGGCACACCGCGACACAGGCAGTCGCCGCGGCCTCCAGGACAGCCCGACGTGCCGGCAGCGGATCGTGCGGGATCTCGAGCACCAACGGCATCACCTGGACGGTCAACGGGTCATCCGGGTCCTCGCCGTCCCGACCGTCGCGGTGACGGTCCAGGACCTCCCTCAGTCTGCGGTGGGCGACTCGGACCTTGTCGGCGTCGTCGGTTCCTGCCGGCACCCCACGGTCGAGCTCGGGCATCAGTACTCGAGCGGGACGCGCCGGTAGGTGCCGTCCTCGAGGTCGGCGGCGTCGATCTCGTCGCGGTCGATGCCGAGCATGAACAGCACCTCGTCCATGAAGGGGTGGTTCACCGCCGCATCAGCGACCTCCTTCAACGCCGGCTTGGCGTTGAAGGCGATGCCCAGGCCCGCGACCGACAGCATGGCGATGTCATTCGCACCGTCACCGACAGCCACGGTCTGGTGCAGGGCGATACCGTTGCGCCAGGCGAACTCCTTGAGGCTCTCGGCCTTGACGTCGCGGTCGATGACCTGGCCGATGACCCTGCCCGTGAGCTTGCCGTCGACGATCTCCAGGGTGTTGGCCCGGTAGAAGTCCAGCCCCAGGTCGCGGGCGAGCGGCTCCAGGACCTGGACGAAACCGCCGGAGACCGCACCGGTGCGGAAGCCCAGGCGCTTGAGGGTACGGATGGTGGTCCGTGCACCCGGGGTGAGTTCCACCATCGACGCCACCTCGTCGATGACAGAGGCGTCCAACCCGGCCAGAGCCTTGACCCGCTCGTGCAGGGATTCGGCGAAGTCCAGTTCACCACGCATCGCCCGCTCGGTCACCGCGGCGACCTCGGCCTCACGCCCGGCATGGGCGGCGAGCATCTCGATGACTTCCTGCTGGATCAGCGTGGAGTCGACATCGAAACAGATCAGACGGGGGGTGCGACGGGTCAGGCCGGCCCGCTGGATGGCGATGTCCACACCCGTTTCATGCGCCACTGTGGCAAGTGCCTGACGCAGCTCGGCGCTGCCGCCGGGGGTCGGGTCGGCGGCGGTGACCTTCAGCTCCAGTCCGGTGACCGGGTAGTCGGCGATACCACGGATGCGGTCGATGTTGGCACCGCTCTCCACCAGGGTGCGTCCGATGGCGGAGATGTGCTCGGCGGTGACCGGATCACCCAGGACGACGACGGCGTGGGTGGACCGGGCCCGGCTGGACTGGACCTCCTCGCTGACGTCCAGGATGACGGTCATGCCGCGGTCGGTGAGTTGTTCGCACAGCGACTGTCGCATGGCTTCGGTGTTGCCGGCGATGACACCGATGTAGGCGGCGAGGTTGAGGTTTCCCCGGAAGACGGCCTGCTCGACGTCAAGCAGTTGGACGTCGTGCTCGGCGAGGATGCGGAAGAAATCCGCGGAGACACCGGGGGCGTCGGGTCCGGTGACGGTGACGACCCCCGGGGTCAGTCCCGGTGCGAGGGTGACGGTCAGGTGGTGACTGGCGGCTTGGGTGTTGGCTTCGTTCTGCTTCTCCACACCTTTCATTGTCTCATGCCCCGAAATGCGGAACAGCCACACCCCGCGTAGTTGGGGTGTGGCTGTGGCCGGTGTCGCGAAGGACTAACCGGGGACTAGTCGTGGACTAGAAGTGACGTCCGACGTGCGACTCTTCACGCATGGTCTTGACCATGTGCGGGTAGTGCAGCTCGAAGGCGGGGCGCTCGGAGCGGATCCGCGGCATCGAGGTGAAGTTGTGGCGCGGCGGCGGGCAGCTGGTGGCCCACTCCAGGGAGTTGCCGTAGCCCCACGGGTCGTCGACGGTGACGATCTCACCGTAGCGCCAGGAGCGGAAGACGTTCCAGACGAACGGCAGGACGGACAGGCCGAGGATCAGCGCACCGACGGTGGAGATCTGGTTCATGACGGTGAAGCCGTCCTGGTCCAGGTAGTCGGCGTAGCGGCGCGGCATACCCATGTTGCCCAGCCAGTGCTGGATCAGGAAGGTCATGTGGAAGCCGATGAAGGTCAGCCAGAAGTGCCACTTACCGAGGCGGTCGTCGAGCATGCGTCCGGTCATCTTCGGGAACCAGAAGTACACGCCGGCGAAGGAGCCGAAGGCCACGGTGCCGTAGAGCACGTAGTGGAAGTGCGCGACCACGAAGTAGGTGTCCGAGATGTGGAAGTCCAGGGCCGGGGAGGCCAGCATGACACCGGTCAGACCACCGAAGAGGAAGGTGGCGAAGAAGCCGATGGCGAAGACCATGGGGGTCTCGAAGGTGATTCGACCCTTCCACATCGTTCCCAACCAGTTGAAGAACTTCATACCCGTCGGCACCGCGATGAGGAACGTCATGAAGCTGAAGAACGGCAGCAGGACCGCGCCGGTGACGAACATGTGGTGGGCCCACACCGCCATCGACAGTGCCGCGATCGACAGCGTGGCGAAAATCAGGCCGATGTAACCGAACACCGGCTTGCGGGAGAACACCGGCAGGATCTCTGAGATGATGCCGAAGAACGGCAGCGCCAGGACGTACACCTCGGGGTGGCCGAAGAACCAGAACAGGTGCTGCCACAGGATCGCGCCGCCGTTACCTGCGTCGTAGATGTGGCCGCCCAGCAGCCGGTCGTAGAGCACACCGAGGGCGGCGGCAGTGAGCAGCGGGAAGATCAGCAGTGCCAGCAGCGAGGTCGTCAACACGCCCCAGGTGAAGATAGGCATGCGGAACATCGTCATGCCCGGTGCGCGCAGACACAGCACCGTGGTGAGCATGTTGATCGCCGAGGCGATGGTTCCCACACCGGTCATGCCGACGCCGATGATCCACAGGTGCGATCCGACACCGGGGGAGTTCACCGCATCCGCCAGCGGCATGTACATCGTCCAGCCGAAGTCGGCGGCGCCACCGGGGGTCATGAACCCGGACAGCATCACGATTCCGCCAAAGGTGGTGATCCAGAATCCGAAGGCGTTGAGTCGTGGGAAAGCGACGTCCGGCGCACCGATCTGCAGCGGCAGGATGTAGTTGGCGAACCCCCACACGATGGGCGTGCCGAACAGCAGCAGCATCACGGTGCCGTGCATGGTGAACAGCTGGTTGAACTGCT
>DGYFR06201__coassemble_523_pt1 | contig 77621 bp, 69 predicted proteins | sample DGYFR06201__metabat2_high_PE_047 | metagenome-assembled genome bin DGYFR06201 | reverse complement strand
CGCATCACCTTGCCAAGGTGAGGGTCGCGAGTTCGAGTCTCGTCATCCGCTCCACGACAGGCCGGACGCCCGCCGTCTCCCCCGGGAGGCGGCGGGCGTCCGGCGTGTGCGGTCCACGTAATCCGTGGCGGAACCGTATTTCGGACCGCACAACAGCTAACATTCTCGGGGTGACCGCCATGACTACGACAACTCCTCCCTCGAACGGACGCGCGCCCTCTCGTTGGGCTTCACTGCGCACCCCGTCTGGGGCACTGACCATGGCAGCATGGCCGCTGGCCATCATGACGATGCTGCACCGCATCGTGCTGATTCCACAGAACCAGCACCCCACCGACGACTTCACTACCGTGTGGGACGCACTGCACCGCTTCCGCGATGGCGTGCCGGTCTACAACGAGAACTACAGCTTCGTCGACCCGCACTACCTCTACTCCCCCGGCGGCACCCTGCTGCTCAGCCCGATGACCCTCGCCCCGTCCTGGGGTCTCGGTCGGGCGATGTTCATCGCCGCCAACGCCATCGCCGTGATCGCTGCCCTGGCACTGCTGACCAAGATTGTCCGTCAGCCGTTGACCGGACCGGTGCTGCCGGTGGCCATCTTCCTGGTCTTCGCCACCGAGTCGGTGACGAACACGCTGCTGTTCTCCAACATCAACGGCATCCTGTTGCTCGCCGAGGTGGCCTTCCTCTGGTGGTTGCTTGTCGGACGCGGCGACATCTCGTGGAAACTCGGCCCCGGAAAAGGGCAGAACAGTCGGTGGGCCAGTATCCTGGCCGGCCTGGTCATCGGTCTGACCATCACCGTCAAACCCCAGTTCGCCGTCCTGTTGTTCCTGCCGTTCGTCCGCGCCCAGTGGTCGGCGGTCATCTCCGGTATCGCGGTACCGGTGGTGCTGAACCTGGCTGCCATTCCACTGATGAACCAGCCCGGCGACTACCTGGACAAGCTGGTGCCCTATCTCGGCGAGGTCCGTGACTACGCCAATTCCTCCATCTCGGGGGTGGGTGTCTACTACGGGATGGACGACTGGATCGTCCTGGTTCTGCGCGGGCTCTGTGCCTTGGCCGTTGCCGTGGCGGTGCTCGGACTGCTGCGCTGGCGCAACAGCGACCCGTGGATGTGGGCGGCGACGTCCACCGGCATCCTGATGACCGGGGTGTTCCTGGTCAGCTCCCTGGGCCAGATGTACTACTCGATGATGCTGCTGCCGATGATCTTCACCGTTTTCGGGCGCCTGTCGGTGATGCACAACCCGGTGACCTGGTTCGGTATCTACTGGTGCCTGTCCTACGACGAGTGGGGGTCCGACCGGTGGGAGCGGGCCGGCAAGATCATCGAGTACACCCGCGGCACCGTCGGCTGGGGACTGATCGTCATCACAGTCGCTGCCTGCGTGGTGGTGTGGTTGGTCACCGACTGGCGTGCCGGCAACGGTGAGGAAGCCGGGTCGGGGAACAATGACGGCCCCGGTCACGTTGCACCGTTAGACACCGACAGCCACGCCGGATCTCCGGACAGTGGAACCCCGGACGGTGGCACAACCGACACCGACTCCCCCGACGAGTATGAAGCGAGGCATCGACGATGACCGACCACACCCCTGAGGTCAACCCCATCGAGGACTTCTCCGCCCTCAGCGACGAGCAGTGGCGCGAGCGCCTGGCCCCGGACACCTACCAGGTCCTGCGGAATGCGGCGACCGAGCGTCCGTTCACCAGTTCCTACACCGATCTGGAGACCGAGGGGGTGTACCACTGTCGAGGCTGCGGTACCGAGCTGTTCCGCTCCACCGAGAAGTTCCATTCGCACTGCGGATGGCCGTCCTTCTTCGACCCGGCGGACACCGACGCGGTCATCACCCGCGCCGACGACTCGCTCGGAACGCGAAGGACCGAGGTGCTCTGCGCCACCTGTGGTGGGCACCTCGGCCACGTTTTCGCCGGCGAGGGCTACGACACCCCCACCGACCTGCGCTACTGCATCAACGGTATCGCGCTGGAACTCAGGGAGAAGTAGCTCAGGGAAGCTCGCTGAGAAATCCGGCGAGCTCCTCGGCGGAGCTGTTGACCCGGCGTCCGGTGAAGAAGGGGATCTCCTCACGGACGTGGCGACGTGCCTCGGTGTAGCGCATCTGGTACATCAGGTCCACGATCCGGTCCAGGGTCGGGGACTCGAAGGCGAGGATCCACTCGTAGTCGCCGAGGGCGAAGGCCGGGACGGTGTTCGCCCGGACTTCGTCGAATCCGCGGGCGGCCATCCCGTGTTCGGCGAGGATGGTGCGACGCTCGGCGTCCGGCAGCAGGTACCACTCGTAGGAGCGGACGAAGGGGTAGACCGCGATCCACTCGCCCGGATCCTCCCCCATGATGAACGACGGCAGGTGGGACTTGTTGAACTCCGCAGGGCGGTGCAGTGCGGAGTTGGTCCACACCGGCTCACTGGCCCGACCCAGTGCGGTCTCCTTGAGGAAGCGCCGGTAGGCGCGCTGCAGGTCGTCGAACTTCTCGGCGTGCCACCAGATCATGATGTCCGCCTCAGCGCGCTGGCCGGTGAGGTCGTAGACACCGCGGACGGTGAGTTCCTCGTCGTCGAAGGACGCCAGGAAGGCGGAGAACTCCGCCGCGACGGCTGCACGGTCGCCGTCCTCCAGGTCAAGTTCCCCTTGCCTGACCTTGAACACCGACCACATGGTGTACTGCAGCTTCTCGTTGAGCGCCTTGAAGTCGAGCTTTGCCATTTCTATCTGTTGTCCTGTCTCGTGTGCGACGGTGATTTCACGCGGAGAATCTCGTTCCTCCGTGACAGGTTCAGTCTACGCCAAAGGGTGGCCTGACCACCCCCGATATCAGGGCGTGGCCGGTGTCAGGCCAGCTCTGCGACGATCTTCTCCGCGGCAGCGCGTCCCGCCTCCACGCAGGCAGGTACGCCGACCCCGTCGAGGTAGGCGCCGGCCACGGCGACACCGGGGGCTGCGTCCACGGCCCGACGCACCGCGTCCATCTTCGCGGGGTGGCCGACACCGTACACCGGCAGACCACCCCACCAGCGTTGGACGAAGGTCTCCACCGGCCGGGCGGTGAACCCGGTGACCGCGGCGAGGTCCTCCAGGGCGTAGCCGATCAGTGTGCGGTCCTCGGCCTCGACCAGGCTGGGGTCGTGGAAGGTGCCGAAACTGGCGCGGACGAAGGCCCCGGCACCGGTCCCCCGCTCGCCGATGTGCGGCCACTTGCGCGAAGAGAAGGTGAAGGCCTTGGCCCGGGTCGGACCGTCCTGCCCGATGAGGAGTCCGGAGCGTTCCGGTAGCCCCTCGGTGGTCTCGAACCTCATGCCGACCACCGCGGAGCTGGCGAGCTTCACCTCATCGAGGATCTCCGCGGCCGACGGGACGATATCCTGCAGCAGCACTGACGCGGTCGGAGCGGGGACGGCGACGATGACAGCGTCGACCCGTCCGACCGGCTCCAGGTAGATCCGGTCAGTCAAATGACCGATGGACTCCACCTGCGTGTTGACCCGGATATCGGCTGCCGACGCCTCGGCAAGCCGGTTGACCAGGGTGCGGTAGCCGGTGGCCAGGGTGTTGAACGCCGGGCCCGGCGTCCCGTCACCGCTGGCGCTGGCGGCGGCACGCTCGTCGAGCACCTGCTGGACGGCGGTGGACAGGTGGACGTCCTCACCACGGTCGGCGAGATTGTCGAGGGCGTCGGCGAGCTGCGGGATAGTGGCGCGCACCCCGAGATCGTCGGCGGAACTGGAGTACACCCCACCGAGCATCGGCGACACCAGCCGGTCGACGACCTCACCGGTGAACCGCTGTCGGACGAGCTCGCCGACGTTGGCATCGTCACCGGGGGTCCACGGCAGCGGCGCGCCATCACGTTCGGCGTCGATCGCCGCACACGCCTCCGGGGTCAGTACCTCGGCGACATCCGCACCACGGGCCGGGACACCCATCATCGTGGCAGCGGGGATGTCGACCAGTTCACCGTCGACGAGGAAGGCGCTGCGGGCACCGGACGGCATCCGGAGCTCATCGCCCAGTCCCAGTTCGGTGATCACACCGGCCAGCCCGGTACGACGGGTCAGGAAGGCCTCGGCACCCATGTCCACCGGACCGTCGCTGAAGTCCACGGTCTTCAGCTTTCCGCCGATGCGGTCATAGGCCTCCAGGATCTGGATGTGCGCCTCAGGTCCCAACCGACGCCGCAGTTCCCAGGCCGCGGCGAGGCCGCTGACCCCGCCGCCGACGATCGCGATCCGTGGCCCGGTCACAGCTCGTGCACCTCGGCGAAGGCGCGGGTGATCGCGTCGGCAGGGGTCTCCGGGAGCACACCGTGGCCCAGGTTGAAGATATGGCCGCAGGCATCCCCGGCATCGACGGCACGGTCGGCCTCGGCACACACCCGGCGCACCTGGTCTGCGATGACCTCCGGGGTGGACAGCAGCACCGCAGGGTCGAGGTTGCCCTGGATCGCCCGGACCAGCCGGTCGGCCGGCACCCGCTCGTCACCGGCCTGGTGGGCGGCCTCCAGCGAATCGCTGACCCGGCGCGCGGCCACGTCCAGCGGGGTCTTCCAGTCGATGCCGAGGATGTCGGGGCCGACAGCGGCCATCTCGCCGAGCAGTTCGCCGGTGTTGACGCCGAAGTGGGTGACCGGGATGTCGTAGGGGCGCACTGCCTCGATGATGCGGGCGGAGTAGGGGGCGACGTACTCGCGGTAGTCACTCAGAGTGAGGAAGCCGGCCCAGGAGTCGAAGAGCTGCACGGCATCGACGCCGGCGCCGATCTGGCTCTGCAGGAACTGGATGACGGTGGGGGTCAGCTTCTCCATCAGTGCGTGCCACAGCTGCGGCTGGGAGTACATCAGCGACTTGGTCACACCGTGGTTCTTCGACGGTCCACCTTCGATGAGGTAGGACGCCAGGGTGAACGGTGCCCCGGCGAAGCCGATGAGGACCTGGTCGTCGCGTAGTTCGGACAGCACCCCACCGATGCCCTCCACGATCGCGTCGAGCTGGCTGGCGTCGACCACCGGCAGTGCGTCGATGGCGTCGGCGGTGCGGATCGGTTCTGCGAGCACCGGGCCACGTCCGGCGACGATGTCCACCTGTACTCCGGCGGCCTTGAGCGGGACGACGATGTCGGAGAACAGGATCGCCGCGTCCGCGTCGTGACGGCGCACCGGTTGCAGGGTGATCTCGGCGAGCAGATCGGGACGGAAGCAGGAGTCCAGCATGCCGATGTCCTTACGCAGCTCCCGGTATTCCGGCAGCGAGCGGCCTGCCTGGCGCATCATCCAGACCGGACGGCGGGACGGCTCCTCCCCTCGTGCGGCGGCAAGGAAGGGAGCGTCGGCGCGGGCCCGTCGGGCAGCTGCTGCGGCGGCGACGAGGTCGGCTCCGGGCAGGTGAGGGTTGTGGTTCTCCATGCGCCCGATTATGCCAGGGACCGACGCAATGACGGTGCCCGACGGCGCGCCTACCCCACTTCCTCCCCCACCGTCGTTACATTGACCCCCGTGAGCGTTGAACGTGAGTTGACAGGAGAGTCGGGGCCGCGGGCTGCGGACTCGGGGCAGCAGAGCGCCCCGGGCCCGTTCCGCGACGCGGTGACCTCGATGCACGATGCGAAGGTGCGTGGCGGGATCACCGTCACCGATATTCGCCCACCACGAAAACTGGCGCCGTACAGTCACGCGGTGGGGCTGGAGGTCGACCGATTACTCGCCGGAGATGCCCGGGACGACGGTGGGGAAGCCGCCGTCCCGGTGAACATCCCCACCGATGCCGACGGTGATGCCTTCGGCCGTTTGATCCTGCTGCATGATCCGGGCACCGATGAGGGCCCGACGATCATGAAGCTGGTCGCCTACATTCAGGCCGACCTTGATTCTTCGGTGGCCCAGGATCCGTTGCTCCCTGATGTGGCGTGGGACTGGCTGACCGAGGAACTCGACCAGCTCAGCGAGGACGGCGACAGTGCCGACAGTGCCGAGAGTGGCGAGAGCAGCCCGGCCGCCGCGTTCTCGGACCTGGGTGGGACGGTGACCGCCACCGCGTCGAGTCGGTTCGGTGACATCGCCGGGCCGGCGAGTGCCTTCCAGATCGAGTTGCGGGCGTCCTGGACGGCCACTGGAACCGACCTGTCCGGCCATGTCACCGCCTTCGCCCATGTGTTGGCGAATGTGGCGGGTCTTCCGCCCGAGGGGATCACGGCCATCGGAAGCCGCTAGGCTTGACTGCCGTGCCCCATCACCCCGACTCCCCCGTCCAGCACCTGAGCCGCCCTCGTGAGGGTGTTCCCCCGGTGGCGGACACCGCTGATGCGGTGCGCCGAGTCGCCGAGGTCCTCCGTGACGGACGTGGCCCTATCGCCGTCGACACCGAGCGCGCCTCCGGTTTCCGGTTCGACGACCGCGCCTACCTGGTGCAGGTCCGCCGTGAGGGGGCCGGAACCCATCTTGTCGATCCGGCATTGGTCCCGGGGGCCGGGGACCTGCTGGCCCCGGTGATGAACGACTCCCCGTGGATCCTGCACGCCGGCCATTCGGACCTGCCGGCGTTGACCTCCCTGGGCTGGCGCACCCCGCAGTTGCATGACACCCAGGTCGCCGGACGACTGCTGGGCTACGGGCAGATCGGGTTGGCCGGCATGCTCGGTGACCTGCTGGGGGTGACCGTGGCAAAGGACAAGGGCCGGGAGGACTGGTCGGCGCGTCCGATCCCGACCGCCATGCTGTCCTACGCCGCCCTGGACGTCGAGTTGCTCATCGAGCTGCTGGACGCGGCGATGTCCCGACTGACGTCGTTGGGCCGTGCCGAGTGGTACCACCAGGAGTGTCAGCGCATCAGGGTCGACTGGTCACATCCGGTACAGCCCCAGGACTGGCGGGAACTGCGGGGTATCGGCTCACTGCGTAACCGGCGGGGGTTGGAGGTGGCCCGTCGACTCACCGAGGAACGCACCCGTATCGCCCGGGAGCGAGACATTCCCCCGGAGCAGGTGCTGCGCAGCTCATCGCTCCTCGATGTGGCGAAGAGTCCGTCGCAGGCGTCGCGTCAGCTCAGCCGTCCCCAGTCCGGTGGGCGCCGGGTCGATCGTGCCGCACGCACAGATCTGTTGCAGGCGGTGCAGGACGCTCTGGCAGCCGATTCCTCGACGTTGCCGACGCTGCCCCGCTCCGGTGCCAGGCGTCCCGACCACCGGCACTGGGCGCAGGACTATCCGCGGGCCCATGCCCTGCTCCAGGGTTTCCGCGGGGCCGTCGGTGATCTTTCCGGGGACACCGGGATCCGGGTGGAGGACCTGATCGTCATCCGTCACCTGCGTTCGGTGGCCTGGGATGTGTCGCAGGCATCGGTAGCCACTGTTCCCGGCAGTGGGTCCGAGGACCCGGTCGGGGATGTGGAGAACCTGCTCGGCTCGCTGCTCCAGGACTGCGGTTGCCGCCCGTGGCAGTTGAACCTGCTGGTGCCGGTCCTGCTACCGGTCGTGGTTGACCTGCTGGGCTGACGCTGGCCCGTCGCCCCCGGTGAGTCTCCGGGCGACTTCGCTGCCGACCCACTCGGTGACCTGGTGTCGCACCGACTCCTCGTCGAGACCGACCTCGGCCAGCACCTCACCGCGGGACCCGTGGTCGAGGAAGCGCTGGTCGATCCCCAGGTAGCGCACCGGGGTGGAGATGTCCGCCTCGGTGACTGCCCGGTGCAGCATCTGGCCCGCACCACCATGCACCCCGTTGTCCTCCACCGTGACGACCAGGTCAGCCTGGCCGACCAACTCCACCAGCGTGTGGGACACCGGGGTGACCCACAGAGGATCGACCACACGCACCCGGTGACCGGCGGTCTCCAGTTCATCGGCGGCGGCGGACGCCAGGTCGGTCAGCCTGCCGTAGGAGACCACGAGGACGTCCAGGACGTCCAGGCCGTCCAGGCCCGCGGCTGTGCTTTCGTGCAGGACGTCGTAACCGTCGGTCGAGCGCACCGCCGGGACATCCTGCGGCACGGCGCCCTTGGCGAACCGGATGACCGAGGGCCCGTCGGTCACCGACAGGCAGCGGTGCAGCGCCTCGGTCAGGCGCCGGCCGTCGCGCGGGGCGGCGACGTGGATGCCGGGGACCGCCCCGGTCAGCGTCAGGTCCCACATACCGTTGTGGCTGGCCCCGTCCGGACCCGTCACCCCGGACCGGTCGAGGACGAGAGTCACCGGCAGGTGCAGCAGTCCGATGTCCATCAGCAATTGGTCGAACGCCCGGTTGAGGAAGGTCGAGTACACCGCTACCACCGGATGCAGACCACCGAGTGCCAGGCCAGCGGCGGAGGTCAGGGCATGTTGCTCGGCGATGCCCACGTCGAAGCTACGGTCCGGGAACTGTTCGGCGAACCGGGCCAGCCCGGTCGGCCCGGCCATGGCGGCGGTGATGGCGACGACATCGTCCCGCCGGTGCCCGATCCGGACCAGCTCTTCGGCGAAGACATCGGTCCAGCTCCGGGGCCTGGCCTGCACGGCCCGGCCCGTCGACGGGTTGATCACCCCGGTGGAGTGCATCTGGTCGGCCTCGTCGTTCTCGGCCGGCGGGTAGCCGTTGCCCTTCGTGGTCAGGGTGTGCACGATGACCGGCCCGGGGTAGCTGCGGGCGTAGCTCAACGCGTCCTGCAGCGCGGCGATGTCGTGGCCGTCGACCGGGCCGATGTACTTCAACCCCAGGGCGGTGAACAGCTCCTGCGGCATGAGAATGTTCTTGACCCTCTCCCTGAAGGACCTCAACAGGGTCACCGCCTGGTGGAACTTGCCGGTCCTGCCGGCCCTGACGATCTTGTTATCGGCCGGCTGGAGTCGCGCCGACGCAAGGCGCTGCGCCAGGCGGCCGACCGTCGGCGAGTAGGACCGGCCGTTGTCGTTGACCACGACGGTCACCGGCCGGTCTTTGGCGTCACCGATGTTGTTGAGTGCCTCCCAGGCCATCCCGCCGGTCAGTGCCCCGTCGCCGACAACGGCGACAACCCGGCGGTTGGCCTGCCCGGTCAGTTCGAAGGCCTTCGCCAGGCCGTCAGCGTACGACAGCGCGGCTGAGGCGTGGGAGGACTCCGTCCAGTCGTGCGGGCTCTCGGCCCGGTCGGGGTATCCGGAGAGTCCGTCACGCTGACGCAGCGTGCCGAAGAGGTCGCGGCGCCCGGTGAGGATCTTGTGGACGTAGGACTGGTGCCCGGTGTCGAAGATGATCGGGTCGGACGGCGAGTCGAAGACCCGGTGCAGGGCAATGGTGAGCTCCACGACCCCCAGGTTGGAACCCAGGTGTCCGCCGGTGGCCGAGACCTTCTCGATGAGGAACTCACGGATCTCCCCGGCAAGGTTCTCCAGCTGGGTGGCGGTCAGTGACCGCAGGTCATCCGGTGACGAGATCCCCTCGAGAAGTGATGTGGAGGTCATGGATGTCTCGGTCTCCGATCGTGTCCGGCGGTGACGGCCGGGCGAGCCGGTCTGGCAACTCTGGTGTGACTGTCGGTGCCCATTCTACGTGGGGCAGGGTGTCATCCCTGGCGGGTGAAGTGCACCAGGACCTCGACATGGTGGGTCAACCCGAAGGCATCGACCACCGTCACCGATTCCGGGTGGTAGCCCCCGGCGATGAAGCCGGCGGCGTCGCGTGCCGCGGTGGCCGGATCGCACCCGATGTGCAGGACATGCTGCGGTGCCCGGGAGATGATCGCGTCGACGACCGGCGCTCCGGCACCGGTGCGTGGCGGGTCCAGTACAACGACTGTCGGGTCTGCCCCGGAGAGCTCGGCAAGTGCGTCGGCGACGTCACCGGTGACGAAGCTGACGTCCCGCTCGACCAGGACGCTGCGTCCGGCCGCGGTGGCGTCCGAGGCACCGTCGACGCTGTAGACCGGCGTGCCGGGCAGCGCCTCGGTGAGCGCGGCGGCGAAAACGCCCGCACCACCGTAGAGGTCCCATGCCGTCGGCTCTGACGACACAGTCGGTTCTGCAGGCTCTGACGGTGCCGATGATGTGGCGGCTGTGCCGGTGACGACACCGGTGACGGTGTCGCGCACCCAGCCGGAGTACAGTTCGGCGGCCGCACCGTGGGCCTGCCAGAAGGCGTCCACCGGCATCGGCCAGCTCACCCCCTTCACTGTGCGGGTCACGGTGCCGGGCTCACCGGTGCCCTGGTGCTCGATGACCCGGCGCTCGATCCGGGTGTCGCTCCTGCGCTGGCCCTTCGGGACACGGCGACGACGACCGGAACGGGACCGGGGGTTGGACGCACGGGCGGCCGGGACTTCGACGATGCCGCGCAGGCCGTCCTCCCCGAGAGCCACACAGACCTCCGCCCCCGGGGTCAGCTCCGCCTCGGCGAGCGTTTCTGCCAGGCCATCAGCCAACGCAGGTGCCCACTGTGCACAGCCCACCTCGGTGACCGGAACGATCCCGTTGCTGGCACGCAGACGTAGTCCGGCCTGGCCACTCTCGTCGACCCCCAACCGCACGCGGGTCCGGTAGCCGGTGAATGGGGCCGGCGAAAGCTGGCGAACCGGGACTCCGGCATCGTCGAGGTCGATACGGCCGATCCGGGCGAACTGGTCGAGGACCACGCGGGTCTTCAGTTCGACGGAGCCCTCGGCGTCGATGATGTCGAGATCGCAGCAGCCGGCACCGCGGGCGGCCGCCGGGCATTGCGGGGCGACGCGGTGGGCCGAAGGACCGGCGATGGCCGCGGAATCGACGACGGAACCGCTCAGGAAGCGCTTGCGGGAGGTCTCCGGGTCAGTGTCGAGTTTGACCGGCACACCGGTCTCCCCGGGCAGTGCACCGCGGACGAAGACGACCCTGCCGTCTGTACCGTCAAGTCTTGCGACTGTACTCCCGCCGTGGGCGGGGCCGAGCATGTCGAGCGTGACAGTCACACCGTCTCCTGGTCATGATGGTCGGGAACGTCAGGACTCTCCACGGCACGGGAGGCACGTTCAGCCTTGTCGGCGACGCGTACGGCCCAGACGGTGATCAGCACGACCACCGCGGTCAGCGGGAGGCCCATGGCGATACGGGCAACACCGAGCCATGCCACATCGTCCTGCCCGTAAAGCCACTGCTGGACGATGAAGCGGGCGAAGAACACCACGGCCCACGCCAGGGTGGCCCACATGAAGGCCAGCCGGGCGGTTCGGACATTGCGCCACGCATGGCCGGAGCCGTTGACCCCGCGCCAGATCACACCGACCAACGGCCACCGCGCGACGACCGAGATGACGAAGACGATACCGGCCGCCAGGGAATACCAGATGCCGTAGGCGAAGTAGCCCTTCGCATCACCCATCAACCAGGCGATCAGGGCACAGATACCGACACCCATCAGCCCGGACACCGCCGGCATGACCGTCTCCTTGCGCAGTAGGCGCCAGAGGAAGACCAGCACGGCGACACCCACCGCGGCCGCCAGAGCGGGACCAAGACCCCACTTCTGGTTCACCGGGACCAGCACAAGCACCGGCAGCACCGAGGACACCAGTCCCGACAGGCCACCCATCTGCTCCATCACCGTCGGTGCCGTGGCCTCCCCGGAGTGGGGGTCCGGGTGGGTCACTTCTCGTCCCCGAGGTGCTGGTCGGCAGTGGACCCGCGGCGGGGCTGGGCCGGGTTCTGGGCCGGGTTCTGGGCCGGGTTCTGGGCCGGAGCCTGGTTCCTGTTCTGTGCCTGGCCCGACTCGCCGTTCTTGTCCGCAGCCTCCTTCTGACGCTGCTCGACGAGCTTCTTCAGCTCCTCGGCCATCGCCGCCGGAATCGTCACCGGCAGGGTCTGACCGGCCGGCAGCGGTTCAGTGCCGCGGTAGACGAACGTCCGGGAAATGACTTCGTAGGCCAGCTCGGCGAGTTGGTCGGCCTTGTCCACCGGACCAGCCAAGGTCATACGCAGCATCCAGCGGGGACCGTCGACGCCGATCACCCGCATCGCACCATTCTTCACGGTGCCCAGCACCTCCGGACCCCACAGGCTGGATCCCACGGTGACCTCCAGGCCGTCACCACTCATCCCCTTGGTGACGTCCGAGATGCTGTCAGCCCACTGGTTGCCGGAGCGGGGGGCGGCCATGGCGACCGGGGTGAGGCGGCCGAACGGGGTGAGGATGTGGATCATCTGCGGGCCCTTGGACCCCATCTCCACCTGGACCTCACCGTTGTGCGGTACCGGGACCCGGAGCGATCCGAGGTCCAGTCCACTCTTCGCGAAGTCCGAGTAGTCGAACTCCCGGAAGTCCACGTTGTCGCCGTCGAACGGGCCGAAGCTGCCGTTGACCGGGTCGTACCCCGAGGCGGCAGCGACGGTGGTGTCCGGGGTGGACTGCTGGTCCGTGGCGGGCACATCGACCGGGGCTGGTGCCTCAGCCGAGGCCCCTGTCTCGGCAGGAGCTGCCGCGCGGGTCGGCTGACCGGTCTCGCGGTCGGCGGCGCCGGTGGCTGTGTCTTTCTTCTTGCCGAAAGGCCACATGCTGTGAATCTCCCTACTGTGTTGCGTACATACGTGTTGCGTAACTGTCGTCGACTGCGGAGGCAGTCGGCGGGAGGGGTCAGACTCCGGTGGACCCGTGACCGCCGGAACCCCGGGCGGTATCACCGAGATCATCGGCGTCCGACACCTCGACCACCTCGCACAGCGACACCTGCTGCACCAGGAACTGGGCGATACGGTCGCCGCGGGTGATTTCGATGGGATCAACGCGGTCCAGGTTCACCAGACAGACCTTCACTTCGCCACGATAGTCGGCGTCCACGGTTCCCGGGGCGTTGACGATCGACAGTCCCTTCTTCGTGGCCAGCCCACTACGGGGGTGGACCAGTCCGACTGTGCCCGCCGGCAGAGCCACGGCAATGCCGGTGGGCACCAGAGCACGCTCCCCTGGCGCCAGCGTGACGTCGACCGCACAATGCAGGTCGATACCGGCGTCGGTAGGGTGCGCCCGGCGCGGCAACGGCAGATCAGGATCGAGCCGGAGGATCTTCAACGCAGAGTCGGGACTGTCAGTCATGGTGCCGGAGTCTACCGGGGGGAGGGTCGGCTTATCGGGTTCGGCCCCCATGCGGATACACTGGGAGATCGTGAACGAGCCCGAAGCGACAGGAGAAGACGTGCCTCAGGATTCTGGCCAGATCCATCCTGACGGGGTGGGGCCGGGTGTGCTGTACCGCGAGCGCCAACGCGTCCCGCTGTCTTGGTGGGTGATTGGTCTCGGGGTGGCCACCCTGATCGGCTTTCAGGGACAGATGGGCCGTGGCTGGTACTGGGGTGTGATCGCTGGGCTCCTCGCTGCCGGAGCGGTCGTCTGGTCGCTGCTGCACCTGTCGCGCAACGAACTCGTCGTGGAGCGCGCCGAGGACGGCGAGACTTGGCTGCGGGCTGGAGAGGCGTCTCTTCCGGCATCGGTGGTCAGCCGGACTCTCGCGGTGCCGCCGAGTGCCCGGAGCGCGGCGATGGGGCGCCAGCTCGATCCGGCGGCATTCGTGATCCACCGCACCTGGGTCCCCTCGATGGCGATGCTCGTCCTCGACGACCCGGACGACCCCTCCCCCTACTGGCTGATCTCCACCCATGAGCCAGAGAAGCTACTCGCCGCGTTCGGACGTCCCGTCGTCGACTGACAGACGCCGACACACCTTACGTGACATGAACGGCCCCACCTTCGTCACGAGGTGGGGCCGTTCACTTGTAGCACTGCGTGTGGCGCTGAATGGCACTGGATGACGCCGTGTGGCGCCGTGTCGAATCTAGGCGCAGTCCACGCAGATCAGCTCGCCTGCACCATTGTCCTCGGCAATGCGGGTGCGGTGCTGGACCAGGAAGCAGACCGAGCAGGTGAACTCGTCGTTCTGGCGCGGAATCACCGAGCCACTGAGCTCCTCACCTGACAGGTCGGCCATCGGGATGTCGATCGGCTCAACGACGTCTCCGTCGTCATTGTCGTCGACAGCGGGCTCAGCCTTCTCTGCGGCCTTCAGTCCCTCAAGTGAATCGGTTTCGATCTCGTCCTCAAGACGGGTGCGCGGCGCATCGTAGTCGGTAGCCATAATCGTGCTCCTCGTGGCAGTTGTGTCTGTTCTGTGACGGAGTCTCCCCCGCGCAGGTCACCGGGTGGATATACGTGGTCAACGGTGCTGGACCGACGAACATTCCCGGGCACTAGACGCGCATAGTAAAACAGCGAACGTCACTTGTCACTTCGCCACCCCACACCGGTGGCCGAGAGACCCCGGAAAAACACCGAAGCACTAGGTCAACGGCCCGCGATCAGGATCAGGAATGCGGGTACCCACGATCTCCCCCGCCAGTTCCGTGACGATCGATGGTGCTGCCGCCAGCACAGGCAGTCCGTCGGCGTAACCGGCCGTCAACCGGGGCAGGTAGACCACGGCCCCGGACCGGGCCGCGATCAGCCCACCGGCAGCATGGTCCCAGGGGCCCAGGCCGTGCTCGTAGTAGCCGTCGACGCGTCCGGCGGCCACCGCGCACAGGTCCAGTGCCGCCGAGCCGACCCGCCGGATGTCACGGATCCGTGGCATCAGGTCGGCAAGCAGACCGACCTGCGCCGCCCGGTTGTCGGCCTGGTAGGAGAAACCGGTGGCCACCAGGGCGGTGGACAGGTCTCCGTCTGTGTTTTCCGGGGACCAGCGGGGCAGCGTCTGCTCGGCAGAGAGGTCGGCTTCCCAGGCAATACGGGCGTTCTCCCCCACGGCGGCGGAGAACACCCGACGGCGGGCGATGTCGGCCACCGCACCGGCGACGGGAACCCCGTCGACGGTGGCGGCGATACTCACCGCGCTGGCGGGGATCCCGTAGATCAGGTTCACCGTGCCGTCCACCGGGTCAACCACCCAGGTGACCCGCCCTTCGACGATGCGTCCGCCCTCCTCCTCGCCGAGAATGACGTCCTGCCCCCCTGCTGCGGCACTGTGTGCGGCGATCCGGTCGCGGATCAGCGTCTCGCTGGCCCGGTCGATCTCGGTGACCGGGTCCACCGCAGAGGACTTGGTGCCGCTGACACCCACCCGCACCCCCGCAGAGTGCCGTGCCGACCGCACCAGGGCGGCGGCTTCTGCGGCGATCGACACGCACACGCGGCGCAGGTCGTCAGGGGTTCTCCCGGCCAGGGCCGCCGCGGCTGCGGGGTCCAGTGACCGGGTGGACTGTTCGTCGAGGAGGTGGTGGTTGCTCTGTTCAGCCATGTTCCCTATTCTGCCACCGCTACCGGGGGCCAAGGCTGCGGTAGCATCAGGAAACCATGAGCACCTCGGACAACTCGTCAGACAGCAGGTCAGCAGGCACCGTCACCGGCACATCCGACATCGGTTTCGGTGTGGACATCGGCGGCAGCGGGATCAAGGGGGCCCGGGTGGACCTGGGGACCGGCGAGTTCATCGGTGACCGGATCCGGATCCCCACTCCCCGCCCCGCCACGCCGGAGGCGGTCGCAGACACCGTCGCCGAACTACTGCTGCAGGCCGGGTGGGACGGACCTGTCGGACTCACCGTCCCGGGGGTCGTCACCGACCAGACCGCGCGGACGGCGGCGAACATCGACCCCTCCTGGATCGGAACCGACTGCCGGGAGTTGTTCACCACCCGGCTGGCGGCCGCCGGGGTTGCCGGTGCCGGGTCCGCCCCGGAGTTCACGGTCCTCAACGACGCGGACGCTGCGGGCATCGCCGAGGTCGCCTTCGGGGATCCAAAGGCTACCTCAGGCAGTGTGTTGCTGCTGACCTTCGGCACCGGGATCGGCTCGGCGCTGCTGCATGATGGAGAGCTGTTCCCCAACACCGAGCTCGGCCACCTGCGGTTTCCGGCGATGGACGCCGAGGACTGGGCTTCGGCGGCGGTACGCACCCGTGAAGACCTGACCTACCGGGAATGGGCTGGACGGGTCGACCGGGTACTGCACGAGTACGTCCGGATCCTCAACCCGACGACGATCATCGTCGGTGGCGGCATCTCCCGGAAGCACGAGAAGTGGGTTCCGAAGCTCACCGTGGACGTGACTGTGGTCCCGGCCAAGCTTCGCAACCGGGCGGGAATCATCGGCGCCGCCCTGGCGGTGCGTGACGGGGTGCGCCCCTGACTGTTTCGGGGGTACCGGCACTGACTTCCTGGAGTCTCCGGGGTCCAACAACCGCCTTTCGCGCCGCCTGGGTTATAATCGGGGGTCGACTGTGTTCCTGACGGAGGAGCACCGAAAGCAAGTCCCCTGACCCCGCAAGAAAGGTCTTTCGTGGCGGCCAACACCAGTTCCACCTCCGGAAACGACGCCGACGGCGGCAACGCCCCGGCGGCCTCGGCAACGACGACCGGTCGAAAGGTGGCGAAGAAGACGACGGCGAAGAAGACCGCCCGGACCGCCGCCCGCAAGGCCGCGCCTCGCGCTGCCTCCCCGGTCACGTCTGCCGCCGCTGAGACAGCCACCTCTTCCACCGCAGACGCCGCCGAGACGGCATCGCCTGCGGGTGCCACCGGCGCGTCCGGCACTGCGAAGAAGACGGCTGCCAAGAAAACTGCCGCGAAGAAGACCGCCACCAAGAAGACGACGAAGAAGACCGCAGCCAAGAAGACCACCGCCCGCAAGGCGACGGCCACGAAGACCGCGGCGAAGAAGACCACCACCGCCGCAGATGCCGCCGAGCAGACCCGCCGCGGAGCCAAGGCCAAGGACGCCGCCACCACCACCGGTGATGACACGGACGAAGTCGAGGGTGCCGCGGACCAGGTCGACGGATTCACCAGCATCGACGACATTGATGATGTCGATGTTGTCGATGACGTCGATGTGGAGGCCGACCTCGACCTCGGCGACGACCTGGAGGACGATGAGGAGGACGCCGACTCCGGGGACGAGGCCACCGACGGGGCAGGCTCCGGCAGCGCTGCCGCCGACGACGACTCCGAGGAGTCCGGTGAAGCGAAGGCCGACGACGGCAGCTTCGTCTGGGACGAGGACGAGTCCGCTGCGCTGCGCCAGGCCCGTAAGGATGCCGAGCTCACTGCCTCTGCTGACTCGGTGCGTGCCTACCTCAAGCAGATCGGTAAGGTCGCGCTGCTCAACGCCGAGCAGGAGGTGTCGCTGGCCAAGCGTATCGAGGCCGGCCTCTACGCCCACCACAAGCTCGACGAGATCCTCAACTCCGAGGAGAAGATCTCGCCGATGCAGAAGCGCGACCTGCGAGAGATCGACCGCGACGGTCGAAAGGCCAAGAACCACCTGCTGGAGGCGAACCTCCGTCTGGTCGTCTCACTGGCCAAGCGCTACACCGGCCGCGGCATGGCGTTCCTGGACCTGATCCAGGAGGGCAACCTCGGCCTGATCCGCGCCGTCGAGAAGTTCGACTACACCAAGGGCTACAAGTTCTCCACCTACGCCACCTGGTGGATCCGCCAGGCCATCACCCGTGCGATGGCCGACCAGGCGCGCACCATCCGTATCCCGGTGCACATGGTGGAGGTCATCAACAAGCTGGGCCGGATCCAGCGCGAGCTGCTCCAGGACCTGGGCCGTGAGCCCACCCCGGAGGAGCTGGCCCGCGAGATGGACATCACCGTGGACAAGGTGCTGGAGATCCAGCAGTACGCCCGCGAGCCGATCTCCCTGGACCAGACCATCGGCGACGAGGGCGACAGCCAGCTCGGTGACTTCATCGAGGACTCCGAGGCCGTCATCGCCGTCGACGCGGTGAGCTTCACCCTGCTGCAGGACCAGCTGCAGGATGTGCTGCACACCCTCTCCGAGCGGGAGGCCGGTGTGGTCAAGCTGCGATTCGGCCTGACCGACGGCATGCCTCGGACCCTCGACGAGATCGGCCAGGTCTACGGGGTCACCCGCGAGCGCATCCGTCAGATCGAGTCGAAGACGATGTCGAAGCTGCGCCACCCCTCCCGTTCCCAGGTACTGCGCGACTACCTGGAGTAGTCCGACGACGGAGGGGCACCGACGTGGCCGCGACGGCGCCGCGTTGGCTCACTCCCCCCGCTCTGCCCACTCTGACCCGCCGGTGCAGCCCCCCCGCTGCCCGGCGGGTCAGTCGTCAGTTGCTCGAGCGGCCGTCCTCCAGGCATTGTTCCAGCTCCGCCTGGTCCTGCGGATCGCACTCCTCGATCTGATTCGCCGTGCCGTTGGTGATGATGCCGGCCAGGGCGACAGCGGCGATGGACACCCCGACCGCGGCAATGGGGTAGCCGCGACTGATCTCGGAGGAACGCATCGTCCGGATCAAGGCGACCAGTGCGACGGCCAGCACCACCACGGCAACCACCAGTCCCAACCAGGGGAACAGTGCGGCGGGGACGGCCAGCACCGCCAGCAGCAGGGCGGCGATACTCAGTCGGCTCTGCCGACGGTTGGTTCCGGGCACATCGCGTCCTGCCGGGGTGTTGTCTGCCTGGGCCATGGTGGTGGCGTCGCCTCTCCGCCGCACGAGCTACCGTGACCGGCTGGTCTGGGGGCCGGGTGCGCAACACTGTCGGCACCCGCTGTTGTCACCGCCCAGAGTATCAAGCAGCGGTCACCAGTCACGCAGGTAGGCGATCCGGTCCTGCAACTGCTGGGCGCTGCACAGTGCGGTGGGCGGCCCACCACAGTTGCGCCGGACCTCGTTGTGGATGGCACCGTGCGGACGCCCGGTACGCGCGGATTTCGCACCGACCAGAGCATTGAGCTTCTTGCGCAACGCCGGCAGCTGTTCACTGGCGACCCGGTCGGCCCCGGCGGAGCTGTCCGCGGAGTCGTCGGACACCCGGGTGGCACGATCTTTCTGCTCCACCTCGGCGGTCTTCGCCGCCCGCTCCCGGTTGTCCAGCTGCCGGGTCTGCCGCTGCTGGAGCAGGGTACGCATCTGTTCGGCGTCGAGCAGCCCGGGCAACCCCAGGTACTCCTGCTCCTCCTCCGAACCGGCGACCGTGGTGCCGTAGTTCGACCCGTCGAAGATGAGGTGGTCGAGCTCGGCGTTTGCGCCGAGCGTCTCATAGCCCTTCAGCTCGTCCGGCTCGTCCTCCTGCTTGTTCGCCTGCGCCAGGAGCTCATCGTCCCAGCCTTCATTCGGACGGTCCGGTTTGCCCAGCACGTGGTTGCGCTGGCGTTCCATGTTGGACGCCAGGTCGAGCAGTACCGGCACACTCGGCACGAAGACACTCGCTGACTCCCCGGGGCGACGCGAACGAACGAAACGTCCGATGGCCTGGGCAAAGAACAACGGGGTCGACGCCGAGGTCGCGTACACGCCGACGGCGAGACGGGGAACGTCGACACCCTCCGACACCATGCGGACGGCGACCATCCACTGGTCGGTGGAGTCGGAGAACTGCTTGATCCGGTCGCTGGCTCCGACTTCGTCGGACAGCACGACGGTGACCTTCGTGCCACTGATGCGTTCCAGGATCACCGCGTAGGCGCGGGCGGTGGTGGTGTCGGTGGCGATGACCAGACCGCCGGCGTCCGGGATGCTCTGCCGCATCTGCATCAGCCTCGTGTGGGCAGAGGCCAGCACCGCGGGGATCCACTCCCCCTTCGGGTCCAGCGCGGTCTTCCACGCCCTGGCGGTCTGCTCGGCATTCAGGGGCGAGCCGAGACGCGCCTCGTACTCCTCGCCGGCGCTGTCGCGCCACCGGGCCTCACCCGAGTAGGCCATGAAGACCACCGGACGCACCACGCCGTCGGCAAGGGCCTCGGAGTAGCCGTAGGTGTAGTCCGACTGGGAGACCATAGCCCCGTCGATCTCCTGGTAGCCGACGAAGGGAATGGCCGAGTCGTCCGAACGGAACGGGGTACCGGTCAACGCCAGGCGTCGTTCAGCCTGGTCATAGGCGAAGCGCACACCGTCGCCCCAGCTCTTGGCGTCACCGGCATGGTGGATCTCGTCGAGGATCACCAGGGTCTTCTGGGCGGTTGCCACCTGGTAGTGCTTGGTCGGCTTCATGCCGACCTGGGCATAGGTCACCGCCACGCCCTGGTGGGCGTGGTTGACCGCCGAGGAATTGGTGAACTCCGCGTCGATGGAGATTCCCTGGCGGGCCGCCGCCTGCGACCACTGGGTCTTCAGGTGTTCGGTGGGCACCACGATGACGATGCGCTGCACGGTGCGGTTGTCCAGCAGCATGCGGGCGACAGTCAGGGCGAAGGTGGTCTTACCTGCCCCGGGGGTCGCGACCGCGAGGAAGTCCTGGGGAGCCTGGTCGATGTACTGGCGCAGCGCAGCCTGCTGCCAGGCACGCAGAGTGCCGTACGACGTTGGCAGACTCACTTCCGGCGGAGCCCCTGGTAGATCTTCTCGCAGTCCGGGCACACCGGGGAGCCCGGCTTCGCCTGCTTCGTGACCGGGAACGTCTCGCCGCAGAGGGCGACGACCATCCTTCCGTTCACCGCGGAGTCGACGATCTTGTCCTTCTTGACGTAGTGGAAGAACTTCGGGGTGTCGTCCGACGTCTGGTCGTCCGTGCGGACGTCCGGGCGCTCAATCGTTGTCGTTGATGGAGTAGTCACAGCCCCAATCATGCCCCTCGCGTCCGCTGTTTTCCAGCCACGCACCTCGATTGGGCGATTGGCCGGTCCCACGGGTTGTGCCGTGACTGTGCAGGACTACGGTGGACCCCATGCCAGACAACGAGGACGCCACACAGCGGCGGGACGACAGCCGCGACCCACGGCGTCCGCAACAGTCGCACCCTCCACTGCGGGACAGCGGTGACGAGGTGTCACTGATCACCACGGCCAAGAGGCCTCGGCTGGACGACTGGCGTCACCGTAAGCGGGTTTATGCGGCGTTGCAGCTGGCCCGTATCCCGTTGCTCGTCCTGGCGGTGGTGGCCTACGCCTGGCTGCACAGTCCGCTGTTGGCCGCGTTCTTCGCCGTCGCGTCGTTGCCGTTGCCGTGGGTCGCGGTGCTACTGGCGAATGAAAAGGCACCGGACACCGAGAAGGGTCAGCCGAAGGTCTACAAGCCGGCCCTGGTCCGTCAGCAGCAGCAGGCGATGCGTACTGCGCTGGAGGCAGGCACCGCGGGCACCCACCGTCCCCAACTTGACGGCGGTGACTCCGCGGCGTCGGAGTCCGAGGTCATCGACGCTGAACCTGAGGACACCCCTGGCGAGATGGATGACACCGGCAGCACAGACAGCACAGAGAGAAACGAGGATCCTGATGAGCGTTGATGTTCAGTCCCCCGCCCTCGGCGACCTGGTCCGGGCGCTGACCGCGCTGGACTACAGCGCCGACCTGGTGCTCGCCGCCCTGGGGCGTGAAGGTCACGCCGAGGCGTTGTCCGGCAACCCCGGTGCCGCGGTGTGGCATCTGACCCGTCGCAGGGACACCGGTGCTGTCGACCCCCGGAGCGCCACCCTGACAGCGGTTTTCTTCCTCCGGGAGCCGGTGGAGTTCGCCGCCGTCGCCGGGGTACTCGGCGATGACCTGGCAGATGACCTGGTCGCCGCCGGCATCCTGGCGGCCGACCAGACTGATACGGACGCCTTGGTGCGCTCCACCATCGACATCCGCCCGGTGACTCACGACCGCCACGGTGATGGCCGCCCGGTGCTGATCGCCTCGGACCCGGATGCCTCGGCAGCCACCACCACCCGCCGCAGTGACCACGTTCCCGGAGTGGGTCAGGCTCCGTTGACGCTACTCAATCAAGTTCCGGCATCCCCCACGGAAAGTCTGCTGGACCTCGGCACCGGGTCCGGGGTCCTGGCACTACTGTTGCCCGCCGCCCGCACGGTGGCCACCGACGTCAACACCAGGGCCCTGGACTACGCCCGTGCGTCCGAGCGCAGCGTCACCGGCACCGATGCCACCCCGGTCGACTTCCGGGAGGGCTCCTGGTTCGAGCCGGTGACTGATGAGACGTTCACCCGCATCGTGTCGAATCCCCCTTTCGTCGTCGGCCCTGCGGAGAACGGCCAGATCTACCGTGATTCCGGACTGGAGCTGGACGGTGCCTCCCGCACCGTCGTCGAGGGCGCCGCAGCCCACCTCGCCCCCGGCGGCACCGCGCACCTGCTCGGCGCCTGGGTCACCAGCCTGACGGAATCCCCGGCGAACCGGGTGGCCTCCTGGCTACCGTCCGAGGGCATCCGCGCCTGGGTCGTCCAGCGCGACGAGGTGTCGCCGTCGGTGTACGTGCGCACCTGGTTGTCGGACGCCTCGGTCGACCTCCGTTCCCCGGAGGGACGACGACGGTGCACCCACTGGCTCGACTACCTGCAGCAGCATGACGTGGCCCGGATCGGCATGGGGTACGTGCACCTGGAACGCATCGACGGACCCTCCGAAGTGACCTTCGAGGTGCTGGACACCCCGGACCTGGAGTTCTTCGGTGATGAGGTGGCCGAGCACTTCACCCGGGCCGCCTGGCTGGCCGAAACCGATGCAGACCGGCTCCTGGACGCCCGGTTCCAGGTGCGTCCGGGGCTGGCGAGGGAGACCGTCGAGCTGGCGACGATCGGCACCGAGGACATCCCTGCCGTGGGCTTCCACCCGGAGGTCCTCCGGCTGACCCGTACCGAAGGGCCGCGCTACAGCCACGAGGTCGACGCCCCACTGTCGGCGGTCATCGCCGGCCTGTCCCCGCAGGGGTTGAGTCTGCGTGACACCGCGGAGCTGTACTGTGCGGTCAACGGGCTCGACGAAGACGAGTTCACCACCGCCCTCGTTCCGCTGGTGGTCGACCTCGTACGCCATGGTCTGGTGCTGCCCGTCGAGCTGGTGGATGGCCTGGGCGACACTGACGACAGTGACGACAGCGACGACAGCGGCTTCAGCGGCTTCAGCGGGGCGGAACTGTGAGGGCGGTGGTCAGTACCGTGGCGACCGCCTCGGTGGTCGTTGACGGTGAAGTCGTCGGTCATGTCGACGCTGACCGGGACGGTGCCGGACGCGGCGCGTTGCTCGCCCTGGTCGGGGCAGGGCGCGACGACGACCCGGAGGCCTGGGCCACGGTCGCACGGAAGATCGCCGAGCTGCGGATCCTGCCGTCTGCCGGTGAGTCATGGGAGTCCGGGCGTGACGTCAGCGCCCAGGACAACGGTGCCGAGGTCCTGGTGGTCAGTCAGTTCACGCTGATGGGGGCGACGGCGAAAGGTCGGCGACCGTCATGGTCGCCGGCCGCGCCCGGTGAGCAGGCGGCCGAGGTCCTCGAGAAGATCGTGGACGATCTGCGGTCCCGGGGGATGCGGGTGGAGACCGGTCGGTTCGGGGCGATGATGGAGGTCTCGTCCACCAATCTCGGGCCATATACCCTCATCATCGAGGCATGATCCCGACCACCACCCCCACATTGGTGTAATTCGTTCCGGGGCCGCACATGACCCGGGGAACAAAACTATCGGGTGCCCCGTTGGCATAGTCAGAGCTTCAGACACCCAAACCCAGGAGGTCAGCCAGATGGGAAACCGCAGTACCAAGGGCGCCGGCACACCGGTAGAGAACGACATTCTGGAGACGACCGCCACAGACCGGGATGTACCCGCAGACGTCGACGACCTCGACGAATCCGCTGTCAACGACAACCCTACCGACAGCTCCGGTGACAGTTCCGACGGCGACACCGACAGCGAACGCAGCGCCCCCGAAGACAAGGGTCGCCGCCGCGGTAACAACGAGAACCCTTCGGCTGACCTGGTGCGGGTCTACCTCAACGGCATCGGAAAGACCGCCCTGCTGACCGCCCAGGACGAGGTTGAGCTCTCTAAGCAGATCGAGGTCGGCCTGTACGCCGAGCACATCCTCGACAGCGGTGAGAAGCTGACCCGCGCGACCAAGCGCGACATGAAGGTCCTGGCCCGCGAGGGGCGCGCCGCCCGCACCCACCTGCTGGAAGCGAACCTCCGCCTGGTGGTGTCCCTGGCCAAGCGGTACACCGGCCGAGGCATGCCGCTGCTGGATCTGATCCAGGAGGGCAACCTTGGACTGATCCGCGCCATGGAGAAGTTCGACTACGCCAAAGGCTTCAAGTTCTCGACCTACGCCACCTGGTGGATCCGCCAGGCGATCACCCGTGGCATGGCCGACCAGTCGCGCACCATCAGGCTGCCTGTCCATCTGGTCGAGCAGGTCAACAAACTGTCCCGGATCAAGCGGGAGATGTACCAGCACCTCGGCCGCGAGGCCACGAACGAGGAGCTCGCCGAGGAGTCCGGCATCGATGAGTCGAAGATCGAGATGCTCCTGAAGCAGTCCCGTGACCCGGTGAGCCTGGATATGCCGGTCGGTTCCGACGAGGAGGCCCCGCTGGGCGACTTCATCGAGGATTCGGAAGCCACCGACGCTGAGGCTGCGGTCGTTGCGTCGCTACGCCACTCCGATGTCCGCGCGGTACTCGACACCCTCGAGGAGCGCGAGCAGGACGTCATCAAGCTGCGCTACGGTCTCGACGACGGCATGCCCCGCACCCTGGACCAGATCGGACGCTGTTTCGGTCTCTCCCGCGAGCGGGTCCGCCAGATCGAGCGGGAAGTCATGTCGAAGCTTCGTGAGGGTGACCGGGCTGCCCGACTGCGCGAATACGCCGTGTGACCCTCACAGACGAGGCAGGGCAGGCGAGCACCGGTCACCACCGGACGGTAGTAACGTGTACCTTGTGAATTACCGCTGTGTGAATAGTTCCCTCACATCGCCCGTCCAGGTTGACGGGCCCGTGTTTCAGAGAAAGGTAATGGTCGAGTGAAGGACCTCGTCGATACCACCGAGATGTACCTCCGGACGATCTATGAGCTGGAGGAGGAGGGCATTCCCCCGCTGCGTGCCCGCATCGCCGAGCGGCTCGAGCAGTCCGGCCCGACGGTGAGCCAGACTGTCGCCCGTATGGAGCGCGACGGACTCCTCTGGATCGCCGACGACCGTTCCCTGAAGCTCACCGAGGAGGGCCGTGACCACGCGACCGCGGTGATGCGTAAGCATCGCCTCGCCGAGCGCCTGCTGGTCGATGTCATCGGCCTGCCCTGGGAGTCCGTCCACGACGAGGCGTGCCGCTGGGAGCACGTGATGGGCGTTGAGGTCGAGAAGCGCCTGATCAGTGTGCTGGACAACCACTCGACGTCGCCGTTCGGCAACCCGGTCCCGGGCCTGGACAAGCTGGGCGAGGCTGATCCGGTCCCCGAGGACGGCTCCCACCGCGCCGCCGACATTGACCTGAGTGCGCCGACGAAGGCCACGATCGTCAGCTTCAACGAGATCGTCCAGGTCGAGCACAAGGTGATCAGCCAGCTCGGCCAGAACGACATCCGCCCGGGTGTCACGGTGACCATCCAGGACACCCCGGACGGACTGACCATCACCACCGAGGACGGTTCCGTCGTCGTCGTGCCCGAGGAGCTCGGTCACGCGATCCGCATCGTCGTCGAGAAGTAGGTCTACGCGTATGGCACCGGTTGCACCGGGCACCTCCCCCGCCGGCGACCATGTCCTGGTCACCGGAGGCGCGGGCTATGTCGGTAGTGTCTGCGCCACCGTGCTGGTGGAGCAGGGCTACCGGGTCTCCGTGATCGACGATCTCTCCACCGGCAACCGGGACGCCGTCCCCGCCGGCGCCACCTTCTTCGAGGGCGATGTGCTCGACCGTGCCGCCGAGGTGCTCGCGGACGACTGCACCGCGGTCTTCCATTTCGCCGCGAAGTCCCTGGTCGGCGAGTCCGTGTCCGCCCCGGACATCTACTGGCACGGCAATGTGGTGACCACCCTGGAGCTGCTCGACCTGATGCGTTCCCACGGGGTCGACAACCTGGTCTTCTCCTCTACCGCCGCCTGCTACGGCGAGCCGGAGAGCGTCCCGATCACCGAGGACATGCCGACCGCTCCGACCAACCCATACGGGGCCTCGAAGCTGTCCATCGACCAGATCATCACCTCCTACGCCCGGGCCTACGGTCTGGGTGCCACAAGTCTTCGGTACTTCAACGTCGCCGGTGCCTACGGCGCGGTCGGCGAGAACCGTGAGATCGAGACCCACCTGATCCCGCTGGTACTGCAGGTCGCCCTGGACGCCCGCGAGAAGATCATGGTCTTCGGTGATGACTGGCCGACTCCGGACGGCACCTGTGTGCGTGACTACATCCATATCCGGGATCTTGCGGATGCCCACCTGCTGGCTGCACGCTCCAACACCCCGGGTACCCACCGGATCTTCAACCTCGGCTCCGGTGACGGCTACAGCGTGCAGCAGGTCATCGACGCCTGCCGCACGGTCACCGGCCATCCCATCCCGGCCGAGGTCGCACCGCGTCGCGACGGGGATCCGGCGACGCTGATCGCCTCCTCCGCCCGCGCCATCGAGGAGCTGGGCTGGACCCCCACCCGCTCCGACCTGACGACGATCGTCTCCGACGCCTGGGCGTTCACGTCCCAGCTCGGCGAGCGAGCGCGGTTCGCACGGCGCTGACCGCCGCCCGGTCGACAGCTGCGTCCACGCCTGGCTCTCCACTGAGCCCGTCCTCCAGTCGCCGGCTGCCGGCCTCGAGGATGTCGATCACCATGGGTGCCGCCGAGCCGTCGCACATCCCGGTGACGATCTGTTGCGCGAGACTGGTCGACGTCGCCTCTGCCACCACCATGGTGAGGAACTCATCGGCGAGCAGCTCTTCTGCCCCCCTCAGAACCCCCGGATCATCGGTATCCCCACCGGCCAGGCACAACCGCGCCGCCTGCAGTCCCAGCGCGCCGTTGCGTCCGCACACCCCCAATACGGCGATCAGCGCCAGGGCCCGGTGACGCAGCACAGGACCGGCCAAGGAGACGACCTCCAGCAGCAGTGCCTCCACGGCGACACTGCCGGAACCCAACCCCAGCACAACCAGCGCGGGAAACAGTTCCGGTGACATGCACATGTCGAAGACCACCTGCGCCAGTACCGGATCCGCTAATCGGCGACGCACCTCCGCCCGGGCCATCTCCAGGTCCGCCCCGCATCCCACCGGGATATCGGCGGGCCCCGGAGTCTCCGCAGCCGTCTCCGCCGCCGTCTCCCCCACCCTCGGATCGACCACCGCGGCGACCTCCATCAGCAACGAGCACAGTACTACTGTGCTGGGCTCTGTGTCCCCGTCCCCGATCAGGCCGTCCCCCGCTACCCCGGTCGTCCCGCCGACCCCGGTTCGCCAGCTGTCGGGCAATGTGGGAATCGCCCTCGACACCGCGTCGGCCTGACCCAGCAGCCCGGCGAACTCCTCGGCCGACAGCGAGCCGTCGAATTCCCCGGGCTGCAAGGTGCTCCGGACCGGATTGTCCTCGGCCGCCCCCAACATCCCCTGGAGCAGACACCACCACCTGCCTTCGGCCCCGTGGCGTTGCACCGCCCGCCACCGCCGTCCTGCCTGTATCTCGTCGATCAGGAGAGTCTCGGTGACCGGGATCCCGAACCGGGCGAGCCTGTCTTCCGCAGCCCCCAGTAGGTCGTCGACACCTCCGGACAGCGGCCACGACTCGGGATCGATGACCATGGCGACCACCGAGGGTTCCTCGCAGCCGGCCAAAGCACGTTCCAGAGCGTGGACTGCCTCGCGCAGGGCTGCGCCGTCAAGATCGAGGCGGACCACCGGGCCGACCCGACGGGACATGTCCTCCTCCCGCATCCCCACGAGAACCAAACTCGACCGGGGGCGGAATCCCAGCAACGCCGGAACAGCCGTGATCAGTAGCCCGGGGTCCGAACCGAGGGAGATGGCGTTGTCGGGGCCGGGAATGTCATCGTCCGGCGTGGTGTTGTACGGCATGAAGGTCATGGGTCGATCTTCCCCGCAGCCCGCGGCGACGACCATCGTGTCGTGGGTGTTCTCCAATGAACATGTGGATAACCCGACCCCTGTGGATAACACGATTCCTACCGCCTGACCTCCCCCGATGGCACGGAGAGCGACTGGTAGGCTTGAAATGTGCGCGAGTTGCGACAGTGAAGGGAGTTTCGCACCGATGCCGAAGGACAACCATATGTACGAACTGGAGTACCCCGGTCCCGCGCTGGACACCGGGGATGCTGCCGGTGGTCTGTCGATGGTGGTCGCGCTCCAGGGCTACGCGGATGCCGGCCACGGCGTCCAGCAGGCCGGGCAACATCTGCTGCAGGCGCTGAACCACTCGCCGGTGGCGAATTTCAACGTCGACGAGTTGATCGACTACCGGTCACGCCGCCCCGGGGTCACCATCGACTCCGGCCAGGTCGTCGACCGGGAGGACCTGTCGATCACGCTGCACCGGGTGGAGGACACGGACGGACGCCCCTTCCTGCTGCTCACCGGCCCCGAGCCGGATCTTCGCTGGGAAGCGTTCTCCAAGGCCGTCGCCGAACTCGCCACGCGCACCAACGTTGAACGCACGATCACCCTGTACGCCGCACCGATGACGGTGCCGCACACCCGCCCGCTGGTGGTGTCGGCGCACAGTTCCGACCAGTCGCTCACCGAGGAGATGCGTGCCTGGACCTCCAGGATGATCATCCCGGGGGCGGCTGCGCTGGACATCGAGCTACTGCTGTCCCGGCGTGGACTGACCACCGTCGGCCTGACTGCGCACGTCCCCCACTACATCGCCGCGTCCGACTACCCGGAGGCGACCTACGGTCTGCTGCACACCGTGGAGAAGGTCGCCGAGCTGTCCCTGCCGCTGCGGGCGTTGCAGGCGGACATGGACAAGGTGCGTCAGCAGCTCGCCGAGCAGGTCGACGACTCCGCCGAGATCGCCTCGGTCGTCGGGGCCCTGGAACGCCAGTACGACGAGGAGATGGCGCGGATCCGCCGCAAGACGGAGAACGCACTGCTCGCCCCGGGCGAGGAGATCCCCTCCGGTGACGAGATCAGCGCGGAGTTCGAGCGCTTCCTCGCCGAGGCCGCCGAGTCTGACGGGATGGACGCGACCGACGCAGCCGACAATGCTGGCGACAACGCTGGCGACAACGCTGGCGACACTGACTCCGACAGCACCGACAGCACCGACACCGACTCAGACCCCACCGACACCGACAGGTAACCCCGTACCGTGACCAACGCCGACCAGACCCTGGCCGACCTTCTCCCCGACCTCGCCGAAGTTCCCGAGAGTCTCGTCGACGACGCCGTCCTGGAGTCTTTCCTGGCGTGGACCCGGGGCCGTGGTTTCAGTCTCTACCCTGCCCAGGAGGAGGCCGCCACGGCGCTGGCCGCCGGAGACAATGTCATCCTGGCGACGCCGACCGGGTCAGGAAAGTCGATGGTCGCCACCGCGGCACACTTCATCGCCCTGGCCCACGGCAAGCGGACCTTCTACACCGCACCGATCAAGGCACTGGTCAGCGAAAAGTTCTTCTCGATGTGCGAGATCTTCGGTGCCGCCAACGTCGGCATGATGACCGGTGACGCCACCGTCAACGGCCACGCCCCGGTCATCTGCGCGACCGCTGAGGTCGTGGCGAACATCGCCCTGCGCGAGGGTGCCTCCGCCGACATCGACCAGGTGGTGATGGACGAGTTCCACTACTACTCCGAGCCTGACCGGGGGTGGGCCTGGCAGATTCCCCTGCTGGAACTGCCGCGGGCACAGTTCCTGCTGATGAGCGCGACCCTCGGTGACACCTCGTGGTTGGAGAAGGATCTCACCGACCGGACCGGGCGTCCCACCACCCCGGTGACCGGGACGGTGCGTCCTGTCCCCCTGGACTTCTCCTACGTCTACACCCCGGTGCACGAGACTCTGGAGGAGCTGGTCGACAACGGCAAGGCGCCGGTCTACATCGTCCACTTCTCCCAACGTGACGCGGTGGAACGCGCCCAGGCACTGACCAGCATGAGCTTCGCCTCCAAGGAACGTAAGGCCGCCATCGCGGAGGCCATCGGGGATTTCCGGTTCACCTCAGCCTTCGGCAAGACGCTGTCGGGTCTGCTGCGCCGCGGCATCGGGGTGCACCACGCCGGCATGCTGCCGAAGTACCGTCGGCTGGTGGAGAAGCTCGCCCAGCAGGGCCTGCTCGCCGTCATCTCGGGCACCGACACCCTCGGCGTCGGCATCAATGTGCCGATCCGTACCGTGCTGATGACCGGGCTGGCCAAGTACGACGGCATCAAGCATCGCGTCCTGAAGTCCCGGGAGTTCCATCAGATCGCCGGACGCGCCGGTCGCGCCGGCTACGACACCGAGGGCACCGTGGTGGTCGAGGCCCCCGACCATGAGATCGAGAACTTCCGGCTTCGCCAACGGGCCGGCTCGGACCCGAAGAAGCTCAAGAAGATGCGCAAGAAGTCCGCGCCCGAGGGCCGTGCCACCTGGTCGCAGTCCACCTTCGACCGGCTGACCACCGCCGAGCCGGAGGAACTGGTCAGCCAGTTCCGGATGAGCAACTCGATGCTGATCAACGTCATCGCCCGCGACCAGTGGACCTATGAGGCGCTGAAAGGGCTGCTGCGAGGCAACCATGACACCCGGGCCAAGCAGAACCGTGACATCCGAACCACCCTCTCGCTGTACCGGGGGTTGTTGCAGGCCGGGATCGTGGAGGAGGTCGAGGCCGACACCCCGTCCGGCAAGGATGCCCACCTGACCCAGGAACTGCAGCGTGACTTCGCATTGAACCAGCCGCTGTCGCCTTTCGCCCTGGCGGCCCTGGACCTGCTCGACCCGGAGTCGGACAGTTACACCCTCGACATCATCAGCACCATCGAGGCGATCCTGGACAACCCGAACCAGATCCTCACCGCCCAGCAGCGGGAGCGACGCGGTGAGGAGATCGCCGCGCTGAAGGCCGAGGGCGTCGACTACACCGAGCGTATGGCCCTGGTGGAGGACATCACGTGGCCGAAGCCGCTGGAGGATGACCTGGAGCAGGCCTACGACATCTTCTGCGAGTCCAATCCGTGGGCCAAGGAGTTCGACCTGGCGCCGAAGTCGGTGGTGCGCGACATGATCGAGAAGGCGATGACCTTCTCCGACCTGGTCGCCACCTACACCCTGGCCCGCTCCGAGGGTGTGGTGCTGCGCTACCTCACCGACGCCTGGCGCACCCTGTCGCACACCGTTCCCCCGGAGCACCGCACCGAGGAGCTGGAGGACATCATCGTCTGGCTCGGCGAGCTGATCCGGCAGGTGGACTCCTCCCTGGTCGACGAGTGGGCCGCGATGTCCGACCCTGATACCCCGGTCACCGAACAGCAGGTGGCCGAGCAGGCCTTCGCCGTCGATGACCCGTCACTGCTCAGCGCGAATCCGCGGGCACTGCGACGGATGGTGCGCAACCACTTCTTCCGCCATGTCGAACTCTTCGCCTTCGAGCGGGAGAAGCAGCTCGCCCTACTCGACGACTACCTGGACGATGCCCCGGACTGGCCCGAGGAACTCGACGCCTACTTCGACGAGTACGCGGATATCGGGGTGGATGCCGCCGCACGCTCCCCGCAGCTGGTGCTCATCACCGAGGAGGGACCCCACTGGCGGGTCCGGCAGATCCTGGACGACCCGGAGGGCGACCACGGCTGGGCCTTTGAGGGTGTCGTCGATCTCGACGCCACCGATGACAGCGGTGAGGTACGGCTCAGCGAGCTCACCGTCGTCCGGGGTTGACGCTGCACGTCACCCGACGTTGGCGCCCGACCTGGCGCCCCCCGACCTGGCACCATGATTGATTCAGTCGGCCCGGGCTGCCCTGTCGAAGACGCGTTGACCGTCCTCCAGCGACTCCTGGTAGGCGGTCTTCACGGCGTCGGCGAGGACGCTGAAATCCTCGCCCCGGTGCGAGCTGGTGCGATAGGCCAGGGACACGGTCCGTCCGGCGCTCTGCGCCCCACCGGCGAACCTGGCGAGGCCCAGTCCGGGACGGTCGCATTCGGCGGGCACCGCGCTCATCGGGACCAGCGTGCAGCCCAGACCACCGACGACGCACTGCACGATCGTCGACAACGATGCCGCCCGGGTGACCGAACTGGCCGGCTCCGTCGCCAGGGACGCCGAACGGCACAGGTCCAGCACCTGGTCGCGCAGGCAGTGCCCGTCGTCGAGGAGCAGCAGGTCCAGTTCATCCGAGCCGTTCGAACCATCAGCATCCGCGAGGCCGTGGAGGTCGTCCACCGTGAGGTCGGTACGTCCGGCGTAGGAGTGGGTCGACGGCACGACGAGGACGAACTCCTCGTGGTACAGGTCGATGTGCGACAGCCCGGAGCCGTCCTCGGGAGAGGCCAGGACCGCAGCATCCAGTCCGCCCTGGCGCAGTGAATCCACCAGGCTGGCCGTTTTCTCTTCGACGATGCGGGGCTCCATCTCAGGAGCGACCTCCGGCAGTGACCGCAGCAGGGTCGGCAGGATGAAGGGGGCGATGGTCGGGATCATGCCGATGCTGACCGGACCGCTGAGATGGCCCTGCGCGCCCTTGGCGTGACTGACGAAGGCGTCCAAGGAGTCCACGGTCGCCTGTGCGAACGGCAGCAGGGAGCTACCGACGGGTGTGACGATCACCCGGCGGGTGGAGCGTTCGATCAGCTGGACGCCGAGGCCGTTCTCCAGTGCGGCGAGAGCCTGGGACAGTGACGGCTGCGAGATACCGAGTCGTTGGGCAGCCGCACCGAAGTGCCCGTGCTCCGCAATGGTGACGAAGGTACGCAGCTGGGAAATCGTCGGACGATACGGCTTATTAACCATACCTATGAGAATACACCAGGGGAACCTTATGGACCTATACTCACCTTAGAATAGGTCGGCCTTATCGGGCGCCTACAGATAAAAAGGTTTATCTTTTGCACTATCGGCCGGAAGGTGGCATACTTGGACCTGGTTCCAGAAGCACTCCGGTGCTTGTTGTAGATCTCTCAAGGAGGCATTCACGTGTCCATTCTCACCGTCGGCGACCAGTTCCCCGAGTTCGCTCTCACCGCACTCAAGGGCGGCAACCTGCACGAGGCCAACGCCCAGCAGCCGGAGGACTACTTCGAGGAGGTCAGCCTCGACAAGTACCAGGGCCAGTGGAAGGTCGTCTTCTTCTACCCGAAGGACTTCACCTTCGTCTGCCCGACCGAGATCGCCGCATTCGGCAAGCTCGACGACGAGTTCCAGGACCGCGACACCCAGATCCTCGGCGGCTCCACCGACAACGAGTTCGCCCACTTCAACTGGCGCGCCACCCACCCGGAGCTCAAGGGTGTCCCCTTCCCGATGTTCGCTGACGTCCGCCACGACCTGATCCGCGCCCTCGGTGTCGAGAACGCCGACGGTGTCGCCGACCGTGCGACCTACATCGTCGACCCGGACAACGTCATCCAGTTCGTCTCCGTCACCCCGGACGCCGTGGGCCGCAACGTCGACGAGGTCCTGCGCGTCCTCGACGCCCTGCAGTCCGAAGAGGTCTGCGCCTGCAACTGGCAGGCCAACGACCCGACCAAGAACATCAACAAGATGGACGTCGTCCAGGAGGCACTGAACTAAATGTCGATCGACAACCTGAAGTCCGGACTCCCCGAGTACGCCAAGGACCTGAAGCTCAACCTCGGTACCCTGACGCGCTCGACCGAGCTCAGTGAGCAGCAGCTGTGGGGCACCTTCGTCGCCACCGCCGCCGCCACCCGCAACGACCAGGTGCTCTCCGAGATCTCCGACGAGGCCAAGCAGCACCTGTCCGACGAGGCCTACAACGCCGCGCTCGCCGCAGCGTCCATCATGGCCATGAACAACGTCGCCTACCGCGCCCGTGGTTGGCTGGGTGACGACTACGCACAGGTCCGCATGGGCCTGCGGATGAACGTCATCGGCAAGCCCGGCATCGAGAAGGTCGACTTCGAGCTGTTCTCCCTGGCTGTCTCCACCATCAACGGTTGCGAGCACTGCACCATCGCCCACGAGAAGACCGTGCGCGACGAGGGCCTGACCAAGGAGCAGGTCTTCGAGGCCGTCAAGATTGCCGCTGTGGTCCAGGGCGTCGCCCAGACCATCGAGATCGAGGACGCGCGCTAGAGCCTGCGTCACCGCAGGACTCCCGTGAATCTCCGGTGAGTCCCTGGCGCGTCACCGACACGTCCCTGACCCCCGTCATCACCTCATACGAGGTGACGGCGGGGGTCCGGCGTTTCCGGCCGCGGTGGTAGAATCGCCGGGTGGAATCCAGGGAAACACACAGGGCGACCAAGAGCGAGTCCAATCCGTCCGAGCCCCGGGGACAGGCACGTCAGAGCGGTAGGAACGCTCAGAGCAGTCAGCCGGGCACGAACGGTCAGCAGTCGAAGCGTCGACGTAACCGGTCGGGACGGTCCAGCTCGCGGGGGTCAGGACGCAACCGGACGGTGCGCACCGGGCTGGACCGTAACCTGTCCTTCCCCGCGTCACTTCCGGTCTCCGCCCGCCGTGACGACATCATGGCCGCGATCCGCGACCACCAGGTCGTCATCGTCGCCGGTGAAACCGGGTCGGGAAAGACCACCCAGCTGCCGAAGATGTGCCTGGCCCTGGGCCGCGGCACATCTGCCCGGATCGGCCACACCCAGCCACGTCGTATCGCCGCGCGCAGTGTCGCCGACCGCATCGCCGAGGAACTCGGTGAGAAGGCCGGCGAGCCGGGAGGACGGGTCGGCTACAAGATCCGCTTCGACGACCACGTCTCCGACTCCACCGCCGTCAAGCTGATGACCGACGGCATTCTTCTGGCCGAGATCCAGCGCGACCGGCTGCTGCGTGGCTATGACACGATCATCGTCGACGAGGCCCACGAACGCAGTCTCAACATCGACTTCCTGCTCGGCTACCTCCGGGAGATCCTGCCGAAACGTCCCGACCTCAAGGTCATCATCACCTCGGCCACCATCGACCCGGAGTCCTTCGCCGAGCACTTCAAGGCCGCCGACGGCACCCCGGCCCCCATCGTCGAGGTGTCCGGACGCACCTACCCCGTCGAGGTGCGCTACCGTCCACTGACCCGCATCGAGCAGTCCCCCAACGGCACCACGCGGGAGATCGAGACCGACCCCCTGGACGGTCTGCTGGACGCCACCTCCGAGCTGATCGCCGAGGGCCCGGGCGACATCCTGTGTTTCTTCTCCGGCGAGCGGGAGATCCGCGATGCTGCGGATGCCCTGAGCACCCGGAAGTTCCGCAACCTGGAGATCCTGCCGCTGTTCGGACGCTTGTCCGCCGCCGAGCAGCACCGGGTGTTCAGCACCGGTCCGCGGCGCCGGATCATCCTGGCCACCAATATCGCCGAGACCTCCCTGACCGTGCCGGGCATCAAGTACGTCATCGACACCGGCTACGCCCGGATCTCCCGATACTCCCACCGCACCAAGGTCCAGCGGTTGCCTGTCGAGGAGATCAGCCAGGCCTCGGCCAAGCAGCGGTCCGGACGATGCGGCCGTGTCTCCGAGGGCGTTGCGGTGCGCCTGTACTCGGAGGAGAACTTCGAGGCACGACCCGAGTTCACCGACCCGGAGATCCTGCGTACCCACCTGTCCAGCGTCATTCTCTCGATGACCGCTCTGGGTCTCGGAGACATCGCCGACTTCCCTTTCCTCCAGCCACCCGACTCGAAATCGGTACGCGACGGTGTCCTGCTGCTCAAGGAGCTCGGTGCCCTGGGAGATGACTCCGACGCCGGGCTTTCCCTGACCAAGGTGGGCCGGGACATGGCCCGGATCCCGACGGATCCGAGGCTGGCCAGGATGTTGTCGGCCGCCCACGAACTCAACGTCCTGGAGCAGGTGGCGGTGATCGTCAGTGCCCTGAGCATCCAGGACGTCCGGGAACGTCCGTTGGAGCAGCAGGCCCGTGCCGACCAGCTGCATGCCAGGTTCAAGGCTGACTCCGACTTCATCAGCGTGCTGAAGCTGTGGAACTATCTCCAGGAGCAGCGCCGCGAGCTGTCCGGCAACAAGTTCCGGAAACTCTGCCGCGAGGAGTTCATCCACTATGTGCGGGTTCTGGAGTGGATGGACCTGGTCCGCCAGCTGCTCGGTGTCATCCAGGATCTGCGGTGGAAGATCCCCGATGTACGTCACTTCCGCGACCTGCACTTCGAGCTGGAGCCCCCTCAGACGCCGACCGACGGTGGGCGTCGTGGCTCCGGCGCGTCCCCGGACGAGAAGAACGTGCACAAGGCGATGCTTGCCGGCCTGCTGACCAATATCGGTATGCGTCAGGGCAATTCCCGGCAGTTCACCGGGACACGCAACAGTACTTTCGTGATCCACCCTTCATCGCATCTGTCGAAGAAACCACCGCAGTGGGTCATGGCCGCCGAACTGGTGGAGACCTCGCAGGTCTTCGCCCGCACTGTGGGTCCCCTGGTACCCGAGTGGATCGAGGCCATTGCCCCGCAGATGGTGCGTTACTCCTATGCGGAGCCGCACTGGTCGTCCAAACGTGGCGAGGCACAGGTGCACGAGAAGGCGATGATGCTGGGGCTGCCGATCATCCCGGACCGGCGGGTCAGTCTGTCCAGGACCGATCCGGAGGCCGCCCGGGAGATGTTCATCCGGCATGCCCTGGTCGAGGGTGACTGGCGGACCAACCACCGCTTCTTCCGTCACAACCAGGAGTTGCTGGAGGAGGCCGAGAGCCTCGAGGACAAGGCACGGAGGCGTGACATCGTCGTCGACGACGACACCCTCTTCGCCTTCTACGACGCGCACATCCCTGAGTCTGTCGTCTCCACCCGTCATTTCGACTCATGGTGGAAGAAGGCCCGGCACAAGACTCCTGACCTGCTGAACTTCTCGGCGGACGCGCTGATCGACTCCGATGGTGGGGCGGCTGCGGCACGTGAGTTCCCCGACACGTGGACCCAGGGAACGATGACCTTCGACCTGGAGTACGTCTTCGACCCGGGCGACGAGGCCGACGGCATCACCATGCGCATCCCGCTGCCGCTACTGGCCACCGTCGAGGAGGAACCGTCCCGGTGGCTGGTGGCGGGTATGCGTGAGGAGCTGTGCATAGCGCTGATCAAGTCACTGCCCAAGCCGCTGCGCACCAGTGTGGTACCGGCCGGTGAGTTCGCCCGGGCAGCCTTGTCCCGGATGACCCCCTATGACGGCGACCTCGGACAGGCCTTCGCCGATGCTCTGCGCCAGTTGGGTGGCAGCGGGATCAGCGCAACCGATTTCGACTACAGCCGGGTGCCCCGACACCTCCGGATGACATTCGCCGCGGTGGACCGCAAGGGCAAGACCGTGGCAATTTCCAAGGACCTTGGTGAGCTGCAGAAGAACCTGGCCGGCGAGATCTCCCAGTCCATCGCTGCCGCAGCTGCCCGGACGAGCGGCGGTACGGAGTCCGGCTCCGAACCCACACCGGCCTCCCCTGGTGACGCTGCGCGTCGCGGACGCCCCAAGGGAGCCCCGGGTAAGGGGAAGCGGGGTGACACCCCAGGGTCCGGAGCCGGTGGCACCGGTGCCGGTGTGCTGGCCCAGGCGGACAGCTGGACCGCGGAGACCTTCGGCACCATCCCAGAGTCGGTGGAGACCATCGTCGACGGCCAGCCCACGTCCGCGTATCCGGCGCTGGTGTCCGACAAGAAGAACGGGCTGCTGCTCAAGGCCTTGCCCACTGCCCAGGCGGCGGCGGGCCAGCAGTTCTCGACCGTGCTGGCGATGATGCTGGAGAAGTGCACGATATCGACGAAGCAGATGATCAAGGGGATGCCGCTACGTCAGCGGGTCGCCATGGAGAACTACCCGCACGGTGGTGCGGAGGCCCTGGTGGAGGACTGTCGGGTTCTGGCATGCCGTGACCTGCTGGAAAAGCATGGCCCGGTGATCCGCGACCCCGACCGCTGTGCCACCGCACTGGAGGCCGCGCGCACATCTGGGCCGGGTGTCGTCCGGCAGATGGTGGTTGCGATCGCTCCAGCGGTGTTGGCGGTCTCGGACATGGCCGAGGAATTGCAGTCCTGGGATGGTGCGTCGATCACCGACATGCGCAAGCAGTTGGATTTCTTCCTCGGGCCGCACCGGGTGGCGGTGAACGGTGTCGGGCATATGCGCCACGTGCCCCGTTATGTCGCTGCGATGTCTGCGCGGCTGGAGTTGATGGAGACCGACCCGGACCGCGAGGCCGACCTGGATAGCCAGATCCAGGAGTGCCAGGAGATGATCGAGGCGACCCGGAAGCGGCTGCCGAGCTCCCGGTCTGCGACGCCCCAGATCAAGGAGGTCGAGTGGTTGGTCGAGGAAGTCCGGGTGTCACTGTTCGCGCAGCACCTGGGGACCTCGCGTCCGGCCAGTGTGACCCGGGTGCGCAAAGCCCTCGACAAGATCAGGTGAGGTTGACGCCGTGCTCTTCGCTGGCCCGGCGGACCGGGTCTGACGGGTCTACCGGGTCGGTCGAATCGGCGGAATCCGAGGCCTTCCGTAGCATGGCGATCTCGCGCTCGAAATCTTCGGTGGATTTGAAGGACTTGTAGACCGAGGCGAAACGCAGGTAGGCCACGACGTTCAGTTTGCGCAGCGGTTCCAGGATCGCCAGGCCGATATCATCGGCGGCGACCTGCGAACCGTGTCGAGCACGGATCGACTGCTCAACGTCGTGGGCCAGCACCTTCAAGTCATCCTCTGACACACCGAGCCCCTGGCAGGCTCGACCGACACCACGGATGACTTTGTCGCGCCGGAACTCCTCGGTGACACCGTTGCGTTTGGTGACCAGCAGCACCGAACGCTCCACAGTGGTGAACCTGTTCTTGCAGTTCGTGCATTCACGGCGACGGCGAATCGCGGACCCGGACTCCACGGTGCGGGAATCGACGACTCGTGACACATCGGAGCGGCAGGCGGGGCAGAGCACGGTGGTGCTCCCTTCGTGACAGGTTGGCGGAACGCTTCGTTGTTCACGATCCTACCGCTACCCCACCGAGCGCACGCCCGGAGGTCATGAGTCCTGGGAGAGCTGACAGTGTCATGCCATAGCGGGCGTGGGACAGGTCAGCGTGCCGAAGTATCCGTGGACACCGGGGCGACATCCACCGCCTGGCCACCGTGCGTAGCGCGGTCGCTGCTTCCTGCATCGATTCCGGCGACTGCCGCAGGATGATGGTCCACAGCTGGCTCGGGCTCCGAACCCGCGATGATCACCGGACCCGCACCCAGCAGCGCAGCGAAAGTGACGAGTGCGAGCAAACACACACCCGGCGATTCCGCCACCAGGTTCATTCGACGGCGAATCCTGGCCCATCGGCTCGTGACATCGAACGGGCGTTCCACACCGGCGGCGATCCGACGTCGACGTTCGCGGTCAGCTACGGTAGGCGTATGCACCGCACCGCTGCCCCAGGTGTTCGAAAACGGGGCGGCAGAAGTTGACCGCACCGAATCCTGACCGGCCCAATCGGGGCGCCGGTACACGGGACGATCAGCGACTACAGTGTAGCGAGTGGTGTTGACTACAGCCATGACGACCTCTTTCTCCTGGACCGGCGCCGACCTTCGGACACCGTGGCAACCCCATGAGACCACCGGGGTCGGACACGAACACCGGGGCACCGTCTCAATTTCGCCCGCATGTTCGAGAACCATTGTTCGTTCGAAAATTTAGCACGCGCGTTCGAACGTGTCCAGCCTTATCGAGAATCTTTCGAACACAATGATGAAATATGTCCACCATCTGATGTATGGTCGGGCTAACGACCAGATCAGCGGGTCGGCAAACAACGTCAGGGAGTGGGTCACAATGACAGAGAATCAGCAGATCCCGGCGGATTCCGCAGGCAGCACGCCAGCGGATTCCGCAGGCAGCACAACGGGGACACGGCGCCGGTCGGGGTCGCGCGCGACCAACGCCACCGATTCGAAGGGCCGCGAAAAGCTCTCGGAACGTCAGCGACGGATCATGGACGTGATCAAGGACGCCACCCGCTTCCGCGGTTACCCGCCGAGCATCCGGGAGATCTGCGATGCCGTCGGGCTGAACTCCACGTCCTCGGTCTCCTACCACCTGCGCGAGCTGGAGCGGAAGGGCTACCTGCGCCGCGAGGACAACAAGCCGCGGGCTGTCGACATCCGGGATTTCGAGGAAGACACCTCCTCGCGTCCGGGGCCGAAGCCGGCGACGGCCCCCGCCCCCACGACTGCCCCCGAAGGCATGCCCTCGCCGTCCTTCGTCCCCGTCGTCGGTCAGATCGCCGCAGGCTCACCGATCCTCGCCGAGGAGCACGTCGAGGCGCACTTCCCGCTGCCCCAGGAACTGGTCGGCGGCGGCGAACTCTTTCTGCTGCAGGTGGTCGGCGAGTCGATGCGCGATGCCGGCATCTTCAACGGCGACTGGGTCGTGGTGCGGTCCCAGAAGGTCGCCGAGCTCGGCGAATTCGTCGCCGCCATGATCGACGGGGAGGCCACGGTCAAGGAGTTCCAGCAGGACGACAGCGGAACCTGGCTGATCCCCCACAATGAGCTCTTCGAGCCCATCCGGGGAGACAACGCCGACATCCTCGGCCGTGTCGTGGCTGTCCTCCGCAAGATCTGACCGGTTGCTCCCGGGCGGGTCAGCGTCCGATCACTGCCGCAGCCGCGATGCGGGCTTCCTCAGCCCCTTCAGCGTCCAACGCTGCGGCGGCCATCTCCCGGCAGGTCACGAAATCAACCTCGCCCAGCTGTGCGCCCACCGCCGCCAACGCCGGGGTCGCCGCCGACAACGAGGTGACGCCGAGCCCTGCGAGCACACAGGCCAGCAACGGGTCGGCGGCCGCCTCACCACAGACTCCCACCGCGGTCTTCGTCACCGCACCTGCACGACAGGTGGTGTGCACCAGGTGGAGCACCGCCGGCTGCCAGGGATCGGTGAGATACGCCAGCGAGGACGACAACCGGTCCGCCGCCATCGTGTACTGGGTCAGGTCGTTCGTGCCGATCGACACAAAGTCCAGGTGGGACATGATCTTCTCGGCCATCATCGCCGCCGCCGGCACCTCGATCATCGCCCCGGCGGTCAATCCCCGACTGTGGCACAGCTCAGCGAACCAACGGGCCTCCTGCACCGTGGCCACCATGGGTGCCATCACCCAGGTCTGCCCCCCACGCTCCGCCCTCCCGGTGCTCTCCACCGACAGAGCGATCCCGTCAAGCTGGCGCTCCAGCAACGCCTTGTTCCCCCGGGCGATACGCAGACCACGTACTCCCAGAGCCGGGTTCTCCTCGTCCTCGGCATCCACGTACGGCACCGGCTTGTCGGAGCCGGCATCCAACGTACGGATGACCACCTTGCCCTCAGGGAACGCCGACAACACCGAGGCATAACGCTCTGCCTGCTGCTCCACACTCGGTTCGGCGGTCTCACTGAGGAAACTCAGCTCGGTGCGGAACAACCCGATGCCCTCGGCGACCGACTCCGCAGCCTGCATGGCGGTGTCGCCGTCCTGCACATTCGCCAGCAACTGCACCCGGTGACCGTCCGAGGTCTGCGCCGGACCACTCCAGCCCCGGACCTTCTCCGCCAACGCCGCCGCCTCAGCGACCCGACGCTCGACATCCTCGGCCGGCACGCCGGTCTCAATTGTTCCGGCAGCAGCATCCACCAGCACCTCGGTCCCGTTGGTGATATCCGCCAGCCCCTTACCTACGGCGACAACGCACGGAATGTCCAGTTGTCGGGCGATGATCGCGGTGTGGCTGGTGGCCCCACCTTTCTCCGTGATCACGGCGACGATCAACTCGGGGTCGAGGGTGGCGGTGTCCGCTGGCGCGAGGTCGTCGGCACACAGGACATGTGGGGTGGTGACCTCCGGGATTCCCGGCTCCGGTTCGCCCCGGAGTTCGGCGATCACCCGATCGCGGACGTCCTTCAGGTCGGTCACCCGCTCCGCCATCACACCCCCGGCCTTGAGGAAGAGGTCCACGAAATCATCCGTGGCCTGACGCACCGCGTACTGGTTGGTCTGCCCGGCGTTGATCGCCTTCTTGACCTTCTTCGCCCACGCGCGGTCCCGGGCGATCGCCACCGTCGCCTCGAGGACCTGGCGGGCGTGCCCCTCCACCGTCTCCGCGCGTGCACTGAGCCGACCGGCGACTGTGTCGACCGCCGCAGTGAAAGCCTCGAACTCGGCCTCACGCTGGTCCTCGACGACCGTTGCATCCGCCTCCGGAAGCTCGGGACGCTCGGTCGCCCACGTCACCGGAGCATAAACGGTGCCGGCGACCACCGACTTCCCCATGAGAATCCGGACACCGGTGGTGCCTTCCGTTGTATCTGCCATGGTGTCGAATCTCCCGCCATCGATCGGTGCAAAACTGTGCTGCAGACCACTTTACCCGGTTCCCGACGAGGACCGCCGGGCCCTACCCCGGGGTTGAAACCCCACCCCCGTTGTCCTACCGGCCTACGGACCGCGGACCTCCCCTGCCCCTAGACTGAAAGCCATGTACTCAGAGGAACGTCGACGGCAGATCGCCTCGCTGACCGCCGTGAACGGTCGGGTGACTGTTGCCGAACTCGCCGAACGCTTCAACGTCACCCCCGAGACGATCCGTCGTGACCTCACTGTGCTGGACAACGACGGGGCGCTACACCGGGTCCACGGCGGCGCGGTGCCGACGAACAACTATCAGACCACCGAGACCCCGATCGAGCTCCGCGGCTCCACCTCCACCGAGGCGAAGATCCGCATCGGGCGTGCCGCTGCCGCCCTGCTCCCCAGGTCGGGCACCGTGTTCCTCGACGCCGGGACGACGACGGCCATGCTCGCCCACGCCGTCGCCGAAGCCGGCACCCCGGAGGACAATCCCTTCCGCGACCTCACCGTACTGACGAACTTCCTGCCCCTGGCCGTGCGACTGTCGGCAGCCGGACTCAACGACGTCCAGTTGGTCGGTGGGCACATCAGGCCGATCACCCAGGCTGTCGTCGGCGACATCGCACTGCGCACCATCGGCGTGCACCACGCGGACGTGGCCTTCATCGGCACCAATGCCCTGTCGATGGATCACGGGCTCTCAACCGCCGACGCCGCCGAGGCCGCGATGAAACGGGCCATGATCGCCAACGCCTCCCAGGTCATCGCAATGTGCGACTCCACCAAGTTCGGCCGCGACTACCTCGTCAGTTTCGCCACCGTCCCGGAGATCGACATCCTGGTCACCGACGACGACGCACCCGCACAGTACCGCGAGGCACTCATCGCCGAAGGTGTCGAGGTCGTCCAGGCTTAAGGCCCTCGCAGCGTTATCGCCGCTACGTCCTGTTTCCATTTCCCCCGGCCGCAGGACGTACCACCCATACGACCGCCCGCACGCTACCGCGGACGCGGGTTTTCGATAGGCTGACGGGGTACAGAGAACCGTCGCAACCGTTCCTCCGGGACAGTTCTTCCGAGACGTGAGAAAAGAGAAGCATCATGGCATCAACCACCGTCACCGTCGGCTCTGCCGTCGGCCTCCACGCCCGTCCGGCCACCATCATCGCCGAGGCCGCCGCCGGCTACGACGACGAGATCCTGCTCTCCCTGCCGGGTGAGGACGACGAGGAGCCCTCGGACGCCAGCTCTTCGCTGATGATCATGGCCCTGGGTGCCGAGAAGGGCGATGAGGTGACCGTGACCTCCGACAACGCCGAGGCTGTCGAGGCCATCGCCGCGCTGATCGTCAAGGACCTCGACGCCGAGTAGTCTTTCCCACCCCCACTCCTGCCGGCAGGTCGTCCCGTGGCCTGCCGGCTTTAGTGTCTCAGCTACGCAGGTAGTAGTCGCGCACGGAGAAGTCGCGTCCCTCGCCGACATGCTCGTAGAGCCACTTGAGCACCGGGTAGCCCACGATGATCCCCACCGAGCCCCACATGATGCCCTCCAGGGACAACGAGCCGATCTCGATGGTCAGGTTGCCGATTCCGGCGACCAGGGCAGCCGCCGCAGCGGCGAGGTTCACCGGGTTGGTGAGGTTGACGTTGTTGTCCTGCCAGATCCGGATACCCAGCAGGCCGATCATCCCGTAGAGGACCATCGTGGCCCCGCCCAGTACGCCGACGGGGATGGTGTTGATGACCGCTCCGAACTTCGGGATGAAAGCCAGCGCAATCGCCGTGGCTGCCGCCACCCAGTAGGCCGCGGTCGAGTAGACCTTCGTCGCCGCCATGACACCGATGTTCTCTGCGTAGGTGGTGGTACCCGAACCGCCGAAACCACCGGCCAGGGTCGTGGCGATGCCGTCACCGATCAGGGCCGGACCGGCCTCACCGTCGAGGTTGCGTCCGGTCATCCCGGCCACGGCCTTGACGTGCCCGACGTTCTCGGCGATCAGGACGACCACCACCGGCAGCGTCAACAACACCGCACTGAGCTGGAACTCAGGGGTGGCGAACTGCGGCAACCCGATCCAGTCGGCCTCGGCGATGGTGTCGGCCGCCCCGTCCGCCAGATTGCCGGAGACCACGGCGAAGAGCCAGCCGATGATCACTCCGATGAGGATGCCGAGACGTCCGACCATCCCACGCCCGGCCACGGTCACGATGAGGACGGCGGCGAGGGTGACCCCGGCGACCAGCGGCTGCTCCGAGAAGTTGGATGCCGCGGTCGGTGCCAGGTTCAGACCGATCAGGGCGACGATGGCACCGGTGACCGCCGGGGGCAGTACCGCATCAAGGAGACGTCGTCCGGCGGCGGCGACGATCACACCCACAAGGATCAGCACCAGACCGGCGACCATGACACCGCCGAGCTGGGCGGCGAAACCGTCCTGCTGGGTGGCGGTCAGCGGGGCGATGAAGGCGAAGGAACTGCCCAGGTACGACGGCACCCGGTTGCGGGTGATCAACAGGAAGATGATCGTGCCGAGTCCGGAGAACAGCAGGGTGGTGTTCACCGGGAAGCCGGTCAGGGTCGGCACCAGCAGCGTGGCGCCGAACATGGCGATGACATGCTGCATGCCGATACCGATCGTGCGTGGCCAGGTCAGTCTCTCATCGGGGGCGACCACGGCCCCGGGCTGGATGGTCTTGCCGTCGCCGTGCAGCGTCCAGCCGAAGAAGGGGTTGTTTTTCACGCGGTTGATGATACCCGGTCACGCCCCCGGAACCTGGTCTCAGTCGGTGACGCGAAACTCCTTGAGTTCCGCCGCCAGCACGCCCGGCAACCGGACGTCCACCCGGGTGCCGTCCTCGGTGTACTCCTCGTTGAGCACGGTGCCGTACTCGTGCAGGCGGGCCACGACATCGCCACGGTGGAACGGGACCTGCAGGACGACCCGCTCATCCAGGGAGTTGAGGAACAGCTCCAGCCGACTCTCCAACTCCTCGATCCCCTCACCGGTGGCCGCGGAGACGAAGACGACATCGTCGAGGCGACTGCGCAGCTCCGCCAGCACGACCGGGTCGGCCTGGTCGATCTTGTTGACGACCAGGATCTCCGGCGGGGCCTGCTCCCCCACTTCCTCGGAGATCTCCCCGATGACCTTGTTCACCGCGGCGATCTGCTCCATCGGGAAGGGGTCGGAACCGTCAACGACGTGCAGTACGACATCGGCGGCCATGACCTCCTCCAGTGTCGAGCGGAAAGCCTCAACCAACTGGGTCGGCAGGAAGCGGATGAAACCGACGGTGTCGGAGAACACCACGGCCCGACCGTCGACGAGCTCGGCACGCCGGGTAGTGGGGTCCAGGGTGGCGAACAGGGCGTCCTCCACCAGCACACCCGCCCCTGTCAGGGAGTTGAGCAGTGAGGACTTTCCGGCGTTGGTGTACCCGGCGATGGCGATCTTGGCGATCGCCGAGGAGTCACGGCGGCTGCGCTTGACGTCGCGGGCCTTCTTCATGCTTGCGATCTCGCGGCGCAGCCGGGCCATCTCGGTACGCAGCCGTCGACGGTCGGCCTCGATCTTGGTCTCACCGGGGCCACGCAGACCCACACCACCGTTGGTTCCGGCACGACCGCCGGCCTGTCGTGACAGGGCGCCACCCCAGCCACGCACCCGGGTGATCAGGTACTCCAGCTGGGCCAGGGCGACCTGCGCCTTACCTTCCTTGGACTTGGCGTGCTGGGCGAAGATGTCGAGGATCAGCATGGTCCGGTCAATGACCTTGACGTCCAGCGCCTTCTCCAGGGCGATCATCTGGCCGGGGCTGAGCTCACCGTCGGCGATGACGGTGTCGGCACCGGTCTCCACGACGACCTGGCGCAGCTCCTCGACCTTGCCGGAACCAATGTAGGTTCCCGCGTCGGGCTTGTCCCGCCGCTGGTAAAGCATGTCGGCGACCTCGGAACCGGCGGTCTCCGCCAGTGCGGCGAGCTCGTCGAGCCGCGCCTCGATCTGCGCGAGTGAGCCGTCGGTCCACACGCCGACGAGCACCACTTTCTCCAGGCGGAGCTTTCGGTACTCAACGTCGTAACCGTCGTCCTGCTCGGTGGAGTGGACGTTGGTTCCGCGGGTGAGTCGGCGAAGACTGGAACGCTGTTCAAGGTCCAGATCGCCGACGGTGGTCTCTTCGTTGTCTGTCATCCCCCTCCATCTTTCCACGTCTGCGCCCAGAGAGTAGGATCGCACCTATGATTCCGGAGTTGAGGAGTGTCGGGCTGGAGTTCACCCGATGGCAGGACGCACTGGAGGCCGCCTACGGGTCAGGGGCTCTACGGGTCACCGGGGAGGTCCGGGACGGCCAGGTGCTGCAGTACGACGACCCGAGTGGGGCACGGCTGGTGATCCTGGCCGTGGAGCCCTACGGATCCTTCGCCAGCTTCAGTGGCGGGGTGGAGACCGCTGCGCACCTGAGCATGATCGACGACATCGTCGGTGTGCTCGACATCGTGGCCGACACTCCCCTGCTGCAGGTCCGTGGTCAGGGCGCGCCGGTGATCGCCTCGGTCACCGCGACGGTCGCCCAGGGCCCGCTGCTCTCGGAGGAGGGTGCGCTGGAGTACCAGCCGGTGCAGGTGTCCGCGCTCGCCGCCAACGTCGGCGTCCACACCACCCCGGAGGACGCCGCGATGGCCGGCGTCCTCCGGGTCGGCACCGTGGAGTCCAAGGGCATGGCCGACCTGAACTCCGGCGCCACGGCACCGCACTCCACGGCCACCATCGCCGTGGAGGTCGCCTCGGCCGACCGCCGGACGACCGCACTGACCGGACAGCGTTTCTGGGTGTGCACCGTCAACGCCCCCTTCGCCTTCACCGTCGTGGTCCCTGATTCCCCCGACACCCCGGAGATCACCACCGGGACGATCTTGTCCGGCGATGTCCAGTTCACCGCCACCGCCGTTGATCCGGCGTCCTGCTCTTCCGGAGGCTGCGGCTGCGGGTCAGGAGGCTGCGGAGGATCCTGTGGCTGATGACCGGCCCCAGCTAAGCCACTCCGCGGTCAACCACACCACGTCCCGCCGGATCACCGCCCGCGGACACCTGGTGGCGCTGCTGGTTCTGACGGTGGTGAGCCTGGTGCTGGTTCGCGCCCTGGGGGTGGTGGGGGTTCTGCTGGCCTGCGCAGTCGTCGTTGTCGGCACCGCGTTGGTGCTGCGGCGTGACTCCGTCCATGAGCTGGAGTCACTGCGGAACTCCGTGGCCCTGTCCTCCACCGATGTCTCGGTCGTCCTGGACGACTGGGAGACGTTCCGGCGATCCCACGCGCCCGAGCACGTCCGCGACCGGGAGGTGCACCGTCCGACCCTGCTCGACCCGGCGTCGGAGGTCTCCAGCGTGCGTCGCTTCCACTCCGCCGCCGACGCATGCGAACAGTTCCTGAATGAGCTTCCGGACCGGGCGCGGGAGTTGACCGATGTGTCATCGTTGACGGCGCTGCTCACCGAGACAGACCAGCGTGCGGTGGCGCTCAGCTCGATGTGGGAGCGCGCCCGCCGGGACGCCGCAAAGGCCCACCGAGGCTGATCTCCCGGCCGGGCTCTCAGTCACCCCCGGCCGGACTCAGACGGTGACGCGGGTGGAGAACACCAGGCGGGACGGGCCACGCAGCACCGCCGGGCCCTCGGCGCTCAACGTCACCTCGACCTCGCCGCCGGGGATCACCACCCGTACCGTCCGGTCGGCTGCGGCCGCCCCTGCTCCTCCGTCCTGCCCGCTGTTCCGTTCCGCAGCAACAGCGGCGACAGCGGCGGCGACCGTCCCCGTCCCGCAGGACAAGGTCTCCCCCACCCCTCGCTCGTGGACACGCATATGCACTGTGCCATCGTCCAGCGCGGTGACGAGTTCCAGGTTCACCCCGTCCGGGAACACCCGGTCATCCCACGTCGGGACCAGACCGACATTGAGGGCCGCCAGCCCGGCCGGATCCAGGCCCGGGACGACACACGCCAGATGCGGGTTGCCCATGTCCACGGCCAGTCCCTCGAAGGTGACGTCGTCCTGTCTCGCCACGGAGGTACCGAAGGTCCGCGGCACGCCCATCCCCACACTCACCTCGGCGTCCGTGGTGTCGGCGGAATGCACGACCACGTCGCGGCGTCCGGCACGGGTGCCGACCGGGATCTCGGTGGCGTCGGTGAGCCCCAGGGCGCGCAGCGCGTGGCTGAACACGCGGACGCCGTTGCCGCACATCTCGGCGATCGAGCCATCGGCGTTGTAGTAGTCCATGAACCAGTCGTCGGCATCCACACCCTCAGGCAGAGCGTCCAACACCCCGGCATCGACCAGGACGCCGGCGGTGGCGATACGGATCACCCCGTCCGCGCCGACACCGCGGTGCCGGTCGGCCAGGGCCTGGATGCGTTCGGTGGTCAGCTCCAGGTCTGCGCCTGGATCCGGGACGACCACGAAGTCGTTGCCGGTGCCGTGGCCCTTGACGATGTCGATCTCAACCATGACACCAGAGTCTAGTCGCCGGTCCGGGCGGAGGTGGTCACCGCGGCCACGATCCGGTCGGTCACCCCGGGCTCCGCAGCGTCGAACCACTCGATACGTGGATCGCGGCGGAACCAGGCCCGCTGCCGGCGGGCGTACCGCCGGGTGCCGATCACCGTCTGCTCCACGGCCTCGTCCAGGCTCAGCTCGCCGGCGAGATGGTCGAGGACCTGGGCGTAGCCGATCGCCTGGCCGGCGGTGGAGTCCCGTCGTAAGCCCCGGGCGCGAAGTGCGGCAACCTCGTCGAGAAGCCCGGCGTCGAACATGGTCTGCACCCGGGCCTCCAGTCGCGGATTGAGCCACGCGGGGTCGGCGGCCAGCCCGATGATCCTGGTGTCCCAGCGGGTGGGACGGTCTTTCGGTGGCTGCGAAGCGGCAAAGGGACGCCCGGTGAGCTCGATGACCTCCAGGGCGCGCACGGTACGGCGCGGGTCGCGGGTCTCGATGACCTTGGCGGCCTCCGGATCGATCTCCCCCAGCCTCTGGTGCAGCGCCTCGACACCGATCCGATGGAGTTCCGCCTCCCACCGGGCGCGGACCTGGGGATCGGTCGGCGGCAGGTCCCACTCGTCCAGCAGTGCCTGGACGTACATCATCGACCCCCCGACGATCACCGGGGTGCGCCCGCGTTTCCGGATGTCCTCCACGTCCGCCACCGCGGCGTCCCGGTATGCCGCCACCGAGGCGGTCTCGGTGACGTCGAGGACGTCGAACTGGTGGTGCACGATCCCCCGACGCAGATCCACCGGGAGCTTCGCCGTGCCGATGTCCATGCCCGAGTAGAGCTGCATCGAGTCGATGTTCACCACTTCACCGTCGGCTGCTTCGGCGATGGCCAGGGCGACCTCCGACTTACCGGACCCGGTCGGCCCGACCACCGCCACCGGACGGGGAGGCACCGGGGCGCCGGAGGAGCTGCGTGGGGTGGTCATGGATGACCATTCTACGGGGCAGCCCGGGCCGCTCTGACATACTGGCAGGAAACCAGACGACCGACGGTGAGGATCATCGATGAACGCCCCGAAGCCGGGTCCCCGGCCTGGACAGAACGTGAGCACCAGCAAGCGCCCGACTCCCGCGACAGTTGCCGGGGCTGCGTCCCCGACGGCCCCCGCTGCCGCCACCGGCCCCGACTACGCCGACCCGCAGGTCGCCGCCAAGTTCGGACGCATCGACGACGACGGTGCAGTGTGGCTCACCGGCCCGCCGGAGCGGCAGATCGGGGTCTGGCAGGCCGGTACCCCGGAGGAGGGCCTGGCCCACTTCGGACGCCGCTACGCCGACGTCGCCACCGAGGTCGGCCTGCTTGACGCCCGGCTCGAGAGTCACCCGGAGGAGGTCGAGCGCATCAGTGCCGACGCCACCCGGATCCAGGAGAGTCTGCCCACCGCGGACATCCTCGGCGACGTGCCTGCCCTGGACACCCGCCTGGCCGGGATCCTGGAACGTGCCGGGAAGGTGGTCAGCCAGGCGGCGCAGCGTCGCGAGGAGCTCACCGTCGAGGCCGAGCGCATCGCCGCCGAGGGCGAGAACTGGAAGGCCGACGGCGACCGGATGCGTGCCATCGTCGATGAGTGGCGCACCCTCGGTGGCGGCGAGCGGGTCGTCAACGATGCACTGTGGAAGCGGATCCGTACCGCGAGGGAGAGTTTCAACCAGCGGCGCGGCGCACACTTCGCCGACCTGGACAAGCAGCGTGGGGCGGTGAAGCGTCGCAAGCAGGACCTCGTCGCCCGCGCCGTGGCCATGCAGGACTCCACGGACTGGAACGAGACCGCACGTGCCTACCGTGACCTGATGGGTGAGTGGAAGGCCGCTGGTCGGGCGCAGCGTGCCGATGATGATCGGCTGTGGGCGCAGTTCCGTGCCGCCCAGGACCACTTCTTCGGGGCCAAGGACGCCGACAACCGCCGTAAGGACGCCGAGTTCGAGGACAATGCTGTGGCCAAGCAGGCGCTGCTCGACGAGTACGACGCGAAGATCGACCCGGAGTCCGGCCTGGACCGGGCACGTGAGGTGCTGCGGGAACTACAGGAGAAGTTTGACGAGATCGGTTTCGTGCCGCGTGCCCGGGTGCGCGAGTTCGACGAAAAGATCGGAGTCCTGGAATCCCGCGTCGCCGATTTCGCCGAGCAGCAGTGGCGCCGTACCGACCCTGAGGTCGAGGCACGTGTCGCCCAGTTCCAGGCGAAGGTCGATCAGCTGCGGTCCTCGGCCGAGGATGCGGAGAAGGCCGGTCGTGCCAAGAAGGCCGCCGAGCTTCGCGACCAGGCCGACCAGTGGGCCGAGTGGGCGGAGACGGCGGCCCAGGCTGCCGAGGACTAGTGCTGCTCGTCGGTCGACGATGACTCCGGTGCCGACTCTGACGTGGACTCCCCCGCTGCCTGCGACTGCCCCGTGGCCTGCGACTCCCGTCGGGCCCGGACACGGTTCCGTCGGTTGTCGGCCGGGTTGGCGAGATCCTCGGCCACCACCGGCGCCAGGCCGGTGCGCAGCACCAGCTGCTTGGCCCGGGACTCCTCGTCCTGGTCGGCCAAGGTGCGTCGGCGGGCTGCGATCTCCTTCTGCACCGCGCCACGACGCAGCAGGCGGCTCGACAGCGTGATGAAGATGAACACCATCCCGATGAGCCCCAGGATCAGGGCGATACCGGGGCCCTCTCCCGGCTCTGTCGGTGGTCGGGACTGCCGCATACCGATGGCGAGCACCGCGTAGACCCAGCCGATCCCGCAGACGATCCAGTTCACCCAGGCGACCAGGGACGAGCGGGAGAACACCGTACCGAAGGTCAGAAGTACGCCACCGACCAAGGACAGCCAGGCGTAGATCCGCTCCGGCAGCGTCGTCACGAAGGCCTGCGCCCGATCGGAGTTGAGCAGGACGTCATAGGTGTGGACGGAACCGGAGTGTGGCATGAACATCACCACCAGCATGAGGATCCCGCCACAGAGCAGCATCGGCAGGGCGCCACCCAGCACGATCGTCCCCGCCGCCGCACGCTCGGCGCGGGCCAGGTCACCACCGTTCTGCTCCTGCAGCTCGGCGATGTGCTTGTCGATCGCCGCCGCCCGGCGGGAGTTGATCTCCTGCCGGTCAGCCGCCGCAGCGTCTGTGTCGCTGGCCTTCGCGACATCAGTGCCGCTGGCGTTCTTGCTGGCCTTCTTGCTCGCCCTATCACTCACAGCCGCATCCTCCCTGTGATGCTCCTGCCTGGGTCAGTCCCAGGTCTTGTGTGGAACCACTGGGGCGTCCGATCCCCGGCAGCCCAAGTCCAACTCCCACCACTGTGCCATCACCCGGTCCGGCACCGGTGGTGGGGATGGGAGCGGTGGTCGGCACCGTCCCTGCCTCCGACAAATCCCCCGCCCTGGTCCGGCGGTGGGTGTGGACCCCGGAATCCGCCAGCAGGAAGAACGGGGCCGAACCGGTCACGGTGACCTCGACGATGTCACCGGGACGCACCGGCACCTCACCGGGGTCGAAGTGCACCAGGCGGCCGTCGCGGGCACGTCCGGACATGCGCTTGGTCTCGGCGTTCTTACGTCCCCCACCGTCCTGCACCAGCAGTTCGACGCAGCGTCCGACCTGGGCGGCGTTCTCCTCGGCACTGATCCGGTCCTGCAGTGCCATCAGTCGCTCGTAGCGGTCCTGCACCACAGCCTTCGGCACCTGGTCGGCGTACCCGGCGGCCGGGGTGCCGGGACGCGGCGAGTACTGGAAGGTGTAGGCGCTGCTAAAGCGGGACTCCTCGACGACCCGCAGGGTCTCCTGGAAATCCTCCTCGGTCTCACCCGGGAAGCCGACGATGAGGTCGGTGGTGATCGCCGCGTCCGGCAGCCGGTCACGTACCTTGTCCAGGATCCCCAGGAACCGCTTCGAGCGGTAGGACCGGCGCATCTCCTTGAGCACCTTGTCGGAGCCGGACTGCAGCGGCATGTGCAGCTGCGGGCAGACGACCGGGGTCTCGGCCATCGCCTCGATGACGTCGTCGGTGAACTCCGCCGGGTGCGGACTGGTGAAACGCAGCCGCTCCAGGCCCTCGATCTCGCCGCAGGCCCGCAGCAGCTTCGAGAAGGCGCTACGGTCACGTTCCAGGGTGGGGTCGGAGAAGTTCACGCCGTAGGCGTTGACGTTCTGGCCCAGCAGCGTGACCTCGGTGACCCCCTGGTCGACCAGTGCCTGCACCTCGGCCAGGATGTCGCCGGGGCGCCGGTCCTGCTCCGCGCCGCGCAACGAGGGCACGATGCAGAAGGTGCAGGTGTTGTTGCAGCCCACCGACACGCTGACCCAGCCGGCGTAGGCGGACTCGCGCTTGGCCGGCAGCACCGAGGGGAACTGCTCCAGAGAGTCGAGGATCTCCACCTCGGCCTGCTGGTTGTGGGCGCTGCGTGCCAGCAGTGCCGGCAGCGAACCGATGTTGTGCGTGCCGAAGACCACGTCCACCCACGGGGCCTTGGCGACGACGGTGTCCTTGTCCTTCTGCGCCATGCAACCGCCGACGGCGATCTGCATCCCCGGGTGGGCGTCCTTGACCTTCTTCAGCTGCCCGAGGGTGCCGTAGAGCCGGTTGTCGGCGTTCTCACGCACCGCGCAGGTGTTGAAGACCACCACGTCGGGTGTGGACGCACCGGTCCGGCTCGCCGACACGTAACCGGAGTCCTCCAGAAGCCCCGAGAGTCGCTCGGAGTCGTGGACGTTCATCTGGCAGCCGAAGGTCCGCACCTCGTAGGTGCGCGGCACTCCGGCGCCATCGGCCCTGTAGTCGCTGGTCTTCTCTGCTGTGATTGGGGTATCAGCCACGTCGGCCCAGTCTAGTCGAGGTGCCACTACCTGCCGAATCCCCGGATCTACACATTCTCCATCGTGAAGTCCCTTGTTGGTTTCCCCCTTCGACCCACCACAGCAGTAGACTTCGCCTATGACAGTTAACGAGAATGCCACCATGATCAAGTTGAGTGGGGTGAACAAGTACTTCGGGGACTTCCAGGCCCTGAAGGACATCAACCTCGATATTCCGGCCGGCCAGGTCGTCGTTGTTCTCGGCCCCTCCGGTTCCGGTAAGTCCACGTTGTGCCGCACGATCAACCGTCTGGAGACCATCGACAGCGGAGAGATCCACATCAACGGTGAGCTCCTGCCTGAGGAGGGTAAGGACCTCGCCCGGCTGCGCTCGGAAGTCGGCATGGTCCTCCAGTCGTTCAACCTGTTCAGCCACATGACCATCCGGGACAACATCACCCTGGGACCGTTGAAGGTCCGCAAGACCCCCAAGGCGGAGGCCAACAAGGCCGCTGACCGGCTGCTCGACCGCGTGGGCATCGCCGTCCAGGCCGAGAAGTATCCCGCCCAGCTCTCCGGTGGCCAGCAGCAGCGCGTGGCCATCGCCCGCTCCCTGGCCATGGAGCCGAAGGTGATGCTCTTCGACGAGCCGACCTCCGCGCTTGACCCGGAGATGATCAACGAGGTGCTGGATGTCATGGCCGACCTCGCCGCCGGCGGTATGACCATGGTCGTGGTGACCCACGAGATGGGCTTCGCCCGCAAGGCCGCCGACCGGATCCTGTTCATGGCCGACGGTGCCATCGTCGAGGACACCGATCCGGAGACCTTCTTCACCAACCCTGAGTCGGATCGCGCCAAGGACTTCCTGGCCAAGATCCACGGCCACTAGGGAGGCGATCTGACCGTGAGGAATCTGAAGACACATTCATCCACGAGAGGACGCACCGGCGTGCTCCGGCGGGTCACCGCGACGGTGGTCGCCGCCGCCGGGGTCGTGGCCCTGGCGGCCTGCGGCAGCACCGAACCGCGCTCCCTGCTCGACGACATCCGTGACGGCAGCGTCACCCTGGGCACCAAGTACGACCAGCCCGGTCTCGGCGAGCGCACCCCGGACAAGGAGTTCGTCGGTCTGGACGTCGAGGTCTCCGAGTACGTGGTCAAGTACATCGCGGACAAGAACGGCTGGGACATGCCGGACATCACCTGGCGTGAAACCCCCTCCGCCCAGCGTGAGCAGTTGATCAGCAACGGCGAGGTCAACATGATCGCCGCCACCTACTCGATCAACGCCGGACGCCTGGACGCCGTGGACTTCGCCGGGCCCTACCTGGTAACCCACCAGGGACTGCTGATCGATGCCGACAATGCCATCAGGGGCCTGGAGGACGTCGCCGACGGCACCCGATTGTGCTCGGTCTCCGGCTCCACCCCGGCCCAGCAGGTCAAGGCGGAGCTCCCCGGGGTCCAGCTCCAGGAGTTCGACACCTACGCCGCCTGCGCCGAAGGTGTGAAGCAGGGGGTGGTGGACGCCACCACCACCGACACGACCATCCTGGCCGGTTTCGCGCAGCGCTTCCTGGAACGCTACGGCGACGAGTTCCAGGTCATCGAACTGCAGAACGACGACGGCTCCTACTGGACCGACGAGAACTACGGCATCGGCCTGCCCAAGGGCAACGACGCGGACGTCGATGCCGTCAACGAGGCACTGGAGGAGATGCACGACTCCGGCGCCTTCGAGACCATGGCACGCGACAACCTCGGTGAAGATTTCGAGATCGGCCCCAAGCCGAATATCGGCGACCTCTCCTTCACAGAAGAGTCCTGACCGGAAGGAAGAAGGAGGTAGAACAACATGAATCCCGATCTATGGGCCGAAATGGGCCCCGAACTGCTCCCGGTGTTCTGGGTGACGATCAAGCTGTCGTTCTGGTCAGCGATCGGCGCCCTGATCCTCGGCGTGATCCTCACGGCGATGCGGGTCTGCCCGGTGGGCATCCTGCGGACCGTCTCCACCGCGTACATCAACATCGTGCGCAACACCCCCCTGACCCTGGTCGCCCTGCTGATGACCATGGGCCTGTACTACCAGCTGAATCTGCTGCTGGCGAATGAGAGCAGTGATGCTTTCGTCGAACAGCAGAACTTCCGACTCGCGGTGCTGGCGTTCATCCTGTACACCTCGACCTTCGTGGCCGAGTCGCTGCGCTCGGGCATCAACACGGTGCCTTTCGGTCAAGCTGAGGCCGCCCGCTCGTTGGGCCTGGGCTTCATGCAGAACTTCCGTTACGTCGTCTTCCCCCAGGCGTTCCGTGGCGCGATCGTTCCGCTGGGCAACACCCTGATCGCCCTGATCAAGAACACCACCATCGCCTCAGTCATCGGCGTCGGCGAGGCGTCGCTGCTGATGAAGACCATGACGGAGAATTATGCCAGTGACCTGTTCGTCATCACCGCGATCATCGCGGCAGGCTTCATCGTTCTCACCCTCCCGACCGGCCTGTTCTTCGGCTGGGCGGGTAAGCGTTGGGCGGTGAAGCGCTGATGTCTGCACGTGCGACAGTTCTCTATGACACCCCCGGCCCCCGGGCGGTGCGTTTCAACAAAATCCTGACGGTCATCACCACCATCGCCCTCTTGGCGATCCTGGCCTGGGTGCTGTGGAAGCTCAACGACGGCGGTCAGCTCGACGCCGACAAGTGGAACATCTTCCTCGAGGGCAGCACCTGGACCACCTACATTCTCCCGGGTCTGTTGGCGACGATCGGCGCAGCACTGCTGTCGATCGTCTTCTCCCTGATCTTCGGTGCCGTGTTCGGGATCGGACGACTCTCGACGAATCGCGCGGTGCGTTGGTTCTGCGGCATCGTCGTCGAGCTTTTCCGTTCCATTCCGGTGCTGGTGCTGATTCTCTTCGGCTATGCCATGTTCGGCTTCTACGGGGTCTTCCCGTCGCAGTACCTGGGTCTTGCGGCCGTGGTCTTCGCTCTGACGCTGTACAACGGCTCGGTCATCGCCGAGGTGCTGCGCTCGGGTATCGAGTCGCTGCCGAAGGGCCAGTCCGAGGCTGCCTACGCCCTGGGCATGTCCTGGGGCCAGACGATGCGCAAGGTCCTGCTGCCGCAGGCCGTGGCCGCGATGCTGCCGGCAATCGTCTCCCAGATGGTCATTGCGCTGAAGGATTCGGCGCTGGGTTACGCCATCGGCTTCGTCGAGGTCGTCCGGTCGGGGCGTCAGCTCGGCGAGTTCTACGGTGCGATGCTGCCGGCGCTGCTGGCTGTTGCTGCGATCATGATCCTGATCAACTTCGGTCTGTCGAAGCTGGCGGAGCGTATCGAGCAGCAGCTGCGTGCGGGGCGTGCCCGCCGCAATATCGTTGCCAAGGTCCCCCACCAGCCCGACCAGGGCCTGGAGACCAAGGACAGCGTGAATGTCGACTGGCACGCCGAAGGGCACAAGGACCTACGTCCCGGCACTGACTAGGCAAGCCGGGCCGATGATCTCCTGCCCCGGCGGGATCTCGCCTGGGCCGGCGGTTCAGCCGCCGAGTTCTGAGATGCGCTCATCCAGCGCGGCCCGGGCGGCGGTGAGACTACGGCCCTCCGGGAACCCCCGGCGGGCAGCTACCCCGACGATGCGGCGCAGTGCCTTGTCGTACTCCCCCCGGTCAGCGGGCACCGTCTTCACGGTGCCCGCTTTCTTCGTCACCAGTGACTGCAGGATCTCGTCCTGCTCGTCCTGGTCGACCTGTGACAGCGCATCCTCGATGATGTCTGCCGGGACCTTTTTGTCGTGTAGTTCGCGGCGCAGCGCGGACACCGACTTCTTCATGTTGTACTGGCGCTGCCGGACCCACTCGTGAGCAAACCGCTGGTCATCGACCATGCCGTTAGCGATGCACCGTTCGACCACCATCTCCACCAATTCGGTATCGACTGGTGTGCCATCGGACGAGGTGACCTCCCCCAATCGCTGCCGGAGTTCGTGCACAGAGCGGTCGCGGTGGCTGACCAGACGCTGGGCCTTGGCCTTCAACGGTGCCAGCCGTTCCTCCAGCAGGGCATCGACGATCGGCTCGGCACCACCGTCAGCCTGGACCGCGGCAATGGCCTCCTGCAGCGCCCTGACCTTCTCCACCGTCTTCCCCTGGCCGTCAGGGCCGTGGCCCATGCCAGGCTCGTCGGAGGTGAACTCAGTCATCGGACTTAGTCATCGTCCTCGTCGTCGAAGGTCGGCACCACACTGATCGGCACATTGTCCGGGTCGGTTGCGCCGGCACCGGACTCCATGCCCGGAACGTCCATCTCGTCGGACTCGGCCGCGACGGCACCGGACTTCGCGGCGTACGGACCAACCTGCAGCGTCTGCATGATCTTGTCCTCGATCTCGGCGCACAGGTCCGGGTTGGTCTTCAGGAACTCACGGGCCTTCTCCTTGCCCTGCCCCAGCTGGTCACCCTTGTAGGTGTACCAGGAGCCCGACTTCTTCACGATGCCGTTGTCGACACCGAGGTCGATGATCGATCCTTCACGGGACACACCCTCACCGTAGAGGATGTCGAACTCGGCGATCTTGAACGGCGGGGAGACCTTGTTCTTGACGATCTTCATCTTGGTACGGTTGCCCACCGCATCCTGACCGTCCTTGAGGGTCTGGATCCGGCGCACGTCACAACGCACCGAAGCGTAGAACTTCAGGGCCTTACCGCCGGTGGTGGTCTCCGGGGAACCGAACATCACGCCGATCTTCTCGCGCAGCTGGTTGATGAAGATCGCGGTGGTCCCGGTCTGGTGCAGGGCACCGGTCATCTTTCTCAGCGCCTGGCTCATCAGGCGGGCCTGCAGGCCGACGTGGCTGTCACCCATGTCGCCGTCGATCTCGACCTTCGGGGTCAGTGCCGCCACGGAGTCGACCACTATGATGTCGATGGCGCCGGAACGAACCAGCATATCGGCGATCTCGAGTGCCTGCTCACCGGTGTCGGGCTGGGACACCAACAGGTTGTCGGTGTCCACGCCGAGCTTCCGGGCGTAGTCCGGGTCCAGGGCGTGCTCGGCGTCGACGAACGCGGCGATGCCGCCGGCCCGCTGGGCCTCGGCGATGGCGTGCAGGGCCACCGTGGTCTTACCCGAGGACTCCGGACCGTAGATCTCCACGACCCTGCCGCGCGGGAATCCTCCGATACCCAGCGCCACGTTGATGGCGATGTTGCCGGAGGAGATCACCTGGATCGGCGGGCGGTTGTCGTCACCCAGACGCATCACCGCCCCCTTGCCGAAATCCTTCTCGATCTGCGACATCGCGAGATCGAGCGCCTTCTGCCGGTCGTTGGCGACGTTTCCGGCTGCAGCGGTCTTCTTCCTGGTGGCCATCTCAGTCCTCGATTCGTTCGGTGCTTGGTTCAGTCAGCGGGCCTTTACCGGAGATAGACTCCGGCGGTAGTGCCGGGGTTCCCGTCAGCGGTGATCCCGGGCCAACGTTCTGGTCCCCATTTCTACCGTGCAGGGCGGACACCAACGAGAATACACGAACCTGTGTTCGATCAACGCAATTGGGCCGAAAGCAAGTCGAACACCCGACCGGCACAATCGGAACTTACAGGTCAGCTCACAGGTCCTCGCCCAACCGCCGGTCCGACGGGACATCGAAATCGTCGCACAACGACAGCCAGATCTCCCGAAGATCGTGCCCCTGTTCGATCAACTCGGCCGATGTCCGTCCGAGCGACTGCAGGACATGACTACCGGCGATCCAGGTACCGAAGGAATCGCCGAACTCCCCGGTGACCAACCTGTCGAACTCGGTGCGTCTCATGACTCCCACGCTAACAGACCGCACACTCCGGGCAGCACGGGCAGGCCCCACGGACACTGTGTTGAACGCCGTACAGTGAACCGGCTAAAGTTCTTTCCATGACGACACCATCCTCCCGTTCCACAGCCGCCGACATTGCGTTGATCGCGGCCTTCGCCGCCCTGATCATCGTGCTCGGCGGCATCACCGTCCCGATCGGAGCCCTTGGTGTCCCGATCGTCCTGCAGAACATGGGCGTGGCACTGGCCGCCATGATCCTGGGATGGAAGCGCGGCGGACTCGCCGTCACGCTGTTCATCGCCGTCGGCTTCGTCGGCGTGCCGAACATGGCCGGCTGGAAGCCCGCGATCGCCGCGGTGTCCGGCCCGACCGTCGGCTACATCTTCGGCTACATCGTCGCAGCCGTGGTCATCGGTCTCATCGCCCAGCTCGCTCCGCGTTCGAACACGGGACGCCTGGTCGTGTTCACCATCGCCGGCCTGGTCGGAGTGGTCGTGCAGTACATCTGCGGAACCATCGGGCTGATGCTGCGCACCGGCATGGACTTCGTCGGTGCCCTGACCTCCAATGGTGCCTTCATCCCCGGCGACATCATCAAGGTCGTCGCCGCCGCCCTGATCGCCGCGGCGGTGCTACGCGCCATCCCGGACCTCGCACCGTCCCGCGGGCCCCGTCAGCCGGACCGTTCCGCCAGCGAGGAGAAGGTCGCGGCCTAGATGACGGTCACTTTCGATCATGCAGGCGTCCAGGTCGACGGCACCACCCTGCTTGAACCGGTCACCCTGGAACTCACCGAACAGCGGATCAGCATCATCGGTGCCAACGGCTCCGGCAAATCGACGTTGATCCGTATGATCAACGCCCTCACACCGGCAACGAGCGGTACCGTACAGGTCAACGGGGTGGAGGTGGGACGCCGCGGCCGCAAGGTCCGCGGTGCCGTGGGCTTCCTGTTCTCCGACCCCGACAACCAGATCATCATGCCTACCGTCGCCGAGGACGTCGCCTTCTCACTGCGTGGATCCGGCCTGTCGCGCGAGGAGATCGCCACGAAAGTCGACGAGTCCCTCGCCGCCGTGGGCCTGGCCGGAAAGAACGAGCAGTCCCCGCACCTGCTCTCCGGCGGTGAGAAGCAGATGCTCGCGCTAGCCTCGATCACGGCCCTGACTCCGCAGGTCATCGTCGCCGACGAACCGTCATGCCTGCTGGACCTGGTCAACCGCAATCGGCTGCGTCGCACTTTCGACGCCCTGCCGCAGCAGCTGATCATGGTCACCCACGATCTCGAACTCGCCGCCGACGCCGAGCGTACCCTGTGCATCGACAACGGCCAGGTCGTGGACGACGGCCAGCCCGGCGAGGTCATCGACCGCTACATCCGACGGATGAACGAGGTGTGCCAACAATGATCAGCACCTCCCGCGTCCCACTCGGGGTCTACTCCCCCGGAAACACGGTGGTCCACCGCGCCCCGGCCGGGATCAAGCTCCTGGTCCTGACCGTGTTCATCCTGAGCACCGCGATCTTCGTCTCCACCTGGCAGTGGGCTGCGGTGAGCGTGGGCATGGTCGTGCTGACTGCTGCTGTCGCCAGGATCCCGGCGAGACTCTTCGTCCGTCAGTTGTCCGGGGCGTTGCCGCTGCTGATCTTCATCGCACTGATGCTGTGGTGGCGTACCGACGGCGAGCAGGCGTTGACGATGTTCCTGGTCCTGCTCTCCGCCATCGCCGCGGCGATCCTACTGACCCTGACCACACGGGTCTCTGTACTGATGGAGACCTTCGAGCGGACCCTCGCCCCAACCGCCCGTATCGGTGTTCCGGTCGACCAGGTCGCCCTGGCGATGACGTTGACCATCCGGCTGATCCCGCTGCAGGTCCAGGCGGTCAATGAGGTCCTCGACGCTCGTCGGGCCCGGGGTTCCCGCTCGACAAGCGCTTCCCTGACCGCTTTCGGGGTGCCTATCGTGGTGCGGACGATCCTGCGGTCCCGGGCGATCGCCGATGCGCTGCGCGCCCGTGGTGCGGCCGACTGAAACCTCAGCTCCTGCGGGGGCGAACAGGCACTCGTTTCACCTCAGCGCCACCGAAGACGGCGGCGCCTCGCACCCGTACCACCGGTGCGTCCGCAGGAAGGTCACGGTTGTGCGTCCTGACTCTCTTGGACGTGTTGCTTCCGAACCCGCCGAAAATTCCGATCCCGTGCTCCTCCACGCGGACATCCTCAGGCACCAGGATCTGTGCCCCGCCGAACGCCACATACACGGTGATCACCGTCTCGCGGGCCTCGAAAGTTGCCTCACGCAGGTCGATGAGCCCGCCACCGAAGACAAAGACCGCATTGTGTGAGGCGGCACAGGTCCAGCCGGACTTCTTCTCCGCCCCGGAGAACACCGCCACGGACCACCTGGCCCCCGCCTCCCCTGTCACCCTCGCGCTACCAGGTCCGCTGACCACGGGAGTCATATGGTCAGAGAATCTGGTGACCGGGACGTCCGTGCGCGGCAGTGCCGCACCGGTGACCAATCCCATCGGATCAGGCAGGATGTCATCGAGCAGATCGGCCAGCTCCGTCGCTGACCGGGCTTTCCAGGCCTGGGCGGAACGCTCGTCGAACTCGCCGATCTCCAGCTGTCCCCGTGCCGTCGCCTCCGACAGTTCCCTGACCACACGCTCACGCTGTTCGGTCGTGGCCCGGATCGGCCGACTGCGATCGTCCCCGTTGCCGGGGGTGGTTTCAGTTCCCATACTTCACCAGAGTACTCCCGACCCCCCCTTCGCATTTCTTCCCGAGGAAACGACGACGGCCCGACCCCTGACACAGGGACCGGGCTGTCGACGGATCATCCGGGTCACCCCGGATCAGAGGCGACTACTCGCCGCGCAGTTCGCGCATCTTCTGGGCGACCGCGTCATTCGACACGGACTGCGCATCGGGCTGCGCCTGGTCGATGGCCTTGTTCTCGCCACCGGCCACGGCAGCCTGGTCGGAGCCGGAACCCATCTCGGCACGCAGCTGCTCCAGGCGGGAGTGCCCGGCCATCTGCACGCCGGCCTGTTCGACCTCCGCCATGCGGCCCTGCACGGAATTCTCCGCCAGCTCGGCCTGGCCGAGCGCGTTGGCGTAGCGACGCTCGATCTTGTCGCGGACCTGGTCCAGGTTCGGGGTCGAGGTGCCGGCGGCCTTGTCCATCGACTGCAGGGAGTCGGCGACCTTCTCCTGCATCTTGGCCTGCTCCAGCTGGCTCAGCAGCTTGGTGCGTTCGGCGACCTTCTGCTGCAGCTGCATGGAGTTGCGCTCCACAGCCTTCTTCGCCTGGTCGGCCTGCTGCAGCGACTGGTCGTGCAGCTGCTTCATGTCCTCGACACCCTGCTCGGCGGTGACCAGCTGGGCGGCGAAGGCCTCGGCAGCATTCTCGTACTGCACGGCCTTGTCGTTGTCACCCTCAGCGCGAGCCTTGTCCGCCAGGGTCAGAGCCTGCTTGGTGTTGGACTGCAGCTTCTCGATCTCGGAGAGCTGGCGGTTCAGCTTCATCTCCAGCTGACGCTGGTTGCCGATGACCGCGGCGGCCTGCTGGGAGAGCTGACGGTGCTGGTGCTGCGCCTCCTGGATGGCCTGTTCGATCTGCACCTTGGGATCGGCGTTCTCCTCGATCTTCGAGTCGAACAGTGCCATGAGGTACTTCCAGGCTTTCACGAACGGGTTTGCCATTGGTCCTACAGTCTCCTAGTCACAGGCATGGGTTGGTGTCGGGGTTGTTACCGGGGAAAGTATATCAGCGGGTAGGGACGGTGACCTGCGTTGCCGCCGTAAGCTCCGCCGCCGCTGCGTCCAGTGCCATCATCGAGGCTGCCTCGATGATCGTCTGCGACACCCGGACCCCCAGCGCCTCACAGACGCTGGCGAGCAGTTCGGAGGAGACCTCCTTGCGGCCACGTTCCAGCTCGGAGAGGTAACCGGGACTCACGTTCGCCTGGACGGCGAGCTGCCGGAGTGTCAGGTGGGCATCCTCACGGAAGCCACGCAACGTCGCGCCGAGAGCCTCCCGCAACAGCGGCTCGGCGACGGGCTCAGGAACAGCGCCCATCTGCGCCAGGTCGACGTCGGGGCGTTCTTTCTCAAGGACCGAAGTGTGCTTTGCCATCACCGTCTCCAACGGATGTGGGGGCTGGTTTGTTCCCCTTCAATTCTAGACCACCCTCCACCTGCGTGGTGAGCAGTTCGAGGGCACGGATCGTGGTGGCCCTCCGAATCGCCTCCCGTGCCCCGATGTCCTGGGCCGGGGAGTGCCACCGGTCATCCAGACGATGGACGACTGTGCCCTGGTCCGGGCAGTCGGCCTGCGCCGACACACTGACGGCGAGGTAGACCTCCCCGACCGGGTGGCCGTCCTGGGCGTCGGGGCCGGCGACCCCGGTCACCCCCACCCCCAGATCGGCCCCGCAGACCCGTGCCGCTCCGCGGGCGAGCTGGGCGGCAACCTCCGGATGAACCGGGCCGACCCGGTCCAGCAGATCAGCGTCGACCCCTGCCAGGATGCCTTTCAGGTCGGTGGCGTAGACGATGAGTCCGCCACGCAGCACCGCCGAGGCCCCCGGGACGTCGGCGATGGAGGCCGCGATACGTCCAGCCGTCAACGACTCCGCCGTGGCGACCGTCAACCCACGCTCCTCCGCAGCCGCGACGAACTCGCGGGCAACCGTCGCGGTCACAGTCTCAGGCGAAGGCACCTCAGGTGTCCGTTCAGCTGTCCGAACGGTTCCGGGAATCCAGCAGGTACTGGATACCGGTCACCACGGTGACCGCGACGGCCAGCAGGACCAGCGGGATGGTGATCCAGTCCGTCCAGTCCGGCAGCGGGGCGAGAACCATGGCGATGGCCAGGGTCTGCAGCACGGTCTTGAGCTTGCCGCCCTTGGAGGCGGGCACGACCTTGCCACGACGGGCCAGGACCATCCGCCAGACGGTGATCCCCAGCTCGCGCACGACGATGACCACAGTCACCCACCACCACAGGTCGCCCAGGATGTTCAGGGTGACCATCGCCGAGATCATCAACGCCTTGTCGGCGATCGGATCGGCGAGCTTGCCGTAGTCGGTGATGACCTCGTACTTTCGGGCGAGGTGGCCGTCCAGCTGGTCGGTGATCATCAGCAGGCAGAACGCGAACAATGCCCACCAGCGCAGGGCGGTGTCCAGTTCCCGGGTACCGTCCAGCGGGCCGGCCGCGACGAGCAGCCAGACGAAGATCGGGATCAGGACGATCCGGATCGTGGTCAGGACGTTGGGGATGCTGTAGCGGTGCACCGCACGGCCGAACGCCGACCGCGTGACGCCGGTGAGGTCACCCCCGGGGTCCTGCGTACGGTCTTCTGCGCTTGGCTGGTTCCCGTCGTGAGTTTCTTGCACGTCCCATATCCTACTCAGACAGCCACCCGACTCGCGATTCGCACCGTCGGAAGGACGGCGGTGTCGACTCACGTGCCGGCATGTGCGCCGGTCACTGTGCCTTTCAGTCCGTGGTGTCAGTTCTTCGTGGTGGCGGATCCGTCATCGGATCCGGATCCGGTGTCCGTACCGGCGTCATTCCCGATACCAACCTCGGCGTCGGACGCGACGGTGGACTCAACCTTCGAGTCAGTGTCAGCGTCGGCCGGTGCCTCCGACACAGCGTCCGAGGTGGTGTCGGCGTCGGTCTCGGCAGCGCCGGCGTCCTCACCGTCCTCACCGTCCTTCGCGTCCTTCCTGGACTTCAGGACGCTGGCGATGATGGTCACGACCAGCACACCGACGATGACCAACAGGGAGGTCACGGTCTCGACCTCAGGAGCACCGGAGACCGGCTCGCCGCCGTTGATGAACGGCAGGCCATTCTCGTGCAGTGCGTGCAGCACCAGCTTCACACCGATGAAGGCCAGGATGATGCCCAGGCCGTACGGCAGGTAGACCAGGCGGTCGAGCAGTCCGTCCAACAGGAAGTACATCTGACGCAGTCCCAGCAGCGCGAAGGCGTTGGTGGTGAAGACGATGTAGGGCTCCTGGGTGATGCCGTAGATCGCCGGGATCGAATCCAGCGCGAACATCAGGTCGGTCATGCCGATGGCGACCAGGCAGACCATCATCGGGGTGATCATGACCTTGCCCAGTTTGCGCACGATCAGCTTGTCACCGTGGAACTCGTCGGCCACCGGGACCGCCTTGTTGAGCACCTTGATCAGCTTCATGTCGCTGGGATCCCGGGCCGGCTCGTCGCGGACCTCGTCGCGGACGACGGTGTAGGCGGTCCACATCAGCCAGATGCCGAAGATGTAGAAGACGTCCGACCAGGCCTCGATGGCGGCGGCACCGAAGGCGATGAACACGCCACGGAACACCAGGGCCAGGGCGATGCCGATGAGCAGGACCTTCTGCTGATACTCGCGGGGGACCTTGAACGACCCCATGATCAGCGCGAAGATGAACAGGTTGTCCACGCTGAGTGCCTTCTCCGTGACATAACCGGTGAAGAACTCGATGCCGTGGCCGTGCGGGTCGCCTGGTTCACCCCAGGTGAACCACAGGAAGACACCGAAAGCACAGGCCAGAGCGACGTAGAACAGGCTCCACCACGCTGATTCCTTCAGCGACGGGGCGTGAGGGGTACGCACGTGGGCGTAGAAGTCGAAGATGAAGAACCCGGCGATCACGGCGATGGTGATCGCCCAGGTGAGTGCATTAACTTCCATGGGCAGGTAAAGCCTCCGGTCTCGTAGCAAGAGTAAAGGACCGGAGGTCTCCCCCACCATCCGGACCGACGATGCCGTCTGCTCCGGATGGCCGGCACGACCGGGGGCCGGAGGCTCGACCACGGTGGAAACGGGTTCCTGTGGTGTCGCCCCGACCGCCGTGTTGACGATCAGTGCCGCGGGCGGGGTACTCCCCTCCTGACAAGATCGAAGTCTAGCAGATCTTCCTCAGAACGCCCCGGTGGTACCGGAGGCGTCGGCACGGACCACGCGGGTATGGGTGTCCTGCACCGCCGGGATCTCGCCGGTGGGCTGATCGTCCTGCCCGACGGGGGTCACCGCCGTGGCGTCAGACGAACCGGCTGCACCGTACGCAGCATCCTCTTCCGCCTGCAGCTCCTTGGGGGCGTCCGCCGGGTCGGCACCCTTGATCATCCACAGCATGGTGTCGAGCTCCTCGGGCTTGACCAGCACATCGCGCGCCTTGGATCCCTCGGACGGGCCGACCACCCCACGGGTCTCCATGAGGTCCATGAGTCGACCTGCCTTGGCGAAACCGATGCGCAGCTTGCGCTGCAGCATCGAGGTCGAACCGAACTGGCTCGTGACCACCAGCTCAACGGCCTGGAGCAGGTCGTCGAGGTCGTCGCCGATATCCGCGTCGATCTCCTTCTTCGCCTCGGCGGCCTTGTCCTCGGTGACACCGTCGGCGTACTCCGGCTCCGCCTGGTCCTTCGCCGCATCGACGACGGCCTGGACCTCCTCATCAGTGACGAAGGCGCCCTGCATACGCTGTGGCTTGCCGGCACCCTGCGGGATGAACAGGCCATCGCCCATGCCGATCAGCTTCTCGGCACCACCCTGGTCCAGGATGACGCGGGAGTCGGTCAGCGAGGACGTCGCGAACGCCAGCCGGGAGGGCACGTTGGTCTTGATCAGACCGGTGACCACGTCCACCGAGGGACGCTGGGTGGCCAGCACCAGGTGGATGCCGGCGGCGCGGGCCTTCTGGGTGATCCGGACGATGGAGTCCTCGATCTCCCGCGGGGCGGTCATCATCAGGTCGGCGAGCTCGTCGACGACACAGACGATGTAGGGGTACGGCCGGTATTCGCGCTCGGAGCCGAGCGGGGTCTCGATCTCCCCGGACTTCACCTTGCGGTTGAAGTCCTTGATGTGGCGCACGCGCGTGGACTTCATGTCCATGTAGCGCTGCTCCATCTCCTCGACCAGCCAGGTCAGCGCAGCAGCCGCCTTCTTCGGCTGGGTGATGATCGGGGTGATCAGGTGCGGGATGCCCTCATAGGGGGTCAACTCGACCATCTTGGGGTCGACCAGGATCAGCCGCACGTCCTCCGGGGTCGCGCGGGTGAGCAGCGAGACCAGCATCGAGTTGACGAAGGCGGACTTACCGGAGCCGGTGGAACCGGCGACCAGCAGGTGCGGCATCTTCTGGATCGAGTGGGCCACGAAGTGCCCCTCGATGTCCTTGCCCAGGCCGATGAGCATCGGGTCCACGTCGGACTGGACGTTCGGGGCCTCCAGGACGTCGGCCAGACGCACCATCTCACGGTCGGTGTTGGGGACCTCGATACCCACGGCTGACTTGCCGGGGATCGGGGTGAGCAGCCGGACGTTGTCGGTGGCGGCGGCGTAGGCCAGGTTGGACTGCAGGTTGGTGATCTTGGAGACCTTCACACCGGGGCCGAGCTCGACCTCGTAGCGGGTCACTGTCGGACCGCGGGAGAAGCCGGTGACATGGGCGTCGACCTTGAACTCGGCGAAGACGTCTGTGATCGCCTCGATCATCCGGTCGTTGGCTGCGCTGTGGGTCTTGGCGGTCTCACCCTGGACCAGCAGTTCGGTCGACGGCAGAACGTAGTCGCCGGCGACCTGCGGTACAGCTTCAGCCTCGGCGCTCTCTGCCGCCTGGGCTGCCTGGGCCGCCTGGGCCGCCTTGCCTGCGACAGCCGCGGCATCGACTCCGGAGCGCGCGACGATGCGGCGACGGGTCTCTTCGCGCGGATCGGCGGAGGATGCCGCTGCAGAAGATGCAGCAGGAGCCGGAGATGCAACAGCCGGGGCGGCGGGTGCCGGATCGTCCTCCAGCCCGTAGTCCTCGGCGAGCTCGTCCAGGTTCTGGTTCACAGCCGCAGTGCTCGTGTTCTGGGCCGCACTCTTGCGCCGGGCAGGGGGCTTCGGTGCGTCATCGAGGAGGTTGTCGTCGATGGAGGCCGCAGGACGCTTCTCTGCCTGGTCCTCGACCTCATCCCCAGCCTGGTCCCCGGTCTGGAAGGTGAGGGTCGTCTGCTCCCCCACGGCCGGATCGACGGGGTAGTTGTCCATCGGGGAACGTCCCCGGGACGTCCGGTGACTGGCCCGGGCGGCCGACGGTCCACCGGCGCGGGGGGTCGCCCGCGGAGTGCGGCGTTCACGCACCGCGTCCTCGAGCTCCCGGTCCACCGCTGCGTACTCGTCTGCGCCTTCAGCGCCTTCCAGGCCGTCCTCATCGTAGTGACGTGCCGAGCGAACCTGGTAGCCCAGCCACCCGGACAGCGCACCGGCCAGGTCGCGCACCGACATGCCGGTCATCTGCAGGCCACCGTAGAGCACGGTGAGCAGCAGCAGCGGCACGGCGAGGTACGGGCTGAAGCCCACTGCCATCGGCGTACCGATGAACTGGCCGACGATACCACCGGCACTCGCACGGTCCTCCACCTCGGACGGCTGACCGGCCAGGATATGGATGATACCCAACAGCGACAGCACGATCAGCCCGGTGCCGATGCCCAGTCGCAGCCGGGAGTGCTGGGTGGATTCGACACCGACCATCAGCACCCAGGCGGTGGCGACGAGGATCAGCGGCACCAGCAGCGCACCGGCACCGACCAGGTAGGTCAGCCCGAAGTCGATGCCGGATCCGACGGCACCGCCGACGTTGAACCAGGACGTCCCGGCCACGACGATCGCCAGGGCGAGGGCACCGAGAGCCGCACCGTCGTAGCGTCCGCCGATACGCACGGAGTCATCGTCGGCCGTCGTCTCTTCCGGCTGTTCCGGCTCATCGGTCACGGTATCTTGGCGTCCCTTCTGACGTGTCGGCCGTGTCGTTCCTGTCGACCCTGTCTTGTCCTTCCGCTTGCCCTTACCGGAACCCTTGGCGCGCTCCTTCTCCGCCGCACGCTCCAGCACCGTGGTCGGCTGGTCATCGGGCGCGGTCGTACCGTGGTCGTCGCCGCCACGGTCGGAGACCGACAGGCCGCGTGCCACGGTTCCCACGCCACGAGACATCCCGCCGAGCATCGCACGCAGCGATGATCCGACTGCCCCGAAGGCCCCGGACGTCCGCTCGAATTCACTGGTGTCGTAGGACGTCGCCCGCCGACCCGAGGCATGCCCACTTCCCCGCCCTCCGGAGGTCTTCGGAGAGCGGGAAGCGGTGGACCCTGGAGAGGTGCGCGTGCGACTCGGCGTTGACATGCCGGCCAGTCTAATCGCTTAACCTCACCTTTAACAGTCGCAACACACGTCACAACCGTGACAATTTCATGACCACCTGGCGAACCGGGCCGTCCTACCGACTACAGGGAGGTCCGTCGGACCCGGTCGACCGGGCCCTCCACTGTCACGCCTGCAGCCTTGTCCCGGCCGTAAACCCACAGGACGATCTCGCCGGCCTCCCCGGACACGGTCACCTCCGGCTCCCCGGTTCCCACGGTCACCGACTCGGCTCCAGAACCATCCGTGCGCACCAGCTGAACAGTCGCCCCGGTGGAACGGATCATCCCGCGGGCAGCCTGGGAGACCAGCGTCCACAGTGCATCACGGGTCGCCACCGGCAGGTCCCGCGGGGTGTACTCCCCTCCCCCGCGGCGCACGTCCTCGTGGTGGACGAAGTTCTCCCCCAGGTTGATGAACTTGTCCGCCAGTTTCATCGGGTTCCACACCGGTGGACCGTTCCGGTAGGACTCCACCAGGTCGGTGAAGGGCTTCTGCGCGTACCCGCGACTGACTTTGTCCAGGTGGCCGGACAACGGACTGAGGAACATCCCGGCAGTCGCGTCCAACCGGTGTTCCCGAAGCACCAGGTGCACGGCCATGTCGCGGGTGATCCAGCCCTCGCAAAGCGTGGGCTCGTCCGGCCCCAGAGACAGCAGAAGGTCCGCCAGTGCCTCGCGTTCATCGTGGGAGATCGTCATGATCTCCGATGGTACGCGCAGACACGGCGGACCGTGTGCTGTCGGACTCGTCGAGCCTCGTCCAGCTCTACAGCGAGGGGACGTGGTCCTCCGGGTCGAGCTCCTCGACGATCTCGCTGGTCATCGGGACGACGGTGGGAACGATGAAGGGCTCGCGCTTCCACTTGTCCTTGACGAACTTGGCGACCTTGCGTCGCAGGCTCTGGGCCATGCGGTACGGGTCGTTCTCACCCTGGCCGGAGAGGTCGAGCATGACATTGTCGACCAGCTCGGTGACCTGACGCATCATGTCCTTCGAGGCGTCCGAGAAACCACGGGCCTGGACCTGCGGGTCCTCCAGCGGACGACCGGTGCGGTTGTCGATGACGACGGTGACCGAGATCAGACCGCCCTCGGACATGGCGGTACGGTCCTCGAGCTCCTCGGCTCCCACATCACCCATGGTGACACCGTCGACGTAGAGGTTGCCGACCGGCACCTGGCCGACGACGGAGGCCTTGCCGTTGACCAGGTCGACAACCACGCCGTTCTGGGCCAGCACGGTGTTGTCGGGGTTGACACCGGTGTCGATCGCCAGCTGGCGGTTGGCACGCATGTGGCGCCATTCGCCGTGGACCGGCATGGCGTTGCGCGGGCGGGCGGCGTTGTAGAGGAACAGCAGCTCGCCGGAGTAGCCGTGGCCGGAGGTGTGGACCATGGCGTCCTTGCCGGTGATGACCTCGGCACCGATCTGGGAGAGCATGTTGATCACGCCGAAGACCGCCTCCTCGTTGCCGGGGACCAGCGACGAGGACAGGATGATCAGGTCGCCGGGGCGCACCGTGATCTGGCGGTGCTCACGACGGGCCATGCGCGACAGTGCCGCCATCGGCTCACCCTGGGTACCGGTGGTGACCAGCAGCACCTTGTGCGGAGCCATGCGGGAGGCGTCGTCCATGGAGACGATGGTGCCGCGCGGGGCGGTCAGCAGGCCGAGGCGCTCGGCGATCTCCATGTTGCGGATCATCGAGCGGCCGTTGAAGGCCACCTTGCGGCCGGCGGCGACGGCGGCGTCGACCGCCATCTGCACGCGGGCGACGTTGGAGGCGAAGGACGCCAGGATCACGCGCTGCTTGGCCTCACCGATGATGCGCTTGAGGTTCGGGCCGATGGCCGCCTCCGACCCGGAGAACCCGGGGGTGGTGGCGTTGGTGGAGTCGCAGAGGAAGAGGTCGATACCCTCGTCGCCCATGCGGGACAGGGCCGGCAGGTCGGTCGGACGCTTGTCCGCCGGGGTCTGGTCCAGCTTGACGTCACCGGTGAGAACGATGGTGCCGCCACCGGTCTTCAGCCGCACACCGAGGCACTCGGGGATGGAGTGGCCGACGTTGAAGAAGCTGATGTTGAACGGTCCGCGGTTCTCGTTCGAGGTGTCGTTGACCTCGATGAGCTTCGGACGCTGACGGTGCTCCTGGCACTTCGCGGCGATCAGCGCGCAGGTGAAGCGCGAGGCGATGATCGGAAGGTCCGAACGCTGCTTGAGCAGCCACGGGATCGCACCGATGTGGTCCTCGTGACCGTGGGTGACGACCAGGGCGTCGACCCGGTCCCACTTGTCGTCGAGGTAGGAGAAGTCCGGCAGGATCAGGTCCACGCCCGGCTCGCCGGAGGACGGGAAGAGCACGCCACAGTCCACGATGAGCAGACGGTTGTGGTACTCGAAGACGGTCATGTTGCGGCCGATCTCGGAGATACCGCCGAGGGCGACGATACGCACGCCGTCCTTCGGGGCGGCCGGCGGCTTCGGCAGCCGCTGGGTCAGGTCAGCGCCCTGCATGGTCTGCATGGCGTTGCGACGACGGTCGCCCTGGTTTCCACCCTGGTTGCGGTTACCGCCGCGTCCGCCACGGTTACGGCCACCCTGGCCACCCTTGTTGCCCTGGCCACCACGGTTGCGGCCGCCCTGGTTTCCGCCCTGGTTGCCGGAGTTGTTCTGACCCCCCTGGTTTCCACCCTGGTTACCGCCCTGGTTTCCGCCGCGCCCGCGGGAGCGACGCGAACGGTTGCGGTTGTTGCCGCCGTTGCCGCCGTTGTCGTTGCTGTTGCCGCCCTGGTTGGCCTTGTTGTCGTTGTTGCCGCTGTCGGCGTTGCTGTCGCCACCCTGGTTGGACGGTGCCGCCTGGCCACCGTCGTTGAAGGTGGCGGTCACGTCGGCCGCGGTGGTGTCGGCGCTCGGCGGAGCAGCCTTCCGGGTCACCTTGCGTGCCCGGGAACGATTCTCAGTCATAGTGTCCTTATACCCCTGCGCGTTGCAGGTCCTCTGCCAGCCGGTCAATCTCTTCCGGCGTGGGCTCGATGATCGGCAGGCGCGGTGCGCCCACCTGAATTCCTTGAAGTTTCAGTGCGGCCTTGGCGAACGTCACTCCACCGAGCCGGCCCTGTGCCTGGGTCAGCGGAGTCAGCGCAGTCGCGATCGCGCGGGCACCGGTGATGTCTCCGGCGTCAACGGCGTCGCGCAGCTTCTTCAGTTGTGCTGCGGCGACATGGCCGATGACCGAGATCATTCCGGTCGCGCCCACGGCGAGCCACGGGACGTTCAGTGGGTCATCACCCGAGTACCAGGCCAGATCGGTCTGCTCCATCAACCCCATCGCCGCCGGAATATCTCCCTTGGCGTCCTTCACGGCGTGGATGTTCGGATGCGCCGACAGGCGGGCCAAGGTCTCGGTCTCGATCGGAGTGACCGACCGGGACGGGATGTCGTACAGGCAGATCGGGGTGTCCACGGCATCTGCCACAGTGGTGAAGTGCCGGTAGAGCCCCTCCTGGCTGGGCCGGGAGTAGTACGGGGTGACCACGAGCAGGCTGTCAGCCCCGGCGTCCTGCGACATCCTCGACAGTTCCACGGATTCCGCGGTGTCGTAGGTGCCGCTGCCGGCGGTGAGCTTCACACGATCGCCCAGTTCGGCGCGCACTGCCTTGAGCAGGTCGATCTTCTCCGACGGACGTACCGTGGGTGACTCACCCGTGGTGCCGCCGAGAACAAGAGCGTCACAGCCCTGATCCACCAGATGACCTGCAAGGGCCACTCCGGCGTCCAGGTCGAGGTCTCCGTCCTTCGTGAAGGGCGTAACCATCGCCACAGAGACCGTGCCGAAGAACTCGGCTCCTCTTGTCGCTGCAATACCTGTGCTCATGTCACAACAGGTTACCGCCCCGGCGTCCGGATGTGTACCAGCGACCCCCGCGACGCGCCGAATGACCACACCCGGTAGGCATCGTCACAGCTCACATGCCTGCAATTCAGGAAGCCACGTGCAACCACATGCAGCCACGTGCGGCCGCCGCAGACAATCACATATCTGCGACGTAGGGACTCGTGGCCATCGACGAGCCGTCCCGCAGCGTGGTGACGGTGAAGTCCTCGAAGATCTCGGGACTCACCCCACGAAGCAGCTCCAGGCACTGCACCGCCACCTCCCGGATCTCCGGGTCTGCGTGCTCGGCGGCGCGCATGGCGATGAAGTGACGCCAGGAGCGCATGTTGCCGGTCATCACGAACCGGGTCTCGGTGGCGTTCGGCAGCACCGCACGGGCAGCCTGACGGGCCTGTTTCTCGCGCAACACCGTGTTCGACTCACCACTGAAGCGCTCCTCGAGAGCCTCCAGCAACTCCTCGTAGGCGTCCCGGGCGACATCGGTGGCGTGCAACAACAGGCCGGCGACCTCCGGGTCCTCGGCGATGCTCGCGGGGATGACGACCTGGGACTGGCCATCGGGAATGTAGCGCTGCGAGAGCTGGCTGAAGGAGAAGTGGCGGTGCCGCATGATCTCCTGGGCGCAGCTGCGGGAAACCCCGCGCAGGTACATGCCCGCGGTGGCGTGTTCCAACACGTTGAAGTGCCCGACGTCCAGGATGTGCCGGATGTAGGCGTCCGTCTCCGCGGTGTGCGGGTTAGGACGGTCCCACGTCTCGTAACAGGCGCGTCCGGCGAACTCGACGAGGCTGGACGCGTCACCGACCCCGGGCTGCGGGGCCCAGTCGACGTCCTCCGGCGGGATGAACGACGACGTCGAGATCAGCCGGACGGACAACTCCGTGGTGTTGGTCATGAGCGCGAGTTACTCGGCAGGGACGCCGAGCTGGTCGAGGCCCAGGAACTTCTCCAGGCCGATGGTCAGCCCCGGGGTGTCGCCGATCTTGTCGACACCCAGCAGCACGCCCGGGACGAAGGACTCCCGGTCGTAGGAGTCCTGCTTGATGGTCAGGGTCTGGCCCTTGGCACCCAGGATGACCTGCTCGTGGGCGACCATGCCGGTCATCCGCACGGCGTGGACCGGAACACCGTCGACATCGGCGCCACGGGCACCGTCGAGGGTCTGGTCGGTGGCGTCCGGCTGCTCGCCAAGCCCGGCGGCGGCACGCGCCCGGGCGATGCCCTCGGCGGTGTGCACGGCGGTGCCGGACGGAGCGTCCTTCTTGTTCGGGTGGTGCAGCTCGATGACCTCGGCAGAGTCGAAGTACGGAGCGGCGATCTCCGCCAACTTCATGGTCAGCACCGCGGAGATGGCGAAGTTCGGGGCCACGAGCACGCCCACGGTCGGATTGTCGGACAGCCAGGTCCGCAGCGTGTCATAGCGCTCCGGGGTCCAGCCGGTGGTTCCGACGACGGCGTGGATGCCGTTGGCGACACAGAACTCCAGGTTGCCCATCACCGCGTCCGGCACGGTGAAGTCCACGACGACCTGCGTCCCGGACTCCACCAGAGCCTGCAGGTCATCCCCGTGGTCCAGGGCTGCGGACAGCTCCAGTCCCTCGGTGGCCTCCACTGCGGCAACCACTGCGGTACCGACCCGGCCCTTGGCGCCGAGTACTGCGACCTTCGTCATCTTCTACTCCTTCGGGTTTCTCTGCTGTCAGTTTCCGGCGTCGACGAGGACCAGGGAGATCTTGCCACGGTTGTCGATGTCGGCGATCTCGACCTCGAGGGACTCGCCCACCGAGACCTCGTCCTCGACCTTCTCCACCCGGCGGTCGCCGCCGATGTTGGAGATGTGCAGCAGGCCGTCGCGGCCCGGCAGCAGCGAGATGAACGCGCCGAAGGCGGTCGTCTTCACCACGGTGCCCAGGAAACGGTCGCCGACCTTCGGCAGCTGCGGGTTGGCGATGGAGTTGACCTTGTCCACCGCGGCCTCGGCGGCCTTACCGTCGGAGGCGGAGATGAACACGGTGCCGTCGTCCTCGATGGAGATGTTGGCGCCGGTCTCCTCGGTGATCTGGTTGATCGTCTTGCCCTTCGGGCCGATCAGCTCGCCGATCTTGTTCTGCGGCACGGTGACGGTGGTGATGCGCGGGGCGAACTCGCTCATCTCCTCCGGGCCGGCGACGGCCTCGCCCATGGTGGACAGGATCTCCAGGCGGGCGTTGCGGGCCTGACCCAGGGCATCGGCCAGGACCTCGGACGGGATGCCGTCGACCTTGGTGTCCAGCTGCAGGGCGGTGACGAAGTCGGCGGTACCGGCGACCTTGAAGTCCATGTCACCGAAGGCGTCCTCGGCACCGAGGATGTCGGTGAGGGTGACGTAGGCGTCCTTGCCGTCGACCTGGCCGGTGACCAGGCCCATCGCGATACCGGCGACCGGGGCCTTCAGCGGCACACCGGCGTTGTACAGCGACAGGGTCGAGGCACAGACCGAACCCATCGAGGTCGAGCCGTTGGAGCTCAGCGCCTCGGAGACCTGGCGGATGGTGTACGGGAAGGCATCGCGGGACGGGATGACCGGCAGCAGGGCGCGCTCGGCGAGGGCACCGTGTCCGATCTCACGACGCTTCGGGGAGCCGACGCGTCCGGTCTCGCCGGTGGAGTACGGCGGGAAGTTGTAGTGGTGAATGTAGCGCTTGGACGTGTCCGGCCCGAGGCTGTCGATCTGCTGCTCCATCTTGAGCATGTCCAGGGTGGTGACACCCAGGATCTGGGTCTCGCCGCGCTCGAACAGGGCGGAACCGTGGGCGCGCGGCACCAGGTCGATCATCACGCCGAGGTCGCGGATGGCGGTGGCGTCACGGCCGTCGATGCGGAAACCATCGGTGAGGATGCGGCTGCGGACCAGCTGACGGGTGACCTCGTTGTGGGCGTTGCGCACCTCGGACTCGCGGCCCTCGAACTGGGTGGCCAGGGTGTCGACGACGGCGGCCATGTTGGCGGACAGGGCCTCGTCACGCTCGGCCTTGTCGGCGATGGCCATGATGTCGGCCAGCTGGGCCTGGGACTCGGACTCGACAGCGGCGAAGACGTCCTCACCGAACGGCGGGAAGAGCTCGAACTCGCGGGTCTCGGCGGCGACGGCGGCCGACAGGGCGGCCTGGGCGCCACACAGCTCGGCGATGAACGGGCGGGCGGCCTCGATACCCTCGGCGACGACCGACTCGGTCGGGGCCGGGGCGCCCTCGGCGACACGCTCGACGACGGAGTCGGTGGCGCCGGCCTCGACCATCATGATGGCGACGTTCTCGCCCGGGGCCGGCTTGCGACGGCTACGGCCACGCTTGACCGGCTCGGTCACGCGACCGGCGACGACCAGCTCGAAAACGGCCTTGTCCTGCTGCTCACGGGTCGGGAAGGCGACCCACTGCCCCTCGGCGTGGTTTTCGTCGACGACCAGGGCCATGCGCACGCCACCGACCGGGCCGGAGACCGGCAGGCCGGAAAGCTGGGTGGAGGCCGAGGCGGCGTTGATCGCGACGACGTCGTACTGGTCGGCCGGGTCCAGGGACATGACGGTGACGACGACCTGGACCTCGTTGCGGATGCCCTTGAAGAAGGTCGGACGCAGCGGGCGGTCGATCAGGCGGCAGGCCAGGACGGCCTCGGTGCCGGGGCGTCCCTCACGGCGGAAGAAGCTGCCGGGGATACGGCCGGCGGCGTACATCCGCTCCTCGACGTCCACGGTGAGCGGGAAGAAGTCGAGGTTCTCGCGCGGGTGCTTCGAGGCGGTGGTGGTCGACAGCAGCATCGTGTCGTCGTCGAGGTAGGCGGTGACGGCACCGTCGGCCTGACGGGCCAGCAGGCCGGTCTCGAAGGTGATGGTGCGGGTACCGAAGTCACCGTTGTCGATGGTGGCTGCGGACTCCCAGATGCCGGACTCGGCATCGACCAGCTCAGCGGTGTGGGTCGGAGCCGGGGCGGCGGTCTTGGCCGGGGCCTTGGTGGTGGTCTTGGCGGGAGCCTTGGTGGAGGTCTTGGCCGAGGCCTTCTTGGCGGGGGCCTTCTTCGCCGGTGCCGTGTTCTCGGCGGCGGTGGTCGCCGCGGCGTCCTGAGCCGGAGCGGACTGCTTGGCGGCAGCGCGCTTGGTCGGGGCCTTCTTCGCCGGAGCCTTGGTGGCGGTCGCCTTCTTGGCGGCGGCCTTCT